>Ga0210400_10001068_pt1 | contig 28087 bp, 28 predicted proteins | sample IncBWH26MmetaG_FD_155456 | JGI IMG/M metagenome (GOLD analysis project Ga0210400, IMG submission 155456) | Forest soil microbial communities from Barre Woods Harvard Forest LTER site, Petersham, Massachusetts, United States - Inc-BW-H-26-M | ecosystem: Environmental > Terrestrial > Soil >... | reverse complement strand
ACGCCCTTCTCGACGAGATGCCGCTCGCGAATGCCGACACGGTCGAGGATCCATTCGTTATTGGTGTCGACCATCTTTTCGAGGTCGGCGTTGGTGAGCAGCTTGGGCGGTACATAGGTTCCCAGGGCACTGATTTTTACTCGCGTTTTTGCACGCAGGGACGAGCTCGGTTCGGTCAATGATGGCTCCTGAATGAAACGGAACCAGTATTTTGAACGATTAACACCAGAATGTCTAACCTGGTCATCCACGAGACGTTTATCTCGTGCTCGATGATCCTCTAACGCCGGACGAGTTACGCAATGAGCCGTTCCTTCTCATGCAGCATCCATTCCCGAACAAATTGCGGGCAAGCGACGATACCGAAGTCTCGTCCTTCTCCGCCCATGAGGTAGCTGAGTCCGACGTGGTCCAGTTCCTCCAGGTGTGTCATGTCCAACAAGGGCCACAGGCCGCAGTCGATCGCCGAAGCGACAAGCTGGTCGAGATAGCTGAGATGTCCCTGGGCTAAACGACCGGAGACTCGAATGGTAACCACGGGAGAAACTGACTTTGCTGGAAGATTGCGCATATCACTTCGATGCCTTTCGCAGTTTTTTAGTAGCAAGCTGACTATTGGATGAGTGTGCGAAGGATTTCTTGCGCAAAGAGTTGTAAAGGGTGTGTAAAGCTGACGAGAGGGAATCGGCGAGTTGGAACTGCGATGCGAAAATTCAGATAAGCCAGGCACCGGGACCCCACTGCACACGCAAGAGCCCGTTACCGTTGCTTCCTTCCGGACCTGGCGGGGTTGGCGAGAGTACGTCGCGTGAGACCGATGCCTGACTCCAATCATTCTAGCAAACGAAGGCTTTTACCAAGTCGCCCCGACAAGTTCGTCAACCACGGGATGAAAACTACACGCAAAAGACTTGTGACTAACGGTGCAAGAAAAGCCAATGAGAGCCTTCCCTATTGTCGGTTTTTATCGAACAATAGGGAGATTAAGCCAGAACGTCGACGAAACTCAGCCGTCCTTCCGCGACTTTCATGCCGCCGACACGTCCACAACTCGATGTAATTCCTCTGTCCCAGGCAATTAACAAATACTTCGAGCTTTCCATTTACCTGCTCGTGTTAATGGGCTTCGGCACTCTGGCAAGCACCGGCGGTCTCGACTTGGCAACCATTCTAGTGGTAGGAGCGGCACTCGCGGTCAAAGGATCGTTTCTGGCAAAACGGCGGCGCATAGTAATCTCCCAGCGCTGGACTACACCGCTCACCGTCGCCTATTTCGTCTTCTACGCTGCCGATTACTTCCTGCTCTCGCGGAGCTTTCTCGCCGCCACGGTTCACCTGGTATTGTTTGCGGTGGTCGTGCGGTCGTTTTCGCTGCGGCGCGATCGCGATTACACCATGCTGGCGATTCTGGCTTTCCTCATGGTGTTGGCGTCCGCAGTACTCACTGTGGATAGCATTTTCCTTCTCTTCTTCGCCGGGTTCATGCTGATGGCGGTCGTCACCTTCATCCTGATGGAAATGCGGCGCTCTGGGAAGGTCGCTGAATTTCAAGCCCGCCATTCCACCGACGCGCACGAACACCGGCATCTGGCCTTCTCCCTGGCCCGCGTTACGCCCGTTTTAATGCTGATGACACTGCTGGGCGCGGCGGCCGTTTTTTTTGTTCTGCCTCGCATGTCGACAGGCTACATGGGCGGCTATTCGTTCGGGACAGATCTTTCTACCGGCTTCAGTGATCGCGTGGAGTTGGGGGGGATTGGCCGAATCCAACAATCGAACGCTGTTGTCATGCACATTCAGATTGATGGCGATCCGCACGGACGTTACGCGCTGCACTGGCGCGGCGTCTCTCTCGCTAACTTCGATGGCAGGAATTGGTCCAACCTGGCGGCGCAAAAGTTCTTGCTTGAGCGTGAATACGACGGAGGTTTTTCCGTCCCCTTGTTTAGCCAGGGAACGTTCAGCCAGGGAGCCGCAGTTTCGGCCGCAACCCAGCCCGTCTCCGCGCGCTCGCCTCAGTCCATCCACTACCGCGTGCTGATGGAGCCAATCGGTACAAATGTGTTCTTTCTTGCTCCTTGGGCTCGCAGCGTACGCGGGGCATATCGCGTTATGCAAATCGACGCCGGCGGAGCCGTCTCCAACCTCGATTACCGGCGCGCCATCAGTGTTTATGAGGCGGATTCGGATATTTCCACTCCTTCTCCCGGACAGCTTCGAAGTGCTTCAGAATATCTCCCCCGCTTTGCTCTGCCCTACCTGCAGGTTCCAAAACTTGATCCGCGCATTCCACGCCTGACGGAGGAAATCACGGGCTCGGCTTCCAATAATTACGATAAAGCTGTTGCCATCGAAAGATACCTGAACGCGCATTACGGCTACACTCTCCAACTGCCACGCTCGCCGGTCGCCGATCCGCTGGCCAACTTTCTTTTCGAGCGCAAACAAGGACATTGCGAGTATTTTGCTTCCTCGATGGCAGTAATGCTGCGAACCATACGCATTCCCGCACGCGTCGTGAACGGCTTCCGTAGCACCGAATTCAACGATCTTTCTGGCAACTACGTAGTTCGCGCCAAGGATGCACACGCCTGGGTGGAGGCCTATTTCCCGGGCTACGGCTGGATCACCTTCGATCCTACTCCCGGAGGTGGGATCGCATCGCCCCAGGGATGGGAGCGTGCCATGCTTTACCTGGACGCCGCCGCGTCGTTCTGGCGCGAGTGGGTCATCAGCTACGACTCCTCTCACCAGAACATCCTGGGCCAGTCCGTGCTGACTGGTACGCGAAGCTCATGGGAGCGGGCTCGAATCTGGATGAAGATGCGCTATGAGCGGCTGTTGAACGGGGCGCGGGACAGTCAGCGGAAGATGGAACATGCGCCACTACCATGGATCTCGGGAGGCGCGGCTGTTGTTCTGTTTTTACTAGTACTCGCAAATGCAGGCCGGATGGCTCGAATGATCCGCTTCCGCCGGTTGCAAGCTCATCCGGAGCGCTCGCCCGATGCAGCCGCTGCCTTGTGGTATGAACGCATGTCGAGATTTTTGGCGCGACGCGGAGTGCAGAAATCCGCCTCGCAGACCGCGCAGGAGTTCGTCGAAATAATACGAGACCAACGGCTGCAGGAGCCAGTAGCACGATTCACGGATGCATACGAAGCGGCACGATTCGGAAATTCTCCCGACGATGCGCGTCGCCTGCCTCAGTTGTACGAAGAAGTGGAGTCAGCCACGCGAAAGTAGCTATCGGCGCGCGACTCTCGCACCTAGAAGTGCCAGAGCACGCCGCCGCCCACGAAGTAGTTGTGCTGACGTGTCTTGCCAGTATCTGCCAGCGGCAAATTTGGCGTTCCCGACCAGAAATCTCTTACCTGCGCGCGTATGCTGAAACGCCGCCACGCCCTGACATCCAGGCCAAGTCCGCCTTGAATCACGCCAGAGGTTGATGAGGAACCGGGGTTCGCCCCGAAATAGTTCAGATTTTTATTTTCGCTGAAGTGCCCAAAACCGCCCCCGAAACTCACCCAGGGCGACACCGCAGTCGCTGGAAACAGATTTAAACGCGCCGCAGGGGTCACGAAGATTTGTTTGTAATCCTTTGGAACCAAATCGCCGCCAGATCCTAAGTCTTCATCCAGATTAAAAACCGCCGGCACCTCTCCCGAAACCGAAAAGATGGGATTGAACAGCAAGACTCGGGCATAATTGATTTCGAAAGTCACCCCTTTGCCAGACCGGACAAACGGATTGAGCGCGGGCGCATTCGGTCCGTGAATTCCCTGGTCGCTGATGATAGTCCGGCCGATAATGCCGGTAATTTCGTTTTTTTCATCTTGAGCCTCGGACGACGCGCTGAGGATCGACACCATGACTGCCAGGACTGCGAGAACGGCCTGCTTCCCAGACATTCACCCTCCAGGACACGGGATAACGGTTGAATCGGTAACGCTAGCCTAGCATGAAGATCAAAGTTTTTAATCCACAGCCCATGTCACTTGTGATGCCTTCTGTCGATGCTGCATCAGTTTTCTTCTGGGTCAGAACGTTAGGTTCGTCATCTTGAAGAGTAGTTCGGAATCGCCCATTTGGCGTCATTCCGAAGGCCCGCGTTTTCAACAGCGGGGCGAGGAATCTCCCGGTGCACAATGATTCCAGACTTGAACTAGCCACACTATCGTTAGAACGGCAGTCGTCGAGCGGCACCCGGAAAAATGCTAAACTAGGTAGATTGCATGCCCTCGAATAACCTCTCTATCCCACGCTCCCGAGAAAAATCTGCGCAGCCGACGGAGGGCGATTCCGCGTCGATTCGGCCCCAGAAAGTCGGCTTCGTCAGCCTGGGATGCCCCAAGAACTTAGTCGACAGCGAAGTCATGATGGGTCTGCTGGCCAGAGCCGGAGCCGAACTTTCCCCGCGCGTCGAAGACGCCGACGTGATCGTAGTCAACACTTGCTCGTTCATCGAGAGCGCGCAACAGGAGTCGGTGAACACCATTTTGGAAATGGCCGGGCACAAGACTTCCGGGCATGCTAAGAAACTCGTGGTCGCGGGATGCCTGGTCGAGCGCTTTCGCGACGACATCCGCAGGCAAATTCCTGAGGTCGACGCCGTCGTCGGAACCGGCGAGTTGGAAAGCATTCTCTCGGCGACGGGTATTGCCGCAAACTTTCCAGCGAAATCTAATTCCCCATTCGTGGTGTTGAATTCCCGAGCCGAGGGCGACGCTCGCGCGGCGCAGGGACGCTTCTCCCGCGAGCACTGGGACGGCGCAATTGCGGACCTGCCGAACTACTTGTATGACGACGAAACTCCCCGCATTCTCGCCACACCGAAATCTACCGCGTACATCAAGATCGCCGAAGGTTGCGACCATCCCTGCACGTTCTGCATAATTCCGCAGTTGCGGGGCCAGTTTCGCTCGAGGCGATTCGAGTCGGTCATCGCGGAAGCCGAGCGACTGGCGCAGATGGGCGTTCGGGAAATCACTTTGATCGGCCAGGATACAACCTGCTATGGCGAAGACTTCGGCCTCAAAGACGGCCTCGCCCTCCTGCTCGAAAAACTCGCCCGCATCGACGACTTGCGCTGGATACGGTTTCTCTATGCCTATCCCAACAAGATCACGGGCAAGCTGCTGGAAACCATGGCCTCGTCGGTGAAAATCTGCTCATATATGGATGTGCCGCTGCAACACGCGTCCCCGTCGGTGCTGAAAAGGATGAAGCGCGGCGGAGGAGCAGACTTGTTTCTAAAATCCATCGCAAAAATGCGTAAGACGATTCCGGGGCTTACATTAAGAACCTCGTTCATCGTAGGCTTTCCGGGCGAAACTGAGAACGAATTTGAAGAGCTTTGCGATTTCGTCCGCGAGGCCCAGTTTGACTGGATGGGAACTTTCTCCTACTCCGATCAAGACGGTGCCGATGCTTATGGTCTGGACAAGAAACTTTCTCTTTCAGAGATCGAACGGCGCCGCAAACACTTGATGGGAATTCAGCAGAAGATCAGCAAGAAAAAAAAGAAGGCTCTGGTTGGACAGGAATTTGATCTTCTGCTCGAGGGCGCCTCAGAGGAAACCGATCTCCTTATGGAAGGCCGCACTTCCATGCACGCCCCGGAAATCGACGGTAAGGTTTTTGTGAACGATATTCCGGATGGAAAACAGCCGCGCCCGGGAGAGTTTTATCGTTGCCAGATCACCGAAGCGCACGACTATGATCTGGTAGCGAGAATTTTTTAGCTGGCCGGGGTCAGTTCTCGCGGTTCGAACCTTAACAGAATCCGTCAGTTCTGAACCATGCCTCGCAAGCGAACTCTGAAACTCCGCTGCCCGATCTGCAAGAAAGCTGTGAAAAGCGGCGACACCGACTTCCCTTTCTGCAGCGATCACTGCCGCACCATTGATCTCGGCAAGTGGGCAAGCGGCGAGTACGTAATTCCGTCGCCGGTTACGGATTCCGAGGAACAATTCCGCATCAGTACGCCCGAAGATGTGGACGAAGAGCAGTGAAGAAAGAGCCGTGAAAGACACAGCAGAGCCCGCGGGCCGGCCATTCGTCGGCAGCACTGTCAGCCTTAACTCGACTCCGCGCTGGGCCTCTCTTGTCGCCACCTTCTTCGGCTTGGGACGCATGCGCCCCGGCCCCGGCACCTGGGCTTCGGCCGCCACTGTTTTGCTATGGGCCGCCTTGGGACACATTATTCCCCTGCAGTCGCGCACTCTGGCTGCGATCGCCTGTGCGGTTGTCGTCACGCTGATTGGAATTCCTGCCGCCACACAAGTTGCTCGTTGCACCGGAATCAAAGATCCCCAATTCGTAGTCATCGACGAAGTTGCCGGCCAAATGGTGGCCCTGATCGCCGTGCCCCTGGCATGGAAATCTTTTCTTGTGGGCTTTATACTCTTCCGTGCCTTCGATATCGTGAAGCCGGCTCCAGTCCGACAGCTCGAGGCGCTTCCCCAGGGTAGTGGGATTGTGCTGGACGATGTTGCCGCCGGTCTCTACGCTCTGACAGTTATGCATCTCTTTCTGCGGTTTGGTCTTCTAAAGTAGGACGAGTATTTTCTTCATGGGATTTTCCGACCGCATCTTGGGCAAGAAAAGCATGAATGGCGGACCGCGCATCGATTCCGTACAGCCCGCCCTCGCCTTGGCGGGTGGCGAAGTGCGCATCGCCGGCTCGGGACTCCGATCGCTGCAATGGGAGAGTCCGCGCGTACAGTTTGGCGAAGTTGAGGGAGGAGTCGTCGTCAGTTCAGATTCCTTTCTAGTCGCACGCGTTCCTGAGGGCGCCACCTCCGGCCCCGTGGTCGTGGCCACCGATGGCCACACCAGCAACGCGCATACCGTCAAGGTGGCCGTTCCCATCGCCGAGAGCCTGCACCCAGTCACGAACCCAGCACTCGATGCGCAAGGCAACATTTACGCAACTTTCTCGGGCTCGCGCGGACAAAAGGTTCCGGTATCGATCTTCAAGATTGATACCAATTACACCGTAAAACCGTTCGTGGCGGAGTTGATGAACGCCACGGCAATCGCGTTCGATTCGCAAGGCCAAATGTATGTGTCGTCCCGACACGACGGCGCCGTCTACCGCGTAGCGCCTAACGGGACCATGACCACCTATGCCGAAGGCATGGGCATCGCGACCGGGATCGCCTTCGATCGGCAACAGAATCTTTATGTGGGCGATCGCAGCGGAACCATCTTCAAGATCGGCCGCGACCAACAAGTTTTTGTGTTCGCAACCTTGGAGCCCAGCGTCTCCGCCTACCACCTCGCCTTCGGGCCGCAGGGTGACCTATTCGTAACCGGGCCCACCACCTCGAGCTATGACTGCGTCAATAAGATTGATCCGCACGGAACGGTTCACAAGTTTTTCCGCGGCCTGGGACGCCCGCAGGGCCTCGCTTTCGACACAACGGGCAATTTGTACGTCGCCGCCTCCCTTTCCGGAAAACGAGGCATTGTGAAGATCACGCCTCAGGGCAACGCCAGCCTGGAAGTGGCCGGCCATGGCCTGGTGGGCCTGGCCTTTGCTCCCGGACGCAGCGTGATTCTCGCGACCACTGACGCAGTCCATCACCTCTCCTGGAACATACAAGGATTGTCGTTGCTTCCCGAGTAAGCCCACCTAACGCCCGCCGTTTTCATTTACACTTCTCCGGTGGACGCCGAGATCATCGCGGTTGGTTCCGAATTGCTCACGCCCTTCCGCACGGATACGAATTCTCTTTTTCTCACTGAACAATTGAATCAACTCGGCGTCGAAGTCGTTTTTAAAAGCGTCGTGGGAGACGATCTCAAACGCATCGTCGAGGCCGCGCAACACGCGCTCTTCCGCTCCGAGATCGTAATTTTCACCGGTGGCCTTGGCCCCACCGAAGATGACCTTACGCGCGAGGCCGTAGCCGAAGCCTTGGGCATCCCGTTGCGCCGCGATGAAGACATTCTCGCGAGCATTGAGGATCGTTTCGCGGCGCGTGGCTGGAAGATGTCGCCCAACAACGCCAAGCAGGCCGACGTTCTGGAGGGCGCGACCCCCCTGCCCAATCCCAACGGCACCGCTCCCGGACAGTGGCTGAGCGGCAAGTTCGACGGGCGCGAGCGCATCGTCATACTATTGCCTGGTCCCCCGCACGAGCTAAAAGTTTTGTTCGAAACCGAATGCGAAGAGCGCCTCCGGGCAAAACTGCCGAAAGCTTTCATTGCAGCTCGCGTGTTGAGGGTGGCGATGCTTGGGGAATCGCATGTGGATGCGCGTGTGGCCCCAATGTACAAGCGATTTGCTGATGTACAGACGACGATCCTTGCGGGAGCCGGAGAAATCCAGTTACATTTCAAATCGCGAGCCCAGACCCTCGACGCAGCGCAGGCCCGCGTTGATGAAGCCGCCGATGCAGTCGAAGAGGAACTCGACGATGCGGTGTACTCGCGAGATGGCGAGTCGCTCGAACACATCGTCGGCTACTGGCTGCAGATGCGGAACGCCACACTGGCAGTAGCGGAGTCCTGCACCGGCGGCCTTCTGGGCGAGCGCATAACCTCGATAGGAGGCAGTTCGCGCTATTTTGCCGGCGGAGCCATCGTCTATGCGAATGCCGTCAAGACCGAGTTGGCTGGAGTTCCCGCCGACATGATCGAGCGCCACGGCGCGGTAAGCCGCGAAGTGGCAGCCGCGCTTGCCGAAGGCATTCGCTATCGCTGCGAAGCGACGCTAGGAGTCGGCATCACCGGCGTAGCCGGACCCGCGGGAGGAACGCCTGAGAAGCCGGTCGGACTGGTGTTTCACGCCCTGGCCAGCGACAGTGGCACGGAAGTGATCGAGCGAAACTTTCCCGGCGATCGCAAACGCATTCGCTGGTTCGCAAGCACCCTGGCGCTGGATATGGTCCGACGGAAGTTGATGGGATGAAGCCTCTTGGGCTATTAGCTTTTGGCTTTTAGCTTGGTCCCTTTGTTCATGCGTCAACTTCCACGCGCACCAAGGGAAAGCGGCAGCTTTTCCTGGAGAACGGTTCAAGCTAAAAGCTAACAGCTAAAAGCTATTTATGCGCCTTTTCGTGGCCCTCGACATCGACAACGGCATCCGTGGCCGGATTACGCGTTTCGTTGACGGCGTCAGCGGATTTGCTCCAGAAGCGCGTTGGGTTCGGCCGGAATCTCTACACGTGACGCTGAAATTCATCGGAGAAAAATCCGAACAAGAAACGGAAAACATTACGCATTCCTTAGGAACGATAAGGGCGGACGCGATCGAGATAACGTTTCGCGGCTACGGATTCTTCCCCAACGTCCGCGCCCCCCGGCTATTTTGGATCGGAGTCGAAGCGGGCTCGCAACTCGCTTCCCTGGCCGCAACCATAGACGAAAAGTTAACCTCGCTGAATATTCCGAAAGAAGAACATGCCTTCAATGCTCACCTGACGCTGGCACGAGATGCCTCGCACGCCGCCGTGCGGAAGGGCGATACACGCCCGACAAAACTCGGCTTGCAACTCCTGCAGGAAAAACTATCGGCACAGCCCACGCCAGAGTTCGGCACCATGACCGCCCGAGAGTTTTTCCTTTTTCAAAGCCACACTTTGCCCGGTGGTTCACGATATAAAAAGCTTGCAGCATTCGCTCTGCATTAGCCTCGAGCCATCATGTACGGGATTTACTTCATCGCCGCCTTAAGCTACCTGCTGGGATCGATCCCCTTCGGCTATCTGCTGGTGCGAATCTTTCGCGGAGAAGATGTGCGACAAAGTGGCAGCGGAAATATTGGGGCAACGAATGTCTCACGCCGGTCGCCGGTGCTGGGAGCGATCACACTTCTGCTCGACGCACTGAAAGGTGCCGGCGCCGTCGCGATCACATCGTCACTCGCGACCCACGTGCATCGCGAAGCTGTTCCTTACAGCGCACTATCCATGGCCGCGTTGTTCGCCGTGCTCGGCCACATGTTTCCACTGTGGCTCAAGTTTCGGGGCGGCAAGGGAGTGGCCACGGCCATGGGCTCCTTTGCTATGATCGCTCCCAAGGCTCTCTTAGTAGCCATCGGCATCTTTGTCATCATCGTGGTTCTCTTTCGCTTTGTCTCGCTGGGATCCATCATTGCAGTCGCATCGTTTCCACTCCTCGTGTTCGCGATGCGCGCCTACGGCAATTCGCGGCTCGCCTTGGAATTTATGATTCTCACTTCCCTTCTCATCATCGCGAAGCACCTTGAGAACATCCGGCGCCTACTCGCGGGCACGGAAAACCGCTTAGGTAAGAAGCCTGCATGAGCGAGATCGCAATTATTGGCGCAGGAGCATGGGGCACGGCCCTTTCGATCGTTCTCGGGCGCGCGGGCACCCACCGAATCCGGCTCTGGGCCCACGAAAAAGACGTGTGCGAAAGCATTGCCAACCACCGGATTAACGACAAATTTCTTCCTCTCCAGCCGATCCCCTCCAGCGTTACGCCCCGCAACGACCTCGCCGAAACACTCTCGGACGCAGAGATCGTTGTCAGCGTGATGCCTTCTCAACACTGCCGCCAGCTTTTTCAGAAGATGAAGCCGCACTTACGCCCGGAAACCATGATCGTCAGTGCAACCAAAGGCCTGGAGGAGAACTCGCTCTTGCGCATGACGGAGGTGATCGCTCAGGTAATACAACCCGATGGTCCAAAACCACGGATCGGAGCCCTCAGCGGCCCTTCCTTCGCGCTCGAAGCGGCACGCGGCGACCCCACCGCAGTTGCCGTGGCTTCGCGCGATTCCGAACTGGCCCGCACCATCCAGCAGGAATTCAGCAATGCCAGCTTCCGCGTCTATACGAACGAAGACCCAGTTGGCGTCGAGCTCGGCGGCGCGCTCAAGAACACGATTGCCATCGCCGCTGGCGTCTGCTCGGGGCTCGGTTTAGGGCACAATTCGGTAGCAGGCCTCATTACGCGCGGGCTGGCAGAAATGACGCGTCTCGTCGTGGCGTGCGGAGGCAAAGCGGAAACCATGGCCGGCCTCGCTGGCCTGGGCGACTTAGTGCTGACCTGTACCGGAGGCCTCTCCCGAAATCGCAGCGTCGGCGTCGAACTCGGCCGTGGAAAAAGGCTGCCCGAAATTCTCGCAGGGATGCACGGCATGGTAGCGGAAGGAGTCTTCACGACAACCGCGGCAATGGGATTAGCGAAGGCGCGCAGCGTCGAGATGCCCATCACCGCTCAGATGTACGCCATCCTGCATGAGGGCAAAGCCCCACTCGCAGCGATGTCTGAGCTGATGTCACGCAGCGGCAAGAGCGAAACTCCTTAAGATTCAGGCGCCCGCCTGCCCGCGTGCGTTTCCTTGCCAAACCCGCACCGGATGTGCACTTCCCCTGGTACTTTCGTAACGGCAAAACTCAGGGTTTTCGCCGTCGATCTCTTTGTCGACATTAAAATTCTATAGATACCTGTGAACTCTGCCGCTACTTCGTCAGACGGCGCTTCGCATCTTGGTCCAAGGAGCGACTTGTCTTCCATCGCACCCAACCCGGCGCGCGTCCCGATCCTGTATGTAATCCTCGGCGTACTTCTAGTCATCAGCATCGTCCCCATGTATTTCTATTCCGCGCAAGTGGAGGCGATCAACCGGGACCGCTTAAAGACGAACGAGATGCTGTTGCAGAACACTGTGACACGTTCGCTCGCCGACGATCTCTCGCAGCACGAGCGCTCGCTGCGCATGATGCTGGCCAATCTTTCGTCCGCGATTCAGGTTGCGAGTGGGGGCGATATCGGAAGCAAGAATATCGAAGCGCCGGAACTGCGCGCCCTCCTGGAAAACTTTGTCTCCTCGTCGGACGAAATAGCCTATGCCACGCTGCTAAACTCTGACGCGAAAGGAATTTCTGCGGGCAGGATCGCGCCCGACGCTTTTCTGCAGCGAGAATTACAGCACGCCTACGACGCAGCCCGCGACGGGCGCGCCTATAACGGGCAGGCGCTCCAGGTTGAAGATGGAAAGTCCCCCCGCACCGTGGTGCTGGTGAGCAGCCCCGTCCGCTACGCTGGAAGTTTTCTGGGCATGGTGGGCGCAGTGGTAGATTTGCAATTCCTGATCCGACGGCTGCACGAAGTCAGCGGTGGCGGCTTGATTCCTTACGTTGTTGACGCCCAGGGACGGCTCGTGGCCGCCGCCAGTCCGCAATATGTCACCGGACAGGATATGAAGAGCCTGGAGATCGTCCGCAATTTTGTCGATGCGGGCAACAAGGCGCAATTGGCCGCCACCAAGGAATTCGCCGTCCAGGAAGGCCGGAAGAGCACCGAGATGCTTGGCACGTACAGCCCGGTTACGACGCTTGACTGGGCCGTGGTCGTACAAAAACCACAGTTCGAAGCATATCGAGGAGTCTTCGAGATGCAGCGCACTGCGCGCTTGCTGGCACTGCTGGCCGTGTTACTAAGTATCGGCGTCAGTATCTTCGCGGCCCGCAGAATTACCAATCCTCTGCAGGTTCTTACTCAATCTGGACGCGCTTTGGCCCGCGGAGATTTTTCCCAGCGTGTACACTTGCGGAGCCGCACCGAAATCGGCGAACTCGCGGAAACTTTCAACACTATGTCTGAGGAACTCGAACACTTCGTGGAAGACCTGAAGCGCGCTGCGGAAGAGAATCGCGCACTGTTTCTCGGCTCAATCCAGATGCTGGCCGGCGCGGTCGACGAGAAAGATCCTTACACGCGCGGCCACTCTGACCGCGTTACGCGTTACTCCTTGATGATTGGCAAGGAACTGAATCTCGACGCCACTTTTATGGAGACGCTGCAGATTTCAGCACAGCTCCACGACGTCGGCAAAATCGGCATTGAAGACCGCATCCTGAAAAAGCCGGGCGCCCTGACAGCCGAAGAATTCGAGGTCATGAAAACCCACACCACAAAGGGCGCCAATATTCTGCGTCCAGTGACGCAATTGGCGGAGATGCTCCCCGGCATTGAGCTTCATCACGAAGCTTTGGATGGCCGCGGATACCCTTACGGCTTGAAGGAAGATCAGATCCCGCTTCTGGCGCGCGTGATCGCAGTCGCCGATACATTCGATGCACTCACCACGAATCGTCCCTACCAGCACGCCCACACCCCTGAAGAAGCGCTGAAGATTATTCAGAATCTCGCAGGCAAGCGGCTCGACCCTGTAGCGGTCACTGCTCTGATGGCGGTGTACGGACGCGGTGAAATTCGGATCCAGCGTATCGCGATCAGAAGGCCGACCATCCCAGAGGCCACCGCTGAGACTCCGGCGGCAACCGTTGCCACGCCCACAGCGCCCGAGGCAGCGGTCCTTGAGAGAACTCGAGTCTAGCGCCGCTGCTTACTTCAATCGAACAGACCGGGCGTTCCGCTCCGGTCCTGCCGCTATAATCAATCTTCAGGATTTTTCATGATTCAAACTCTGTTCGGCAGCACCGAGGAAAAGAAAACCGGCCTCTTTGAGCGCATGAAGCAAGCGGTCACGCGCACGCGGGAGAACCTTGCCGAGCGCATCGAAGAAGTCGTCTCCCTCGGCAAGGAAATTGACCGCAACACGCTCGACGATCTTGAAGCAACGCTGATTGGCGCCGATCTGGGTTCTACGACAACGCAAGAGGTTCTCGGCAAACTTCGCGATAAAGCGGACCGCAAGCAGATCAAAGACGTGCAGGAATTGAAACGTCTTCTCAAGGACGAATTGCTGGCCATTCTGAATGCGGCGAATACACGACCTGTCCACAAGGTGGATGGAAGCCCGGAGGTAATCCTGGTCGTGGGAGTAAATGGTACCGGAAAGACCACGAGCATCGGCAAGCTATCCCAGGTGTTTCGCTCGCAGGGAAAAAGTGTACTGCTCTGCGCGGCGGATACGTTTCGCGCCGCAGCCATCGATCAGCTCGAAATCTGGGGCCAGCGCACCGGCACTGAGGTGATCAAGACCAAGCCGGGCGGCGATCCCGCAGCCGTTTTGTTCGACGCCTTACAAGCCGCTTCGGCGCGCAAGACGGATTATGTGATCGTCGACACTGCCGGCCGCCTGCACACCAAAAGCAGCCTTATGTCGGAACTGGAAAAAATGCGCCGCACCGCTCACCGCATTATCCCCGGAGCTCCGCACGAGACCCTGCTTGTAATGGACGCAACCACCGGTCAAAATGGATTGCAGCAAGCTCGCATGTTCACCGAATCGGCGGGTGTGACCGGCATCGTGCTGACCAAACTCGACGGCACCGCGAAGGGTGGCGTCGTGGTTGCTATCTCGCGCGAGTTAGGTCTGCCAGTGCGGTTTGTAGGCGTCGGTGAAAAAGTCGGCGACTTGCTTCCATTCGATCCGAAGGAATTTGTCGATTCGCTTTTCGAATAGGAGCGCGTATGCCCAATACCCAAAGACGCTCGCGATTCAAAACTCTACTGGACTCCATCCGGCGTCTCGTGGGTAAGAACCCTCCTTCGTTGCCGGGAGATCCCTACGCCGACAGGATGGCGCCCCTGCGCCGCGGTCCCAAAGGCCGCAGCGGCGCGGCCGCCGTGGCCGAACCTGAGGAAGACTCTTTCCGCGCCTTTCCGCCTCGCGGGTAAGTGAACACTCGACCATGTCCCACCAGGTCAATGACGAGCAGTTCCTGCGGCGTGCCCTTGACCTGGCTCGCCAGGGCATAGGACTAGCATCACCTAATCCATACGTTGGCGCGGTCATCGTCGACTCGAACGGAAACATAGTCGGCACCGGCGTCTACACCTACGACGGAGTAAAACACGCGGAAGTGCGTGCCCTCGAGCACGCAGGCGCCAAAGCGCGCGCGGGAACGCTATACATCAATCTCGAACCGCACTGGCATCACGGGCGCACTCCGCCATGCACCGACGCCCTCATTGCGGCAGGAATTCGTCGCGTAGTCGCGTGCATGCCTGATCCCAACCCGAAAGTCAGCGGACGCGGCTTCGATCAGTTGCGTGCGGCCGGCGTTGACGTGGAGGTCGGACAACTCGAGGCGGAAGCCCGGGAGTTGAATGAAGCCTTCGCCCGTTATATAATGCGCGGAATTCCGTTCGTCACGTTGAAGTCTGCGATGACGCTCGATGGAAAAATCGCTCCGCCCCCGGCCACCGGGTTGAATCGTGTACCCGGTAGACCCGCCGGCGGTTGGATCACGGGCGAAACGGCGCGTGCTCACGTTCATCAACTGCGTCATCAAAACGATGCAATCCTGGTCGGCATCGGCACAATTCTCGCGGATGATCCACTACTCACCGACCGCAGCGGCCTTCCGCGACAGCGCCCCTTGTTGCGCGTCATTCTGGACTCGCATCTGCGATTGCCCCTGCGCTCTCAATTGGTGAAAAATGTTGCCGAAGCTAGCGCTTTGCACAACGATGTTCTGGTTTTCTGTACGGACGATCCACTGAGAACAAAGCGCGAAACGGATCTTCGCGGAATTCGCGTCGAAAAGGTTCCGAGCGCCGCGAATGGTCGACCTGATATTCACGCTGTTCTTCGCCGCTTAGGGCAGCTCGAAATCACAAGCGTCATGATCGAAGGCGGATCCGCCGTAAATGCAGCAATGCTCTCGGCCGGCGTTGTTGACAAAGTCTTTTTTTACTACGCACCGAAGATCATGGCGGGCACGGGCGCGGTCCCATTCAGTTCAGGCGCGGCGGATGATCAAACGGGCGGGATATCGCCTCTACAGCATTTCCGCCTGCATCGTTTCGACGAGGACTTCGCGGTGGAAGGTTATTTGCGTGATCCTTACAAAGACTAGGTCTCCCGCGATATGAGCCGCGTTGTTCCTCTCCACCATGCGTGCTTGGATTTATGATTGTGGTACCAGTGTTGGAGGGCTCAGATGTTTACTGGCATCGTTACAGAAGTAGGTCACGTCACCCTTATCGAACAGCACGGCGAGAATCGCCGCATCACCATCGCCGCCGAATACGCGCCCAAAGAATTGAAGACCGGCGACAGCATCTCGGCCAGCGGCGTGTGCCTTACCGCCCTCGATATTAAGCCCGGTTCTTTCTCCGCCGATCTGGCCCCTGAGACATGGGCGCGCACATCATTCTCGCGCGTGCACCAGGGCGCAAGGATGAACCTGGAACTTCCCATGAAAGCCGATGGCCGATTCGGCGGACATATCGTCCAAGGCCACGTCGATGGCGTAGGAAAACTCGTCGCGCTTGAGCGTATCGCCGGCTCGGAAAATTTCTGGCTGCGCATCGAGTTGCCGCCCGACGTAGAGAAATACACAGTCCATAAAGGTTCGATCTGTATCGAAGGGATCAGTCTCACGGTTGCAAAGATAGAAGGAAAGAACTGCTCCGTCGCCATCATTCCGCACACAGTCGAACGAACAAACCTCAACTCTTTAAAGCCCGGCGATCCGGTCAATCTCGAAGCCGATCTGATTGCAAAGTATGTCGAAAAGATGATGCGAAGCGAGCCGGCAGAAAGTTCTCTCACTGTGGAAGAACTGGTGCGGCAAGGGTTCTAGTGCCAGGCACCGAGTCTAGCCCGGCTGGAGACCTGGGTCTCTGCGCCCACTGTATGCACGCGCGGCCCATAAGGTCAGAACGAGGATCGATTTTTCTTCAGTGCCGCTTGGCCTTTACCGATTCCCGCTTCCCGAAGTATCCACGACTGCCAGTCCTAACTTGCAGTGGCTACGAAAAGAAGGCTGAACACTAATCCTGCCGCCCTATGACGGAAATCGAGCGGCATTTCGAGTTTTAATGAGAAATATCGTTTTTCACCACAGCCCCGCCTTTCATCACAAACTTCACCTGCTGCAGGATGGCGATGTCGGTCAGCGGGTCGCCATCGACTGCGATCAAATCCGCATATTTTCCCGCTTCGGCCGCGCCAATCTTATCCTGCCAACCGATCAATTCAGCTGCGTTCACCGTCGCAGCCCGAATCGCGTCCAGTGGAGAGAGCCCCCGCTTGGTCAGCGCGATCAATTCGTTGGCGTTGTGTCCTTGCCGGTCGGCAGAACTGGCGTCGTAACCAGATGCAATCTTCACGCCCAGGCTCATCGCCTGCTGAATGCTTTGCTGAATTCCCTGCATAAAAGCTTCACGTCGCTTCTTTCGCTCCGGCGTCATCGTTTCATCGTCGGGCTTCGACATCATGGCATCGATCACGCCGACTGTTGGAACCAGGAAGACTCCTTTTTCCTTCATCATCTTCAAATCTTCGACATCTGCTCGGTGCCCGTGCTCAATGGAATCTACTCCCGCATTTAAGGCGTTCTTGACGCCTTCTGCCGTTGTGGCATGTGCAGCCACCTTCAGTTTTTGCTTGTGCGCTTCCTCTACGATGACGCGCATTTCGTCTACCGTGAGGGTAGGGTACCGCCAGTCCGCATAAACTTTGATGAGATCTGCGCCATGCCCAATCTGTTCGCGAACCGCGCGTCTCGCCTCTTCGACACCGCTGATCATTTGCGCCCCGGTAGGAAAGTTAATCAGGTCGGGTGAGATTCCAAACGGAAAATATTCACCAACTGCTGCGATCCCGCGGGTGGCTACTTTCATCCGCGGACCTTCGACCAATCCTTGATCGATTGCATCGCGGAGCGCAACATCGGCGTAGCCCGAACCCTCGCTTTCTACGTCTCTGACGGCTGTAAACCCCGCCTTCAGCGTAAGCTGTGCATCGAATGCTCCTTCCAATGCGCGGAAAGCCTGCGACTTCGTTGCCAGCGATACCGTATAACCATCGTCTGCGTCCGGCATGCGGGCCATGATATGCGTGTGGCAATCGATAAGCCCCGGCAGAAGCGTCGCAGATCCCAGGTCAATTACCCTTGCTTCCTTGGGTGCGCGCGCCGCGATCTCCGTAGTCGGCCCGACTTCTTTAATGTATTCACCCTCAATCCAGATGGCGGCATTCCCGATGTAAGTCCCCTTTCGGGCGTCAAGCAACTTACCCGCCTTGATGACAATTGAAACGGGAGGTTTCGATTCGGCTTGGCTCTGCGAAAACGCGAAGCGGGGAAGAACACCAATCAAAAGACAACAGGCGAGGACGTGCTTTTTCATGCGCCTTTAAATAACACAATCTGGGAGTGGATACAAAACAACCTAAGCTCGCAGCTTCAACTCGTCCAGTTCGAAAAACTCCTTAACGATCGGTTCGGTGGACTTCTCCATCTCCGCGGATGTTCCAAAGAAGATCGCTTTCCCTTCGTAGAGAAATACAACTCGATCCGCAAGTTTCTTCGCCAAACGCATGTCATGAGTTACCACAATGCTGGTAAGGCTCAGCTGAATCTTCAACCGCTTGATCAGATCGCCCAGCAATTGCGCCATCAAAGGATCGACCATCGTCGTCGGTTCGTCGTAAAGAACGCACTCCGGCCGCGCTGCCAGCGCTCGCGCGATGGCCACCGACCGCTTCATGCCGGTCGAGAGATCCGAGGGTAGCTGGTCGCGCATCTCCTGCACACCCACCATTTTCAGCAAACCGTCGACGATCTCGTAAATCTGTTCTTCTGAAAGATCCATGGTTTCACGCAGTGGAAAGGCCACATTCTCGCCCACCGTGAGCGAATCAAACAGCGCTCCGTTCTGGAAGACCATGGTGACTTTCTTCCGAATTGTTTCCATTTGCGCTTCGGTAAAATTAGTGATGTCTTCACCCGCCACGATCACGCGGCCGGAGTCGGCCTTCAGAAATCCCATCAGCAATTGCAGCGAGACCGACTTGCCAACTCCACTGCGCCCCAGAATGCAAACCGTCTCTCCGGGCATCACAGTGAAGCTGACGCGATCCAGTACAGCGTTCTCGCCGAACGCCTTGGAGACCTCACGAAATTCGATGTACGGCCTCTGAACCGTCTCGGGCATGGTTAATAAATCTTCCGTTCAGCCTCAGGCTCTTCTCTGCTCCCTCTCCAACTCCACACGCGTATTCAGATTGCGAAAGAGATCGAGTGAAAACCCCGCCCGTAGCATTTCGTCCTCGCCGATCGCCCGCGTGTGAACTTCATCGAACAATCGATCGATTTTATTTTGTCCAGCTCGCAGAGCCTTCTCGGCGGCGTCTGCGAATTCTATCCGGTAAATGGCGCAGAGCGGTTGCCACCCTTTGTCCGCGTGCGGAATAGTAACAGCCGCTCGGGGAGCATGCCGCGCCTCGTTGATCAGGTATCTCAAAAATGCCTGCGACACAAAGGGCATGTCCACCGCAAGCACCAGGTTGAGCTCTGCCTCGGAAGCCTTCAATGCGGCATGAATCCCGCCCAAAGGTCCGCAGTCGCGAAATATATCTTCAACCACCGGAGCGATGGAAACAAACTTCTCGCGGCTTCCGACGATTCGCACCTCCGCCGCGACCGAGCGAGCCAAGTCAATTGCCCAAGCCAGCAACGTGCGCTCTTCGAACTCCACAAAGGCCTTGTCCTTGCCCATCCTGGTGCTTTTCCCCCCAGCCAGGACAAAAGCGGCTACCTCGTCGGGAGGAGGTTGATTCATTTCGCGATAATACAGGAACTACGTACCGGTCTTCCGCTGCACCTTCTCTGATCGGAGTGTACGTTAGCGAACCATTGATAACGCTGGGTTTAGCGGAGGCTTGCCCGCTTACCGACACGAAAGTAACCTACCCAAACTCTTCCGTTCGAGAGAAGATGAGCCTTCCGGCGCTCCCAAGGTCCGGACGTAACCATCATGCCGCAGAAAATCATGGATGTGCTTATGCTCGGGCGTTGCTCCCACGAGTTTTCCTGGCCGCGCCGCGGTTCTGACGGAGACTATTACCAGGTTTGCTTGCTGTGCGCGGCTGAGTACAAATATGACTGGACCACCATGCGCCGCACCCAGCGGGTGGCGCACGCCGACCCGGAAACTCTGGTCCGTCGCAGCCACAGTCGAGAAAGGCGACCATCCTGGACGCCGCGCGCCCGCCGCCTCAAGCTCGACCTCGCGCTCCGTTACCGCGTGAATAACACCAGTTCGTGGTTTGAAGGTGCGGTTGAGAATCTCAGCCAGACAGGAATCCTATTTCGCGGCCCCCAGCAATTGCCGGTGAATGCTTTGATCGAGATGGTCTTTGAGATGCCGGAAGAAATCTCCGGCCAGAAGAATAGAAATGTCCTCTGCCAGGGTCGTGTCATTCGCTCGAAAGACATGCAAGACGGGGACGAGGAAAAAAACCAGAAAGACAAAGACAAAGAAGCACCCGATGCGCAACCAAACGCAGGTGTTCTGGCTGCAACCATCGTTGACTATAAGTTCATCCACTAGCCCACCCGACTCCGATAATGCCTTCCCGAGTCGCAGTATTCACAACTCGGGCACGCCTTTGCCCAAAATTCCTGTGCAAACGCCCGCTTCCGATTAAACTATAGTTGAGGTTTTCGCCTCACCTGAAAGCATGTTCTTTAGAAGGCTCGTCATGAAGAGACTATCCCCGTTTTTTCTCGCCCTCATTCTTGCTTCAGGCATTGGCTGCGCTCGCAAGCCGAATGACGCCAAGATTTCCAGTGATATCCAAAGCAAGTTCAGTTCGGATTCCGGACTCTCCGGCAAGCAACTCACCGTTCAAGCGAGCAATGGAGTCGTGACACTGGCCGGTTTCGTGGACAACGACGCCCAGCGCGAAGCCGCGGCGCGGCAGGCCGCTTCCGTAGCGGGCGTGAAAGAGGTCGTCAACAACCTGCAAGTCGGGGTCGCTTCAAACGACGCGCCACGGGAAGGGACCGCTCAGGCCAACCCCATTCCCTTGGCATCGACCGATACGCGTGCGTCAGGAAAAAACCCGCGTCATCTTTCCACCAGTCAACCGACACACGTGGTTGACGATTCTTCTCCAAACTACGCAGGAACGGGAAATCCCCAGCCCCCTCCGACTGGCGCTGTTCCACAGCCAGCCGACACGCCCCCGCCTGCTCCTGCCCCACCGCCCGAGGTAAAGGTAACAATTGAGCAAGGCACACCCCTCACCATCCGCTTGGTTGACAGCATCGACAGCGAGAAAAATCAGGTGGGAGACACATTTCATGCCACGCTCAACACGCCTCTGGCCGCGGAAGGCTCCGAAGCCATCCCCGCCGGGACTGATGTTGCCGGTCATGTCGTAGATGTGAAAAGCTCCGGCAAATTCGCGGGGAAATCTGTCTTAGTGCTGCAACTCGATACCATCTCGGCCAATGGAAAAACCTACAACATCCAGACCGACCAGTACCGCAAGGAAGGCAGTTCGCGTGGTACGAACACTGCGGAAAAAGTTGGCGGCGGCGCCATTATTGGCGGCATCATCGGCGCCATCGCGGGTGGAGGCAAGGGCGCTGCCATCGGCAGTGCCGCAGGAGCGGGAGTCGGCGGAGGCGTGCAAGCCGCCAGCAAACCTAAGCCGATCAAGCTGCCGTCGGAAACTGTACTCAATTTCACGCTTCAAGCTCCCGTTACCGTCATTAGGGCGAATCCGAATGCGGGTCGTCAACGATTGGACGATTCGCGATAAGAAACTCTGTGCATGTTTCGTTTTTTGGAACACGCGAACGATTTCTATCCGGTTATCCTCCCACACAACCGCTCACCTCAACATCCTGCTATTCCTAAGAAAAATCTAATGATGCCTCCATTCGCCTGCTGCCCTCTGTTCTGACTCCGTAACACGCAACATTTTCTTTCTCTGCCGGAGCCAATCTGCGCTAGAAACCTCGCACCGATTTCGGACGGCGAAAGCTGCACAGTTCGAACTCTGTCTCTTTCCGCGCCGCTGCGGCCCTGGCCGTACTTGAAATCCTTACACAAGGAGGAGCCATGCTCCGCTCAATCCAGTGCATTCCCCTAGTGCGGGAGGCAAGACTGCAGTCCCTCCGCTCCCTCCCCGGCGCTGTTCCCGGACCGTCCAATCTCTCCACCGAAACCAAATCCGTTGCCAAGTTGTCGCAAGGAAGAGTCGTGATCAAGATGGGCACGGTGATGTCAGCTTTGGCTGCGGCGCTTCTTTCTGGAGCGGCATCGGCCCAGACCGATCCCGGAGTTCAGAGTGGTAACCGCGGCACCGGTGCCGCACTTTCGTCCGTGCAGTCGAACAGTCCGTCGGGAATACTTTCATTCTTCACCGACGGCCAGACTCGGTTCCAGGATGTGGAATCCGTTTCCGGCAGTCCGAACGGCAACAACGGCCTTGGACCGCGTTTTAACTCGAATAGCTGCAGTTCCTGCCATGCCCAACCCGCCGTCGGCGGAACGGGAGCCGCTGCCAATCCGGAGGCCCAGTTCACCAGCAACGGAGTCGCACCCGGCAACACAACCCCATCTTTCATTACGCCAAATGGCCCCACTCTCGAAGCCCGATTCCCGTTCTTCTTTAATAGCAACGGCACGGTTAACCTCAATTCTCCCAATGGTGGAGTGGAAACCTTATTTACGGTCACTGGCCGCTCCGACGCTGGGACTTGCAACAACAGCACGACGCTGCCGCAGCCCAGTTTCGCCACTGCAGTGGCCGATAACAACATCATCTTCCGCATCCCCACGCCGACATTCGGTGTGGGCTTGATCGAGAATCTTGACGAGTCAACCCTGCTCAGCAACACCTTGAACAATAACAACAACAACTTCGGCATTTCCGGCACGCTCAACCACAACGGCAACGACGGAACCATCACCCGTTTCGGCTGGAAGGCGCAAAACAAATCGCTGCATATTTTTGCGGGCGAGGCTTACAACGTCGAGATGGGCATCAGCAACGAACTGTTCCCCCAGGATCGTCCTCTGCCCGGCGAGGATGGCAACGGCGGTAGTGGCCTTACGGGACTTCCGTCAACTTGCCTGAATCTTAGCGGGAGTGGCTACCCGGAAGACACCTCTAATCCGGCGCAAACGTCGAACGCCGCCGTTCTCGACGATGTTTCCGCCTTTGCCAACTTCATGCGCTTCCTTGCTCCGCCACCGACCGGTTCGGTTGTCTTGAACGGACAGACAGTGCCTCAAAGCTCGATTTCGAATGGGAAGGCGTTGTTCAGCTCGATCGGCTGCGCCACCTGTCACAATCCAACCGTGGGCACAACCCAGGCGTCGAACTTCACTTCCTCATTGAGTAAAGTCCCCGTCAATGCCTACTCCGATATAGAAATTCATCACATGGGTAGCGGCCTCGCGGATAATGTGTCGCAGGGCGGCGCCGGCGGAGATCAGTTCCGTACAGCTCCCTTGTGGGGGCTCGGGCAGCGGATATTCCTGCTGCACGACGGCCGCACTACCAACCTGATCACGGCGATTAACGACCATGACAATAGTGGCTCGGAGGCGGACATTCCGGCTGACAACTTCCAATCTTTGACTACCAGTCAGCAGCAGGACTTGCTCAACTTCCTGCGCTCACTGTAAATCGCTTTTCCATAGCGTTCCCTGGCGAGGCACGGGTGGTGTCTCGCCAGCTCATTTGCGATAAGACGAGTTCCAGTCGCTTCACCAGTTGCGCCTTGTCGTCCCGATCGAGGCGAGGAGTCGTGCTCCTTGCCGGCAACGATAACAGCGATTATCGCGAACAAGAACCTAGGGCTCCATCAAGAGCAGTGCATTTCCCGTTCACATAGGTTTGCGTGGGGTAACCAGAATGAACTTGAGATTTCCTTGTCCCTTCACCATTCTCACACTAATCGCATCCTTGCCAGTAGCGGGCCAGAGTGTCAGCCCACAGAGCCCCCAAAAGAATGGCGGCGACTTTTCTAACAACGTGCAACCGATGACAAAGGTTCCGAAGGGAGTCATTCTGGTAAAGGGTGCGTGGTCAAGCGCAAGTGACTCCGTCACGCCACTGCCGGAGAGCGGAAGCGTAACCAACAGAGTCTTCAACGATCAGTACTTTGGATTGAGCTACGCTTTGCCCCCGGATTGGGACGAAAAATATAAAGGGCCGCCTCCCTCGGATACCGGCCGGTACGTGCTTGCGCATATCAGGCCTTCGGAAACGTTCAAAGGGCCCAATCGAGGCAGTATCTTGTTCACCGCGCAGGACATGTTCTTCACTCCGCTGCCCGCGGCGAACGCTCTCGAACTCATCAATTATTCGAAAGACAAATTGCAAGCCGACTACAAAGTGGAAATGCCACCGACTCTGACCAGGATCGCCGACCGATCGTTCACGTTCTTCGCGTATTGGTCTCCCGCGGCACAGTTGCACTGGTATGTCCTGGCCACCGAGATTCGATGCCACGCCGTGAATATCGTGCTGACCAGCCGCGACACGAAGTTGCTGGAGGGCTTGACTCTAGACTTGAACAAGATGAAGCTGCCCGCAGAAGCCAGCCCCACTGGCGGAGCGGGAGGTGGCGATGCTCCTGTTTGTGTCAAGGATTATGTCAAAGACGAAAACATGATTTCTCGAGTTGAACCCATCTTCAGTGAGCACCGATTCAACTCGGTCCCAGTCCGCATCATCATTGATAAAGAGGGCAAAGTGAAGCACATTCACTTTATCAGCGCGTTTCCCGATCAGGCGAAGGCTATCACTGACGCGTTAGGGCAATGGAAGTTCAAGCCGTATCGCCGGGAGGGAAAGCCGATTGAGGTCGAAACCGGACTCCTATTCGGAAACGGGCCATCTCTCGGAAGGCGCCGGACGGCAAATGGATCGACTGACTGAAGCCCTGCAACTTGGCAATCCCGCCGCCATTCGCTTCGTCGTACACTCTGGATGCACGGTGATCAATTCCCATGCCTCCAATCACGGCGTTGCTGCACACCGCGAATGATATATCACGCCTGAGCCGAACTCTCGAAACACTTCTGCCTTGCGCCGAAATTCTTATTGTGGACCACCACTCCTCTGACGGCACTTTGCGCATCGCCCGCACCTATGGAGCCAGAATCGTCTTAGCCGAGAGAAAATCCGCAAAGAACTATCTCGAACTAGCCCGACATGAATGGATTTTTTGCATTGCCCCCGGCGAATCCATCACCGAAAGCCTTCAGGCCAGCCTCTATGAATGGAGCATCCCACCGCAGGCCGAGCTGGTGCGCGACACAATCCAGGTACCCGGCTATTCTGTGCGTGTTCGTGAACAACGAGGCGAACGTTGGCAAGAAAATCCGACTCCGGAAACGCGTTTGATTTCACGCAGTTCGAAGTGGAACGGGGGCCCCGCAATGTACGACCCCGCAACAACATTGCTGGAAGGCGAATTACTGCGTTTCATGTAGACGCCGAAGCACTTTCCACCTCAGGCCGGTCACAACGCTTGTCCTATTGTCCCTTCGGACAGTGACTTCAGTACCTTAGTTTTGCCTCTTCCATCGCCTTATAATTCACTCAAGACTCAGGAATAGCTGCGTTCTAACCATGGTGCATGCACGCGATCGTGCTGTCCTGCTGAGAAACGCATGCTGAGAAACTCATTGGATCCATACCTCGCATCGGCGATTTGTTTCCTCGGGCTGGCCTTTGGCAGCTTTCTGAACGTGTGTATTTACCGCTTGCCCCGGGGTTTATCGGTGGTCAAGCCACGCTCCGCCTGTCCCGCCTGCAAGCACCCGATTGCCTTTTACGATAACTTGCCCGTCGCCAGTTGGCTGATTCTCGGCGGACGCTGCCGCGGCTGCAAGACCGCAATCTCACCGCGCTATCTCATCATCGAACTATTGACCGGCGTTCTATTTCTCGGTTGCTACGCCATTTTCGGTCTATCACTCGCCACTCTGAAATACTGCGTCTTCGGGTTCCTTCTCCTCGGCCTCATCTTCACTGATGCTGAAACAAAATTGCTGCCGGACAAGCTGACGCTTCCCGGACTCATCCTTGGTCTTCTTTTCAGTTTGGTCGTTCCGATGAATGAACTGGCGTCGCAGTTTCTGCCGTTCGTGTTGAATTTCTCCGTCAGTCCGCACCTCGCGCCCCGTCTGTTTTCGCTGTTCGATTCGCTTCTGGGTGCGGCTGTGGGTGCTTCATTCATTTACGGGGCTGGCGCCGTTTACCTGCGCTGGCGCGGAGCCGAAGGCATGGGCTTCGGAGACGTGAAGCTGATGGCCATGGTGGGTGCGTTTCTGGGTATCAAGCTCACGGTGTTCACCATCTTCGCCGCTTCGCTGACTGGCTCGATGTTTGGCCTGACTACTGTTCTCGTGGTCTGGATCAAGCGCACACGGCGTTTTCGTCGCCGGCTGGCCAACTATGAAGCGGCGCGACGCCGAGGCTGGCAGTCCGCCCAAATGGTCTATCGCCACTATCAGCTGCCTTTCGGCGTCTTCCTCGGCAGCATGGCTTTGGTCGCGCTGTTCGCGGGCGAACAGTTATTCGGCTGGTATGGGAGGCTCTGGTGGTAAGGCTATTCTCCAATCCAATTCTCTTGCGCGCCGGACTGGTGCTTTCGATGGCGGCCTGCGCCTTCATGTTTGCGATTTGGCTCATCCGCCACTTACGCAAAAGCATTGCAGAAGAAGCCGACATGGGCAGTGAGACAGCTCCCAGTCTCAACGCTCTTCCGTTGCATCTCTACAACACCGTGATCCAACAGCTGAAGCAACAAAAGCACGAGCTTCAGGTGCAGAACCTGACCGAACAGCGACGATCCCGCACCTCCGAGAATTTCAGCCAGACCGTGCTATCGAATCTTTCCTCCGGGGTGCTCGTGTTCGGTCCCAACGGATTGGTCAAACAAGCCAATCCAGCAGCCAAAAGAATTCTCGGCTTCCACTCGCCTTCAAGCATGAGCTCCGAAGAGATCTTTCGCGGCACGCTGGTGAGCTCGTCGGAACCAACATTGCCGGCAGGTTTTCCCGTCAAGCTCTCGGACGAAATACACGCCGTGTTGCGCGAGGACAGCAAGTGCCGGGAAGTAGAGGCCGACTACGTCACTCCCGCGGGCGATAAAGTTCCTATCTCAGTGACTGTCTCACCCGTACCATCCATCGATGGCAGCCTGCTGGGCGTGGCTTGCCTGATCACGGATCGCAGCGAATTTGAACAGATTCGTCACCAACAGCAGTTACAGGGCGAGATCTCCGCGGAAATGGCGCTGGACCTGCGCACCTCGTTGGCCACCATCGCCGGGTATGCACAGCAGTTGGCGCGAAACACCGATCCTGCGCTGGCTCCGCAGTTAGCCGCGGATATTGCGGGAGAGGCCTCTCGTCTCGACCGCCATATTGGAGGGTTTCTGGCGGCAAAACACGCCGCCGTGGGCAAGTGAAAGAACGTACGATTAAAGGATGAATCTATGAAACATAAAATTAGCGCCGGACTCGGAATCGTATTCGCGTTGTCCACTGTGCTGTCGTCTTCCGCTGCAGCGCAAACCTCGTCGCAAGCACCCGACTCTTCCCTCGGCGACTACGCCCGCAAAGTCCACAAAGACACAGGCACAGGCACGGCCAAGTCCAAGCCGAAGGTCTTCGACAACGACAACCTTCCTAAGGACGACAAGATTTCCATCGTCGGCCAACCGGCTTCCACGACCGCCGATGCGGCTGCGGCCGATACAAACTCAAAGGCAGCGGCCCCGGCCGACGCCAACGCCAAATCACCCGCGTCGGCAGATGCAAGCTCCAAGACGCCCGCCGCACCCGACGCAAAAACCGCCACGCCGGCCGCAGCAACCACTCCAGCCAACGAAGATCAAGCCAAGAAGCAAGCCGCCTGGAAGGCTTGGCAAGAAAAGCTCGCTGCACAGAAAGAACAGATCGACTTGAACAGCCGCGAACTCGACGTTACCCAACGCGAGTACCAGCTCCGTGCCGCAGCCATGTATGCCGATACAGGCAATCGCCTGCGCAACGAAGCTCAATGGGATAAGCAGGATGCCGAATACAAGCAGAAGATCGCCGACAAACAAAAGGCGGTCGACGATGCCAAGCAGAGACTAACCGACATGCAGGAAGAAGCCCGCAAGGCTGGAGTCCCCTCGTCAATGCTTGACTAGAAAATGATCGACTCGAAGTAGCAGGTGCCGCCTCAAGGCAAACACCGTAGTCCTCCGTGGAGCGTCGGTCACGATCGGCGCTCTTAGCTTCTTCGCCCAGTAACAGGCACTTTTCGGCGGAGTCTTTTGCCTCTAACTATCCCAGCCGACCCCAAGTTATACTTTCCCTACTCTCCTGTGCGCTTCGGCGCAAATTGTGTCCGCCTGAACAAATCTGGGGGTTCGAA
>Ga0210400_10001067_pt1 | contig 28098 bp, 20 predicted proteins | sample IncBWH26MmetaG_FD_155456 | JGI IMG/M metagenome (GOLD analysis project Ga0210400, IMG submission 155456) | Forest soil microbial communities from Barre Woods Harvard Forest LTER site, Petersham, Massachusetts, United States - Inc-BW-H-26-M | ecosystem: Environmental > Terrestrial > Soil >... | reverse complement strand
CGATTCTTCTCGACGCATTCGCGCTGGCGCTCGGCGGCCGAGGCGATGCGGGCCTGGTCCGGCATGGCGTGGAGCAGGGCCAGGTCACCGCGGTGTTCGATGTTCCGAAGGGCCATCCCGCCTCGGTGATTCTCAGCGACAACGGGCTGGACGACACCGGTGAGATGATCCTGCGCCGCGTGCAGTTGGCCGATGGCCGCACCCGCGCCTTCATCAACGATCAGGCGATCAGCGTCCAGACCCTGAAAGCGGTCGGCTCGGCATTGGTCGAAATCCACGGCCAGCATGACGAGCGCGCGCTGGTCGATGCCTCGACCCACCGCCGTCTGCTCGACGCGTTTGCCGGCCTTGAGAAGGACGTCGCGGCGCTCGAGCGGCTTTGGGACGCACGGCGTGCCGCCAACTCGGTGCTCGAGGAGCATCGCGCGGGCATGGAGCGCGCCGCGCGCGAGGCTGACTATCTGCGGCACGCTTCGGACGAGTTGAAGAAGCTTGCGCCGAAGGACGGCGAGGAGACCGCGCTCGCCGAGCGCCGCGCGGCGATGATGCAGGGCGAGAAGATCGCCGCCGATCTGCGTGAGGCGCAGGACGCCGTGAGCGGCAATCACTCGCCAGTGGCAGCGCTGTCGGCGGCGGTGCGCCGGCTCGAGCGGCGGGCGGCCAATTCACCGGCGCTGGTCGAGCCCGCGGTGAAGGCGATCGATGCCGCCATCAACGCGCTGGAGGAGGCCGACCAGCACCTCAACGCCGCGCTGAACGCTGCGGATTTCGACCCGTCTGAGCTCGAACGGATCGAAGAGCGGTTGTTTGCGTTGCGCGCTGCATCGCGAAAATACTCGACGCCGGTCGATGGGCTCGCGGCACTCGCGGCAAAATACGCCGCCGACGTGGCGCTGATCGACGCCGGCGCCGATCAGTTGAAAAAACTCGACGCGGCCGCCGCCGAAGCCGATCAGCGCTACAGCGCGGCTGCCACCAAGCTTTCCGCGGCGCGCGCAAAATCCGCCGAGAAACTCGACAAGGCTGTCAATGCCGAACTTGCGCCGCTGAAGCTGGAGCGGGCGAAATTCACGACCCAGGTCGAGTCCGATCCGAAATCGCCGGGGCCGCAAGGCCATGACCGCATCGAGTTCTGGGTTCAGACCAATCCCGGCACCAGGCCGGGCCCGCTGATGAAGGTCGCCTCCGGCGGTGAGCTTTCGCGCTTCCTGCTGGCGCTCAAGGTTGTGCTGTCGGACCGCGGTTCGGCGCCTACGCTGGTGTTCGACGAGATCGATACCGGCGTCGGCGGCGCGGTGGCGGACGCGATCGGCGCGCGGCTGGCGCGGCTGGCGGACAAGGTCCAAGTGATGGCGGTGACGCATGCGCCACAGGTCGCCGCCCGTGCCGACCAGCACTTGCTGATCTCAAAGGACGCGCTCGACAAGGGCAAGCGCGTCGCCACCCGCGTCAACGCGCTCGCCGCCGATCACCGCCGCGAGGAAATCGCCCGCATGCTGGCCGGCGCCGAAATCACCGCCGAGGCGAGGGCGGCGGCGGAACGGCTGCTGAAGGCCGCGACGGCATGAGGTTGCTCCCTCGCCCCGCTCTTGCGGGGAGAGGGTTGGGGTGAGGGGCTCTATCAGCCGGCGAGACTGCAAGTGATTGAACAAGGTGCCTCGCCCCTCACCCGGAGGCGCCGCTAACGCGCCGCCTCCGACTTCTCCCCGCGCTGAGCGGGGAGAGGTAAGAATCCCCGCCGCCTTTTCTCCCGACAAGGTTCGTCGTACGTATTGGCCATGGCTAAAGCAGCGAAAATAACTCTCCCCGACGTCGCCGCCCTCACCAAGGCGCAGGCCAAGGTCGAGCACAAGCGGCTGGCGCTCGAGATCGAGCGCCACGACAAGGCTTACTATCAGGAAGACGCGCCGAAGGTCTCCGACGCCGAATACGACGGCTTGCGCAGGCGCTTCAATGCCATCGAAGCCCGGTTTCCGGAATTCGTCACCAGCGAATCGCCGTCGCAGAAAATCGGCGCGGCGCCGTCCGGAAAATTCAGGAAGGTGCGGCACACGGTGCCGATGCTGTCGCTCGATAACGCATTTGCTGAAGAAGACGTCGTCGACTTCGTCGGTCGCATCCGCCGCTTCCTCAGACTTGCCGACGACGAGCGGATCGAGTTTTCCGCCGAGCCGAAAATCGACGGGCTCTCAATGTCGCTGCGGTACGAAGGCGGCGAACTCGTCACTGCGGCCACGCGCGGTGACGGCGCCGAGGGGGAGGACGTCACCGCCAATATCCGCACGCTGGAGGATGTGCCGAAGAAACTGAAGGGCCGCAACGCACCTGAAATCTGCGAGGTGCGCGGCGAAGTCTACATGACCAAGAAGGCCTTTCTCGCGCTCAACGAGCGGCAGAAGGCCGCCGGCGATACCATCTTCGCCAACCCACGGAATTCGGCCGCGGGCTCATTGCGCCAGAAGGATCCCTCCATCACCGCCTCGCGCCCGCTCGGCTTTTTCGCCTATGCCTGGGGGCAGATGTCGGAGCTGCCGGAAAATACCCAATCCGGCATGATCGCCTGGTTCGAGCGATGCGGCTTCAAGACCAATCCGCTGACCAAAATCTGCCACTCGGTCGAACAGTTGATCGCGTTTCATCGCAAGATCGAGGAGCAGCGCGCGAAGCTCGACTACGACATCGACGGTGTCGTCTACAAGGTCGATCGGCTCGACTGGCAAGAGCGCCTCGGCTTCGTCTCGCGCACGCCGCGCTGGGCGATCGCGCACAAATTCCCAGCCGAGCGCGCCACCACCGTGCTGCGCGATATCGAAATCCAGGTCGGACGCACCGGCTCGTTCACGCCGGTTGGCAAGCTTGAGCCGGTCGGCGTCGGCGGCGTCATCGTGCAGAACGTCACGCTGCACAATGAGGATTACATAAGGGGCATCGGTGGCGATGGCGAAGAATTGCGCGAGGGTCGCGACATAAGGATCGGCGATACCGTCGTCATCCAGCGCGCCGGCGATGTGATTCCGCAGGTCGTCGATGTCGTGATCGACAAGCGGCCGAAGGACGCAAAACCCTATCATTTTCCGAAGAAATGCCCGTGCCCGCTGCACACCAACGTGGTGCGCGAGGAGACCGCAACCGGCGAGGAGGGCTCGCGCGCCCGCTGCACCGGCGAGTTCGCCTGTCCCTATCAGAAGATCGAGCATTTGAAATTGTTTGCCTCGCGCCGCGCCTTCGACATCGAGGGGTTGGGCGAGAAGCAGATCACCTTCTTTTTCGAGCAGGGGTGGGTGAAGGAGCCGGCCGATATCTTCACGCTGCCAAAGCGCAACCCCAATTTAAAACTCGAGGAGATCGAAGGCTACGGCGAAACTTCGGTGCGCAATTTGTTCGCGGCCATCGAGGAACGGCGGCGGATTTCGCTGGAGCGCTTCATCTACGCGCTCGGCATGCGCCATGTCGGCGAAACCACCGCACTGGCGCTGGCGCGCGGCTATGGCTCGTGGGAAGCCTTCCACGACGCCTGCCTCAGGGTCGCCGGGGATGACGAGGAGGCGATGGCCGAGATGGATGCGCTCGACCAGATCGGCGAAACCGTGATCATGAGCATCAAGGCCTATTTCGGCGAGAGCCATAACCGCGGCATCGTCGAGCGGCTGACCAAGGAAGTCACCATCCTCGATGCCGAGAAGCCGAAGAGCAATTCGGCGATCGCCGGCAAGACGGTGGTGTTCACCGGCGCGCTGGAGAAGATGACGCGCGACGAAGCCAAGGCGATGGCTGAACGTCTCGGCGCCAAGGCCGCGGGCTCGGTATCGAAGAAGACGGATTATGTCGTTGCAGGTCCCGGCGCCGGCTCGAAACTGGCGGAAGCCAGGAAGCACGGCGTCGAGGTGCTGACCGAGGATGAGTGGCTGAAGCTGGTTGGGGGGTGAGGGATATCTCCCCGCTCACAGATGTCATCATCCGCGAAAGCGGATGATCCAGTATTCCAGAGACGGTTGTGATTGAATCGAGAAGCCGCGGCGTACTGGATACCCCGCTTTCGCGGGGTACGACGAGCGGGGGCTACAACATCCCCGACTCTTCCTCTTCCGCCTGCTCGATCAACGCCTCGCTGACGACCACGTCACGCCGCGGTACCAGGAAAATCATGGTCGAGGCGCAGGCGAGCGACAATGCGAACACCGCGGCGTTGAGCGGCGCGGGTGTCGTAAAATGCCCGCCGAGGTAAGCGCCGAATTGCGAGAGCAGCGAGCCGACCCCCATTTGCAAAAATCCCATCGCGCCCGATGCTGTACCCGCGGCGTCGGGCCGGACGCTGATGGCGCCGGCCGCCGAATTCGACATTACGAAGGCATTGGCGAACATCACCAGCATCTGGGTGCCGAACAGCCATGCCGGCGCCTGATTGAGGCCGGTCACGCCCCAGACGAGGTTCAGGAGGCTGCCGGCGAGTTGCAGGGCGAGGCCGAACCAGATCAGTTTTTCCAGCGAATGCCGCGGCGCGAAGCGCACGCGGAACAGATTGCCGATCAGATGGGCAAATCCCGTGGCCGCAAACCACGCGCCATATTCGGCGCCGGTGCGGCCCATCTGCATCACGACCACATAAGGCCCGCCGCCGGCGAAGGTGAAGATGATCTGCGAGGCCAGCACCTGGCACAGCACATAGCCGATGAAGGCGCGGCTTCTGAGCAGGCTGCCGACATCGCCGCGAAATCCGCTCGTTTCGATGCGATCGCGGCGCGTCTCCGGCAGCGTGACGGCAATCGCCACCGCGACGGCGAGGGACATGGCCGTGATGACGTAGAAGATCGCGCGCCAGCCGAACGCCGTCGCCAGCACGCCCCCGGTCAGCGGGCTCAGCATCTGCGCGATCATCATCACCGCGATTACGAGGCTGATCATGGCGCTGATGCGCTCGCGGCTGTAGAGATCGCGGATGATGGCGCGGCTCACCACCATGCCGGTCGCGCCGCCCAGTGCCTGCAGGAAACGCGCCGCGATCAGCTGTGGCAGGGTTTCGGCGAAGCTGCAGGCGACGCTCGCCAGCACCATCAGGCCGAGACCCGCCAGCAGCACCGGACGGCGTCCAAACCGGTCCGACAGCGGACCCATGATGATCTGCGAAAGCGCGATGCCGACCATGTAAAGCGACACGGTCATCTGCGCGACGGAGATGTCGCGGCCGAAGGTGGTGGCCAACTGCGGCAGCGCGGGCACCAGCATGTAAAGCGAGATCGGCGCGACGCCGGTCATCGCGACCAGCAGCAACAGCATGATCCGGGATGCCGCGATATCGGTCCGTGTTGCCGCGCCGGGCGGTCTGCCCATCACTCCATGCATTGAGGTCTGATCCGATTGTTGAATCAGACTCTAACGTTATCCCTCACGAGGAATATGCTCGTTTCGGAATGCGGCTATTCGTTTTTCGGGATGCGCCAATTGCAATAGAGCCTGTCATTTCCGGTGCACATGAGCGGCGCGGTCGATCCGCTCGCTCCGTTCGTCATCACCCGCGAAAGCGGGTGATCCAGTATTCCAGAGACGGTCGTGATGAATCGAAAGGCCGCGGCGTCGCGATGAGCGCCTTGCGCTCACGCCGGGGATGCCCCGCTTTCGCGGAGCATGACAGCGGTGCGACACGCGCACAGCTAAGCAGCCGGCTTCTACAGCGACAGCGGTGCGGTCGCGGCGTCGAGCCACGCCTTGGTGGCCTCGTCCACGTGGTGCCGCACCTCGTGGCGGACCCGTTCGTGGTAGTCGTTGAGCCAGCTCAGCTCATCCGCGCTCAACATGTTCAGGTCGATCAAGATGCGATCGATCGGCGCCAGCGTCAGCGTTTCGAAGGCGTTGACCGGCTTCTCCGCGCCCTCGACGTCGGCGCCGACCACCAGTTCGAGATTCTCGATCCGGATGCCGAACGCGTCGGTCTTGTAGTAGCCGGGCTCGTTGGAGAGTATCATGCCGCGTTTCAGCGGCGTGGTGCCGAGTTTGGAGATTCGCGCCGGGCCTTCGTGGACGGAGAGATAGCTGCCGACGCCATGGCCGGTGCCGTGTTCGAAATCGATGCCGGCCTGCCACAAGAATTGCCGCGCCAGCGTATCGATTTGCGCCCCGGTGATGCCGTCGGGAAAGCGCGCGCGCGCGATCGCGATGTGACCGCGCAGTACGCGGGTGAAGCGGTCGCGCATCTCCGCCGAAGGCTGCCCGATCGCGATGGTGCGGGTGACGTCGGTGGTGCCGTCTTCATATTGCGCGCCCGAATCGATCAGCAGGAGATCGCCCGGCGAGATCCGCCGGTTGCTTTTGCGGGTGACGCGGTAGTGCACGATGGCGCCGTTCGGCCCGGCGCCGGAGATGGTCGGAAACGAGACATCCTTCAGCGCGCCGGTCTCGCGGCGGAATGTCTCCAGCGCCTCCACGGCGTCTATCTCGGTCAGCGCGCCCGTCGGCGCCTCGCGGTCGATCCAGGCGAGGAAGCGCGCCAGGGCGATCGCGTCTCGCCGATGCGCAGCTTTGGTGCCTGCGATCTCGGTCGGGTTCTTGACCGCCTTGAGCAGGCTGACGGGGTCATTGCCACGCACCGGCTTGCCGCCCGCGGCCGATATCAGCCGGCTCAAGGCGTCGGCGGCGGTCACGCTGTCGAGCGCGATTGAAGCGCCGCTTCGGGCCAGTTCGGCGAGCTTCTGCGGCAGCGCGTCCGGCTCGGCAACGTCGGCGGTCTGTTCGAGATGGTCGCGGGCGCTGTTCGACAGTTTGCGGTGATCGATGAATACGGTCGGACGGCCGGTTTTCGGCACCACGGCATAGGACAAAGGCAGCGGCGTATGCGAGACGTCGCCGCCGCGGATGTTGAAGGTCCACGCCACCGCGTGCGAATCCGACAGCACCAGCGCATCGACGCCGAGCTTGTCGACCTCCTGGTCGATCCGCTTCAGCTTGTCGGCCTCCGTTTCGCCCGAAAACTGCGCGCCGTGGACGGTGACGGGGGCCAGCGGCGGGGCAGGGCGTTCGGTCCACACGGCGTCCAGCGGGTTGCTGTCGACCGCGATCAGTTCCGCGCCTGCCCTGGCGCACGCGGCCGCAAGCCGTTCCGCCGCCGCCGAGGTAGACAGCCACGGATCGAACCCGAGGCGGTCGCCGGCGCCGAGATGTTTGGCGAGCCAGGTCTCGGGCGGCGGATCCACCAACGGCTCGACGCGCCAGGCCTTGGCGTCGACCTGCTTTCCCGCCTGCAGCGTATAGCGGCCGTCGACGAATACCGCGGCCTCCCGGCCCAGCACGATGGCGAGGCCGGCAGAACCGGTGAAACCGGTCAACCAGGCCAGCCGCTCCTCCGACGGCGCGACATATTCGTTTTGCTGCTGGTCGGCGCGGGGAACCACGAACCCGGTCAGGTTGCGGCGCGCCAGCTCCTCGCGAAAGGCGGATAGCCGCGCGGTCAGCGCAACGCCCGTCTCGGGTTCCTCAAATGTCTGAAAAAGGGCTTCGAACATCGCCCGCTACCTTAGGAGTAGGTGGAGAACTGCGCAATCGACGCAAAATGCTTCCGGTTTCAAATTAATTATGCTTGAATTGCTGCACCTGCGTTAGGTGGGGCTGTACGGTTCTCTGCCCAAGTAGACGTCAAGCAAAAGTCCAGAGGAACTCCAGGGGTGTTTCAACTCAGCGACGAGGGGACACACAATGCCTGCCTTCACGTTTGAGAAGATTTCGCCGCCGGTCCGCCGCGGCCCTGTTTCGCCTGCCCCGAAAAAGCAGCGCGGCGTCATTGTTCAGATTCTGGATCGTTTCGTCGAGGCGCGGGTCAAGCGCACGATGAGCGAGGAAGAGGGCGTCATCGCCGCCGGCGAGCAGAAGCCGGCGGAATAATATTGCCGTCATTCCGGGGCGCCCGCAGGGCGAGCCCGGAATCTCGAGATTCTCCGATGTGCAATTGCACATCGTAGTTCGCTCGCATCACTCCCGCCCCGGAACGACCAAGCCCTCACCCGGCCTTGCGCATCAACAGGCTGCTCCAGCCTTCGATCCTGATCTGCCGCTTCAGAACCAGCCCGCGCACGCGATAGGCGGCGACGACGGCGCTGGCCTGGGGCGGCAATAGTCCTGACAAGATGACCAGCGCGCCAGGCGCCAGGTGGCGGGACATCGGCGTTGCCATCTGCCGCAGCGGATTGGCCAGGATATTCGCCAGCACCAGATCGAAGGGGCCGCGGGCCCTGAATTGCGGCGCTGAAAACCCGCTTGCCCGGGTCGCCTTCACCAGGTCGCCCGTGCCATTGAGCCGCGCGTTACCGGCGGCGACCCGCACCGAGAGCGGATCGATGTCGCTCGCCAGCACCTTGCCGTGCAGCGCTTTCGCCGCCGCAATCGCCAGCACGCCGGTGCCGGTGCCGAGGTCGAGCACGCGCCGCGGGGAATAGGCCTTCAGCACCTCGTCGAGCAGCAGCAGGCAGCCGCGGGTGGTGCCGTGGTGGCCGGTGCCGAACGCCAGCGCCGCCTCGATCTCGATTCCGAGCTTGTTGGGCGGAACCCTTTCGCGGTCATGCCGGCCGTGCACGATGAACCGCCCGGCGCGGACCGGGACCAACTCCTCGAGCGCCGCCTTGACCCAGTCTTTTGCCTCGACGGTGTCGAAGGCGATGGCCAGCGCGACCTCATCGCCGGCGGCGAGGCCTACCAACTCGCGGATCGAGTTTTGATCGGGCGCCTCGGCAAAATGCACCGTGATGTCCCAGCGCCCGCCCGGTCCCTCGAAGGCGGCGATCGCAGCCTGGCCCTCGAAAAAGCTCTCGGTGAGGAGATCGACCACGCGCCGGGCCGCTTGCTCATTGCCGATGGCGAAGGTAGCGCGGTGGGTGCTGGGGGTGAGGGTGGTGGTCATCAAGCGTTTTGGGAGATGAGCGGCAAGGAGTTGTTATTCGGTAGTGTCTCGGCTTGAGATCTGGCCGCCTTCTCCTATTTCGCCGAACCATCACATCCGGAGCCTCTGATGGTACAGGTCGCCCCTCCGTTTCCTTTCATTTTTTTGCAAATAGCCAGGGCTTGTCCGTTTGCCGCACTTGAATCTGGAGCCACTACCCATCCAAAACCGGTTGGAGAATTGGCCGGCTTCCCATTGGAAGAAATGGCAAAGCATTGATTGTTGAGAGTTGCAACGATCGCACAGTTCTTTTGCGCTGCGCTTGGGTTGTTAGGGATGACGTTGTTCGTCTTGTCGATCCCCCGGCAAATGTTGAGCGCAATTGTCTTGGCATCAACGCCAGATGATTGTCCGTAAACCCAGCCGTTGGTTGGGCCGCCCGGCGCGTACCCAAGCGCTACCACCATCTCGGCGGCGCAGGGCCGCACCTCAAAGATCGTGGCCGCTAACAAGATCGCGTATATTAGATATGCCCGCGGCATCGATTCCCCCCAGCGTTGTGCATTAGAAAAGCCAATGCTTACCGCCGGGCAGGAGTCTAACAGGAACGCCAACTGGCCCAAGGGTCAAAATGTCCGGCCGATGCCGTCGGCAACGTTGTCATGATCGCAAAGATCGCCACCGGCGATGTCCCGCCGCGGTTTCAATCCAGGGGAATCGAAGCCGCCGGCGACGGATTAGCGTGACCGCCGGCGCCGCCTGATCGGTCGTGTCTCGGTTTAGGATTTCGTTAGCGTTCGTCTTGTAGGGTCCGCGGGCGGCAGATGTTCCGGGCGTCGATCAGTCCCGGTCATTCCAGGCGACTTGTCGACACGACAGAAATCGTGAAAACAAGATATGGCCCAAAGCCATGGCAGAGGTTCTCAAACTTCTTGCTGAAGGCGCTCACGAGCCGCTTGAATCGTCTCATCCTTCCTGAACGCGGTGATGCCATTTGCCTTCCGGCAAATGAAGTGTTGATTGAAGGTTGGTTCAGATCGCTTTGAACTCCCTGACTAATCGTAGCGATACGGTTGCGTCGGCCGAGGTCGTCCGCCGGAGCTACGACATGAGTCACGAAATCGCGCGCGCGATCATCGAGGATCAGCTCAAAGAGTTTTGGAAGCTCTCACATGGAAAATTGGCCGAACGGGTTGGCCGCTGTGATTGCATAGATGGGCCCGATCAGAACGAGTATCAGGCGGAAACCGAGATGCGCTGGGACAACAAGACCGGCGCCAATATTCGCGTGATGGTCGCTGCTGACGGTGCCGGGATAAGCGCCTTCAGGCCCCTTGCCGGCGCTTTCATGCCTGTTGTCCGACAGGTCATTGCTCGAAGAAAACTCGAATTGAGGCACTGACGCTCGTCACCACTGTCCGTCCGGTGGTGTCTCAGTTTGAAATTTCGGAGCTATAGACGGGCGTTAGGTGCTGTCCTAATTATTAATATTCCAAATTAGGACGGAACGATTCATCTTGGGGGTTCTTGCTCCTTTAGCCTTCGGCGATCTTATCTCCGAAGGCCAAGCCACCGACCGGTCGACATTTTGCCCAATGCCCGGCGGAAGGCCTCAAGCGGCCTCGGATGCCCCGCACTGAGGCCGTTTTGCTTGGACACTCGGGAAATCCGCTTAGTCCGGATTGGCTCGTTCGGTCCCCAGCCAACTGCGGTATGTCTAGCGCAAAGCAAGGAGAAAAGGCTTATGCCGGTTGGGCTGTTTCGTGGCGAGGAAGGGTGGGCGCAGGTCGATTACGGGACCGGCGCCACCATTCCGGTCCCGCGCTCAAAGTACGAGGCAAATGGATATAAGCCAGATTTCGACAAACTTCCTACGGAAGCTGAATACTGGGCCGCAGAGAAAAAGAAGGAAGATAATGCCAAGGGGTCCTGAAGGCGAGAAGCGCCCAGCCGACGTGATCGGCGCTGCCGTCATGATTGGCAAGATAGCTACCTATCCGTCCGCGTCGAACGCAAGGCTTACCCACAGGCTTATGCACCGAAACATACCGTGATGGTTCTAGGGCTTTTCCGCTCATTTTGCCCAAGCCGCGCGATGGCCAGGTCGGTTCAGCAGATTTGTGTGAGAGCGTGATCGAACGCGGCAAAGTCCAAAAAAAAGCCGAGCCATTACGAGGAGGACTGCGCGGGAAGCTCAACATCTGGAGCGCGCGGGCTCAGGTCCGGAAGATCCGATTGATCAAGCCGAGATTGGAGATCGGCGGCCTTATCGATCAGCGCGCCCGCCACCTCCGGGTCCCGGATCGATTGAGCCAGTTTGAGAAGCGTTGCCGCACGCCACGTGAGGTAGTTTCTGCCAATCACGACGGATTTCCTTGTGCTGCATTCGTCCTGACGCACGAGCCGCAGCATCGTTCCCTGAGAATTGTACAAAAATGCACTTAGCGGTCTGGTTCAGCCGTTCGAATAACACCGCCGGGAAAGCCGGCTGTCCGGCTATCGAAAGGCTGTCCCGAGGGTTTCCCCGGCTCATCAGCCGGTTTTCCACAATATATCCACAGGCTTATCAACTGCTTTTACCGGTCATCGAAGCAATCCATGCGCCGCCGGGACCGGAGAGATCGGTTGCCTGGCTGGATCCAACAACGACGGATATGGTCCGGCTGCTGCCTAGCGCGAGATGACGTTTCTTCGAATCGTCATCTCGCTCTATCTTTTTGTTTGAGCATGATCTCCGCGCAAACGCCACGCGTTTGTCGCGAGGGAAAACCGGTGCCCACTTTGCGCTAACGCGGCCCTACGGGTCCGGATCAGCTCTATTCACCCGAACAACGCCCGGTGATCCCTCAAGATCACGCGGGCGGCGTTGTGGCCGGGGGCGCCGGTGACGCCGCCGCCGGGATGGGCGCCGCTGCCGCAATGATAAAGTCCCCTCAGGGGCCCGCGATAATCGGCGTGGCCGAGCATCGGCCGTGCCGAAAACAGCTGGTTCAGCGTCAGCGCGCCGTGGAAGATGTCGCCGCCGAGAAGTCCGAACTGGCGCTCCAGATCGAGCGGGGACAGGATTTGCCGCCCGATCACGCTTTCCCCAAAACCGGGCGCGTATTTGTCCACCGTCGCGATCATGAGATCTGCGACCTCCTCGCGATGGTCGTCCCACGACCGCCCGCCCGGCAGTTCCGGCGCGACATGCTGGCAAAACAGGCTCGCGACATGCTGGCCCGGCGGGCAGAGCGTGTCATCGAGGGTTGAGGGGATCAGCACCTCGACGATCGGCTCGCGGCTCCAGCCACGCTCGCGCGCGTCCTGCCAGGCGCGATCCATATATCCAAGGCTGGGGCCGAGGATGATGCCGGCGGTGAGATGATCGCCCGGTCCAGGCAGCGCCGTGAACGACGGCAGGGCGCTGAGTGCGACATTCATCCGGAAGGTGCCGGAGCCGTTGCGCCAATGTTTGATGCGGGCGACGAATTCCCCCGGCAGCGCGCTGGACGGCACCAGCCGCGTATACAGCAGTTTTGGATTGACGCTTGAGGCGACGTATCGGGCGCGGATCGTTTCACCGTCATCGAGGATGACGCCCACGGCGCGGTCGCGCTCGACGATCACCTCGCGGACACCGGCTTGAAGCGCGATCTCGACACCATGCAAGCTTGCGGCACGCGCCATGGCCTTGGTGATCGCGCCCATGCCGCCGATGGCATGGCCCCAGACGCCCTTCTTGCCATTCACCTCGCCGAATGCGTGATGCAGCATCACATAGGCGGAGCCGGCCGCATAAGGGCTCGCATAATTGCCGACGACGGCGTCGAACCCGAACAGCGCCTTCACCAGATCGCTCTCGAACACCTCGTCCAGCATCTCGCCGGCCGAACGCGTGAACAGATCGAGCAGGGAGCGTTGCTGCTCGAGCGAAAGCCTGCGCAGGATGTTGGCGGTGCCGAGCGCGTTGATGGCCTCGCCGATGGCGCCTGGACCAAAACCTTGCGTGACGTTCGGCGGTGCGCGCAGCACGAACGCGCGCAGCACGTCGGCGATCTCCTCGAGCTGATGGTTGAAGGCATCGATCTTTTCGGCGTCGCGCGCGCTGAGTTTTGCCAGCGACTTGCGGGTGCGGCCTTCGCCTGTGAGCAGATAGCTGCCATCGGGGGAAGGCAAAAAGTTCTGCGCGCGGCGCTCGACGATCTGCAATCCGTGCCCGGCCAGTTTCAGATCTGACACGATCTGCGGGTTGAGCAGGCTGACCGTGTAGGCCGCGACCGAATTGCGAAATCCCGGGTGGAACTCTTCCGTGACCGCCGCGCCGCCCACCACGTTGCGGCGTTCGACGACCTTCACGCGCAGGCCCGCCATGGCGAGGTATGCCGCACAGGTGAGGCCGTTATGCCCGGCGCCGATGATGACAACGTCTGTTTGGTTCATGCCTGCTTCAGGTGGTTTGCTCACTCTCGTCATTCCGGGGCGCGTCGACGGCGCGAACCCGGAATCTCTGGATTCTCCGATGTGCAATAGCACTTCGTAGTTCGATATCTCACATCGCCCGCAATGACGTTTTCTGCTTCTTTCACTCCTTAGCGAAGATGTGAACATTGGCACAGCATGAAGTGCCGGTTTGGTTCCCGGCCCGCATTGCCCGCCGCTGGGCGCTATGCTCCATTGCCGCTCCCGGCGCCCGCCGGAGGCTTTTGTTCGACGCGTTTCCGCCTCAAAACGCTGTGCCGGAGTTTTCATGACGCTGCCTGATCCGTCCGTGGTCGCGGACCGGCCTTCCGCGAGCCGAAACCGGCTGGTGCTGGTGGTCTATACGGCTGCCATTTTCGTCAGCGCGCTGCTGCTGTTTTCGGTACAGCCGCTGTTCACGAAAATGGTGCTACCGCGGCTTGGCGGCTCGCCCGCGGTGTGGTCGGTGGCGATGGTGTTCTTCCAGTCGTTGCTGCTCGCCGGCTACGCCTATGCGCATTACCTGATGCGGCTGCGCAGCCGCCTGATTCCGGTCGCTGTGCATCTGGCGCTATTGGTGATCGCGCTTGCCACGCTGCCGCTGTCGATCGCGGGCGGGTGGGGGGAGCCGCCGACCAGCGGCTACGCGCTCTGGCTGCTGGGACTATTCGCGGTCTCGATCGGGCTGCCGTTCTTTGCGCTGGCGGCCAACAACCCGCTGCTGCAGGCATGGTTCGTCCGCACCGGTCACCCCAGCGGCCCCGATCCTTATTTCCTTTATGCCTCCTCCAACATCGGCAGTTTCCTGGCGCTGTTGTCCTATCCGGTGCTGCTGGAGCCGATGTTCACGCTGCGCACGCAGAACCTGATCTGGACCGGCGGCTATAGCCTGCTGATCGTCCTGATCGCCGCGTGCGGCGTGCTGCTGTTGCGCTCACCGAAGTCGGCCGCGGTGGATACGCTGGCCGGCGATACCGATGCGCCGTCGCCTTCGTGGAGCCTGCGCTTGCGCTGGATCTTTCTCGCCGCGGTGCCGTCCGGTCTGTTGATCGCGGTGACCGCGCATATTTCGACCGACGTCGCGGCGGCGCCATTGCTGTGGGTGCTGCCGCTGTCGCTCTATCTGTTGACCTGGGTGCTGGTGTTTCAGTCGCGTCCGCTGTTGCCGCACAAATGGATGCTGATGCTTCAGCCGGCGGCGATTGCGGGCGTCATCGTGCTGCTGGCGGTCGGCGGCGAGCGGAACCTGCTTTTGACGCTGGGCGGCCACCAGCTCTGCTTCTTCGTCATCGCGATGGCTTGCCACGGCGAGCTGGCGCGCACCCGCCCCGCCGCGAAATACCTCACCGGCTTCTATGTCGCGCTGTCCTTCGGCGGCATGCTCGGCGGCCTGTTCGCCGGCCTGATCGCGCCGTATTCATTTTCATGGGTCGCGGAATACCCGATCCTTGTGGTGCTGGCGGCGTTGTGCCGACCGCCCGGCGAGGAGCGCTTTCCGCACTGGAGCCGCTGGTACTGGCCGCTTCTGCTCGCCGTCGCGCTGGCGCTGATCGCGCCCTCGTTCAGCAAGGGCGAGGTGCTCGACTGGCTGCAGGAGCAGCGGGTGTATGTGGTCGGGGCGGTCGCAGCCGTGGGGATGCTGCTGGCGCTCGTGCTCAGGGCCGATCGCTGGAAGCTCGCAGGCCTGGCCACGCTGGCGCTGGTGCTGGTCCGGGTCTATCCGGCCGACGACGGGCGGGTGGAAACCGTGCGCAGCTTCTTCGGTGTCCACAAGATCCTGGTGACGCCGCACGGCCAATATCACGTGCTGATGCATGGCACCACGATCCACGGCGCCGAGAAATTCCAGAACGACGACGGCACGGCCATTCCGGGGCGGCCCGAACCGATCACCTACTACCACCGGGATGGCGGCATCGGTCAGGCGATCACGGCGATCCGCGAACGCAAGGCTGGGCCATTGCGGGTGGCGGTGATCGGTCTTGGCTCCGGTACGCTGACCTGCGCCTCCGAACCAGGGGAAACCTGGAAATTCTTCGAAATCGATCAATCGATGGTCGATACCGCGCGCAATCCCAAATATTTCACCTACATCGGAAGCTGCGAACCGGACCTGAAACCTGTGATCGGCGACGCGCGGCTGACCTTCGCCCGCGAGCCCGACGGAATCTACGATCTGATCATCGTCGATGCCTATTCATCGGACGCGATCCCGATTCATCTCGCCACCAGGGAGGCGATGAAGATCTACAAGGACAAGCTGGCCCCGCAGGGCGCGGTGCTGATGCACGTCTCCAACCGGCATCTGGAATTGTCGAGCGTCGTGGTTGGCATCGCCGAGGCCAACGATCTCAAGAGCTGGGTCTATAGCGAGGATTCCGGGCGCGACGGCGAATACATCTTCTCGACCTCGGTCGTGGTCTCGGCGCGGGAGGAGGACGATATCGGCAAGCTGGCGTCGTCGGATCAATGGAGCGAGACCGAAGCCGACGAGAAGCAGCGGGTCTGGACCGACGATTACTCCAATGTGCTTGGCGCGGTGTACCGGCGGCTGCGCGACGGCGAGCAGTAATCTTCAAAGCGTGAACGTGTTGGGTTGACGACTACACGGTCGGCGCCGGTTGATGGAACTTCGGGTGCGGTCCCGGCGTTATCGCGCGGGGTTGTTCCAATTGTGCCGCTTTCTGGGGCGCGGACCTTGAGGAGGGTGTCGTGTCAAAGCTCAAACTTCTCTCCGTAATCGTTCTTTCGATCGCGCTTGCGGGCGCGGCATACGCTGGTAGAGGCGGAGGCGGTGGTGGCCATGGCGGCGGTGGACATGGTGGGGGTGGCGGTCATTTCGGCGGCGGTGGCCACTTCGGCGGCGGCGGCCATTTCGGCGGTGGCGGCCATTTCGGCGGTGGCCATTTCGGCGGAAGGCATGGCGGTGGAGCGCATTTTGGCGGCGTGCGCGGTGGCGGGTCGCATTTTGCCGGTGGTGGAAGGCACTTCGGTGGCAGGTCCGCGGCGATCTCCCGATCGGCCGGGCGATCCGCTTTCCGCGGCAATCGCTCGTTTGCCGGCCGCAATTCTCCGACAGGCCTTGCTGGCCGCAACGCAAGCGTCAGCTCGCGTGCAGTTCACAACGCGCTGAGTTCGCGCGCGGTTGCTGGCGCCTTGCATAACCGAACTGCGTTGCACAATCCCGCGACCCGCGCACGAATCGCGGCGACCGCAGCCACAGCCGGATTTGCGGCGGCCGGATTTCGTAACCGCGACGGGCAGGGCGGATGGTGGCGGCATGGCAATGGCGGGTTTGGCTGGGTAGGCCCGCTGTTTTGGCCGTTCGCCTATTACGACATGTATGACTATGCGCTATGGGGTTATGGTTATGATCCCTCGTTCTGGGATTACGGCTATGGCGATATCTACGCCGGCATCTTCGCGCCCTACGGCTATGACGCCTTGACCGGCTATTTGCCGTGGGGTGGCGGGAGCAGTACCCGCGCGCGCGCATCGCAAGCATCGCTCCCGGCAAATCCGCCATCGGACGAACTGTCGCAAATGTGCGGCGAGGATAGCCAGGACATTGCAGGCCTCCCGATCGATCAAATCCAGCAGGCCATTCAGCCCAATGACGAGCAGCGCGCGGCCCTCGACGATCTCGCCAATGCTTCGGTGAAGGCGGCGCAGACCATCAAGGCCGCATGTCCGACCCAGATCACGTTGACCGCGCCGGGCCGGCTCGCCGCCATGCAGGCGCGTCTGGAGGCGATGATCGTGGCGGTCAAAATGTTGCAGCCGCCGCTGGAGCGTTTTTACGGCCTCCTCAACGACGAGCAGAAGGCGCGCCTCAACGGGCTCGCCCAGCAACAGCGGGCGGCGCAGCTCACGGATCGGCGCGGCCGACCCCGCAACGCCGAGGGCCCGCTAACCGAGGCCTGCGGCAGTGCGCAGCCCGGCGTGACGGATTGGCCGGAGGCCGAGATCGAGGCGCGGTTGCATCCGACCGAAGCGCAGCGCGCGAGTCTGGCTAACCTGAAGGACGCCAGCGCCAAGGCGGCCGAGATGCTCAAGGCGTCCTGCCAGCCTGACACGGCGCTGACGCCGCCTGAGCGACTTGCCGCCGTCGGCAAGCGGCTGGACACCATGTTGCAAGCGGTCGAGACCGTGAAGGCGGCGCTTGACGACCTCTATACGGATTTGACCGACGAGCAGAAGGCGCAGTTTGAAGCCATCGGACCCGGCCGCACCGCGTCGGCGTCGATGGCGCCCGACGGATCCGCGCCATCGTCCCGACATTACCGTCGGCGCCATCACGCCAGCGTCGGCGGAATCGTGCGCCGGCTGATCGGGTTTTGAGGGAAGCACGCCCCGGACTTGATCCGGGGCGTTTGGGGTTTCAGCCGTGCCTTTGCGCGGCGCGCGTCAGATGGCACCCACATCGCCACGACGTCTTTACGCTGGATGGCGAGCGCGCCCATTTCTTTCGGCGCCAAATCGGCCGCGCCCGCGCGCTGCATGCCCCGCTTCGCGGTTTTGGCGGAGCGGGAACCGGCAGGGGCGGGGCAAATCCTGCGCTCAGGCATGTCAGCCTCACTCAAGCCCATGGCACAAGCCAATGGAAATTTGTTCGTTCCGAAGCGCCAACCATCGCCAACTTCAGCGAATCGCGTCACGATAACCGGGTTGAACACAGTTTGTTTCGTGCTGGCTGCGGCGACCGGCTTTGCCAGAGCATGATCCGGAAAAGTGGGCACCGGTTTTCCGAAAAGATCATGTTCAAACAAGAGATGAGATCATGATCCGATTCAACCTGATCGCATCGTGATCTGGTCCCTCGCGCTGATTTTGAACACGATGTTGCAGAAATCATACGGCTGACGAACTGACAAGAGTTGGGCGGCTTGGCCCGATCCAGGCGTGGCGGGCCAGGCGCGTTCGACGAGGAGCATTGGAGAGCGTGCCGTGCCATGGCAAAGCCTCACCGCCTTGACAGTGCTGGCCCTTGGCGTTGCGTCGTGCTCGCAGGAAATGGAGTACAGCGAGCAGCAGCGTGCGTGCATCGCCCAGCGTTACGCGAGCTATGACGCAAGGCAACTGAACCAGTGTGTTGATGTGTGCAGAGCCTGCATGAAGGGCAACACCTTGACATGCAACACCTCATGCAAGCTCAGGGGCGCAAATTAGGCGCGCCGCGACCTGGAGTTTCCGGTGGGACTGGCGGCGCAAGGCCACCCCGCACTGGTGCTCAGGGCCAGAGGCGGATCCGTCCGGGAGGACCAGCCCGCGCCATACCGGGTTTGTCGGGCGCCTTGGCGCGCGTGGCCCAAAGGTCACAATGGCGGCCAAATGCCCCGGCAATCGCCCGCGCCGGCCTTGACCGGCATCCGAAGAGGTTGAATCATCGAGATAATTTCAGGCACGTAACATGTTTGAGATCGGTATTTTTTGTGTGATTGTGCTGGCGATCGGCTATTGGGTGGCCCTGTGGCTGATGGGCCGCCACGATGACGTTTTGCACGGCGATTTCATCCATGCAGACGAGGGGCCAGGGGCCGCTCCCGCGGCATCGCCCGCATCATCCTTGCCCCAGGGGCGACCTGACAGCTCGGACGCCCTGCAATCGCTGCTGGCTTCGATCAAGCGGGATTTGAAGGACGCCGCGCAAATCTAGAGCATGATCCGGAAAAGTGGGTACCGGTTTTCCCTCGCGACAAACGCGGAGCGTTTGCGCGGAGATCATGCTCAAACAAAAAGATAGAGCGAGATGACGATTCGAAGAAATGTCATCTCGCTCTAACGAGCGTCCATGAGTGTCGCGTACGACCGCGTGCCCCAGGTGTCAATTCTGATAGCCGAACAATCCGCGCTGTCGCGGCGCGTAAACCTGCGGTTGGGAATCGTAGTAGTTGCGATTATCGTAACCGGGCTGCTGCTGATAATAGACCTGCCCATCATAGACGCGACGGCTGCCGCGCGGTGACGGATAGCGGGTGTCGCTCGAGCTGCCGTCGGCCGGATAGATGTAACCATCATCGGCGCGGACTTGCGGCACAATCTGGCGCGGCGCAGTCTGCGGCGGCGTCAGTGCGACGGGATTGCCGACATCATCATATTGCGAGGCGTAGGGCTGGGCCGGGTCGCGGCGGGCGACGGCGGTAGCGGCTCGCGGGTTGCGTGCGAGTGCAACCAGGGACGAACCGGTGAGCGTCACGGTGGTGTTGAGCACCCCCTGCTGTTCCACCAGTGCGTACAGCGTCGTGGCGTGGGCGCGCGACAGCCGCACGCAGCCATGGGAAACCGGAGAGCCCAGCCGGCCTTCGGACTCGGTGCCGTGGATGGCGTGACCGATCCTGGTGAAGAAGATCGAGTGCGGCATCGGTGCGTCGTCGAATTCCTTGGAGTAGTGGTCTTCCTCCATGCGGAAGGCGCGGAAGCTGCCGTTTGGCGTCTCGTGCGAGGGATTGCCGGTCGAGACCGGCCACCGATAGCGCTCGACGCCGTCGACCGCGACGGTCATCATCTGCGCATCCTTGTCGATGGTGATGAAGACTTTGGCCTGCGCTACGCCGCTGGCGAACAGCATCAGTCCGGTAATCGCAATGAGGAAGGGACGCATTTTAGCTTTGGCCTCCGAACTCTGACTACCGCGCCGCTCACCGTCCCCGGCAGCCAATATGCCCGAAACCATGATTTGGTTCCAGTGGCGCACCCGGGATCGTTAATGCGCAGGCCGGCGCAAACAAGGCGACGGTGGGGCTGATTCCGGCATCGGGTGGCTTTTCGCATGGCCGCCGCGCCAGTGCCTTTGCGCCTCCTCGATGAACAGGGAACCCACGGGTCACGCCGGCGTTACAGACCACCCGTCGGGCGATGCGACCGGCCATGAGGAGCTGTGAAAACACAATGATGAACAAGATGAAGATGATGACGAGAGTAAAAGCCGGAGCGCTGCGCGGACCTTTTGTCGACGCCCGCTGGCTCGAAGTTGCGGCCCTTGCTTTCGGGTTACTCGCTCTCGCCCTGCTCGCGATCCCGCATACCGCGCACGGTCAAGGCATTGTCCGCGGCGCGCAGCAAGGCGCGTATGAAGGCAGCCGGGTTGCCGGTCCAGTCGGCGGGGTGGTTGGCGGCGCGGTCGGTGCCGGCGTTGGCGGTGCGGTGGGCGCGGTCGAGGGCGTGTTCGGCATTCCCTATCGGGGTCACTATCGCTGCCGCGGCTACTACAATCGCTACGGCCACTTCCACTGCTATCGGTGATTGCGGCAGGCAGTCGCCGGGCGCGCGTTCGCGCGACCCGTTGGCTCCTCGCAATGACAAAGGGCGCGTCAATTCTTCAGCCGGTACCCGGTCTTGAAGATCCACCACACCACGATCATGCAGCCGATCAGAAACGTCAGCGTCATGCCGACGCTCAAGGCGACGCTGACGTCGGAGATTTCGTAAAAGCTCCAGCGGAAGCCGCTGATCAGATACACAACCGGATTGAGCAGCGTGATCGTGCGCCAGCCCGAGGGCAGCATGTTCACCGAATAAAAGCTGCCGCCGAGGAACGTCAGCGGCGTCACCACCAGCATCGGGATCATCTGCAACTTCTCAAAGCCGTCGGCCCAGATGCCGATAATGAATCCGAACAGGCTGAAGGTCACGGCCGTCAGCACCAGGAACGTCAGCATCCACCAGGGATGCTGAATGTGCAGCGGCACGAACAGGCCGGCGGTGGCGAGAATGATCAGGCCGAGGATGATCGATTTGGTCGCGGCCGCGCCGACATAGCCAAGCACGATCTCGAAATAGGAGATCGGCGCCGACAGCAACTCGTAAATCGTGCCGACGAATTTCGGGAAATAGATGCCGAACGAGGCGTTGGCGATGCTCTGCGTCAGCACCGACAGCATCACCAGCCCCGGCACGATGAAGGTGCCATAGCTGACGCCTTCCACCGAGGTGATGCGCGAACCGATCGCCGCGCCAAACACCACGAAATACAGCGAGGTCGAAACCACCGGCGAAACGATGCTCTGCAGCAGCGTGCGCCAGGTGCGCGCCATTTCGAACTTGTAGATCGCGCCGACGGCCCTGAAATTCATGGTGATCGCACCAGGCTGACGAAGATGTCTTCCAGCGAACTCTGGGTGGTGTCGATGTCCGAGAAGCGGATGCCGGCGTCCCGGAGGTCGCTGAGCAGGCTGGTGATGCCGGTGCGGTCGCCCTTGGTGTCGTAGTTGTAGGTCAGTTCGCAGCCGCCGTCCGACAGTTCGAGATTGTAGGGCGCGAGATCGGGCGGTATCACTTCGATCCTGGTCTGCAGATGCAGCTTCAACTGCTTCTTGCCGAGCTTTTGCATCAGGTTCGCCTTGTCCTCCACCAGGATGATCTCGCCCTTGTTGATGACCCCGACCCGGTCGGCCATTTCCTCCGCCTCGTCGATGTAATGCGTGGTGAGGATGATGGTGACGCCGGACGCCTGAAGCCGCCGCACCACCTCCCACATGCCCTTGCGCAACTCGACATCGACGCCTGCCGTCGGCTCGTCGAGAAACAGGATCTGCGGCTCGTGCGACAGCGCTTTTGCGATCATCACCCGGCGTTTCATGCCGCCCGAAAGAGTGACGATCTTGGCGTCCTTTTTTTCCCACAGCGACAGGTCCTTCAGCACCTTTTCGATGTGCTCCGGATTTTTCGGCTTGCCGAACAGGCCGCGGCTGAAGCTGACCGTCGCCCACACCGATTCGAAGGCATCGGTGTGCAGTTCCTGCGGCACCAGGCCGATCAGGGAACGCGCGGCACGATAGTCGCGCTTGATGTCGTGGCCGCCGACGGTGACGCGGCCCTCGCTCAGGTTCGCAATGCCGCAGATGATGCTGATCAGCGTGGTCTTGCCGGCGCCGTTCGGGCCGAGCAGCGCAAAAATCTCGCCGCGCGCAATTTCCAGATTGATGTTGTTCAGCGCCTTGAAACCGGAGCCATAGGTCTTGGACAGATTTGAAACGGATATGATGGGAGGCATGGGCGGTTTTGCAGGTCTTGAGCGGGGAGATGCGAGAAGGGAAGGGCGCTTCGGCAGGAGGCTACACAGATAGGAAAGCCACCCGCGTAGTGCAATCGGCTCGCCGCCCCCTTCCGAAAGATATGCAGACCAGCGACAAGTGCCGGCGAGGCGTTGCATTTTCCGCAATTGCTCGCAGAGAGCCAATCAAAATATGCTTTGCAAGCCAAAGAAAAATCACACGACCGCCGGGGGAGGGCGACGACCTTGTTATTTCACGCCAGGTTTCTCGCGGCATGGCTCGCCGCCGCGACGCTCGCGATGCCGCCGTCCGGCGGGTGCAGCGCGGCCGAGACCACCATCAAACTCGGCAACACTGCGCCCTATAGCGGGCCTGCGTCCGCCTACGGCACGATCGCGCGCGCCGAGGCGGCCTACTTTCAGATGCTCAACGATCAAGGCGGCATCAATGGACGCAAGATCGATTTTCTGACCCTGGACGACGCCTACTCGCCCGCCAAGACGGTCGAGCAAACCCGCAAGCTGGTCGAACAGGACGACGTGCTGGCGATATTCTCCTCGGTCGGCACCGCGCCGAATATTTCGGTGCAGAAATATCTCAACGCCAAACGCATCCCTCAAATCTTCGTTTCGTCGGGCGCGACGCGGTGGAACGACCCCGAACATTTCCCGTGGACGGTCGGGTTCAATCCGACTTACGAGCTCGAGGGCCGTCTGTATGCGCAATATATTTTGCAGACTCGGCCGAACGCCAGGATCGCAGTCATCGCTCCGAACGAGGATGCCGGCAAGGATTACGTCCGGGGTTTCAGGGCCGGGCTGGGTGAGCATGTCGATCAGCTCGTCTCCGAGACGACCTACCTGACCGCCGATCCGACGATCGATTCGCAAATGGTCACCATGCGGGAATCCGGTGCGGATGTTTTCTTCGCCGAGGCGACGCCCAAATTCGCGGCCCAGGCCATCAAGAAGGCCGCGAGCATGGGCTGGAAGCCGCTGATCATCCTGCCGTCGGTTTCGAATTCCTTCTCCGCGGTGCTGGAGCCGGCCGGCCTCGATAATGCGATCGGCGTGGTGACCGGTCTTTACCTCAAGGACCCCAACGACGCCCGTTGGGCCGATGACCCCGCGCTCAAGGACTGGCTCGGCTGGATGAAGAAATACCAGCCAAATGCCTCGACCGGTGATTTATACAACGTGCAAGGCTATACCGCCGCGCAAATCATGGCTTTGGTGCTGCAAAATTGCGGGGACGATCTTTCCCGCGACAATATCATCAAACATGCGAAATCATTGAACGGCGTCGCGATGCCGATGCTGCTTCCTGGCATCAAGATCCACACCGATCCGCACAATGTCACGCCGATCCGGCAAATTCAGATGGCGCGGTTTGACGGAAAGTCCTGGGTGCTGTTCGGAGATGTTCTCGGCGAGAAATAGTTTTGTCGTGAACGGCTTTGGAGAGGCTGAATCGGGTCTTCAGCCCCGCCTACTGGAAATAATTGCTGATGATGCGCAGGTCGGACATCGAGGGCTGCTTTCCGTTCAAGCTCGCCTCGATGACCCGCCGGCAAACATCAGCGACCGCTTCGTCTCTGAGATCGGTCGCGGCTTCCAGAACGGTCCGGGCCGCATCCAGCGTTCCATCCTGCTTGGATGCGTCGAGGCCCCTCTGGCCACCCTTTTTACCGAAACCCTCGGTCGCGGCTTTGCCAAATTCGGGTACGGCTTTGCCAAATGTAATCGCGTTCATGCTCGTCGGTCTCCACTCATGGTACGGCAGGCGCCGGCTGCCCGTTCACGACGGGCTCCGCCGCTCCGCCGTTCTTGCGAGATTGATAGAAGGCCAGAACGCTCCGCGATGTCCCGATGTTGAGACGGCCATACTCGCTTTCCAGGTCTCTCAGATCCTGCGCGGTGATGCGGTGGTCCTTGGCGCCGAGAAACAGCAGGGCCATCGTCGTCTCCCAGCAGAAGTCGAGGGCCTTGGCCAGGATCAGAAGCGTCTCGCGGTTCTTGTCCAGAAGCGCGCGTTCGATCACGTCACCCGGCAATGCGCACAGCAACGACAGTCCGATCGTGACTTCATCGACCCTGTGGGATCGCGCGTAGCTTGAAATGCTGCTCTCATTCAGGTTGCCGAGCCGATGCTGCGTCGCCACCACCCGTTTTGCGACAAAATGGCTTCGCGATACCGGGCCGAATTTGGACTGCAGCACGCCTGCAACATCGGTCACCGACGACTGAATGTGCTTGGCCATATCAGGGCGCTCGTCTTCGAGCCGCTTCCTCACGTCGCTCGACGCCTTGGCGATCAGCTGCTGGAAGATGTAGCGGGGGATGTCCTTGCGCAGGCCAAGTTGCTCGGCGAGGATGGAATCGCCCTCGGCCCGCTTGATCATATGCAAAAAGCCGAAGTCGGAAAAACACGCGCCGTTGTTCTGTGCAACCGATTTCACCACTTCCTGATTGCCGCGCGTCACCAGTTCGTCGGTGACCCTCTCCTCGAGCGATTCCCGTTTCGAGATCGCGAGCATGTGGGTCTGGCCTTTGGTGCAGACGTTGGCCACCAGCGCGTAAGGCTCGAGCTGTGTCGATTCCCGCAGCACGGGGCCTGCGACCTCGATCGAGTCGTCGAAGGCAAGCTTGTGAATGATATTGACGGGCGCGCGGTCAAAGCGGGCCAGCCGCTGGGCCAGCTGCGCCCGGGCCGCAACTTCGATCTCATCGGCCAGCCGCGTGATGACCTCGCCGAAGGTCCAGATTTCGTCCTCGCTGAACCGGCCGGTGATCATCAGATCGGTGGTGTGCCACAACGCCCGCGCGCGGCTCTCGGGCGATCCGCGCGTGACCGCCTCGTCGAGATCCCGCAGAAACAGCTTTGCTTCGCCCTTCTTGGCGGTCTTGAATTGCAAGCTCATTTACCAGGCCCAAAGCGCAAATAGATGCGGACAAGGATTAACCGGAACGGATGGTACACCCCACGCGCAATTTTTCGGTAAATGCGGCGCGGAAGTATTGTCGATCAAAATTCGTTCAAATGCCGCGAATTCGGTTAGTTTTCGGCTCATCGCCGGGGGCTGCGGCGCAACAGGCCGATCATGATACCTTCGCTCCACCAGGGGGTGAGCGGTCCGCGTTAAGCAGTTGCGATCGGCCGGGGTAGTGCGCCGGCCTTCACACCCGCTCGACAAAACTGTCGACCACCTTCTTCTCGCCGGCCTTCTCGAAGGCGATGGTGAGCTTGTTGCCGTCGATCTTGACGACGTTGCCATAGCCGAATTTCTGGTGGAACACCCGGTCGGAGAGCGCGAATTCGGAGGTGGTGCCGGTCGATTTCGCGATCAGTTCGCCTTCGATCACCATCGGCGCGCGCTTGTTGCGCGCGAAGCCGCCGGTATCGCCCCGTGACGAAGCGTTGCTGCGCGAACCTGAGGTATCGCCGCGCGAACCTGAGGTATCGCTGCGCGAACCTGAAAATGGCGACTGGCTTTCATTGAATCCGCCGGCCTGTCCTTGACGGCCGCTTTGGTTGCGGGCGCGGTTGGCCTGCGCGCGCTGCCAGCCCGGCGTGGCATAGCTTGAGCCAAAGGATTCCACATTGTCGAAGCGCGAGGGACCGTAACCACTGGTGCCGCCCCAGCCCGAGCCGCCCTTGGATTCCGTGATCTCGACATTGTGCGCCGGCAACTCGTCGAGGAAGCGCGACGGGATCGTGGTCGACCAGGTGCCATGGATGCGCCGGTTGGTGGCGAAGTAAAGCTTGGCGCGGCGGCGGGCGCGGGTCAGGCCGACATGGGCGAGGCGCCGTTCCTCCTCGAGCCCGGCACGGCCCTGCTCGTCGAGCGTGCGCTGGCTCGGAAACAGGCCTTCTTCCCAGCCGGGCAGGAAGACGTTGTCGAACTCCAGTCCCTTGGCCGAATGCAGCGTCATCAGCGAAACCGCATCGTCTTCCGCGCCGCCGTCGCGGTCCATCACCAGCGAAATGTGTTCGAGGAAACCTTGCAGGTTCTCGAACTCCTCCATCGAGCGGACCAGTTCTTTCAGGTTCTCAAGCCGGCCGGCGGCATCGGCGGAACGGTCCTTCTGCCACATCTCGGTATAGCCGCTCTCGTCGAGCACGATCTCGGCGAGTTCGGTGTGCGAGGTCACTTCGCGCTGCGCCCGCCAGCGATCGAAACTGGCGAGCAGGTCGCGCAGGGCGCCGCGGGCTTTCGGCTTCAGCTCGTCGGTTTCGACCACGGCGCGGGCGGCCTCGAACAGCGGAATGCGGCGCTTGCGGGCGTGGTCGTGCAGCATCTGCACGGTGGCGTCGCCGAGGCCGCGCTTGGGCACATTGACGATACGCTCGAAAGCGAGGTCGTCGGCGGCGGAGTTGATCACGCGCAAATAGGCCAACGCATCGCGGATTTCGGCGCGCTCGTAGAATCTCGGTCCGCCGATGACGCGATAGGGCAGGCCGAGGGTGACGAAGCGATCTTCGAATTCGCGCATCTGGAACGAGGCCCGCACCAGGATCGCGACTTCGTTGAGCCTGTCGCCCTTGCGCTGCAGTTCCTCGATCTCCTCGCCGATGGCGCGGGCTTCCTCCTCGGAATCCCAGGCGCCGGTCACGGTGACCTTTTCGCCGTCGACGTCTTCGGTGCGCAAGGTCTTGCCGAGCCGGCCTTCATTATGCGCGATCAGATGCGAGGCGGCGGCGAGGATGTGGCCGGTGGAGCGGTAATTGCGCTCCAGGCGAATGACTTTGGCGCCCGGAAAGTCGTGCTCGAAGCGCAGGATGTTGTCGACCTCGGCCCCGCGCCAGCCATAGATCGACTGGTCGTCATCGCCGACACAGCAGATGTTCTTGGGCGGCGGGGGAGAGGCGGATTGAGTGACAGCATTACCTTCGTCATTCCGGGGCGCACCGGCAGGTGCGAATCCGGAATCTCGAAGTGAGTCCTCTTTATCTCGAGATTCCGGGTTCGGGCCTTCGGCCCGCCCCGGAATGACGGGGGTGGGGGTGTGCCCCGGAATGACGGCGGACGACGGTGCGCCCGCCTTCGACGGCGCCTGCGCCAGAAGCCGCAGCCAGAGGTACTGGGCGACGTTGGTGTCCTGATATTCGTCCACCAGAATGAACTTGAAGCGGTTCTGGTATTGCCGGAGCACATCGGGATGTTCGCGGAACAGCCGGATATTTTCCAATAGCAGATCGCCGAAATCGGCGGCGTTGAGGATCTTCAGCCGCTCCTGATAGCTCGTATAGAGCTTGCCGCCCTTGCCGTTGGCGAACACCGCGGCTTCGCCCGGCGGCACCTGTGACGAGTTTAGCCCGCGATTCTTCCAGCCGTCGATCAATCCGGCGAGCATTCGCGCCGGCCAACGCTTGTCGTCGATGTTCTCGGCCTGCAATAACTGCTTCAGCAGGCGGACCTGGTCGTCGACGTCGAGCACGGTGAAATTGGATTTCAGCTGCACCATCTCGGCATGGGTGCGCAGGATTCGTCCGCCTATGGAATGAAAGGTGCCGAGCCACGGCATGCCCTCGACGGCGTGGCCGAGCATGTGGCCGAGCCGCAGTTTCATCTCGCGCGCCGCCTTGTTGGTGAAGGTGACCGAGAGGATTTCGCTCGGCCACGCCCGGCCGGTCGAGAGGATATGGGCGATGCGGCAGGTGAGCACACGGGTCTTGCCGGTGCCCGCGCCGGCCAGCACCAATACCGGCCCGTCCAGCGTTTCCACCGCCTCGCGCTGTTCGGGATTGAGGCCGGCCAGATATTGCGGTGCCGCCGTCGCCCGGGCGCGCGCAGCGATGCCTCCA
>Ga0210400_10001065_pt1 | contig 28152 bp, 25 predicted proteins | sample IncBWH26MmetaG_FD_155456 | JGI IMG/M metagenome (GOLD analysis project Ga0210400, IMG submission 155456) | Forest soil microbial communities from Barre Woods Harvard Forest LTER site, Petersham, Massachusetts, United States - Inc-BW-H-26-M | ecosystem: Environmental > Terrestrial > Soil >... | reverse complement strand
TCACGGACATCGAGGTAGTCGCGGGTCGTGTCAGATCCATTGAATGAAACGGCGCTTTCCCTTGACCGGATCTTCTCCAGGGCGTCTGTGGCGAGCAGGCCCTTCGGCATTCCCACTCCGACTTGGTTGAAAACCCTGGCGATCTGGATGTCCAGGGACTGTGCGGCGAACTGAGCCCAGTCCTCCGTCATCGCCTTTGAAAGCCCGTACAAGCCCCCGGGGTTCCTCGGATCCCGTTCAGTGAGCTTATGGTCGGCCGGGCCGTAGACGAGCGCGCTGCTTCCGACGACGACCCGGCAACCGGGGCATGTCCTGTTGATGAATTCCAGGAAGCGTCCGGTCATCCCGAGGTTCTCGAGGACCATCTCCCCCGTCCACACCGCGCCGGGAACCGAGTGGGCGGAAAGCAGGTAGGCGGCGTCCCATCCGCCCTCCAAGCCATGGAAGGCGGATGGATCGGTCAGGTCCAGGCTCCGGTAGTCCGGGAGGAAATCGGGAGCTGCGGCCCGGCGTCCCCATCCCTCCACCTCATGGCCGAGGCCGCCGAGACACCTTACGAGATATGAACCGATGAAACCGGTTGCGCCTACGACCAGTATCCGCACAGCTTCCTCCGCCGGGAGCGTAGCACAGCGAGATATGACAGACTCGTAGGGCTGGCCTGCCGGGAAGCGGCGCACGACGGAGGTTGCGTCCATCCCGGCTCTTTCCCGAATCCCTGGAGTTTCATGCGACTGGTCCTCTTCCACCCCTCATTCGAAGCCGTTGGAGGCGCGGAAATCCTGGCTGCCGAGCAGGCCAGGCTCCTGAAGGCGGCGGGGAATGATGTCCGCCTGGTGACCTTGGGTTACGACGAATCCAAATGGGCCGCCAACCTCGAAGGGATGAAGGTGGATCTCATCAAGAAGCGGCATTGGACCGATCTCTTCGCGGCGTGGAGCCGCATGGCGAAGCTCAAAGCGAGGGGGCGCCGGGCTTCCGCGGCCCTCGAAGGCGGCGATGTCGTCCTGGCCTACAACCACCCGTGCAACGCGATGCTTGGCGCCTCCCGTTTCAAGGGGCGCAGGGTGTGGCAATGCAATGAGCCTCCCCGCTCGCTGCATATGAGGGAGGCCAATCCCCATCTATATTCAAGAGTCACAGGCTCGGACGGCACCATGCCGTGGTTGGACTTCGCGTCGGAGAAGTTCTACCAGGACCTCCAGGACTATGCGTCCGGACTGGCGAGGAAGCGCAGTCTGTACACCAGGAGGCAGTTCGACATCGCCGCTTCCCGGAAGCTGGATTCCATATTCGCGATCAGCGAATTCAGCCGGGAGAACGCGAAGGCGATCTACGGCAGATGCAACGAGGAGGTCGTCTATCCCATCGTGAGGTTCCCGGAATCCACGAGATCGAGAAAGGGCCTCGACCGCTCCGGGCTCAAGGTTCTGGTGCACTCGCGCCTCGAGCTGATGAAGAACATCGACACGGTCATGCGGGGGTTCCGGCTGTTCAAGGAGCGGACTTGCCCAGGCGCGGAGATGCACATCGTCGGGGAGGGGCCCGAAAAGTCGCGCTTGAAGCATCTGGCTAAGGATCTGCTCCCCGAGGGGGGGATCATGTTCCATGGCTACCTTCCGCAGGAGGAACTCCAGGCGGTTTACGGGGCTTGCGATGTGTTCGCTCTGCTGCCCTTGGATGAACCCTTCGGAATGGTGTTTCCCGAAGCGGCGGCGCGCGGACTTTCCCTTATCGGTCCCGATCATGGGGGCCCTCTCGAGATCCTCGAAGGAGGGAAGCTCGGCCAAGTCGTGGACGCCTTCAGCCCTGAGGCCGTGCTTGAGGCGTTCAAAAGGATCTGGGGCACCGGGGATGAGGAACTGGAGCGCCAGAGGGAAGCTGCCGATCGCGCCTGCCGGAACCGCTTCTCTGCGGTGGCGGTCCTCCCGGCGCTTCTTCGCGCCCTCTCCTCCTGACACTGAGCCTGGTTCCATGCTCTTCGACTCCCCTTCCTCCTTCGGGCGCGCGTTCCGGATCCTCAGCTTCGGCGAGAGCCATGGGGCTGCGGTGGGCGTGGTGATTGATGGCGTGAGGCCGGGGCTGCCTTTCGAGCTGGAGGCCATCCAGGCGGAGATGGACCGGCGCCGGCCAGGGCAGTCGGATCTCGTCACGCCCCGCAACGAGGCGGACCGGGTGCAAGTGCTGTCGGGCGTGTTCGAGGGCAAGACGACGGGCCACCCCATCGCGCTCGTGGTCTTCAACGAGAACCAGAAGAGCGGCGACTACAAGGCGATCTCGGAGCTGTTCCGGCCCGGCCACGCGGATCTCACCTACGACCGCAAATACGGAATCCGCGATCCGCGCGGGGGCGGGCGCAGCAGCGGGCGCGAGACGCTGGCGCGCGTGGCCGCGGGCGCTTGGGCGAAGCGGCGGCTGGCGGAGCTGGGGGTCAGCATCCGCGGCTTCAACCGCGAGATCGGCGGCATCGCGGGAAAGCGCTTGGATTGGGGCTTCGTCGAGAAGAACCCCCTGCGCGTGGCGGATCCGGAAACCTTCGAGGCGCAGAAGGCCGCGGTAGAAGCGGCCCGGAGCGATGGCGATTCGGTGGGCGGCGTGGCAGAGATCTGGATCGAGGGCCTGCCCATCGGCCTCGGCGATCCCACCTTCGCCAAGCTGGACGCGCTCCTGGCCTACGCCATGATGAGCATCGGGGCTGTGAAGGGCGTGGAGCTGGGTGCGGGCTTTGAGAGCGCGCGCAGCCGCGGCAGCGAGAACAACGATCCCCTGAGCCCGGGTGGCCCGCTCAAGAACGACGCGGGCGGCACCTTGGGCGGCATCAGCACGGGCGCGCCCGTGGTGGTGAGGCTGGCGGTGAAGCCCACCAGCTCCATTTCGAAGACGCAAGCGACTGTCAGCAAGGCGGGCGAGGCCGCGGAGATCAGCACCAAGGGCCGCCACGACCCCTGCATCGCGCCTCGCATCATCCCCGTGGCGGAGGCCATGGCGGCCATCGTCGTCTACGACGCCTGGTTGAGTCAGAGGGCGCTTAATGCCGGATCGGTGGAAACCGTGATGGAGTGGGATTGGGACGCTGTGGACGGCTTGATACGGGATCTCAAGCTCTGACCTCGCTGCAACTTGTGCTTTCCGGCACGGCCCTCTGAGGCGACAATCATGGATTGGTGAAGGCCTGATGACGGCACCGTCGACAGGCCTGTCTCTGAAAGGTTCCATGGAGCCTGTCCTTCTCAGCTTCCACGCCCCTGTCCACGAGCTGGATCTCGTGGGACGGCAGGTGGTCCGTGAAGGCCTGTCCGCGCGCATGCGGGAATGGCAGCGCGGGTCCGGGGCCGGGGAGCTGGTCTATCTGGCCACCTGCCAGCGCGTGATGTGGATGTTCTGGGGCGGCGACCCGGGCCGGCTGAGGAATCTGGAGTCCGCCGTGCGCTTCGAGGGTGACGCGGCCTGGGGGCATCTGCTGGCCCTTTCGGCCGGCCTTGAAAGCGCCAACCTCGGCGACCGCGAGATCCCGGACCAGATGCGGGACGCGCTGGTCCAGGCCCGCGAGATCGGCACGGCGGGTGAAGAAGCCCACGCCTCCCTTGAAGACGCCATCCGCGAAGGCCAGCGGCTCCGGGCCCGCCTGGGCATGGCCGATGGCAGCATCAGCGTGGCCACGGCGGCGCTCCGCCATCTCACGGACGCGCTGCCGGAAGGCGCCTCCATCGCCGTCGTGGGCGTGGGCCCCATGAGCCAGTACCTCGCGGCCCGGCTGCCGGAGCGGGGTTTCCGCGTGGCGCTCTGCAACCGCACGCTCTCCAAGGCCGAGGAGCTGGCGGGCGAGCTGGGCATCACGCAAGTGCTGCCGCTGTCCCATCTCCAGCGGAATCCCGATGGTTTCGATGCCCTCGTGACGGCCACGGCCAGCCCCATGCCGCTCTTCACGCTGGAGGCCTGGGGCGGGCTGCCCAAGCGGGCGCCCCTGCGCATTCTTGATCTGGCGCTCCCCGTGGATTCCGAACCGGCCCTCGAGCAGTTGCCCTGGGTCCACCGCCTCGACCTGGGCGTCTTCCTCGCGGAGACCGCCACGGCCCGCGCCCAACGCGCCGAAGCCGCGTTGAAAGCGGAGCCGATCCTCGCGGGCGCGGCCTCGCGCTTGCGCCGGCGCGCGGAGATGCGCGCGAAGAAACGCGAGATGCGCGCCGCGCAGGACCGTCTCAACGACGCATGGAACGGCTTGGAGCGCGAAGCCTTGGGCGGCCTGTCGAACCTTTCGGACGAGCAGAAGATCTTCATCCGCGATCTGCTCCAGCGCGGCCGCACCCTCGCCCACCGCGCCCTCATCCAGGGCGGGCGGCCGGAAGAGCATCTCGCTAATGTGGCGGAGATCCTCCAGTTGGGGGCGTCTTGAAGCAGGTCATCGTCGCCACGCGGGGCTCAGAGCTGGCGAAGGCCCAGGCAGCGCCCCTCGTGGACCATCTCCGCGCCAAAGGCTACGAGATCAGCTGGCGCCTCTTCACCACCAGCGGCGACCAGTGGCTGGAAGGCCCTCTGGATAAGGTGGGCGGCACGGGCTTCTTCACCAAGGAGCTGGAGGCCGCGCTGCTGGCGGGGGAGGCAGATCTCCTCATCCACAGCCTGAAGGATGTGGCGCTGGACCGGCCCGAAGGCATCGTCACGGCTTGCATCCCCGAACGCGAGGATCCCTCCGACTGGCTGCTGCTGCGACAGGACGCCCCGCCGGATCCCGTCATCGGCACCAGCGCTGTGCGCCGCGAGCGGTTGCTCAAGGCCGCCATGCCGAACGCGTCCTTCACCTGGCTCCGGGGCAATGTGCCCACGCGGGTGCAGCGCGTGAAGGAGGGCGTGCTCCGCGACGCGCCCCTCCACGGCGCCGTGCTGGCGGGAGCGGGCCTGCGGCGGTTGGGTCTCGACCTGTCAGGGCTTCTCTTCAAGCCGTTGCGCTTCGACCAGCTCGTGCCCGCGCCAGGGCAGGGCGCGCTGCTGGCGGAGACGCGGGCGGACCGGCCGGACCTCATCGAGGCCTTCGCCGATCTCAACGACCTCCCGACGGCCGAAGCGGTATGGCTCGAACGCCGCGTCCTGCGTGGCATCGGCGGTGGCTGCCAGCAGCCTCTGGGAGCCCACGCCGAGCACCTGGAGGGCGGCGGTTTCCGCCTCCGCGCGGCCTACGCGGGAGAAGACGGCGTGCACAGAGGCCTAGCCGAGGGCGGCGATGCTGCCATGCTGGTGCGTGAAGTGCTGCGCCAGTTGGGGGTCTCATGCGTCTAGCCATTTCCCGGCCCGAGCATCATCCTCTCGCCCAGGCGGCGCGGGAGGCGGGCTGGCAACCCGTGCCGTACTTCCCCACACACATCCAGACCACGGGCAACCCGCCCCCGGTGCGCGTGAACCGGGCCACGGCTGTGATGATCCTCAGCCCCGCGGGCGCCGAGGCCGCGGCCTGGTGGCTGCCCGAGGGCACCACCGTGCTCGCCACCGGCGAAGGCACCGCAGCTGCGCTGGACCGGCCTGGCCTGGAGATCGTGGCTCCTGAGCAGCCCAAGGCCGAAGCCCTGTGGGACCTGCTCCAGACGCGCTTTCCGGATGGCGGCGAGTTCCTGCTGGTGCGCGGCCACCGCTCCCGTGAGGCGCTGGAGAAACTCGCCAGCGGGACCAAGTGGGAGATCCACACCTGGATCACCCACGCCGAAATGGTTTCCAACCCCGTGCCGGAGTTGCCGCCCGTGGACGCCGTGCTGGCTCTCAGCCCCGTGCAGGCGCTGGCGCTGCTGGAAGTGGATGGCGGTGTGAAGCGCTTCGCCTGGGGCGACAGCGCCGCCAAGGTCTTCGCCGAAGCCGGTTTGCCTGCCGACGCCGTCTGCGAGCCCAAGGCGGAAGCCCTTCGCGCATTGCTGGAATCGCACCGTTCTTGATGTCCGTCTGATTTTTGAAGGCCGTATCGATGTTGATCCGTTCCCGCCGCCTCCGCGCTACCCAGGCCCTGCGCGACCTCGTCGCCGAGACCGACCTGAGGCCCCGGCATTTCGTGCAGCCCTACTTCGTGCAGGCGCAGGAGGGAGTGGCGCCCATCGCGAGCCTTCCAGGCATCGGCCGCACGGGCATCGAGGCCACCTGCCGCCAGGCGGAGGCGGATCTCAAGCGCGGCCTGAAAAGCGTCCTCCTCTTCGGTGTGCCCGCGGAGAAGGATCCCGATGCCCATCATGCCCATGATCCCGAAGGCGTTGTCCCCAAGGCCGTCGCAGCTCTGAAACAACGCTTCGGGCAGGATCTCGTGGTGATGACGGATGTGTGCCTCTGCGCCTACACGGACCACGGCCACTGCGGTCTCGTGAAGGATGGCGCCGTCGTCAACGACGAGAGCGTGGCCCTGCTCGCGGAGATGGCTCTCGTCCACGCGCGCGCAGGAGCTGATCTCGTCTCACCCAGCGACATGATGGACGGCCGTGTGGCCGCCATGCGTGTGCGAATGGACGAGGAGGGCTTCCAGAACACGGGCATCCTCGCCTACGCCATCAAACACGCGGGCGCCTACTACGGGCCCTTCCGCGACGCCGCCGACAGCAGCCCCAAGTTCGGCGACCGGCGCACCTATCAGATGGATCCGCGCAACGCCCGTGAAGGCTTGCGCGACGCCCTCATGGATCTCGAAGAAGGCGCCGACGCCCTCATGGTCAAGCCCGCGCTGCCGAACCTCGATCTTCTCTGGCGCCTGCGTGAGGCATGCCACGCGCCTGTCTTCGCCTACCATGTGTCCAGCGAGTTTTCCTCCGTGAAGGCCGCTGACGAGCGCGGCTGGGTGGATGGCGACGCGCTCATGCTCCAGCACCTCCTTGCCATCCGCCGCGCCGGCGCCGACGCCATCATCACCTACGCCGGACGCGAAGCCCTGGAGAAGGGCTGGGTTTGACCCTCGGCCCCCTTGAAAACCATGACCAACGACTCCCTGTTCAGCGAAGCTCTGACTCATTTCCCCGGCGGGGTGTCCTCGCCGGTGCGGGCTTTCCGCGCGGTGGGCGGGACGCCGAAGTTCTTCCGCAGGGCGGAGGGCGCCTGGTTCGAGGACGAGGACGGCGTCCGCTTCCTCGACCTCTGCATGAGCTGGGGTCCGCTCATCTTGGGTCATGCCCATCCGGATGTGCTCGCCGCTGTGCAGGAGGCCATGCGGGAAGGCCTCACTTTCGGCGCGCCCTCCCGGCGCGAACTGGCCCTGGCCCGGCGCATCAAGGAGATGGCGCCCTTCATCGAGAAGATGCGCTTCGTGTCCTCGGGCACCGAGGCCGTCATGTCCGCCATCCGCGCGGCGCGGGGCTTCACAGGCCGTAGCCACATCCTGAAGTTCGAGGGCTGCTACCACGGCCACGCGGATGCGTTGCTGGTGAAGGCGGGCAGCGGTCTCGTCACCTTCGGCGAACCCACTTCGGCAGGCGTGCCGGATGCCGTGGCAAGTCTTACCCAGGTGGTACCGCTGGATGATATGGAGGCCCTTGAGAAGGTCTTCCTCATGTATGGCGACGAGCTGGCCTGCGCCATCATCGAGCCCATTCCCGCCAACAATGGACTGCTGCTCCAAGATCTCTCCTTCCTGAAGCGGCTGCGCGAGCTCTGCACGAAGCATAACGCGCTGCTCATCTTCGACGAGGTCATCAGCGGATTCCGCGTGGGCCCCGGCGGCGCAGCGGAGCTCTACGGCATCACGCCAGACCTCGCCACCTACGGCAAGATCATCGGCGGCGGCATGCCCGTGGGCCTCTACGGCGGCCGCAAGGATGTGATGGGCGTGATCTCGCCCGACGGCTCCGTGTATCAAGCCGGAACGCTGAGCGGCAATCCCGTGGCCATGGCCGCGGGCCTCGCGACCTTGGAGCGCCTCACCCCCTCGCTCTACGCGGACTTGAAGCACAAGGGCGTGCAGTGGGCGAAGGTCTTCGAGCGCATCCCCGGCCTTCATTGCCCCCACGCTGGCAGCCTGCTGTGGCCTCTCTTCCAGTCCGGCGTGAAGCGCGCGGACCGCGTGGAGAGCGGCGCCATCGCCCAGTTCAACAAGCTCCACAAGCTCATGCTGGACAACGGCGTCTACCTCGCCCCCAGCGGCTACGAAGTGGGCTTCCTCAGCGCCGCCCACGGTGACGCAGAGCTGGCGAAGTTCGAAGCGGCGGTGGATGCGGTGGCAAAGACCTTTGAAGGGAACCACGAATGACGCCAATTCGCGCGAATTCGCGGTTACAACGGTTTTTGGAGTGTTGATGCAGCCTCTTCTTCGCGTCCTCAATGGCGAGACGCTCGACAAGCCGCCCGTATGGTTCATGCGGCAGGCGGGCCGTTTCCTGCCTGAGTACCGCGCGCTCCGGGAGAACGCGACCTTCGAGCGGCTGCTCTACGACGCGGACCTCAGCGCGGAGGTGACGCTCCAGCCCATCCGCCGCTTCCCGCAGCTGGACGGCGCCATCATCTTCAGCGACATCCTCGTGATCCTGCAGGCGCTGGGCTGCGGCGTGACCATCCCCGAAGGCGGCCCGCGCCTGGCGAAGACGCTGGATCAGATCGATCTGAACACACCGCTAGATGAGTCCATCTTCGAGCCCGTGCAGGCGGCCATCAAAAAGGTGAAGGCCCAGCTGCCGCCCCATGTGGCCATGCTCGGCTTCGCTGGCGCGCCTTGGACGCTGCTGGCCTACGGCTTGGAAGGGAAGGGCTCCAAGACCTGGGCCCGCGCCAAAGCCTTCCTCCATCAGGAGCCTGTGAAGGCCCAGGCCTGGCTGGACAAGCTGGCGGACGCCTCCGCGCGGCTGCTGAACCTGCACATCGGCGCGGGAGCCCAAGCCGTGCAGCTCTTCGACACCTGGGCCGGCGAGCTGGATCCCGAGGACTACCGCGCCTTCGCGCTGCCAGCCGTCTCACGCACGCTCGCGCAGGTGAACGGTGCGCCGAAGCTCTTCTTCGCCCGCAGCGGCCATCTGGAGCCTTCGCTCGCGGCGCTGCCCTGCGAAGGCCTCGCCGTGCCTTGGCAGCTGGACATGGCCGAAGCCCGCCGCGCCTTCCCAGGCAAGGTCCTACAGGGCAACCTCGATCCTTGCGCGCTGCTGGCGGGCGCGCCAACCGCGCGGCGCAAGGCGCGGCAGATCGTGGAGGCCATGAAGGGCGCGCCCCACATCTTCAACTTGGGTCACGGTCTCCTTCCCGAGACGGATCCCGCCGTGCTGGCGGAAGTCATCGCGGAAGTAAAGTCATGACCACGGATCTGCGGACGCTCATCCAGCGCTACGACAAGCCGGGCCCGCGCTACACGGCGTATCCGATGCCGCCGGTCTGGAACGAGCATTTGCCGGAGGCGGATCTGCTCGAGGGCATCAAGCGCGCCAACGGCGATCCGTCGCCCCTGAGCCTCTACGCGCATCTGCCTTTCTGCCGCCGCCGCTGCGCCTACTGCGGTTGCAATGTGGTGGTGAGCCCGCATTACGATCCTGTGGGCGCCTTCCTGGAAAGCCTGGAGCGCGAGGCCGATCTCTGGGCCAGGCACCTGCCGGACCGCCGCGCCGTGTCGCAGATGCACTGGGGCGGCGGCACGCCGACCTATCTCACGGTGCCGGATCTCCAACGCACCTTCGATCTCATCACGCGCCGTTTCCAGTTGTTGCCAGGCGCCGAGGTCTCCATCGAGGCCGACCCCACCTTCCTCGCCGACGACCAGCTCCCGGCCTTGCGGGCCATGGGCTTCAACCGTGTCTCCTTCGGCGTGCAGGATCTCGACGAGGATGTGCAGGCCCTCATCACCCGCGGCCAGACCTGGGACCAGACGCTCTCTGCCGTGAAGCAGGCGAGGGTGGAAGGCTTCGACGGCGTGAACCTGGACCTCGTCTACGGCCTGCCGGGCCAGACCCACGACACCTTCCGCCGCACACTGGAGGAAGTGCTGGAGCTGAATCCGGACCGTCTCGCCGTTTACGGATTCGCGTACCTGCCGGCGATGCTTCCTTACCAGCGCAGCATTCCCGCGGAACGGCTGCCGGATCCGGAACAGCGCCTGGACCTGCTGTTGCTAGCCTCAGAACTGCTGGCGAAATCTGGTTATGTGGCCGTGGGCATGGACCACTTCGCCCACCCTGGTGATCCCCTGGCGCTGGCTGCCCAGGACGGCCGCCTCACCCGCAACTTCATGGGCTACGCGGTGAAGGGCGGCACGGACATGGTGTCCATAGGCCCCAGCGCCATCAGCGAGATCGGCGGCGTCTACCACCAGAACGACAAGATCCTCACGCGCTGGGAGGAGGCCGTGAACGCGGGCCGCTTCGCCATGTCCAAAGGGCTCGTCTGTTCACAGGAGGACCTCATGCGCCGCTGGGTCATCCACCAGCTCATGGGCCGCTTCGAGTTGCGTTGGGACGAGCTTAAGGCCCGATGGGGCATGGAGCGGAGCCATTTCAGCGATGCCGTGAAGCAGTTGGAGGCGGAAGTCCCCAACGGCGTGGTCGAATTGAGCGAAGAGGGCATCTTCGTCACGGAGCTGGGCAAGCGCTTCGTCCGGAACCTCGTCATGCCCTTCGACGCCTACCTGCCAGGGGTCGCAGGTAAAGCCGCGTTCTCGAGGACGGTGTGAAGCCCGACACCGCGATCCTGCTGCTCAACCTCGGCGGCCCGGTGAACCTGGACCAGGTGGAAGGCTTCCTCTACAACCTCTTCGCGGACCGGGAGCTGATCCGCCTGCCGGGGCCCGCGTGGTTCCAGCCCACCTACGCGAAGGGCATCGCCCGTGTGCGCCGCAAGGCCGCGCAGGGGCGTTATGCGGAGATCGGCGGCGGCTCGCCGCTGCTGAAGGAGAGCGCGGCCCAGGCCGCTGGCCTGCGCGCGCTACTGCGTTCCGCGGGCCGGAACGAACCCGTGAAGCTGCTCTTCCGATACACGCAACCGCGGGCGGCCGGTTTGTTGAAGGCGCTGAAACGCGATGGCATCACGAAGCTCCTGCCCGTCACGCTTTACCCGCATGACTGCAAGGCCACGACAGGCTCCAGCGTGCGTGAACTCCAACGCGAAGCCAGCGCCATCGGGTTGCAGGTGCTGCCCGGCGTGGACTCCTACGCGACAGACGAAGGCTACCTCGCGCCGCTGGTGGAAGGCATCCGCGCCGCGCTGGACCAGCTGCCATACGCGACGGTGATCTTCAGCGCCCACAGCCTGCCCATGAAGCAGATCGAGGCGGGCGATCCTTACGAGAAGGAGATCAAGGCCACAGTGGCCGCCCTCAAGGCGCGCATCGGCGACACGTCGGGCGGCTGCGTGCTGGCCTACCAGAGCCGTGTGGGGCCCATCCGCTGGCTTTCTCCCTCACTGCGCTCGACCCTCAAGACCTTCGGCGGGCGCGATGTGATCGTGGTGCCCATCAGTTTCGTGAGCGAGCACATCGAGACCCTGCACGAACTGGACATCCTCTACCGGGAGTTGGCTGAGAAGTCCGGCATCCGCACCTACCTCCGCGTGAAGACGCCTGGGACCGATCCCCGGTATCTCGATTGCCTCTTCCGCCGCGCGATGGAAGCTCTTCCGTGACCACGCTCGTCCTCGGCGGCGGCATCAGCGGGCTGATCGCGGCCTGGCACCTTCGACAGCGCGGTGAAAGCGTCGAGGTGTGGGAGGCGGAATCTGAAGTCGGTGGCTGGGTCCAGACGCTTCCCTGGGACGGCGGCCACATCGAGAAAGGTCCGCAGGGCGTCCTCGTGGCGCCAGGCTCCGCGGCGGAGCGGCTCTTCGCCGAGATCGGCTTGGAAACCCGCAGCCCAGGCCATGGCACGCGGTGGGTGGGGAAGGGCGGCTCGCTCATTGCCATGCCCGCGAAACCGCCGGAGATCTTCACTTCGCGTTTGATGCCGCTGTCCGCGCGGTTGCGGCTGCTGTTGGAGCCCTTCGTTTCCGTGCGCGCAGCAGAACCGGAAGAGGGCCTTTCCGCCTTCGTCGCCCGACGCCTGGGCCGCGGCGCGGCGGAACATCTCCTCCCCGCCATGGTGGCGGGGATCCTCGCGGCATCCGCGGAATCGCTCTCCGTGGATGCGCTGCCCAAGTTGCGTCAATGGGAGGCGAAGGGCTCGTTGTTCAAGGGGCTTCGCTCGGAACCTCGCAGCGAATTGCGTGTGCCCGTAGGCGGCATGGGGATGCTGCCGAAGGCGCTGGCCGCGCAGCTCAATGTGCGCTGCGGCCTGAAGGCGGATGGCATCGAACGCATCAACGCCCGTTGGCGCGTGCGTGGCTCTGGCGGAACACGCGAAGTGGATCGCGTCATCCTCGCCTGTCCCGCCTTCGAGGCCACGCGGATCCTGGGCTCGCTCGCGCCGCAGAGCGCGGAAGCGCTGGCCGCCATGCCCTACACCAGTGTGCGGCTCTTCCACAGCCGTCACGCGCCTCTGGCGCCGTTGAAGGATGGTTTCGGTTTCCTCATCCATCCTACGGAAGGACGCGGCCTGCTCGGCACCCTCGCCCCGTCCTGGATTGATCCGGATTCGGCCCCGGCGGGCCTCATGCAGCTCCGCAGCTTCATCGGCGGCGCGTTCCCGACGGATGCCGCGCTGGAAGATTGGCCGGGCGTCTTCGCCGCATTGAAAGCCTGGGTGCCCAAGCTGGAAGCAGCCTCGGCTGTGCGGGAACTGCGCGCTGACCGCGCCATCCCTAGCCCCGAGCTGGGCCACCGCGCGCGACTGGCGCAGGCCCTGGGCAGCCTTCCGGAAGGGCTCGACTGGATCTCCAACGCCCGTTTCGGTCCTGGGGTCCGGGATGTGATCGAGGGGCTGGCGATTTGGGCTGGAAGCGTCTCCGGGGCATAATCGTGGCCATCCAATCCCGGAGGAACCATGCGTCGCGCTCTCATCCTGCTTTCTACTCCCGCTCTTCTGGCCGCTCAGGCGCCTGAAGGTCCCAAGGCCGAGGTCAAGGTCGGCCTCGGAATCGAGAAATACGAGCTCACCGGCGGGTCCAGCGATTTCAAGATCGCCCCGGATACCAAGATCCACGCCTGGGTGCGCGTCACAGGCATCACAGACGGCTCCGTCACGGTCGTCTTCCTCAAGGGCGGCCAGGAGAAGTCCAAGCAGGATCTCAAGGTCGCCCATTCCCCTTACCGCACGCACGCCTACCGGACCTTCCGCAAAGGTGATGACGGCGCCTGGACCGTGAAGGTCGTGGGCGCGGACGGCGCCGAGCTGGGCTCGGCCTCCTTCACCATTGCCCTTGAAGCAGGCATGTCCAAGTGACGGGCGCCCGCACTCCGCTCCTCCTGCTAGCGCTGACCGGCACCGCGCTCGCGGCGCAGGATGCCAAGCCCGCGGAGACGCCCAAGCGGCCCTGGACCGACAAGGCCAGCCTCAGTTTCGTTTCCGTGGACGGCAACGCGAAGTCCCAGTCCCTAGGTTTTGCCAACGAGTACAAGTACACCTGGTCGGACGCCACCTTCGCCTTCAACGCGGGCGGCGTGCGCGTGGGCACCACCACCTTCAACCGTTCCGCCTCTGGCCCCGATCTGAACAATGTGACCGTGGTGCAGACAGAGACGGCAGCCACCACCACCGAGAACTACTTCGCCAACCTCCGCTACGACCACAACATCACCGACCACCTCTTCTGGTTCGGCGCGGCGGGCTGGGACCGCAATGTGCCCGGCGGCATCGACAGCCGCACCATCGGCAACGCCGGTCTCGGCTATTGGTGGATCAGGGAGGATCGCGCGAAGTTCCGCACGGATCTCGGCCTGGGCTACACGAAGATCAAGCCCGTGCTCATGACGCCGGGCTTCGAAGACAGCTTCGGCACCTGGTCCTTCGGCGCCTCGTTCGAGAAGAAGTTCCTGGCCGCGTCGCTCTTCACCTCGAATCTCCAGGTGACGGACAGCCTCAAGAACAGCAAGGACTACCTGGGGGTCTGGCAGAACGCCCTCACCGTGTCCATGAGCGGCCATATCGCGCTGCAGGCGGGCTACAACATCACCTATAAGAACATCCCCGCCTCCGTGGGCGTGGATGTGATTCAGACGCCCGTGGCCACACCGCCCGTGGTGATCGGCCAGGTGCCGGTGCAGTTGAAAAAGACGGACACGGTGTTCACCACCAGCCTCGTCATCACCTTCTGATCCGGCTCCCGTCCTCCGGCAGCAGCGGCGCTTGATGGCGCCGCTGCTATTTTGAAGGTGCTCCCCGGAGAAGCCCATGCTCCACTTCGCCCTGCTCGACGGCCTGCCCGTTTCCGCTTCCATGTGGAAGCTGGCGCAACCCTGGTGGGAGTTCGTCCTGCGCGCCCTCGCGGTCTACATCTTCCTGCTCGTGGCGCTGCGGCTCACCGGGAAGCGGCAGGTGGGCCAATTGGCGCCCTTCGACCTCGTGCTCCTCCTGGTGCTCAGCAACGCGGTTCAGAACAGCATGAACGGCGGGGATAACACGGTGACGGCCGGCATCGTGCTGGCGCTCACCCTGATCGGGGTGAACGGCGTGGTGGGGTGGCTCACCTGGCGCAACAAGCGCATGGAGAATTTCTTCGAGGGCAAGCCCCAGATCCTTGTGCACAACGGCGAAGTGGACGAGGTCATGCTGAAGAACGAGCGCATCACCCGCCATGAGCTCATGAGCGCCATCCGCGCCGTGGGGCTCACCGAGATCAACCAGGTGCGCGTGGCCATCCTGGAGAACACGGGGCGCATCAATGTCATCGCCAAACCGGGTGAGGCCGCCCAAGCCTGAAGTCCAGCTAGACTCGGGCCACCCTTCGAGGTCCCCATGGTCAAGTTCGTCCAATGCATGCGGCGCAGGCCTGGCAGTTCTGTCCAGGAGTTCCGGGCCTGGTGGGGGATCTACCTTGAGAAATCAGCCGAGGTCGCGAAAGCCATGGGCGCGCTAAGGATGACGGCGGATGCCGCCCTGCTCGTGCCGGAGAACATGGAGATCCGCACCGCGCGAGGCACGGGCGAGCCCTACGATGGCGTCGTCACCATCTGGATGAAGGACGCGTCGCCCTTCGAGACGCTCAAGACGGACCCCGCATTGCAGCCGCTCTGGGAGGAGGTGCTCCGGGAGCAGCGCGAAGGCTTGGACCTGGAGCGGAGTTCCTTCTTCATGGTCCAGGAGGTCTTTCACCGGGAATGGTGAGGGGCTTGACGAAGGCGAAAATAAGACGAAACTCACTGCATGGCCCAGGCCGCGCATGAGATCCCAGCCCTATTCCATGGCGCCTCCGTGGAGCCGGAGGATGCCCGCAGCATCCTGCGCCCGCAGAAGGATCCGGTCTACGGTTTCGGCTTCACCCTGAATCCCTACCGGGGTTGCAGCCACGGCTGCCGCTACTGCTATGTCCGCCAGTACCCGGCCCAGGTGCCCGGCGCGGAGCGGGGCACGCTGCATGGCATCGAGGAATGGGGCCGCTGGATCGCGCCGAAGATGAACGCGCCGGAGCTGCTTTGGCGGGAACGGCACAAACTCCATGACCAGACTGTCTTCATGGCCTCTGCCACGGATCCCTATCAGCCCATCGAACGGGATCTGCGCCTCACCCGCCGCTGCCTGGAAGTGCTGCTGCGCTGCCCCACCACCCGCGTGATCGTCCATACGCGGTCTCCGCTCATCCTCCAGGACTCTGGGCTCCTCAAGGCCTTCGGCGAGCGCCTCAGCGTGGGTTTCAGCATCCCGACTGATGACGACACCGTGCGCCAGGTGACGGAGCCGGATGCGCCGCCCATCCCCACCCGCTGGTCCACCGTGGAGCGGCTGGTGCAGGCGGGCATCCGCGTGGGCATCGCCGCCGCACCCCTCATGCCGGTGCGGGATGTGGAGGCCTTCGCCCGCCGCGCCAAGGCCAGCGGCGCCTCCTCAGCTTGGGCGGGAAGGGTGAGCCTGCTGCCACAGGATCCCTTCTATGCGCTGCTGCGGGAGAAGGGCTGGCTCCACATCCTGGAGTCCGGTTACGCCGAAGGCGTGCGCAAGGCCTTCGCGGCTGTGTTCCCGCGCCCGCGCGGACGCGGTGAGCGGATCGAGGCCATGAAACGGGAGATGGTGTTGCTACCCAAGCGCGATCCCGCAGTGCAGCCAGCGCTTTTCGACTATGCGGCAACGCGCTGAAGCGCTTAGGCGCCCGTCCGGTAAGGCCACTCGTTCGCGAGATAGTCGGCGATGGTGCGGGGCTCGCGGCCCAGCAGGCGGGGCAGGGCGTTCTCCGCCACTTCATAACCCAGCGCATGGCGGTGGAAACCCGCTTCCGTGAAGGGCACGAGATCCGACCCGAACTTGCCACCCCCGAACCAGCGGGCGAGGAGGAGCGTGGTCATTTCCGAAAGGTGGGGCCCCATGAGCTTCTTCCCAGCGGCCAACGCCGCAGCTTCCAGCACCTCACCCCAGGTGAGCCGGACGCCGCCCACCGCCTGCTCGCCGGGCTGAGCGGCCATCAGGGCTTTGGCGAGATCTTCCACATCCATTGGCTGAAGGGGCACTCCCTCCAGGAAGAGGGGGATGGCGGGGCTTCGCATCATCCAGGCGCCCACTTCGTCCAGCAGCGCGTCGCTCACACCCCAGGCGGGCGCGGCGCGGAGGATGGCTGTAGGCCGTGTGCAGCGGCGAATCTCGTCCTCCGCCCTATGCTTGGCGCGGGTGAAAGCATCATCGCCTTTGAGCAGCGGCGACAGATGGACGAGGCGCTGCGCCTCCAGGTCATCCGCGAGACCCGCCAGTTCCCGCGCCACGCCGGGTCCGGCCATGTCCAGATCCAGCCCGGGCCGCTCCCGCTGCACGCCCGCGCAGTTGATGAGGATGGGGCTCGTGTCCAGGCCGAAGCCCGTGGCCAGGACTTCCGCTTCCGCGCCGAAAGGCACGGCCACCAGCTGGCCGGATTTGACGGCCTCTTCATCCAGGTGGCCCTCGCCCTGCATGCGCACCATGGCGAAGACCTGGCAGCCCGCCAGAAGCGCCTGCCTGACCACCTCGCGGCCCACGAATCCCGATGACCCTGCGACGAGCACCTGCATCCGATCAGGATACGGCGGCTCTGTGAGAAACTATCCCTTCAATGACCACCCTGGCCCTGAAGTACCGCCCCCGCCTGCTCTCGGACCTCGTGGGCCAGGAGGCCAGTGTCAAGGCGCTGTCCAACGCCCTCAAGCGCGCCAAGGAGACGGGCAAGCTGCACCAGGCCTATCTCTTCGCGGGCGTGCGCGGCACTGGCAAGACCAGCACGGCCCGCATCCTGGCCCGCTCGCTGAACTGTGTGCAGGGGCCCACCGCGGAGCCATGCGGCGTCTGCGAACCCTGCGTGGCGGCGGAGCGGCCCGACCAGAACCTCGACATCGTGGAGATCGACGCGGCCTCACGCGCCTCCGTGGATGACGCCCGCGCGCTGCGGGACCAGGTGCAGACGCGGCCCGCCTTTTGCCGTTACCGCGTCTATATCATCGACGAGGTCCACATGCTCTCCCAGCAGGCCTTCGACGCCCTCCTGAAGGTCATCGAGGAGCCGCCGCCCCACGCCATCTTCGTGCTGGCGACCACAGAGCTGCACGATGTGCCGGACACCATCAAGAGCCGCGTCCAGATCTACCCCTTCCGGCTCATTCCCGTGCCCGTCATCGAGAAGCGGCTGGCCTTCGTCTGCCAGCAGGAGGGCGTGAGCGCTAAGGGCGAGGCGCTCCGGCTAGTGGCGGAGGCGGGGCAGGGTTCGATGCGAGACGCGCTCACGACACTGGACCGCGTCATCGCCGCGGGCGACGGGCATGTGCTCGAGGAATCCGTCCGCGAGCAGCTGGGCATCGTCCCCGCCGTGCGCGTGCAGGGCGTGTTGGAGGCGCTGGCCGCGGGCGACACGGGCGCCATCCTGGACCACTGCGAAGCGCTGGCCTCCCTTGGCGCTGACTGGACCACCTTCTGGCGCGAGCTCGTCACGGCCCTCCGCGCGCGGCTGGAGAAGGAAGTTCGCGCGGGCCGGGGTCCGCAAGATCTGCTTCGCTGGGCCCGCGTCATCCAGTTGCTGCTCCTGCGGGAGCGCGATCTCCGCGACACGGCCCTGCCGCGCGTCGTCGTGGAGCTGGCTCTCATCACAGCCGCGCAACTGCCGCACCTCGCGACCCTGGAGTCGCTGACGAGTGGGCGCGCCGCGGTTCCAGCCGCTGTCCCCGCATCCCCTCCACCTCGCCCTAGAGTGGCTCCGGCGCCCACCCCGCGGTCCGCACCGGAGCCTGCACCCGCCGCCAAGGCTCAGGTCACTTCTATCACGCCGCTCAAAGCCGGGGCCGATGCCGACAGCCTCCGCCGCGCCTGCGCCGAAGCTGTGAAGATCGCCGATGAGGGCCGCTTCCGCGCCTTCGCGCCCGTCTTCCACATGGCCACCAGCCTCGCCTTCGATGGCGCCGCGCTCGCGCTGACCTTCCCCGCCAATGTGCGCAATACCGCCCAGGACCTCGCGAAGGAGCAGGCCAACCCCGCCCTCCTGCGCGCCCTCGGCGTGCCGCGCATCGAGATTGCCTTTGAAGGCCCCTCCGCCGGCGAGCGACCCGAAGACCGCCTGCGCAACGAGCCTGCCCTCCAGGAGCTCCTGCGCTTCAGCGGCGGCGAGATCGTGGAGATCCGCAAGGACGCCTGAGCTGGCCCCACCTGCCTCATACTGGAGGGACAGGAGTCGCCGTGAGCACCTTCACCCCCGCCAATCCCCTCGAAGAAGCCCTGCTGGGAGCGCAGCAGGATGAGGCCAGTCAGAACGCCTTCATCGCGCTGCTGATGGATTCGGAGGTGGGCGTCCTCCTGGACAAGCCGCTCCTGGCGGATGGCGCCTGGGACCCCGAGGCCGCACCCATGGTGCTGGAACGCCCCGGCGGCTTTCCTGCTCTCGCTGTCTTCACCGCGCCCGAGCGCGCCATCGCCGCCGGCATCCATTCAAACACCTACCAGTACGGCAAGGCCTTGCCGTTCCGCCAGCTCTTGCGCGGCGCCCAACCCGCCCTTGGCCTTGCCCTGAACCCTGGCTCTCTCGTGGGCTTCGACATGAAGCCCGAGGATGTGGCGGAGCTCAAGCGGGCGTTCGGAGTGGAGACGGTGGCAGCGCCGCAGTGAGCCCGTCCTGAAAGGAGAACGCACCATGGCAACTGGTACCGTCCGGCTTCATCGTGTGTTTCGCGCCACGCCCGAGCGGGTGTACCGCGCCTTCCTGGATGCCGATGCGATGGCCAAGTGGCTTCCGCCCCATGGATTCACGGGGAAGGTCCACCATGTGGACGCCAAGGTTGGCGGCACCTACAAGATGCAGTTCACGAATTTCTCCACTGGGCGCTCTGAGACCTTCGGCGGGAAATACCTGGAGCTGGTGCCGAATGAGCGCATCCGCCACACGGATGCCTTCGACGACCCGAACCTGCCCGGCAAGATGCAGACGACGATCTCCTTCCGCCCCGTGTCCTGCGGTGTCGAGGTGGACATCGTCCAGGAAGGCATCCCCGAGGTCATCCCCACCGAGGCCTGCCATCTGGGCTGGCAAGAGTCCCTTCTATTGCTGGCCCAACTTGTGGAAGCCGAGATCCCCGGCTGAGCCTGCTGGGGTGGATTCCTTTTCGGAGAGATGCCCATGCGCTCTGCACTCAAGACCGTCGCCGCGGTCATCGTCGGATTTGTCGCCGCGAGCATCGTCATGATGATTGTCGAGTTCCTCAACGGCCACCTGTTCTACCCGGGGCTCGGGAAAGCCGCCGAGGGCGTCATGGATCGCGAGGTGCTTCGCGGCCTGCTTGCGAACGCTCCCATCAGCGCGATGCTCGTCGTCATCGCCGGCTGGGTGCTGGGCGGCCTGACGGGCGGCTGGGTCGCTTCCAGGGTTTCCCCCCAGGCGGCGATGGGATCCGGTTTGATCCTGGGCATCCTGCTCACGCTTGCGGGCGTCGCGAACAACTTCATGATTCCGCCACCCGCCTGGTTCTGGGTCGCGAGCCTCATCGTGCTGATGCCGTCCGCCTACGCAGGCGCGCGCCTGGGCTCCCGTTCAACCCGGGCCTGACCGCGACCATCCTGTATCTGTCCATCAATTTCCGCTCACCGGCGGCGGCCAGCGCCCTGGAGCCCGTGAAGAAAATCGCTCAGACCCTGAAGGCGCACGCCGTCGGCCTCCTGCGACGGTTCACCGAAGGCCTCACCACCGGCCTGCTCGAAGGCATCAACTCCATCTTCCGAGCCGCCAAGTTCAAGGTGCTGAGATCGAGTTTCAACGCCCCAAGTGTCCTCCCTATCGGCCCTCAAGGACACTCTGCTTCAGCTTGGGTTGGATGACCAAACCAGCGGTTTCTGCCTCAGCGAGGGCCTTGCGGGCCTGGTCGAAGTCCTTCGCCTCCCGATAGAGGTTGATGAGGTTGTTCCAAGCCTTAGCGTTGGCCGGGTTGGAGTGGATTGCCAATTGGTATTGGGTAGCGGCCTCGGAGGTCCGGCCCAGCCGGTAGAGGCAGTTCCCATGAAGAAAGCTGTAGACGGAGGGAACCGCGAAAGAGACCACATTCTTGGAGAATTCCCCTTTTTTTGTCTCAAGGTTATCCAAGTGGAACTGCTCAGTGGAGATGACATCAGTCATGCCGTCTGCGTCCATGGCTTTCAGCTTGTCCATTGATGTCTGGATATCACGGGCTTCCGCTTCGTCCTTGGCTTTCATGTCCACCAGGAGCCTGTTGTAGCGTTGGTCTAGATCCTTCAGGCTACGCTCGCTGGTTTCAATGTTGTCCAGAGCCACTGCGAAATCACTGCGCTCATAGGCCATCATGGCCAGGAGAAAGTGCGCCCCGGTGTGGTCGGGGACCTGCTTGAGGACGGGCTCCAGCAGCATTTTGGCTTCGTCGAAGTGACGAGCCTCGACTTCCTTGGTGGCCTTTCCGATGGCGGGTTCCGCCGCATGGTAGCGCTGGAAGATGGTGGCACCCGCCTCTTGGGTGTGAACCTGCTGGAGGGAGAGCAGTACCAGTGCTGCTCCCGCGACATTACGAGCGGCAAGAAACCTTGAGAGGAGTTTCATGGGTGCCTCAATGCCTGGTTGTTTCGAAAGTGACCCTATGTTCTCTAACTATCCACGGCCGAACGACGCCATGCAAACTCCATCCCTATCCATTGAGTGGTCTATCCATCCGTGTCATCCCCCACTCACGGGCGGCAGCAGGGCCACTTCATCGCCGTCCTGGAGCGCCGTCGCGCGGTCGGCGAAGGCCTGATTGACGGCGATCAGCGCGTCCTTCGGCAACTTCGCGAAGCGCGGGTCCGCGAGAAGCGCACCCAGGGTGGGCAAGGGCTCCAGCTCCAGGTGGTCGAAGCCGAGGAGGTCGCGGTAGCGGGCGAAGGCGAGGACGGTGAGCATCAGGTATTCGGCATGAGGTGGTGATGGATGATGGATGAGGGAAAGCGATCCTCAGTCTCGCGCTTTAACCTCGCGACCTCAACCCTCGCCACGTCGACTCTACCGCGGGCTCCAGCTGTGCACGATCTCGCCGGTGGGGTCGATGCCGCTGCCGGCGGTCTGGGCGACGCCGAGGTTGAGGACGATGCCGCCGAAGCGCAGCTCGACCGTCGCGCCGGTGGTGGTGAGTTCGCCGGATTTGCGCTGGAAGGCGAGCAGGGGGATGCGGCGGTCGAAGAAAGTGAAGGTCTTGCCCAGCTGGATCTCGCGCTCGGTGCCGCTTCCGCTGCCCGAGCGGAGGCTCACGCTCACGCGGTCCAGGCCGAAGGTGCGGCGCACCTGCTCCTGGAGCGTGGCGAGCGCGAGCGTGGTGACGAGGCCGGAGCTGGCGCTGGCGAGGCCGGAGCTGAGGGCGCTTTGCGAGCTGCCGGGCGTGCTGGAGGCGATGGTGGAGGCGAGCTCGGGCTGGATGAGGATGGCCACGATCTCGTCCCGACGCAGGCTGGGCGTGGAGGTGGGCACGATGTCGAGGTTGCTGAGCGTTCCGTGCACATCCAGCTCCACCTGGTAGCCGGGCACCTGCACGGTGCCGTGCATGTTGATGTAGGGATCGGCGCTGGAAGGGTCCGTGAAATTGAGGTAGCCGCGGTCGATGACCACATCGCCCGCAGGGAGGAGGTTCGTCACGCGGCCGCCGGGGAGGAAGTCCATGCGGCCCTTGAGGCCGGGATGCGCGAGGGTGCCCAGCACCTTGAAGGCGCCTTCCGGGCGGCCTTCGAGTTTGAGGAGGTTCGTGTCGCAGACCCAGGGTTGCGAGAGCTGCAGGTCCAGATCGAGGCCGATGCGGTCCAGCGGATCGTCGGGGTTCAGCAGCGAGAGTCCGCTCTCCGAAAGCGCGCTCTTGAGGATGAGGTCGGAGAGCTTGATGTCGGCCTGGTAGGAGAGGCGCTCGGCGTTGAGGCGGCCCCGCAGCATGCCGCCCTCATCATCGCCCTTGAGCGTGACGGCGAGATCGCCCGCGGCCTCCGCACCGTCCAGACCTGGTAGATCGCGCAACTGGAAGCCCGTTAGGGAGGCGTTGAAGTCGTACTTCGCGATGCCACCCAGAGCCCAGGTAGCGGTGCCATCCAGGGTCAGCGCGCCTTGGGCCAGGGTGGCCTTCAACGGGTCGGTCTTGGGCAGTGTGAGGTCGCGACCTTTGGCCAGCATGGTGAAGGTGAGGTGGTTGAGGCTGGGGTAGCCCCCCAGGCTCAGGCTGCCGTCCGCGAGCCGGATCTGGCCATCGGCGTAGGGGTCGGCGTAGGTGCCGTAGGCGCGCAGATCGTATTCAGCGCGGCCTTTAGGCTTGGTCTCTCCAAGGGCGCTGTAGGGATCCACATCCAGCAGGGTGTCGAGGATGACCTTGAAGTTGGCCAGGTCCATGACGCCTGTGGAGCGCAGGTCCATGCCTTCATGGGTGGAAAACGGCAGGGTGCCGGCGAGGGTGGCGCGGGCCGTGGGCGCGCCAGACTCGCCCTTCTGGCGGCCTTCCAGCTCAAGGCTGAGGGTGGCGGCCTTCTCTGTGCCGCGCAATTCGGCGGGCCGCGACTGCGCGAGATCGAAGGCGCCGAAGTCGCCGCTGAGCTGTTCGAGCCGTCCCTGCCAGCGCAGGCCACCCGGTCCGTAGCCGCCATCGGCGCCAAGATCCACGCGGAGATCCTGGAGGACGCCGTGGCTGAACTGGGCGGCGAGGGCTTGGGTGGGCGCGGTCCTCTCATCGAGCCGCAACGCCGCGTGCCCGAAGAGCGCTTGACCCCGGTCGCCGAGATCCACCGTGAAAGCGTGGTCCGGGCGGTTGGCGAAGCCGATCTGGACCGTGGCTTTCGGCCCCTTGCGGGACACATCCGCCTCCATCCCCACGAGGCTCTGCTCCTGGAAGAAGACGATGCTGTTCTTCAGGCTGAAGGAGCCTTCCGGCAGCTCCAGCCCGCCGAAGGCGGAGGCCAGTGGACCGTCCAGGTGGAGGTCCAGCGCTCCCTGGATCTGGGGGACGGGCAGTTGCAGGAGGCCGGTGTCCAGCGCTCCCGTGAGGCGGAGATCAGCGGTGAGGGCTTTGAGGTCGAGGCCGCCGCCGCCCGATAGCGCGAGGCCGCCGTTGGGCTTGCCATCTTTCGCTCCGAGGTGTTCCAGCGCGTCCGCCACACGCAGATCCTGGAGCCGGAGTTTGAGCGTGTCGATGTCGAGGTCATAGTCCGTGGAAGCCGCGGGCACCGCGATGCCGTAGACGCGGCCATCCGCCAGCTGGGTGTGGCCCAGCAACACGAGATGGTCGTAGGAGCCGTGCAGGCGGGCGTCGCCGCTGCCCGTGCCCGTGAGGGGCAGATTCAGGTCCGCGGCCTTCAGACCCTCGGTCAGGGGCATGTCCTTGAAGGTGGCGGTGAGATCGAAATCATCGCCCGCGTGGCGCTTGGCCCAGGTGAGGCGGAGCTGGGCGTCGGCCGCGCCTTTGCCTTTGTCGAGATGGATGTCCTTCAAGGCGAGTTCATCGCCGCGGATCTCCACGCCGGCCTTCAAGCGGTCTGCCGTGGCGTGGTGCCAGCGCGGCTGCTGCGCTTCGATCGTGCCATCCAACGTGAGCCCTGTGGCGCGGTCCCAGGAGAGTTGCGCCTGCGCGTCCGTGGCGCCGCCCATGTCCAGGTCCACCACCCTCCAACCGCGGAGCGCGTCCGCCACCACGCTCGCGTCCAGCGAGGCGCTGCCCTTGGCCTGGAAGGCGGCGAGGCCTTTCGCGTCGAGACGCCCCTCGCCCTGGCCATCGGCTTGGAGGGCGCGGAGCCGCAGGGAGAGCGCGGGCACGATGGCGCGGCCGTTCTTGAGCGAGGCGTCGAAGCCACCCGCGGGCGCGCCATCCTGCGCGAGGGCGATCTTCGCGGTAGCTTCCCAGCGCAGCAGGTTCGCCATGGCCTGGAATTCGGAAGGGCCCTGGATGTCCGCGCTCAGATCGGCCTTCGCACCCGAGAGCGGCGCGGCGCGGGCGGCCTGGGCCACGGGCTCCAGGGACCAGCCCTTGAGGTCCATGTGAGCGACCGTGCGGGGCGCGGACCAGCGGCCGTTGGCTCCCAGTTTCCCCTGCGGGGATTCCCAGCTCAGGTGCTCCAGCGTGGCGTCCCTGAGCGTTCCCGCGGCGCGGAGTTCCAGGTTGCCGGGCGAGAATCGGGCATCGCCCGGTTTGAGTCCTGATCCCGAAGCGCGGAAGGTCCAGCGGGGCTGCGTGATCGTGCCCGTGGCCTGGCCTTGAGTCTCTAATCTCCCGGTGAAGGGCAGGGGCTCGCGCTGACGCAGCCAGACGAAGAGCTGCTCCAGGTCCGTGGATGCGTCGGTCTTCAGTTCGAAGCGATGCCCCGCGCGAGGCTCGAAGGCGCCAGAGGCCGTGAGACGGCTCTTGCCCAGTTCGCCACGGAAGTCCTGCAGGACCATCCAGTGGTCGGAGAGATCCGCGTCGAGATTCAGCCGGCCTTGCTCCAAGCCGCGGGGGCTTTGGAGCTTCAACAGGGGCGCCACCAGGTTCACCTTGAGCTGGTTCGGCCCGGTGCCGCGCCCCTTCAGGTCGAAATCCAGCTCGCCCTTGGGCAGGCCCCACACCGGCTCCAGCACTTCCACCCGCGCGCCGCTGATGCTGAGCAGGTCCAACAGCAGCTCCGTCGTCTTCTCATCCGTCTTGGGACGGAGCTTGAGCTGGATGCGTGCCACGCGGTCCGGGCTCAGGCGCCCGTGGGGATCCACGATGCGCAGCGTGTAGACGCGCGGCGTGCCTATGAACAGCGAAGCCGGGTCGAAGCGCGCCTCCACATGGCGGATGGTGAGCAGGTCGCCGCCCAGCGCGAGGCCATCAAGGCTGACGGAGCCGAAGAAGGGATGCAATTCCAGGTGGTCCAACGATAGCGAGAGGCCGGTGTTTTCGCGCATCCAGCCATCGGCTTTGGAGACCGCCCACTGCGCGACCGGGGGCCGCTCCAGCAGCCAGGAGCCGCCAGCAACCACGCCCACGCCCGCCGCGATGAGGTAGGTGATGCGCCGCGCCCACCGCCGCCCCCAGAGCCGCTTGCAGGCGTCCTTCGTGGGGTGCCAGACCATGCCTGGCTACCAGCTACCGGCTGCGGACTGCCGGGAGGACGCGCGGTGGCCGGTGGCCGGTGGCCGGGAGCCGGACATCAATTCTTCTCCCCGCAGCTGGGGCAGGCGACGGCCATGCGGGGCAGGGGCTTGTAGCAGAACTTGCAGAGCCGCTGCTGGGTGGCGCTCTTGGGCGTGGGGTGCGGGCCGGAGGATTGCATGGGCACCACGGCGGTGCCCATCGGGCGCGTGTCCTTGCTCACGCCCTGGCGCAGGCGCGTGAGGTCGTCGAGCATGGCGCGGGCGCTGAGATAGCGGTCGCCTAGGTTCACGGAGAGCGCCTTCATCACCACATCGGAGAAGGCCTTGGGCACCGCCGGGTTGCGGTTGTGCGGCGCGACGATCTCTTGGGTGGTCTGGGCCTGGGCGATCTTCAGCGGGTCCGCGTCGTAGAACGGCACGGTGCCTGTCAGCAGCTCGTAGAGCGTGATGCCGACGCTCCAGAGGTCCGACTGGAAGACGGCGCGGCCGCGGAAATGCTCCGGAGCCATGTACGGCGGCGACCCGATGCGCGTGGGCGCGAAGGGCACATGCTGCATCTCCAGCACGCGGCTCGTGCCGAAGTCCGTCACCTTCGCCACGCCCTCCTTCGTGACGAGGATGTTGGCGGGGCGGAGATCCCGGTGCAGGATCTGGTGGCTGTGGGCGAAGGCGATGGCGGAGGCCACATCCATCCCGATCTCCAGCGCCCGCGAGGGGTGGAGCGCGCGCTCGCGGCGCACCATGCGGTCCAGGCTCTCGCCGTCGATGTATTCCAGCACCATGAAGAAGATGCCGTTCTTCCGCTCGGTGGTGATGAGCTCGACGATGTTCGGGTGCTTGAGCGCGGCCATGATCCGCGCCTCCTTGAGCTGGTCCACGATCTCGTCCTGCTGCTGGTGCGGCACCTTCAGCGCGACCTTGCGGTTCACCCAGGTGTCCATGGCCAGGTAGACGGCGCCGAACCCCCCCGACCCCAAGCGGTCGAGGATCTGGTATTTGCCCAGCATCTGGTCTTTGGAAAGCACGGAGGGAGCCTCTCCTCAGCGTCCCAAGGCGGAGGGTCGAAGTCAACGGGAGCGGTGGCTTTCCTTCATTCCCAGAGGCGGTCGATGAGCGCCTCGTGCTCCTCCCAGGCGGCCACCAGGTGCCGGATGCGCGGGCGGCCTTCGGGGTCCATGCGGTAGGCTGCGGCGAAAATCTCCCGGTCTTCCATGGTGGCGCGGTGGTGCTGGCGCAGATGTTCGCCCCAGCTCGTGCTCACGAAGCTCTCCTGGAAAGAGACTGTGTCCTGGCCCTTGGCCGCCGGTTCCTCGAAGAGCGACCAGCGGATGGCGCCATCGCGTTTCCGGATCCGGCGGACCTCGTGCATGGCCTCGCGGAAGGCTTCGTGCCGCGCCACGGGGATGCGGTATTCCAGCTGGATGAGGATGGGGCCCGCCTCCAAATCGATGCCCGAATCGGGATGAGGCGCGGCGCGGTGTGGCGTCATGTCGGGTTCATGATCCAGGGCCTCGATCCGGAGCCGGTGGACGAGGAGTGTCGCCAGCAGCAGTCCGGCCCCCGAGGCGATGAACGCGGCACGGATGCCGAGCCGCATGGCGACCGCGCCCCAGAAGGTGGCGCCGACGGCTAGCGCGCCGCCCCAGGCCATGGTGTAGCAACCGAAGGCCCTCGCCTTCACCCAGGAGGGCACCGAGAGCTGGATGGCCGTGTTCACGGTGGAGAGCACCGAGAGCCAGCTCATGCCGCAGGCGAAGAGCGCGACAGCCGCCATCCAGGACCGGGTGGAGAAGCCCAGCCCGGCGATTCCCGCCACCGCGATCAGGTGGAAAGCCAGCAGGAGCCGGTTCGTCGCCATGCGGGCGCGGAGGCGCGGCAGGAAAGTTGTCGCCGCCACGGCGCCCGCGCCGATGCAGCCGAGGAGGAATCCGAAACCCTCTGAGCTCGTCTTCAGGTGGTGGATGGCGAGGCTGGGCAGGAGGCTGAAGATGATGCCCGTGAAGAAGACGAACGCCACGGCCCGCCAAAGGATGATCTGGAGCGGGCGGCTGTGGCGCGCGTAGCGCAGCCCCACCTTCACGGCGCCCAGGAAGCGCTCACCGGGAAGATCCCGGGTGGGCACCGCGCGCTTCCACTGCCAGAGCGCGCCCACCACGGCGAGGAAACTGAGCGAGTTGAGGGCGAAGGCCCAGGCGGGCCCTATGATCCCCACGATGAGGCCGCCCACGGCCGGGCCCACGGCGCGGCTCACATTGAACCCGGCGGAATTGAGGGCGACGCCGTTGGCGATCTGCTCCTTTGGCAGCAGCTCGGGCACGATGGCCTGCCAGGCGGGCTGGGTGAGCGCCGAGCCCACGCCCAGCAGCAGGGACATGATGATGAGGACGGTGGGCGTGATGAGGTGGGCGAAGGTGAGGGCCGACAGCCCCGCCGCCACGAAGAGCATGTAGGTCTGGGCCACGAGCAGCAGCTTGCGGCGGTCGGTGATGTCCGCCAGCGCGCCCGCGGACAGCGCCAGGAAAAGGATAGGCAGCGTGGTGCCCGTCTCGATGAGGGAGATGAGCAGCGGCGAGCGCGTCAGCTCCGCCATCTGCCACTTCTCGCCCACATTCTGGATCCAGGTGCCGATGTTGGACGCCAGGTTGGCGGACA
>Ga0210400_10001064_pt1 | contig 28168 bp, 46 predicted proteins | sample IncBWH26MmetaG_FD_155456 | JGI IMG/M metagenome (GOLD analysis project Ga0210400, IMG submission 155456) | Forest soil microbial communities from Barre Woods Harvard Forest LTER site, Petersham, Massachusetts, United States - Inc-BW-H-26-M | ecosystem: Environmental > Terrestrial > Soil >... | reverse complement strand
GTCCGGTAGCCATGGGCATGCTAGCTAGGGCAGCGGGTACCTATAGTCACACCTTGACTACCTATTGGCATGACTGGCCATGCTGAGGGTTGGGGTTGCGTAACCACACAGGCATGCTCACGGCCACCCACGTTCGATCTAGGGCATGGGGATGCATGGGTGTGCCCCGTACACACTCATGTACATGGTGGTGGCAACCATGACAACGGTGCTGGCAACCCCAACCCTCAGCATGGCCAGTCATGCCAATAGGTAGTCAAGGTGTGACTATAGGTACCCGCTGCCCTAGCTAGCATGCCCATGGCTACCGGACCAATCCTGATCTCAATCGGAACAGCAGACGGGGTGTATGGCAAGACCCCTTGACTACGGGCACCCCCAACCCCCATACTCCGGGTTGGGACGGCTATCGGATCCCCACGAGGCGCCAATCTGGATCAACGGCGAAGGCCAGTCAAGCGGAACGCCACCGCCGACTAGCTGCCCTACAAGACCCGGCAGGATCATCGTCTTCCCCCCCCAACCCGTAGCGTGGGATCCGGGGGGAGCGGATAGGTGGACCGAGGACCAACAGGTAGGCTCCCCCTAGGGGGGACGGGATCGCGGAGGCATCCCGACGGAGCCGAGGCCTCAGGACCGGGAGAATCGCACGGGGCAGCTAGCGGAACGGGGAGACAACAGGAATAGGATCACCCCAGGATGCACCTTGATCAGGATGCAGCGACACAACGCCGCCGCGCCGATCAGGAGACCACCATGGCAATGCTCATCCTCGCAGCGCTCATCGCCTTCGCTCTGTATTGCAGCTACCTGCAGTTCACCGAGGGCTGGTGACATGTACGCGAACAGGGCAGCAAGAGCAGCGGCACACGCGGCCACACGGGAAGCCAACCCCACGTGGGCACAATGGAAAGCCGACACGGCGGAGATGGAAGCGCAGTTCTCATACCTGCGCTCGCTGCCGTTCTGGCGGGACATCACAGACGGTATCAGGGCAGCGGACAGTCTGGACCGTCTCAACCGCGCGCTGCGCTCTCTCTAACTGACACAGGCTGGCCAGTCACTGGCCAGTCCTGATCAAGGTGCATCGTTCTCAGCACCCCACAAGGGAAAACACACCATGGCACAGTTCGACGATTCGGACATTGGGTCCTGGACTGGCACGGGCGCCATCGTTCTCTATAACGGTGGTTTCCGCGTTCGGTTCACCAGCCTGAGGCATGATGCCAACGGCAAGAGCATCCCTACGGTCGAGCATTACAGGCCCGGCAACCTTGATTGCAGCCTGTTCCCCGCCGACCGTGGCCACAACCGGCGCGGCGTTCGGCAGTGTGACGAGGCTTGTAGTCCCGTCATCCGCCGTCCGCTTAGCCACCACACACGCTACGCATGGGCAATCGACGGCGCCGATCCAGAGCAGCATCCTGCCTACGTGACCATGGCCGCCGCAACGCGCGGTGGCGTCAATCCTGCGGAAACGCGGTACCGATTCCATCGGTACAGTGAGCGCTCGTCGGTGGTCTGGCAATCCAGCATGGCGGCGACGGTCAGCGAGCCCGTCAGCGAGCCCGTCAGCGAGCCCGTCAGCGAGCCCGTCGCACAGACAAGCGTCCCCACGCCTCAGTACAGCATCGCCGTTGAACTTAAGGCGTTCCGGGACGCGATCCGCCGGGCAATCAACGGCGGCCGGGACGGCAATGCGCTCCGGCGCACGTGGTCAACCCGTACGCTCATTCAATGGGCAGCGCTGCGCGGCGTTGGGGTCCCCCTGCACAAGCTGGCCGCGGAGTACTTCGCGGCATGGTCGGCGCAGGACATCTCCACAGCTAAGCAACACGCGGTCCCCCATGCTGGCGAGCCGTTCGTCAGCGACCGGAGCGCCAGCGACTGGCTGGATCTCTACCTCAGTGCTCGTGACTACAAGGGGCATAGCATCCCCGTGATGCTGGTGGGTCCTGCGGGTTGCGGCAAAAGCACCTTCGCGGAGATCATCGCGGGCACCATGGCGCTGACGTTGCACGTCAAGGAACATACGCGGGACACCGCCCCCAGCGAAATCGTTGGCTCGCTCATGCCGCAGGGCGGTGGCGAGCCATGGGCATACCAGGACACGCCTTACAGCAAGGCGTACCGGAACGGCGGTATCTACCTAGCAGACGAGTTTGACTGCGCTGACAGCAACGCGGCGACCGTCTACCATCTCGGCTTGGCCAACGGGTATGCCGTGTTCGACGGCGAGCGCGTGGACAGGCATCCAGACTTCTACTGCATCGCCGCGTGCAACACGTACGGCGCTGGCTCGCGGCTCTACATGGGACGCGAGGAGTTGGATGAGGCAACGCTCAGTCGGTTCACCATGCTGAGCGTTGACTACGATCACACCTACGAAGACGCGCTGCTAGACGGCGCGTTCACCACCAATAGCTGAGAACGGTGCATCGCGCTTACCCATAGTGCGCGCTGGCCAACGCGGCCAGTGACAACGCTAGGCGTTGTGAACCATGGTCCAACCATGGGGAGGCTTCGGGTTATGGACGTCATCGGGAGGCTTAGCGATCTCCTGCCGCCTAGGCCGGTTAGTCCGGCCAACCGTGGATGGGGGATGGATCAGTACCGCCAGACCGGCCGTCACGCGTGGGGTAACCACACGTTCGATAGCGTGGAGCGTGACTGCGCCACATTCCAGCCTACCGACGCGATGCGCAGGCTGCGTGAGCGTTTGGAGGAGGACCTACCGGTATTCACGACGCGCACGAGACCGCGTCGGCTCAACAATCAAAAGGTCGGCGACCGCGTCGGTAACCGCGTCGAGTATGAGCGGTATTCCGCGGGCGCGAGCACAGAGCCGCGATTCTGGTCTCGCCGCGAACGTCAGGAACGGCGCCACACGGGCACCGTAACCATGCTGGTCAACATTGGCCTCAGCGGCGGCGAGCACCATGCCAACCTGGAATGGTCGGGCGCGTGCGCGCTGGCCATGACTGACGCCCTGGAGAACATGGGGTATCGCGTGCACCTGTACGCCGTGCTCGACAGCCAGGGTCACCCGATCGGGACCTACCATGCGGCGTTCGAGGTCAAGGGTCCTGATGAGCGGCTCAGCGAGGCGAGTATGGCCGTGGTTAGTGACGGCGGTATCCGTCGCATCCTCTGGTGGTCATGGTTGTCGGCGCGCAGCGAGCGCGTGGAGCGCGGGTACGGAATCCCGACCGATTACACGGGACCGCTGGCGGCCACGGCGGACGTCATCATCCCCAAGAGCATCACCAGCGCCGATCAGGCTTTCGAGTTTGTCAAGGCGCAGGTGGATGCGCTGCGCAAGCGGGGGGAAGAGGTCTAAGAAAGCCTCTTCCCCGGACAATCTGTGTCGCGTGGGATGGTACCCGCGTTGTGAATAGATACCCGAAACACAGAGGAACTAGTCATGAATGGACCAATCACCGGCATCCTGTTCGAGTTGAAGACCCGCGGCGAGGGCACGTGGTGGGCATCCACACTTGAGCGGGCTTACGCGACCGCGGCAAGGCGCACGGCTCCCGTCTGCATCAACGTGCTCTATCTGAGCCGCGTGGCGCAGATTAGCGCGGGGGAGAGCATCGCGCTCTCTCCCGCCGCCACGGGCAACACGTGGTCATAACCTGCGCGCTGTGCGGCAGGCCCGTACCGTGGACAAACAGGTTCAACCGCTGCCCTGATTGTCAGGAAGCGCTAAGCAAGAAAAACCTGGAGGAATACCAATGGTCACCAAGAAAGTCACCGAGTACGTCCTGAGCGTGGATGGAGATGACGTCATGCGGCATCCTTCGCGCCTGGGCATGATCGCCTGGGCTCGCAAGTTGCGCATCGACTTCCCGGCCAGCCTTGTGGTGGTCATCGAACAGACCACCACCGTCAATCAAGGGCTGGCGTGGGGACGATAACCATGATCCCCATGCTTAGCGTCGTCGGCAGCGTGAGCATGGCGCTCACTCTAGGTTGGGCGCATGCCCACACAGTCCTGCCAATCACTGCGCCCAGTATTGAGCGCGGCATCGCGCACCCGTCGGCCGCTACCGGTTGCGACATGAGCACCGTTAGGCTCATCCTGGATGGCGGGATGCCCGGCAGCGGGGTGAGCTTCGCAGGCCCAGGATGCGAGATCCACCTGGGCACCAGTGATCGCGGCATGGGTGCGCGGTACGCTCAGCACACGTATGACCATGAATGGTGCCACCTGAGCGTGGGAATCAATCATGGTCACGACCTGGTATTCCGGGCATGCCTGAATAGCCTGGATAGGCGCGACGGGTTCCGGGAGACCTACGCAAGCACGGCCAGTGTGTACCCGTATAGGCTCGATGATCTCCAGCTTGACCAGTCATGGTCATGGCCATTGAGCATGACAGAGGTAGCCAAGTGAGCCCACCTGATCGTAACGCGATGCCAGCGCGGCCTACGGGCTGGCATCGCCCGCCGCCCGGCCACTGCCCGTGGTGCGGGCAGCCCGGGGGGTTTTTCATGGGTGATCGCGCTGATGCGCTGGCATTCTGCGTTGATTGCTGGTACGTGCTCTGTGAGGAGCGCGGCTGGAACTATGGCGACCCATGGGCAGGCAAGCGCACCCGTGGGGGCGCCCAACATGGTTTGGGTGGGGTGTATGTGTTCACGCCGTGGTATCCCGGCAAGCATGACAGTCCGCATTGGACTATCGACAGGCATGGGTGGTTATGTGATATCACCCATGCCTATTGACGTGGGTCGGCAGGTTTGGTAACCTGCCCTTGAAGAGGCACCCGAAACCCACAGGAGGCACCCGATCATGCCGCTAAGGCGCGGTATCAACATCGATCCTGGCGCAGATATGCGTTTCGAGAGGACCACGCGCACGCAGTACGCGCGCATGGTCCTCAGTATCAGAGAGAACCCCACCGACGAGCACGTTCGCCTGGTTTGGAAAGCAGCTACTGTTGTGTGGGACAGCTATGACACATATGGACGCCGTGCGGATACCCCTGACTACAGGCGATTCAAGTCACTAGTCAATAGGCTGGCGCCTACCCGTCGCGGTTTGCTATGTGTGTAGGACTGCTATCTTCCAACACTATCGCGCACGTCTATCGCGCGGGTGTGCCGTTCATGCGTGGACACGAACTACACTCGCTGTGATCGCGGTGACCATTGGGCTCACAGACGCCAGCTAGTCGATACCCCGCAGGGTCGCATGTGCGAGGGCTGCGCGCGTGTCCATATGGCGCGTTGCTGGAATTGCAGTCAGTTTGTGGATGGCGAGCAGACCAGCGATGTTAACGGCAGAACTATCTGCGAGGACTGCCACGATAACCTGCCGTGGTGCGAGCATTGTGAGGAGTATTACCTGGGGGACGAGCAGGATCATCCTTGCTATCGCAATTGCCGGTGCGAGCCAGCCATGCCTGCATTCAGGTTCCCGTCTGACGGTGGCTCGTCTACCATCGGCAGCGGAGAGCGCCATACGATCGCGCTACCCACGGGTACCGTGAGCGAGGCTGGCATGGCAGAGATCGCGTACGCGGTGTATAGTGCCGTGATGGCGGGGTGGGAAAATCGGCCCTGGATTCCAGCGGCTCGGGCGGCGCAGAAGATAGCTCAGGCAGCTAACTATTCCATCATGGAGATGGAGCCCCTCTGGACAACCAAGAACGGCAACATGACCAAGCGCATCTCCAAGATGCTCTATCAAGCGCATGGCTTCAAGGCTGAGCCCGAACTGATCACCCGGATCGGCAACATCGCCCGCCAGTACTCCGGTAAGCATAGCCAGTACCACCTGGAGGTTAGCCGTGACCTCAATGAGGGTCCTGAGCACTGGTATCATGAGGATTCTTGCTGGTGGGGCAGCTACGCTCAGTCTCGGTGCACATTCAAGGGCGCTGCTGGCCTGGGTATGCGCATCTTCTCGGGCGCAGATAGCGGCCTGCATGGGCGCGTGTGGATCATCCCGTTGGATGCGGAGATGCATGCAAGTCAGGACCCGACACAGGCAAGGGCGCTCATCGCGTTCAATGCTTACGGTGAGATCGATGGATTCGATGCCGCACGCGTGCTGGCGTCCATGACGGGCTGGTCCTACCGAAAGGTTGGATTTGACGTCGATGAGCACGTCATGTACGTCAATCAGGGGCGCAAAGGTAGCGCTGGCTATCTGGTGGCTCCGCAGGATATCTGTGATGTCACCGAAACGGTTTCCATGAGAACTATCAGCGAGGCTCAGCACGGACTCATCGCCCGGAGGGTTGCGTGAACTACGCAATGTCCAGCCACACGGCGGCATACCTGCGCAACAGGCGCAGCAGGCGCACCGCAGCCAGACGCCTGCCGTCAGAGCGGGCGCTGGCAAAGATCCGGCAGGCTTTCGACCGCAAGTCGCTGCATGACATCTGCGTCATGCCAGAGGATTACTTCGAGACCTACGGTGACTTTGTCAAGGTCAATCAGGAGGCTCCCGACGACTTCTACTACTTCAAGGACAACGGCAGCAAGGTGCTCGCCGTGGCGCACCTCGATTCCTGCGAGCAGGATGTGATGTGCAGCATCGCCGACACCGCAGACGGCCCGGTCGTCTACTCGGGCAGCCTGGACGATCGCCTGGGTGCCTATGTCATCCTGGAACTGCTGCCCAAATTGGGAATCACCTGCGATTGGCTCCTGACTACGGGTGAGGAGACCGGGCGCAGCACGGCAGAGTTTTTCGAGCCCCCCATCGATAGTGATGGCAACTTCAAGGAGTACAACTGGATTATCCAGTTTGACCGGGGCGGTACCGACGTAGTCCTGTATGACTACGAGACCGCCAGCCTCAAGGCCATGGTGGAGGCCACCGGGGTTTACGTGGGCATGGGGTCGTTCAGCGACATCTGCAAGCTGGAATGGCTGGGTTGCAAGGGCATCAACTGGGGAGTAGGTTACCAGGACTATCATGGCCCCCGTGCTCATGCTTGGCTCGATGAGACCTTCCACATGGTCGAGGCTTTCATGAACTTCTATGAGAGCCACGCTGCCACCTATCTCGAACACGCCTATCAACCTAGGCAGGAATCTGACAACTGGGTCTACTACCGCGATCTTGAGAATGAGCGGTATGACGGTACCATGGTGCTCAAGGGGGACCGTGCGCGCTCCCGCAGCCTGGACCACGACCCTGCCGAGACTTGCCTCGGATGCATGGGTGAGACGGTAGAGGGGTACTGTTTCAACTGCGACGACGTGGACGACATCCCCCCGCTTCCCGCCCGGAGTTTCACGGTTGGGTAACTACTTGGTCGTGTATGCCCAACCCTGGTATAATCAGAATGTCTCCTGTGAGTGGGCCGGGAGTACTGGCCCCTGCGGGGGAACTTGTCAAGGAGACGACAATGGCAGACAAGACAAACCCTAAGTTCAGCAGGGCGGTCAGCGGATACAATCGACTGTTTCTTACCGTAGATGGAGCCGAAGAACTGGCAACCAAGCTGCTCACAACGGTGGAGCGCTACAGGCGCGGCGAGCGCGAGGGAAACGTGAACCCCGGCGACCCCGTCAACGCGTTCGAGTACGTGGACAACATGGATGTAATCCTGTTCGAGGATGACAACATCGAGACCATGGTGGCTCTCTATGCCACCATCTGCTCCCGCGAGCTTAGCAAGATGCTCGCAGAACTTGGGGGGGTAGATGTGGACAATATCCAGCGGCGGAGCGCACAGGCTCCCAGCCCCAACTAACCATGGCGCGCGTACCTATCAAGGCAAGCGTTCCGCGGGGTCAGGTGAAAGTCACGGTCCGCGTGACCTTCCCTGACAAGTCTGATAGCTGGAGCCAGCAAATCACACTCATGGATCGGGCCCCAGTGAGCGCAGCGCGCCAGTGTGAGGCCCTGGTGGCTGCCTGGGGGCAGGCTCTGCTGGGTGGCACAGACTGGGATGCCATCCTGGCAGAGGAGCCGTGAGCCCACCCCTCTGGCACCACCAGACCGAGGCCGTGGCCGAGATCATAGCCAGTCGAGGCTGGATGATCCCCCATGACATGGGCACAGGCAAGACGCGAACGGCCATCGAGGCCATGGTCGAGAGTAAGGTGCAGCGCGTGCTCATCATGTGCCCCAAGAACGTCGTGCCAGTCTGGGCGCCTCAGTTCGAGCGCTGGGCGCCTGGCTCGTTCGCTGTGATCTCGCTCAGCCCCAAGATGGGGACAACAGCGCAGCGCGCCAAGATATGCCAAGCTGCCCTTGATGGCGCCTCTGCACGTAATGACCGGGTCGCAATCATAGTCAACTATGAGGCGGCATGGCGCAGCGATCTGAAACGCGTGCTACTGGCTAATCACTGGGGCATGATTATCTGTGACGAGAGCCACAGGATCAAGTCGGCGGGTGGCAAGGCTAGCACGTTCGCCAGTCTCCTGACCGCCAGGGCAGAACACAGGGTCTGCATGACTGGCACGCCTATGCCACACGGGCCACTCGATCTATACGGGCAGTTCAGATTCATGGACCCCACGGTATTCGGCAAGAGCTTCTCGCGCTTTCGCGCCGAGTACGCGCGCATGGGCGGCTATGGTGGCCATGAGGTGGACGAGTATCTCAACCTGGACATGCTCACTGCTAAGTTCGAAAGCAAGAGCAGCAGAGTAATCAGCGCCGATGACGTTCTCGATCTGCCTGGGCTACATGAATATGACCGGGTCGTAGAGCTAGAGCCTAGCGCCATGGCCACGTACAGACAGCTTGAAGGCAGGTTCATCGCCGATCTGGCCGAGGGCACCATCACGGCAGCCAACGTGCTCACGCGCCTCCTGCGCCTCTCGCAGTGTACAGGTGGCACTGTGCGCACCGACGAGGGCTCCGATGCCCCGGTCTCACAGGCGAAGGAGGAGGCGCTAGAGGAGATCATGGACGAGCTAGAGCGCGATGAGCCCCTGGTGGTCTTCTGTAGGTTCAGGAACGACCTTGACGCGGTGCATCGTGCATCTGAGGCCATGGGGCGGCAGAGCATGGAGTTATCCGGTAGGCGCAACCAGCTAGCAGAATGGCAAGGTGGGCACTGTAGTGTGCTGGCAGTACAGATTCAGTCTGGTGGGGTTGGGATTGACCTAACCAGGGCACGCTATGCTGTGTATTACAGTGTGAACTACAGCCTTGGCGACTACGACCAGAGCAGGCGGCGCCTGTATCGCCCCGGACAGACCCGCAGAACGACCTACATCCATCTTGTGGCAGATCAGACCATCGATCAGGATATCTACCGTGCTCTAAGCGAGCGGCGAGATCTGGTAGAGACAGTGCTGAATAAGCACAAGGAGAACAATGGACACTGAACGCATATTTAGGTTCGTCAAGGTAGACGAGCGCGTCAAGGAGCTTGAGGTTGAATTGGAATCCCTCAAGGCGACCCGCAAGCACCTGGGGGAGGAGATCCTTGATGACTTCGCGGAGAGCAGTGTGGAGCGCGTCACCGTAGCAGGGCACACAGTCTACGCCCACCGTCAGATCTGGGCAAATCCCCTGTTCGCCAAAGAGAGCGTTGCTAGTGCCCTGGAGGAGGCTGGGTACGGCGAACTAGTGACCAAAGGGTTCAACCTCAACAGCCTTAGCGCGGTCCTGCGTGACCGCGAGCGTGCTGGCGACAGCGCAGTGCCCCCGGAGCTAGAGGGCATCCTGGGTATACGAGAGGACTACTCCATCCGTTCAATCAAGGCATAACAGGGCTGCATGGGTGGGAAAATCCAAGTTCAAGAACAGGGCTGAGGACCCACCCAGGTAGTCAACAAAAAGCCCCGGCTGCGATGTGCAGCCGGGGCTTTTTTTGTGTTTATTCGATTATTCGAAAGGGATGGGAAGCGCCGAGACGTGCTTCTCTCGCAGCCTGCGCAGCCAGATAGATCGCAGGAAGCTGTCGCGCACACCAGTGCGCGCCTCGGTCTCGATCTCCTCGTCCCACCAAAGCTTGCCAGACTGACGATAGATCTCGCCTTGGAGGGTAGTGTAGCCACCAGGGTAGGCAAACAGATCGGAGAACCGGGTAGGAACCTGCCAGCGCCCCTCTCCGTCAGAGAACTGAGCATATGTGGGGGTAAGTGTCTCGAATACCAGGGGGATCACGACACCAATGTCGCTTGGCTTAGGATCTGAAATTTCTGTCGGCGCAGAATTGGAATTTGGCCGAACCTGTCGCGTCTTAGGCGGGATTGCCATAAGCCTCCACCCTGCCAAGGAAGTCATCAATCCTGGATGTAATGTCAGGATCGTCAATCTCGAAGTTATCAGCTAGCTCCACCAGTAGGATGATCGCGTCGCGGTAAAGTTCGATGTATCCTCCAATCTTGCGCGATAGAACGCTAACCTCTGCGTGATCCATGCGCATCTCGTCAACCTCAACCCTGAGGGCCTCTAGGTCCATTCGTCGTGCTCCTTTACTGAAAGGGTGGGGTTTACGGATTCAGTAAACCCCGGCAATGCCAACATCTTGTGGCCGGTGGCGGACTGTACGGTGGTTGCGCGGAGGGATAGCCGCGCCCGGGTGATGTCGATGGCTCCGATTCCAGCGTCGCGTGCTCTCTCCTCAATCAACTTTAGGCCAACGGGACCAGAGGATAACTCTAGACGCAGCCACTGGGCCGCGGTGCGCTCATCCTTGCTGGGATCATTCAGGGCTGCGTCAGCATCAATGTCAACGGGATCTGTCTCCCAGCGAAGCACCGGGTGGCCGTTCTCGTTGATCTTGGAGTACGCCCAGGTCTTCATGTCCTGAGTGTAGTTACCCTTGGTATGCGTGAACAAACAGCGGCCTTTCTCATTCTTATCCTTGACCACCTGGAGGCCAACGCGGGATCTACTAATCCAGGCTGTACTACCGCTTGTCTTATATACTGCCTGGCCCTCTTGCTTGCGCAAGTGCTGTACTATAAGCACTGCGCAGCGCTGAGCAATAGCCATGGCGCTGATCTTGGTCAGCAGCATGGTCACCCTAGCCTGATCGTTAGGGTCGATGCGGCTGTCAAGGAAGGCCATGATGGGGTCAATAACCAGGAGGCTGGGCTCCAGGTGGCTGATCAGCGAGGCCAACTCGTCGAGATCAGCCGGAAAGCGCATCAGGTCTGGTGCAAGATGAATACGTGTAAGATCGCCGCCAGCAGCACGCAGCCTAGGAACCATAACAGTGGATGCGTCATCTTCTGCGTTGAGGAAGACTGTCGAGCCAACCTCACACGGGCTGCCATCCGGCCAGCCAACGCCCGTACTAAGGCGAGCGGCCAGGTCAGCAGTAAGTACACTCTTCCCAACACCACCGTCTCCTGATAAGTTTGTCACTAGCTTGCGGCCCAGGTAACCAGGCCACACCCACTCAATGCCTTCTGTCTTTACAGTTGATGCCGTGATTAGCTTGAACTTGCTTGGCTTGTTGTTGACAACACTGACATTAGACTGTGGCACATGGGGCATTGGCATGAGTGGGTCTGAATCTCTAAGCTCTCTCGTTCGCTCGTCGCGTCTGGAGATACTACGTACAATTGTCCCCAACTCTCTCTCCGATAGCGGCGGAGAAAGGTACGCTGCGTTGGCTTCGCGAGCAAGAGTGAACACCTCGTCGTCGTTCATGTCGGCGCGGTATAGTGCGCCAACGTAGCGTGTCATGCTTACATTGCGATCGCCCATGGCAAGTGTGCCGAAAGGCCAGCCGCAGATGCCGTCCTCACCTACCTCCCAATCGATGGGCTCGAAGACTGGGCCGGGTCCATCCAGGAGCTTATCCAGCACCGCCTGCGGTAGCTGGGCCGCACGCTCGCCCGGTTCAGGTACACCGGCAATCCAGCTATAGCGCGCTCCGCTCTTGTGAAGTGTGGGAGGAGCCACCACGTAGCCGCCCTCCCCTCGCACATCGATGCCGGTTCCCAGCCTGCCAGCGCTGTTGCGGACTTGCTCGTTGGTTCTGTAGTAGAGGTGCATGCCCCGGCCGGTCTTGACTGCCCAGGTGGATCCAAGGTCTGACCAGCCATTGATAGCGTCCTCATTGTCGAGATCGACAACCACCAGGCCGTCGCCGGTAGCGATGCCTATGCCATCGTCGGGGTGGGCGTCCCACCACAGAGCAACGATGCTGGGCTGGCTGGTGGCATTGGTGACCCAGTCCTGTAGGCGTGGATGCTTGCCTATTGTCTGACAATCACGGTTATAGCAAGTACATTGCAAGTGATCGCCGATAGGATACAGGGGATGAACCCTGAAGCCTAAACCGGCTAGCTCCAGGGCTGCCTCTTTCATGGTCTGTGTATTCAACACGCCTTAGTCTAACTCCTGGATTTTCTGTCGGCGCGAATTGGGAATCAGGTGAGTACCCCCGACCGGCAAGTCCGGTCGGGGGCGACACCAGGAGGAGGGGATTGCTAAGCGATGAAGGCAGCGGTGATGGCTGCAAGCCAGATGGCATGCGCCCTATCCATGCCAGATGGGATAATCACCAGGTTCAAGATGAGCACCAGGAATGTGATGCGTACAGCCAGGCTCACAATAGCCCTGGTGCATGCCTGTCCCGCAACGGCAGGGGTGATCTCTGGGGTATTCACGCGAACTCGTCAGTGTCGGCGTCGATGACCGCCTGCTGCTCCTGACCACGGTAAGCCATGGCAGCGATAAGGGCCTCGCGGTACTCGCGCACCTTGTCAAGGTCCTCGCGATCAAGGCGGCCTGCAAGCTCAGGCATCACCTGACTATACAGGATGCCTCCACCGCTCTTAGCCTGGACCAGCTTGAACCTAGTGATGACCCCGAAGTAAGGGGTGATGCCAAGGCGCAGAAGATAACGCCGGAAGTTCTGCAAGCTGCCAGGGGCAAGCGTAAGTACTGCGGGCAGAACCTCGCCGGGGCGCAGGATGTAGAGACGCTTGCTCATGCGGCAAGCCTGACCCTTGCCGTTGCGAGCGCTGCCCCACTGGCTCAGAGGACACTCATCGCAGCCCTTGCCCTCGGCTGCCAGTGAATCACCAGGGCTGCCATGGCCCCACTTGCCATCGTAGGATGAGCAGTCAGGCTTCTCGTTGCCACCAGCGTACTCGCCAGGGTAGTAAGCTCGCTGGCTATGCTGGTGGACCAGGACGCCTGTGATCTCCTTGACCACCTGCTCGCCCTCTGCGGTCTCCAGGGTCCAGTGTGTTCCGCCTCCCGCTGGCGTCTTGATCTTCTCAAGGTCGCCAGCCGTCAGCCGGTCGTTACCGAAGTTCTCGGCCATGGTCTCATGGACCAAGTCGGGGTTGGCCAGGATGAGATAGTCGTCTCTCCTGACCGCCAGGGATGTGCTCTCTGCCATACTACTTATTTCTCCTGGGTGCCAACGTAGATCCGGGCAGGCCAACCCTTGCCCCGGTTGCGGTTGAAGACTGCGATGCTCGAAGCATCGTCGCTGGAATCGAGGGTGTCCAGCGCCTCAAGCATATCCTTGACAGTCACCGTTGGTCCGTCGACATCGAACACCTTCTGGTTGCTGATACGCGCCTGAAGTGGCATGTCTACCTCCATTTATTTTGGCGGGGATTTTCCGCTCTGACCAGTATATCATGCCCGCCTCTCTTACTGATTTCTTACACTTGAACCTCGAAGCCGCGGGCGCCCACTTGCCAACGGGACGGGCATTGTGGTATACGCGCGTAATATATATAACCTTGCCCTTCTTCCTACCATCTCTCTTCTTCGTCTTCTCGCTTATACATGGAGGGGGGTGTGGGGGGAACCAAGGCTGGCACCACTTATCCTGCACACGGGCACGTGCATGCGTGATATACTCTCCTGGCCTCCACTCTCGGGCGGGGTGAGCGCGGTGATATCCAGCGCTCCCCCGCTTAGGGGCATCAAGTTGGGTACAGGGTTCGACCCCCTGGGGTGGCGCCCCACCACTCGCCCTGGCAGGTAAGCCAGGCACCGGGATGGCCTCCCGGATGGGGCAACCAAACCGTGACTTGACAGGACCAACACCCCCTGGTAGAGTGAGGCCATGGACCCCAAGACGATGACGACGGAGCAACTGACCACCGCCGTGGCGGGCAGGTTGGCTGAGGTGTGGGCTGTCCTTGACCGGCTGGCAGTAGGCATGAAGGTCCTGCTGGCAGCAGAGCAGGCCGGTGACCTTGAAAGGGTTGCCCGTGTGAATACCAGGCTTGCCGAGGTTGAGTTGCTGATCGCCGACTACCGCGAGTTGGAGCGTCGCTCGTCTGGGGTTCCTATCAACAAGTTGCAGGAGGTGTACGACCCCATGAAGAACCATCCTTGGCTGGCAGCCACCGACATGACCCGGTACGATGGCGCTAGGTAGCCCGACCAAGGCCAGGCTAACCATCAGAAAGATGGATACCCAGGAGTTCGTTGCCTTCGTGCAGCGCCTGAACGACAGCAATCTGCCCAGGAGAGACGTGGACATGTTCTTCGCCCTACTACTGGGTATCCGCAATGGGTTTGGAGACCAGTAATGGATAACATCGGCAACGGGTTCTATGACATCGGCTGCCATGTGGCTGACCAGCTTGACAGGCATGTCCTGTGTGGTAACATTGGTATTCGGGAGGCTTACTGGATGTTCGAGCGCTTCAATATGTACGCTGGCAGCAGGCCGTGAGGGAGTGGATGCTGGAACTCTTGGACGAGTTGCTGATCATGACTGGACAGCGTGCGGCTCACGGATTGGTTTTCGGCGAGTGGAACAGGCACGGCTGGCAGTACGGTGGCAACAACTACCATAGCCTGCTGGAATTGATCTATGGATGACCTGGACACCTCCTGGCATATGCGCAGGCTCCAGCGCAAGCTGCTCGACCCTGTATTCAAGCAGCACTACGAGGACCAGTGGCAGGCCATGGTCGATGCACCCATCAACCGCGCTGCCAGGCGCAAGTTGATGGGTGACACGATCGGCTTCGGCAACTTCTTCGCTCGGCATATCGCTAAGACGGTGTGGGATGACGCTGAATAAGGCAGCAGCCAAGCTGCGAGATGAACGGCGAGCCCGAGGTGAGCACACTGAGGCGTTTTACTACGCCACTCAGCCAGACGTGGCCTTCGCTCGCTACGCTGATTTTCACCCCCTGGCCAGGCCTATCATCGAAGCTGGGCGTGATCATGACTACGCGACGGTGCACAGGCTGGGGCAGGCAATCTGGGATTTCAAGGTAGGCAGCAAGGAGCGCGACGAGTTGAGTATCGCTGTTTTCCTAGCCACCTGGTATATACACAAGAATATACCCGACCCCTATGGCAGGCAACTACCGTGAGGTGTGACTGCGAGGGTAGTGGGGTAAGTAAGCGCTATACTCCTTGCCCCAAGTGCAAGGAGACAGGCAAGCGAGGCAACGGCAGGTGCTCCAATTGCTGGGGCACGGGTAGGTATCACTACGTCTGTGTCTGCCTAACTGAGGCAAGCAGGCGACTTTTGGGGGTGTCATGACTATCATCACGCACAACGTGACCAAGACCACCAAGGAGCCTCCCTCCGGGTCGGCCACCACGACCATCACCAACACTCTGTTAGCTAACTTCGATAAGCCCATCACCGCAAAAGATATTCATGAGTTCGACAGGGCGCTCAAGGACTATTCAGTGCCCCAGAATGCAGTGGTGAGGTTTGACACCAGGGCAGGCTATGGGGCCACCACCATCGAGGCTAAGTGGTAATGGACAACAATCAGAAGTACGTTACCCGCTTCCATAAGAAGCACGGGGGGCCAACCCCTGACTACCCGGTTGCCCTTAGTGGCAGTGAGTTCAAGCTGCGCTATGGCCACATGGCTGAGGAGTTGCGCGAGTACCTCGACGCGTTCATCGACGGCGACTACTTCGAGCAGATCGATGCCCTGGTGGACCTCCTCTACGTCACCTACGGCACGGCGGTGGCCATGGGCGTGGACATCGAACCATTCTTCCAGGCGGTGCACAAGAGCAACATGACCAAGACCGGCGAACAGCGCGCCGACGGCAAGATCCTGAAGGGCGACGCCTACGTGGCCCCCGATATCCAGGGTGTCTACGAGCGAATGTATGAGTTCCTCGATGACGATGGCGCCGCTGATGATTTGGTCTTTGTGGTGGTTCAGTGAGCACTCTCTGGTACGTCACGATCACGTACGATAACGACATGAGCGATACCACTGAGTTCTACGCTGAGCGTCCAGCACGGACTTACTTCGATAACTACCCAAGCCATGGCTTGCCTGGGCGCAACCCAGTGGGGGCCACGCTGAGCCGTAAGACTACCGACACCCAGATCATTGAGGACAAGGCGCTGTGAGAGTTCAGGTTACCCAGAAGCACATCGACGAGGGGCAGGCCAGCCACTGCGAGCGCTGCCCCATCGCCCTGGCTATGTTGGAGCAGTATCCCGTGGGCAAGGGTAGGACATGGTATGTGGACGGCGAGGCAGCTTTCACCGGCGGCAATCACCAGTGGCTCCCGCTCATTGCCCAGGACTTCATCCATGAGTTCGACGAGAATGGTGGCGACGCCGTGGGACCCTTCGACTTCGATACTCTAGACTATGACCCTCGCGCGGTTGACTTCAATGCCGTATCTCACTGAGGCACGAAAGCGCCAGCTTCACAAGGGCCATCCTGTCAGCACCCCCGGCGATCTGGCCTACAGGATTACCAGGTACATGATCGAGGCTACTGGTGACACCGAGGAGAACCCAGCCAGCTTCGCAGACCACGCGCAGACCATCGGCGCTGCGGTGTGCGCGGTGCTTGAGTATTATCGCAGGGCCACTGCTCCCTATGAGGATGTGAAGCGACAGCAGAATGGCGACGTGTACCCTGAGACCTCGTGGCCGGGCAGGTATGCGGGCAACGATGGCGACTGAGATTCCCCGCGAGGCCCAGGTACTTGGGCAGATCGTCCGATGGTTGCAGAAGATCGACGGCCTGTGGTTTATGAAGACGTACGGCAGCATGTACGGCAAGGCTGGGGTGCCAGACTTGATCATCTGCCTCAACGGCAGGTTCTTTGCCATCGAGGTGAAGCGTCCGGGAGGCAAGCCAACCGACCTACAGGTCGCCACCATGGATAGGATCAATGCCTGCTGGGGTACCGCTGGCGTGGCCACCTGTGTTGAGGAGGCCAGGGTGATCCTGGGCTTCCCCTATGAAGGATAATACTCGCTCCCAGCGCACAAGAGCAGAGCGCATGGCTGCAGGCCAGCTTGTGGCTGACGTGGAGATGCGTCGTATCAAGGCGTGGGAGATCCAGTACGGCGATTCCTCGCTTGATGCCTGGGATGCGCTTGACAGGATTACCTGTGCTATCGAGGATGGCTTTGAACATTACGAAGATGGCATGTATCATGATTCTGCCAACAGCTTTCATGCTGCGATGGCTGATTCGCTACGGCTCGCCGACGAACTCAGGGGTCTCGCCAACCTCTTGCTTGAGCAGCCAGTCAGGGAGCCCCTTGAGGGCAAGCGAGGCAAGGGTAGCCACGCCCGCAAGGCTCGATGATATGATGGGGCACCAGTCTTGGCAGCCCACCCACATCGGCAGTGTGGTGCCGACCACGGGGGGTATGTGGCAGGGTAGCTGTACCTGCGGCTGGCAGGGTAGCGTCTGGGTGAACCGCCAGGTGGCCGTTGAAGCCAAGGAGGAACATCTGCGTGCTTCCATGCAGGCAGACCCCATGACCAAGTGGTCAGCCTGGATGCAGATGGACTTGATTGATGAGCCGAGGGGGCCGGAGAAGGCATGAGTAAGCACATCACGGGCTACGCTGCGGGTAGTCATGACGAACCAAGTCGCAGCGAAGCCTTCGAGGAAGCCGTGGCCAAGCTGGACGCAATGGAGCTAGACCAAGCCACGCGTTACTTGGAGACGGAGCGCGAGGTTTCCAAGATTAGGGCGGAAGCAAACAATAGGCTTTCGGCCCGCATCGCCGAACTGGAGGCGCTGCTGCGGGAGGCGACTGCCGAGAAGTGGGTGCCGACCTTCGACTGGTGGCAACGTGTACGCGCCGCCCTGGAGGAGAAGTTGGAGGAAAAGCATGCAGACTAATCTAGTCTGGATAACCCCTAATGCAGAGCAGGTTATTACTGACTGTGCTCGAGTCAGCAACCCTGCCAACCAAGGCAAGGATGGCGCTGGTCTCATCCAGTTCCTCGTTCGCAATAAGCACTGGTCACCGTTCGAGATGGCCAGTGCTTGCGTCGAGGTCACTACTAGCAAGGCTATTGCCATCCAGATGCTGAGGCATCGCAGCTTCAGTTTCCAGGAGTTCAGCCAGCGCTACGCAGTAGCCACTGACGTCGAGCGCGTGCAGCTTCGCAGCCAGGCGGTCAAGAACAGGCAGTCCAGTCTCGACCCCGTGGATAATATAGACTTGAATATGTATGCTCAGGAAGCCCTGCAGTATTCTCGCTGGGCCTACGAGCGCCTGATCGAGGGCGGGGTGGCCAAGGAGTGCGCTCGCATGGTACTGCCTATGGCCACCTCGACTACTCTCTACATGGCTGGCACCGTACGCTCCTGGATTCACTACCTTGAGCAGCGTACCGACGAGCATGCTCAGCTAGAGCACCGCGAGGTGGCCAATGGCATCGCTGGATTACTGGCGGACCACCTGCCCGTAATCCTGGATGCGGTGGGGCTGGCATAATGTGCTCCCGGTGCAGGAAGTCTGCTAGGCGCGAGTTGGCTGAGAGCACTTGGCACTGGGTCCTGGCGGGCGTGGTGCTCGCTGGGGCTATTTACCATGACTACCGGAGGATCGCGAATGGCCGCCACAGGCCCTGAGAGGCCCCCTACAGACCCGCGAAGCTCTCCGCAGGTATCCCAGGACCCTGTTAGCCGCACAGGCCACGTCAGACGACGAAGGCTGACAAAGATGTCGCATGTAGAGAGGGTGCGTGCCGACCTGGTGCGCTGGCTTGATTACTATGAGAGCCACGGGATGACTGCATGGGCTGCTGACCAGCGGGAGGCCATCAGGAGGCTGGATGCTGGAGAGTTTCAGTATGTGGTATAATGCTGACTAATGGCCACCGGCAGACCGACGCTGTGTACCCCAGAGTTCATCCGCAAGATGGGTAGGCTTCTTGAGGAGGGATGCTACCCTGAGACCGCCGTCGCCATGCTTGGTGTCAGCGTTGATTCGCTGCGACGCTGGGAGCGACAGGGTCGGGCTGACATGGATGCAGGGGTGGAGAGCCCTTTTGCCACCCTGTGCGGAAGCATGGACACAGGGCAGGCACGCGTCTCCGTCTAGCATGATATAATGGACCGGCAGCCTTGCTGCAAGGTCTATTAGGAGAGCATCATGTCTGACCGTCTGGCGCTACTGCGAACCTGCAAGAACTCAGTTGAGGCTCGCGATCTTGAAGCCAGGGAGAGCCGCAACCACCTCACCAAGCTGATCCGTGAGGCTCATGAGGCACAGGTTCCCGTCAAGGAGATCGCCCTGGCTACTGGGTACACCACCGCTCGCGTGTACCAGCTTCTGGGTAAATCTGATGGCTGACACCTGTCAGGACTGCGGTTGCGATGCGCCGCCGTCTGCAAATTTCCAAGCACTGACTAATCTTCAGCAGCTACTGCGAACCGACATGGATAGCCCTGTCCTCAAGGGAACCGAGGAGCCCAGGCAGGCTGCATTCAATGCTGCTGCAGATCGTACGCTTACCAGGGCACAGGCTATTCATCGGCAGCGCGGCAATGAGTATCAAGATTCATGGGCTCTTGAGAACGTCCACGCACCATTCATCACCCATGTGCTGCGTGAGGTCTTCGGGCTTAGCGGCGCCAGTGCGGAGGAGTTGCGGCTTATCATGGCTGCCGCCCTGGTGGACGTGAAGGACAGCCGCATGGGCGGCGAGTTCAAGCTGGACACCATCGACGACGGCATCAACTATCGGGCTGCGTTCTGTAGCTGGATGGAGGATTACCAAACCGGTGGGTAAGCGTATCTACATCGCAGGTCCACTGTCTGCAGAGACTCCGGAACTGATTGATGTCAATGTGAACGTTGCCATGACTGCCTTCCATGCTCTTGCGCAAGAGGGCCACTACCCGCTCTGTCCTCACGTCTCTATCTTCCTTGACAGGATGAGCATTAGCCATATGAGCTATGAGGATTGGCTGTCATACGACTTCAAGTGGTTGGAGGTTAGCGATGCAGTATATCGCATGTATGGAGTGAGCCCAGGCGCAGACAGGGAGGTGCAGTTTGCTATTGAGCGAGGCATCCCTGTGTTCTATGACATGAACCAGGTTATCGAAGCCTTTCAATGAGCAAGATTCACTTCGTTATCCCGGATACCCAGGTAACCCCAGAATCCAATCTTGCCCACCTTGCATGGATCGGTCAGTATCTAGTGGATCAGTTCTCCGACAAGGACGTGGACGTCATCCATCTTGGCGATCACTGGGACATGCCAAGTCTGTCTAGCTACGACCGTGGCAAGCGTGCCATGGAGGGCAGGCGCTACGTAGATGACATCGAGGCTGGCAACCGTGGCATCGACATCCTAATGAAGCCACTGGAAGACCACCAGCTTCGTCGCCGTGTCATGAAGCATAAGGTGTGGGATCCAGGCAAGCACTATCTGGACGGTAATCATGACGACCGCATCACCAGAGCCACCGAGGATGACGCCGTACTAGATGGGGCGCTTACCCTTGAGGACAGGAACCTGGCCAAGCACGGCTTCCAGGTCCATCCCTTCCTTGAGGTGGTTGATCTTGATGGGATCAAGTATGCGCACTATTTTGTCAACAATGCTTCGGGAAGGCCACTTAGTGGTATGATCGAGACACGCATCAAGAATGTCGGCTGTAGCTTCACCATGGGGCACCAGCAGGGACTCAAGATGGGCATGTTGGAGACCATTAGTGGGAGGCGCCGTGGACTAATCGCAGGTAGCTGCTACCTTGACGACATGGATTACCGCGGTCCTCAAGGCAGAAGCGAATGGCGTGGTATCATTATCTGCCATGAGGTGAGTGATGGAGATTACTGCCTAATGGAGGTGAGCCTAGCGTGGCTCTGTCAAAAGTATGAGGGCGTGACCCTCGACAAATTCCTAGGGAGATCAAATTGATCCAGGATTGTCCCACCGGCTGCCTGATCTAGACAAGCAAAGCCCCCTGCCCACATCGGGGCAGGGGGCTTTTTTATTTGTGCTTAGGGCTTGGGGAGCGGCGGCGGAGGAGGAACAATGGGGGTCTGGGCGTCCTGCACGGCAGTAACGACTCCCAGTACGATACCAGCCAGGGCAAGCACGGAGCTACCAACCTTCACCCCACCAGGGATGTTGGCGGCCAGGTCAAGGATGGCCCCCTGGGCAGCCAGTAGGGCGCTCAGGCCGACCCGCAGGTCTGTGAGTAGGGTCTTGGTCATTCTGCCGCCTCTTTGGCAACGTCAGCGGCGAACTCAGGCATAGCCGTGAGGTCGCGCACCAGGTAGTCGAAGCCATTGACGGTGTCGCTGATGGCACGGGGGACAAGCTGATCCTCAGCAGCCTGGCTCTCTGGAGTACGATGCCCAACGGCCTCGAATACCAGTCGGGTAAGGGCTCGGGCAACATCCTTGCGCTCGTCAGTAGTCATGGGTACCTCGTCTACGGGCGACGGATTGACGACGCCCTCATTGCTGATGGAGCGGTCTACGCTGAGACCGTGCTCGATATGGGTGTTCTCGAACTGGATGGCCTCCCCAGCAGGGGGGGTGGGCACATTGGGATAGGTGTAGCGTGCCACCCACCTATCATCGAAGATAGAGCCGTGGGCTCCGATCTCACTGTCTAGGCCATAGAGTTCAGTCTCGAACCCCTGACCCTTGACGATCTGCTCCCACTCACTGGAGTAAGTGTCATTGAAGTTTGCCTCAACGTCAAGAGTGACCTTGTCGTGAGGCTGGGCGCCACACCCTCGGGCTGCATTGACGGCCTCATTGCCATCCCAGCCGGTGTGAATAAAGACAGGGCGCAGCCCCGCTGCCCGGAGTGTATCGAAGTCTTGCTTGGAGCTAGCGTGGTAGACGCGAGCGCCCGGGATATAAAGACCGTACTCCTTGACCCCGTCTGCAGCGAAGGCCTTGGCCTGCTCCAGAGTTGGGGCGAAAGCACTGTCGATACGGTAGTAAGTCATGTCACCTCCAGAGTTGATGGATCAGACTTATTGTACCAATAATGAAGCCCATGGCAGCGGTGGCAGCTAGTACCCGATTGCTATTCATGGCAACCAGGACGCTCTTACGCTCAACCTTGGCCAGGCGCTTCTTGGTGTCGGCAGCAGCAGCCAGGACCTCAGGTAGCTGGAGGGCATCCTCATCACCAACCGCCTCGAAGCCAAACCTGGTGAGGTTATCCTCTAGCTCGTCCAACCTGGCAACTCCCAATGGATGACCAGGGAGGGAGGCATGGTTTGACACAGTGTCAAGGATCATTTGGATGCGGGCGCGCTGGCTATCATCAACCTTGTGGATCAGGTCAATGATGTCTGTCTTTAGGTTGTTGGCCTTCTTGGTCATGTTCTCAAGGTTGGCCAGGCGCCGCTCGATGGTACCCTGGTAGTCAGCCTGTGCTACCGCCAGCTTGACTGCTGCATCAAGCTGCTCCTTGGTGTAGGTTTGGTCTGCCATCAGGCGAAGCCCACCCACCGGATAGACATCCAGTTATCCGTGCTTGCCCCGGCGGTTGTAAGTGTAGAAGTATTGTTTGCTGCCTGGATCAAATCTCCAAGCACGCATCCCTCTGTCATATCTGCGGCCTGGCTACACAACAATGAAGCTGCCGACGGGATGAGTCCACCAGCTACCTGGCCCGCATTTTTGTTGATGACTGTCTGAGCAGAGGTAGCAGCATTAGCTCTTGATCTAGCAGTAACAAAATACGTACCAGGCAAAGGAACCCTGAATGAAGCACTGGCACCGGTTACGCAATTACCGCTGGGATCAGCGGCGATGGAGTCATAGGGGATGACCCCTGGATTTGGGAAGACCACTCCTGTAGCGGCGAAGCACAGCCTCGCACATGCCTGAGATGGCTGAACGTGCCTCTTGTCTGCGACATCGGCTGCACTAAGTACGACCTCAGCGTTATCGATGGTCACCAGTGCCAGGGGGAGATACAGGGCTCCGTCGGACGGCGCATTACCCAGAGCGCTAGATGCGCCACCCTGCACGTCAACGACGGTGGGTAGATTAGAACCCACGCTATCTGGGGCAATGCTCTGATCGAAACGCAGGCAGATCGTATCCACCCTAGTGGTTCCCTGGGCGTTGGCTGGCACCACTAGGGTGACAGGTGCATTCATGACCACGTAGATAACCCTGGGATCGTACGTGCTAGAGCCGCTGTCCTTGACGATCCAGCAGTAACCTGGCTGGATAGTAAGCGTGGTATTGGTACCGTTAGCCGAGACTGAGAAGTGGTTAGGGTTTGCGCCAACTGCGCCGTTCATCTTACCGACGACCCCTGCGCTATAGCCAGTGCCTACACCGCCAACCACAGGGCAGTCACTCAAAATGAATGCCATCTCGCGCTGCAGCACTGCCTCTCCGAGGTTCTCGCCGTCACGGAGCACGCTGATGAATGCCATTATAATTTCACCTTTAGAACCAGGAAGCAACCCGTTAGGGTGATGGGCGAGCCGCTGGTATTATGAGCCGCGAAGTGGTAGGTGCCGGGCTGTCCGAACAATCCGGTAACATTGATTAGTCCACTGTCTGTGGTGGCAGATGTTGTCGTGACGGCCCCACCTGGGGTGCCTGCATTTACGGTCTGACCGGATACTTCGATCTGAATAGAACTGACCGGAGATGCAGCCGTAAACCAATGTAGGGCTGCATATACGATGGCCGTACCCGTAGTCAAAGCATCAAGCTGAATAAGGAAATCAGAGGCATATGTAGTGGCGGCAATACTACCTAGGTAAGGGTACACGTAGGTCAGCGGAGAACTACCGGCCTGATTATATAGCCACGCCTCCACCATGTCCTGTGACAGCATGGACAGGTTGTTGGGGTCGAATGGCAGATGCCCGACGATAACGGACCTAGACGGAGACCCATGCTTGTGCTGAATCTGCATGATACGCATGTCTTGATCCAGATTGTTGATAAGCGACTGAGTTTTGACGCGAACGAAGTCTCCAGCCCTATACCTAAAGGCGTACTGGATGTTTTCTGCAAAGTCAAGTTGCAGAGATGGGACGTTGTCTGTCCTGACCGCAAGATCGTTGTCCGCAAGGTTCTGAATGATCGTGGCCAGGGAGGTTCTGTCGTCGTTTACAACCGTCTCAAAGCGAGGAAAGAGGGGGGTGCCGGTACCGGTCGGTACGTTGAATCCACCCGCATTGGCTGCGGCCAGGAGGACTGGGTTGCCAATCTCGCTCACCAGGAAGCGCTCTGCAAACGCCTGCGCGTCAATAGTGCCAGCCCCCATTCGCACTACATCATTAGAATGCGTGGCTTGTTTCTTTTGGATTTTGGGGTAGGCCGTTAGATTCCATCCCTCTTCAAGTCTGAAGGGCTGCCCGCTCAGTAGGTAGATTGGCGGCTGCATGCCTGCCGCTATCGGGCTAATCATGACGGCGTTGCTTGGCTGGTCCTGCCCCAAATACTGCGACGCATTGCTGCCTAGTGTGTAATAACGATCAAGTTCGATCTCATCCATCTGCGGGTACTGCCTGTAAATTGGCCTGTACTCAGCATAGTCCAGTTCTACGAAGGTATCAAAGAAAGTGATGTTGTCATCGGCGTTGGCCGTGAAGGCAGCGTTGGCAGAGCCTGCAGAGGATGCCGTAGATGCGTCTGTTGTCTGGGGGTTGAACCTAGCAGCCCTGGAGATCCAAGGCTGAAGGTAGCTGGCTCTCCACGAAGACACTACCGCAGAAGCATTGCTTGCGTTCCAGGCAATATATGGAAACATATAGGTGGCTGTGGGTGCCTTGCTAGTAGTCATCGCTTGTACTGCGATGTAGTTCACGAATAATGTAATCGACATAGTGCGATCACTATTGACGTTGACGAGCAGAGCGACGGTGACTAGGCCTGGCTGCGTCGCTGGCACCAGCGTAAAGCCTGATGACTGTGGTACGGTCTGACTAGTTCCACCATTAGTGGAAGACAAGAAAAAGGTGTTTGTCATGGTTCCCGGCGAGATGCTGTTTGTCCCCTGGTAATATATGGTTCCAGCGTTGGATTCGCCGCCCACTGCGGGATCCTGAGACGTGATACCCAAAACTAACTGGAATTCACCATTGGTTAGCGGGAACGAAGTAAAGTTAGCCACCGCCTCGCATAGAATGGATGTACCGGCAATAATAGGGAAGTTCTGTAGATTTGCTATTCCTTGGTTAGGGAAGATGTCGGCGGTGTGCGCTGGTGAAGATAGAGTAAGCTGCAGCCCGCCGGACCCAAACACCGCGCTCGCGGCACCGAGACCGGTAATTGAATAGGCATTGGCGTCTAGTGTAGGCTGCGAGAAGTCCTCGTTGAGTATGTTGACCCATCTAGACATCGCCCTGGTGTAATAGCCCGAAGCATTGGTATTGAAGGTCTCATAGCGCTTTAGGCGGTCCCACTTGCCTCGCGAGATGGCGTCACCACAGTCCAGCCTGACCTTGCCTTCCTCAACAGTGATTCCGCCGGGGGGGATCCATCCCGCGAATACAGGATCTCCTACATCACCTTGGAGGTGAAAGATCTCGATGCGGTCACCCTCCTGGATGAGTTGTAGGAGGGGGCGAAGCTTGGGGTTCTCAATCAGGGATGGGAACACCACGGTGCATGTACTAAAGGCTCCCCTGCCAGGCTCGTACATCTGATCCACGATATCGCAACTCTCGATAGGCATGTCGCGCGTAGTGAGTGCCGAGTTGCTGTCCACGTAGGGCTTGGCAGTAAAGAAGTTCTTGATAGTGACGTGGAGTTCGCAGTGGTCGAAGTCGGGGGACATACCCATCAGCCAGCCACCAGGATGCGCTGACGGACACGGGTGCGGTTATAGCTACTCAGCTTGGTGGCGTAGGTCTGCGGCTGACTAACATCCTGACTAGGGATAAGCACCATGGCGTCGATATCGTGCAACTCTGCCGCACCAGCCGTAGCGGCAACTGTGACGTAGATGTCCGCCGTAACAGTACCAGGAGGCGCCGTAGCCACCACCTGGGCAAGGGTCCAGCCGGTAGTAGTGTCATTCACCGTAGCACTAGTGGCATCAAGGCCCAGGGTTACATTGCTGGCGTTGTACCAACGGATGCTAACGGAACAAGCCCTGGGACTAGCTGCAGCCCTGAAGTGAGCCTGTGCCGTAATGCTTGCCCCTGGCTTGGCACCGATGGTGTGAAGGGGATTCAACTGTGCCTTCATATCGCCTGCTGCAGTAGAACTAAGCTGCAAGGATGCGGCGCCATCGAATGATTGCGTAGTAATCCTGGAGATCGAGCAGTTTGTCATGGCCGTCCAGCCCGTCGCATCAGTCTCGATGCTAGCCTGGTTAGTGGACAGTGTGTTGTTGAGTGTGGTGGGGGTTGATCCGATGTCTGTGAAGGATACCGCCGTCAACCCTGTGGCTACGATGCCCTGTCCACCGTTGTTGGCGCCACCAGCCACCCTCACCACGGTGTAGGTAGCATCGCTAGCCCCAGCAGTCCAGGCGATCAGGTTCTTGTTGGTGCCGGTAAGCGTAGCGTTGCCCGTTGTGGTGGATGTCTCCAGGATCAAGGAGGCAGTTCCATTGCTGCTAACGCCCCAAATTTGGTATCCGTAGTTGGTTGTGCCGGTGGTGCCCTGCGGTGTCACGGAACCAGCCGTGGGGGTACCTGGGCGGGCGTAGGCCACCCACTGCCCTGCATCCTGCAGGGCTGCAATGATAGCGTATCGCAAGATAGTACCGGCAGGAATCACTAGGCCGCTATCAATGGTCACGCCCGACGCCCAGGTGCCGCCATTCGGTGGCTTAGTGAGATAGGAGAACCCAGGCACGATGGTCGTACCGCCAGTGCCAACGATGGCGGTGCCATCAGCGGTTGGCTGTAAGCCAGTAATGCCAGCGGGTACGTTGATTAGCTGTACAGCACCCACCTGGTTGTAACTGGTATTACCAGCGGCTACCAGGGTGCATTCAATGAGCCGTGAGCCTCGGCGCAGCCTGTTGACAACCCTGAAGTAGGCGCCATTTCCATATCTCTCCTCTACCCACACAACCTCTTCGGGGCTGATGGTCTGGATGGAGACGGCCTGTACGGTTGAGTTGCCTGAGTTGATCTGGATATTACCAAGGGTAACCCATGCCGACGCGCTCGCCACCTCGATCAGCGGCTCCCCCGGCGTGCCCAGGTTGACCGTGTAACGCACCAAGTCGTTGTCGAACTTGACGAAGCCGTTGAGGAAACGGTGGTCCTTCCAGAACACCTCGGTGGCAGTGCTGTCGTTGGTGGTGCTGTCGAAGCAAGAACACCGACCGCTAGTCATTATGCTGTTGGCGCCAGCGAACGTGGTTCCCTGTGCCTTCAGAATCTGCGGGGCAGACTCAACCACCAGGATGCTTGCGCCATCCTTGCCTGTGTACGTCCAGGTCGAGGCAGGGTAGATGGTTGCACCGATACCCTGTGGGTAGGCTGCCAGGGCCACACCGCTCAGGTTGTAGTCATTGGGAACAGCCTTGGCATCCACGTAGACGCCCATGTTCTGGTTCTGGCGCAGCCTTAGCTCGACATCTATCTTGGGTTCTGCGTAGGCAGAGAAGATGATATCCTCGCTGATCTCTGCGCTCTTGATAATGTACCAGCCGTCCTCTCCATCGCTGACGCCGTCCTCGCGCCACTGGATAAACAGTCCGCAGCGCTGCCACTCGGCGTTCTGGGCCATCTCTTCGATCTGATGCACCAGGGCTAGGGCGGCAGCCTGCGTAGAGGCATAGATCACCGTATCAATGACGGTCTCGGGGGCATTGCTCTGCAGAGCATACGGGTAGGTGTTGTCGAACAACACGGTCTGCAGGGCACTGCCCATGGACACCTTGATAGGCTTGATTGGGGAGTGGCCCTGCACCCCACCAACATAGGGGCTCTGAGGGTGAATCGGTCCCAGGAACATTAGAGCCCAGCCCCGTAGATCAGGTTATTACGCTTGGCAGCCACAGCCAGCCGGTCCATCACACGTCCAGCAACCAGGGTGTCTGCCACTGGGCCGCTGAAGTTGACTGACAGGTTGGT
>Ga0210400_10001063_pt1 | contig 28180 bp, 40 predicted proteins | sample IncBWH26MmetaG_FD_155456 | JGI IMG/M metagenome (GOLD analysis project Ga0210400, IMG submission 155456) | Forest soil microbial communities from Barre Woods Harvard Forest LTER site, Petersham, Massachusetts, United States - Inc-BW-H-26-M | ecosystem: Environmental > Terrestrial > Soil >... | reverse complement strand
CAATAATCCAAACAGCACTGCCAGCGTTATGTTGGTTGCGGGACCTGCCAAAGAAACTTTTAGCGTCCCCCACTTTTGGTCAGTAAAGTTGTAAGGGTTTATGGGCACTGGCTTGGCCCAGCCAATAACAAATGCTCCGCCCGTGGATACAAATAAGAGCAGTGGCAAAATAACTGAACCAAAAGGATCTAAATGTTTTATTGGATTTAAAGTTAATCTTCCAGCATATTTTGCGGTTGGGTCGCCCAAAGCATCGGCAACATAGCCATGAGCCAATTCATGAATGATTACAGAAAACAAAAGGATGATTAAAGAAAAAATAGTTATAACAATATCCATTGCTTTATTTATACCAAATGTTGCAAAAAAATGGAAGATAAGATATAATAACAAAATTACAAATTCAAAATATCATGGCATCTAAAGTATGTACAATTTGTGGGAAAAAATCCGGAATGTCTTGGTCTCTGGTAAAACTACGAGGCAAGTATAATCCAACCCAAAAAATAAGAAAATACCCCAATTTACAATGGGTTCGTTTAATTTCAAATGGTAAGCGAGTATTGGCCTGCGCCAAATGTATTAAGGCAATGGCAAAGTAGGAATCTGCTTCTCAGCAATTTATATCAACTAAAAATTCCGCATTGCGGAATTTTTAGTTGCCCTGAAATCCATGTTAGATTTCTATGAAAATCTAAGTGGGTATCCTCAAGTCCACAGCCACAGCCGGGACAAATATTGGATTCCCTTAAAAAAGGTAATATAGAATCTTTTTATGGATGTTTCAGAGCTACTTTCATTATAATTCAACAGAGATGAATGTCAAATTAAATATTGAGTGCTTTTACCAATTGCTTTATCAAAGAAACCACCACCGGCGGCGGCATTAAACTATTTGAGATTGTTCCATTATCATCGGCTACTTCCCAAGGTTTTTCTTGCACCATAACTTTTTGGGTTGCTTTATCAAAAGAGTACACATACTCGGGCGTAATTTCATAGTCATCTGCAAATTCATTAACTTTGTCCACTGGAATGGAATTTCGCAATAACACCTTAGAAATTCCGTGCATGTTATATACTTGTTCCATTAATAATCCATCTTTTTGTAATCTGGCCTTAATCGGCTCAATACCCAGCTCATCACCCTCTTTTGTCACCATTCTTGGACCAGTACAATCTGGATTATCGCACCGTAAATAAAATGTATTTGATGATGCGTCGTATTCAACATGTTTGGTAGTTAACAGTTTTAAATTCCTTGACGTTTGGCACAGCGGACAAATCAAGCGGTATTTTATCCGTTCATCAATAACATTGGTTGGCACATCAATTAAAACAAAAATATCTGGGTCGTTTCGGTAGTCAATCAAATTTTTAAAAAACAACGAATACGAAACCTGATCCACATCCCTTGGGAATCCATCAATAAATATTACTTTTTTCCCTAATCTGGTAATTTCCCTTTCTACTAAGGCCAAAATTAATTCAGATGGCAGCAACACTTTGGTTGACCGCTCCTCCATGGCTTTTATTAAATCTTCCAGTGGCATTGGGCCCCGGTATTTTTTTTGCAAAAAGGCAACCAACTCTTTTTTCTTAGTTTCGTCTTTGAGCACCTCGTCAAAAGACCTCATTAGGTCACCAACCGACAAGTGTTCTACTTTATCAGGAGCCACCACTTCCCGAAACATCTTAGAATAAGTCCCCTTTCCCGTATTCTTCTTGCCCAAAAGATACACAATAAACGTATTATGCTTCAGATATTCTTTCAGTTTTTTTATTTCGTCTCCTGCCTTGTATTCAAAATACTCCTGGCGTTGTTTAGCATCGGTTAAATCAAATTTTTTATCTTTGCCTTCTATTTTTGTTTTAAAAATGGGAAACTCCATAGTTTTAGGTTATAGGTTATCGTTAGTATAAATCTGGTTATATCAAATTTTTTTACCCTGGTCAAATTTGTTTATGCAGACAAATGAAAAATGCCGCCCCGATTCTCGGGGCGGCATCATAGCTAAACGCTATTTTTTCATTCCCATAATCCTAAACATCTTAGTACCGCATACTTCACAGGTTCCCGTCATAGCCATTCGTGTTTTGCCTCCTTTGCCTTTCATGGTAACTTCTTTTGGGTCTTTCATCATCCGCTTTGCCTTGCACTTTACGCAATAAGCTTCTGTTGCCATGTTAATTTTTAGTTTTAGGTTATTAGTTTTTGTTTTTTAGTTTTTGGTTAACTGCAAACCATTAAACTAAAACTTTAAACTTTTAACTAATAACTATTATTATGATAAATGCTTTGAGACCAATTTTGTCATTTCAAACATATTTACCATTGATTTTCCGCCAAACACCATCTTTAACTTAGCATCGGCATTAATATTTCTTTTATTCTGGCTATCTTGCAAGTTATTTTTTTTGATGTATTCCCAAAGTTTTTTTACCACTTGAGATCTTGGCATTGGACCCTTTCCTACTACTGCTTCTAAATCGGCAGTAAGTTTCATAGGCTTCATGAAAGCTGAATTTGTTTTTCCTGGCATAATTTTAAAAAATTATTTTATGTTTTATGTTTTTAACCTTCGACCTTGTATTACAGGTTTTCCAGTCCTGTAAAATAAATATTAACTCTTTAAGCTATTTTACCTTATAATAGTCGGGAGGTCAATTACTATGTCAAGTCTTTTTGCTTTATTAGCGGATTTTCTGTTGAAAAAACTTTATAACTGCCATATCTCCAAGAATGCAATGGGATCCATCCCACAAAAAGGGCACTCCAATTTGTTGAGGGTTTAGTCCGCAGATTTGAGACTTATCGGCCAGTATATTTGCGTTAGCTGTATTATTAAACACTTCCAACCTGGTAAATGCCACTTTTTTATCTATGGCATTATTTTTAATAAAATTTTCCACGGTTTGGCAATGTGAACAATTATTTCCCTCAAATAAAATAATGCCAGGGATATTTTTTTGGCGCTGCGTAATATGGCGCAACCATGCAAATCCCCCGCCGTAAAACAAAAACAAAAGCGCTTCAAGGAGAATAAGAATTCCTATAACTCCCCAAAATAGTAAATTTTTCCTCATGTATTGAGTTTCTGCTCTTTGTTGTTACTAAAGTAAAAGATATACGCTATCTCTAAAATGCCAAACGTATTAATAATGAGTATTGCTAAAAACCAATATTTTTGGCCATTACGAGCCGCTTTCCAAAGAGCAATTCCTTTCCAAACTAATTCCCAAATTATCAATAGCAAAAATAGGGAGAAATAGAGAGGATTATTCAGTATTGTTAAAAAATTTAACATTTGTGGATCTGCCATTTTTTAATTAAATATTATTACGATTTTTATTTATTTCGTATCCTGCCACGCCAAACGCCACGGAAACATTTAACGACTCCTTTTTGCCGTTCATGGGCAAATAAATGATGCTGTCAGCTTTTTCCAGGATTTTTTTGGAAATGCCTTTTACTTCGTTGCCAATGATCAGAGCCAAAGGAAATGTAGGTTTAAATTTTGTGTACAGTATCGCCTTTTTGCTTTGCTCAAGCGCCACGATAGAAATTTTCTGCTTTTTTAATGTTTCTACCAGCCGCCAAGTTTGTTTACAATATTCAAAAGGGATAGTTTTTTCAGCGCCCAATGCGGTTTTGGCAATTTTATGGTTTGGCGGGGTGCCTGAAATTCCACATAAATATATTTTTGTTACTCCCAGAGCATCAGCCGTCCTAAAAATAGAACCTATGTTTTCCAAGCTGCGAATATTGTCGCACACCACATATAACTTACCCATGGAATCTTTTTTCTACTTCTTTCCAATTAACCACATTCCACCAAGCTTTTAGGTAATCTGGCCGCACGTTTTTGTATTTTAAATAGTAAGCATGTTCCCACACGTCGTTACCCATAATTGGCCAGTGGCCTTCGCTCATGGGATTATCCTGGTTTGCTGTTGATAGGACATCCAACTTACCATCTTTTGTCCTAACCAACCACACCCAGCCACTACCAAAACGCTTGGTACCCGCTTCGTTAAATTTTGTTTGGAAATCAGCAAAACTGCCAAATGTTTTTTTGATTTCTTCGGCGAGTTCTTCTGTTGGCTCGTCTCCTGAATTTGGACCCATAATCTGCCAAAACATTGAATGATTAACATGCCCACCGACATTATTGCGCACTGCCATGCGAATATCTTCGGGTACCTGCGACAAATCAATAATCAATTCTTCCACGCTTTTACCTTGTAAATCAGGATGCTTCTCCAACGCGTCATTTAAATTTTTCACATAAGCGGCGTGATGCTTGTCGTGGTGCAAGTGCATGGTTTCTTCATCAATAAATGGCTCAAGCGCATTATATGCATAAGGCAACTCGGGTAATGTGTGTAATTTGTTTTCCATAAATTAAAATTATTTAATCTCTTCTTTCTGGGTCAACTTTACCAAATATACGGTAACCACTACCACAACAATAGTAATAATTACTGCATACAAAAATTTTAACAAGACTCCATTCCCGGTATTTGGGAAAAATTGGTCTATTAATCCTTTAATGGCTTCATTCCAGGCCAAACCAGCAACTAAGCCCAACGCCGCTAAAATATAGCCAATCGTTTTTTCCCTGATTTCGCGGCGCAAAACAGATTGTTCTTCTTTTAATCGTTGTAATCTTGTTTTTTTAACTTCGTCCATATATGTATTATATACAAGAAATGTAAAAAATGCACATTATATAGATTACAATTCCCCCTCTTTAATTTTTTGTCGGATATCGGCTACATAATTGTTAAAGTAACACAAATTATGAAACGTAAGCAGGCTAAAGGCGGTTAATTCGCCCGCGCGCATCAAATGGCAGATATAATCTTTTTTGTAGTTAAGGCAAACTTTACAGGTGCAATTTACATCCAGCGGCTCGCGTTTTTTCAGGAATTTTATTTGCTTCATAGATAATTCTCCCTGCGAAGTAAAGGCAATCCCCCGTCTTGCGTAGTGCGTGGGCACGGTGCAATCAAAGGTATCAATGCCGGCTTTTATAATATCTTCTATATTTTTTAAATAGCCAACTCCCAACATGTGCCTTGGCTTTTTCTCATGTAACAGTGGCATAAACCAGCTTAACATTTTACTTGTTCCGCCGCGATCGCGCCATAAGTCGCCCCCAATACCAAAACCATCAAAGTTCAATGAATTAATAAATGTCGCGGAATCTCTCCGTAAATCTTTAAACTCCGACCCTTGCACAATCCCAAAAATTGCTTGCTTTGATTTTTTTGTTTTTAAGCAAACTTTTGCCCACGCATGCGTTCTTTCTAATGATTTTTTTACATATTCATAGCTTGCCAGCGGCGGAGTACACTCATCAAAGGCAAACATGATGTCGGCTCCCAGTTTTTCTTGTATTTTAATAGACTCTTTTGGCCCTAAAAATAATTCCGCACCATTAATGGGAGAACGAAAATACACGCCGTCTTGCATAATTTTAACCGAAGTTGGCTGATGCAATTGTTCAATAACTTTTTCGCGTTCCATTCCTTTACCTAAAAACTTTGTCAGCCCAAAATCTTTGCCAAACCCCAATGAAAACACCTGGAATCCGCCCGAGTCGGTCATGAGCGGCTTTTTCCAGTTCATAAATTTGTGCAAACCTCCCGCTTTTTCAACCACCTTTTCGCCAGGACGCAAATGTAACCAAAAAGTGTTGGATATTAACATAGCTGATCTGGTTTGCTCAACTTCTTCGCTGGTAAGCGTTTTAATGACTGCCTGCGTAGCAACAGGAACTAAACACGGAGTTTCAACCACTCCGTGCGATGTTTCTAAAAATCCAAGGCGAGCGTTGCTGATTTTAGATTTTTTGGATATGTGGAAGTTCATTTGAACTTAACTGACAACGTAAATGTTTTATCTCTTGTCGGGTCACCACTGGCGTTTTCATTATGAAATACCAGCGATCCTGTCACTGTGTCGGGAACATTAAATTCAATGGCAGTTTTAAATTGAGTTGGTAAGATTGTCCAATCAGTCGTTGCAGCTAAATCACCTCTACCCAGTATCTTGCCATTATTATCAAGCAAAATTACTTGACCCACTTGCCCCTCAAAACCACTCCAACCATTGCCAGTCACCTCGCCAGTAATTTGCAGAGGAGAAGTAACAACATCATTAGCTTTTGGAAAAACAACTGTGATACCGCGATGTGGGCTCAATACTGGCGCCATCATAACGATATTACCGGTTTGCAATACCACAACAATAATAGTGCCCGAAATAATTGATGCTAATATGACGAATAAAAATCCGTAGATTGTTTTCATAGGGTAATACTAATTCTTTGTTGGTAAAAAATCAAATTTACTTCCACCACGCCGACAATGGGTATTTAAAATATTGCTGGTGCGGTAAGGGTTGACACGCACTCTTATAAAACGTATATTTAATGTAGACAATAAGTCGTAAATATTCTCAACCCATGGGCGGAGAAAAAAGCACAACGACTTTAAAGTCAAAGGTCGTTGTATTATTTTCGATCGCTGATTAAGTATATTTTACATAAAAGTTATAACGTCAGCGATACATAAATGTTCAATAAATTTGATAACAACCGGGGCGGAGGAAACTTTGGCCCACGAGAAATGGTAAAAGGAAACTGGAAGTGCGGAGAATGTGGCACAGAAATTACCGAGCTTCCTTTTGAGCCAGCCCCAGACAGACCAATTTACTGCAGAGAATGCTGGTCTAAAAAAAGGCCTCCACGATTCAACAGATAATTGAGTTTCTCAAACAAAAAATCCGCGATAAGCGGATTTTTTGTTCTGTGCGATTTTCTATTTTCTTTCTAACTTCGCCCAGAGCCAGGCAACATATAAGGCCGACAATCCCACTAAAATGTAAATGAGATATGCCAGCATTGGCCACGCACCCAGAATCATCCCGACTACATTGGTTCCTCCGCCGGTTAGCCCTAATATGCCCCAATTAAGCCCCCCTACGATTAATAACACAAGGGCAATAATATCAACAGTAGTTAATTTTTGCATATTTTTAAAATAAATATATAACAATAACTAACGACCTTTATATTATTGTACCATAGTGGCCAAAAAAGTGTGTCAACCCAGCACCACTTTCGCGTACATTATTTTTGTAATTTGCATGATATTTTTTTCATAAACATAGTTGTTACACATTTAGGATTGTGTGGCGAAAGTGGTGCTGGGTCAACCCTTCACAGTAACTTGTTTAAAATATTATCGTGGCCGCTCAACACGTCAATCTGCTCAACCTGGGCTTTTTTTAAAATGGTATCTTGAATATCTAAAGCAATATTTTTGGGCAAAGCAGGCAGGAAAATGGTAAACTCTTTTTCAATGTCGTCATCATCTGATCCTAAAATGGTAATAATAATGTCGCTCACGCTAAACAATTGGCTAATAATGCCTCTTTCAATTTTCACATCTTTAATGCGCCGGTAAGGAATGCCTGTCATTTCTTCTGAAATAAACCCTTTCTTGATTTTTAAATTTTTTTCCTCAATAAAAATCCCATAATGGATATATTCAAGCCATCCTGCAAAAAATACCAGCACCACCATTAAAAAGAATACTCCAATAAAAATAAAAACTGCGTTGATGGCAATATGCAAATAATCGTAAGGGATATAATTTAAAAAAACGATACTAGCTATTAACACCAAAAATAATAAAAAAAGTAAGCCACTTTTTTTAAAAATAAGCATAAAAAGGGTTTTGTTCCCCAAGGGATAATATTGTTGGCCCGATGGCACGGTATCTTCCTCCATGTTTTTTAATTATACCACAAATATCGGTACTACGAGCTTTTGGGAAATGAAAAATCCGCTTATAGCCACACTTTTTGATAAAATGTGAATTTATAAGCGGATTTTACTGTTCAACAATGCACCGCACTTCGTTTCCTTCGCGCACTTCCAAAAAACCCGATTTAATTTCAAAAAAATGCTCTTGTTTTTGCGTATCAACAATTTTTGCTACGCCGGTGGTCAGCACTCCAATAAACGTTTCATGGTTATCTAACACGGTAATTTCCCCCATAGTAGTTTTACAGCTTAAAAGCTCAGCTTGGCCGACAAATAATATTTTTTTTAAACTGTACATAGAAAGTTTCATGTTATTTTTGAGTAACCTCTTCAATGCCACCTTTGAGATAAAAATTCTCTTCGGGCACTTCATCGTGTTTGCCTTCTAAGATTTCTGAAAAACCCTTAATGGTATCTTCAAGTTTTACAAATTTTCCTTTGGCTCCCGTAAAATTTTCAGCCACAAAAAACGGCTGGCTCAAAAATCGCTGGATTTTTCTGGCTCTCGTTACAATCTTTTTATCGTCATCTGATAGTTCCTCAATTCCCAAAATGGCAATAATATCCTGTAAATCTTTGTACCGTTGCAAGGTTAACTGCACGCCTCGGGCGGTTTGGTAATGTTTCTCACCCACTATTTTTGGGTCAAGGGCGCTTGAGGTTGAAGCAAGCGGGTCAACGGCTGGATAAATACCAATTTCAGTTAAGGCACGACTTAACACAATGGTTGAATCTAAATGCGAAAACGTGGTGGCAGGAGCGGGGTCAGTAATGTCGTCGGCGGGCACGTAAATGGCTTGCACCGAAGTAATAGAACCATTTTTGGTTGAAGTAATTCGTTCTTGCAGCTCGGCCATTTCCTGCGCCAAGGTTGGCTGATATCCCACGGCCGATGGCATTCTGCCCAATAATGTTGAAACTTCAGATCCCGCTTGTGAAAACCTAAAAATGTTATCAATAAAAAATAGTACGTTCTTTTTTTCTTGGTCGCGGAAATGTTCGGCCATGGTTAGCGCTGACAGAGCAACTCGAGCGCGGGCTCCCGGCACTTCATTCATTTGCCCAAACACCAGCGCTGTTTTGTTGATAACGCCGGATTCAGACATTTCCTTGTACAAGTCGTTTCCTTCGCGAGTTCGCTCTCCAACCCCCGCAAAGACCGAAACCCCCCCGCCTTCTTCGGCCACGTTTCTGATGAGCTCCATTAATAAAACTGTTTTTCCCACGCCGGCCCCGCCAAACAATCCAATTTTTCCACCTTTAATAAACGGTGCAATTAAATCAATAACCTTAATACCCGTTTCAAATACTTCGGTTTTGGTTGACTGCTCAACAAATGCCGGAGCTTGCCGATGAATCGGCAAATGTTTGGAAAACTTTTTATCAGTTTTATTAAGAGTATCGCCCAGTACATTAAAAATATTTCCCAGCACTTCTTGACCAACGGGAACCTCAATTTGCTTTCCGGAATCTTGCACTTCCAATCCGCGCATTAACCCATCGGTTGACTGCAATGAAATGGCGCGTACCCGTTTTAAGTCTAAGTGTTTTACCACTTCCAGCGTCACTTCCCCATTTGGCCCGGAAATTTTTAAGGCATTAAAAATTTCCGGCAGATTAGTATCTTCGGAAAACTCAACATCCACCACCGGCCCAATAATTTGTACTATGTTACCTTTGTTCATAATTTTAAAATTATTTTATTCTTGAATCTCATTCAATTTATCTATTGATTTTACTAAATTTTTTTTAGCGTTTTGAGTCAAAATATTATCCTCGTCATAAAAATCTTCAACCCTCGCAGTTTTGTTCAGAACTTTTGCAGATAACCTTATCGGACCCTCCTTACCTTCTTTGAGAATCTTCCCAGTCGCAGGATGAACATTTATCCATATATCCCATTTAACACCTTCCCTTCTCGAGCGTCTGGGCGCAGTCCAAATTATTTCCAATCTTTCTCTCAATATTTCTACATTATGTTCAACTATTTCTGGGTTAAACTGTAGCTCAAAAACGCCTTCTTCATTTTGTTTCCAATCTCGCTCATCTGCTGATCCATAACTTTTTTCGCTTTCTGCCAAATTTTTTAAAATTCAATAATTTAAAATTTAATTGGGAATTGGATATTGGGAATTGGAAATTTACGATAGCGACTCCGCTCCCGCGATAATTTCCGTAATTTCCTTTGTTATCAATCCTTGGCGGCTCTTATTATATTGCAAATTCAAAACTTGGCCCAAATCGCTGGCGTTATCGGAAGCCGTTTTCATGGCCAGTCGGCGGGCGGCATGCTCTGAAGCATTAGCTTCTAAAATTACATGGTACACCTGCATAAAAAATAAATGTTTTGCTAAATTTTCCAGCACTTTTTCAGGCGAAGGCTCAATAATATACTCTTTTACATCTTTTTTATCAGCCGTAAAGCTAATATCTTGCTCTTTCATTAATTCAGCAAATTTACCGGTGGTGGGAATCATTTCTTGGACAGTTTCTTTGATATGGTCAAAGTTAACGGGCAACACCCTTTTTACCAATGCCTCTTGCTTTAAGGCCGACTTAAAATGAGTTGAAAAAATAACTACCCGGTCCCAATTCTTTGCTAAATATCCCTGCACAATAAATTCAGCTAATGGCTGCACCTGTTCTGGCGTGGTGTAATCTCCCACCTGCACAAACTTTTTTAACACTGGCACATTCTTTTTTGATAAATAATTAAAAGATTTTTCGCCCACCGCCACAAAAAACTTTTCTTCATTCTGGTATTTTTCTGCATGTCCTTGCATATGCTGCTCAAATTTTCTCAACAACGCGCTATTAAATGCTCCGGCTAACCCTTTGTCCGATGCCACCAACACAAACAACACTTTTTTTATTTTTCGTTGACGTAATAATTCGGGCAATTCTAATTTAGCCGACTTTTCCAATAATGTTAAACTACTCAATAAATCCAGCGCCACAAAAGCATAGGGGCGTGAAGCCAGCGCAATTTCCTGCGACCTTCGCATTTTCGTGGCGGCCACCAATTCCATAGCCTTGGTAATTTTGTTAATATTACCAATTGATTTTATTCGTTTTTTTAAGTTTTGCGGTGAGTCCATTTGACAATACTTTATTTAAATGTTATATAATAATCGTGTAAGCTTTGTGCTTTTTCTAATGCCCAGGAGAATAATCAATGACTCAACAACGCTGGGAAGAAATATCAGATTTGCTCAGAAGTTTAGAAAAGGACAAGATTTCCTCTTTCGATGAATTCGTAAGAAAAACGGGAATCAGTCTCCAAGAACTTAATGAATGGCGACTTCAAACCATTCAAGAAAACAGAAGACTGATTGAGAAAAATAGGAAATTGTCAGAAGAAATTCGCCAAAACAAGAATCAAATTTTAAGAAACTAGCTTATCCGAGGCAAAAATCGGATTATGGGTGACCTGTCGGTTGCCTCTTTTTTTATATATTCTCCACAAATTTCCCAATCACTTCTTTCATTTTTCCTTCAATTTCATCCGTAATTTGGCGTTGCTCGCGCAGTGAATCCAATAAATCACCATGCAAATCTGTTACATATTCTAAAAACTTAGCTTCAATGGCACCAATTTCTTCTGGTTGGAATTTATTAAAATATCCGTTGAGGGCGGCGTACAACACCAATACCTGCTCCTCAAACGGCATGGGAGCCAAATCAGTTTGTTTTAACACTTCGGTCATAATTCTGCCTTTTTGGATCCTTTCTTTGGTAACCGGGTCAACATCGGAAGCAAACTGCACAAAAGTTTGAAGCTCTCTAAATTGTGCAAGCTCAAGTCGCAGTTTTCCTGCCACTTTTTTCATGGCTTTGGTTTGGGCTGATGAACCGACTCGTGAAACCGACAAACCCACGTTGACTGCCGGCCGCGTGCCCTGATAAAACAAATCAGATTCCAAATAAATTTGCCCGTCGGTAATGGAAATAACGTTAGTGGGGATATACGCGGTCACATCGCCAAGCTGGGTTTCAATAATTGGGATAGCCGTAAGCGATCCTCCGCCGTTTTCTTTAGAAAGTTTAGCGGCGCGTTCTAATAGTCTTGAATGCAAATAAAACACATCGCCCGGATACGCTTCTCTGCCCGGTGGCCTGCGCAGCAAAAGCGAAATTTGCCGGTATGCCCAGGCATGTTTTGACAAGTCGTCGTAAATAATTAAGGCGTCTTGGCCTTTGTCGCGGAAATATTCGCCAACGGCGCATCCTGCAAAGGGCGCCAAATACCACGAACTGGCCGGACTTGAAGCGGGAGCCGATACCACCACGGTATGGGAAAACGCATCATTCTTTTTTAACGTTTCAACAATTTTAGCAATTTTAGATTCTTTTTGGCCCACCGCAACATAAATACAAATAACTGGATTTCCGGTTTCTTTGGTTTGATTGATGATCATATCCAGCGCAATGGCGGTTTTCCCGGTTTGGCGGTCGCCAATGATGAGTTCTCGCTGGCCGCGGCCAATGGGAATCATAGAATCTATAGCTTTAATGCCCGTGTGCAATGGATAGTTTACCGATTCTCTGGCCAGCACGTTTGGCGCGCCGTTTTCTAAAAAATTCAACTGCGGTTTTTCAGCAGCAGAAAAAATTGGGCCCTTGCCGTCTAATGGGTTTCCCAAAGGATCAATAACGCGCCCCAGTAATTGCTTTCCTACCGGAACTGATAAAAGCTGTTTGGTGCGTTTTACCGTTTGCCCAGCTTTAATTGCCGACCCCTCGCCCAACACCAAAGCCCCCACCGAATCTTCTTCTAAGTTTAAAACCACCGCTTTTATCTTTTCTTTGCCAGCTTCTACGGTGAGTACTTCTTGGCTGGCAACCTGCGTGAGGCCGGATATTTTTACAATGCCATCACCCACTTCCGTCACCGTGCCAATTTCCTCCCACTCGGGATTATCTTTATATCCTTCAATGGCTTGCTTAATTTTGTCTAAAATTTCTTGACTCATGTAAATATTTTTTCCAGTTTATTTTTTAATGAAAAATCTAATTGCGTTTCATCGTTTACGATAATTTTTATTCCTGCAATCAACTCTGAATTTATTTTTTCCTGTATCATATCTCCCTTTTTCACAAATAATTTGACTGCATCTTTGCTTTGTAATTTTCTAGCTGTTTGGAACGTTATTTTTTTATTTCCAGTTTTTTGCAACAGAATTTTTTCAGCCAGCACTAAAATTTCATTGGCTTTTTTCATATCCTGATTTTTTTGCAAAAGCACCAGAAAGTTATATGCAATCTTCTTTTCTTCCACTCTTTTTTCCAAGATTGCACTTACTAAGGCTTGCGCGTAAGTTTTTGGCTTATATTTCATTCTTTATTTGCGTTATAGCTTTTTCAATTAAGGCTTCATCAATGCTTTGAGGCTTTAATTCCACCGTTTTTATCACCAGCTTTTTTACTAATTCCGATGCCTGCTTGAAAATAAGATTTTTTGACTCTTCTTGCTGTTTTTTGTAACTTTCTTGGATTTGCTCCATTAATTCCTTTTGATGGGCCTCTGCTTTTTTTTGCAATGATTGTTCAAGTTCCTTGGCCCGCTTTTCGGTATTTTTAATAATTTCTATAGACTCTATATCTGCTTTTTTTAAGTGAGCTTTGGCAATGTCATCAACTTCTTTTAAGCGAACATCAGCTTCTGCCGCTTTTTCCAAGCCAAGCTTAATTTTCTCATTCCTTTTTTTTATTACTGCCAGCAAGGGCTTATACACAAACGCCCTAAGAATTATCAACAGAATAAAAAAATTAACCGCTTGGCTTACCAGCAGCTTCCAATTGATACCAAGTTGTACAAATAAATCCCCAATTCCCATATAGTAAAGAGTTTCTTAGGCAACGAATTTTACCACCAATGAAACTACCAATGCGTACACCGCAATAGCTTCGGCAAATGCGATAGCCAAAATCATCGCCGTTTGGATTTTAGAAGCGGCTTCTGGATTCCTAGCAATTGATTTTACGGCAGTTGAACCGATAAAACCAATAGAAATGGCCGGAGCAATGGTGCCAATAGCAATAACGCTAATTGTTGCCCATAAACGTACTTGATCTATATCCATGATAATGAATTTTGAATTTTGAATTCTGAATTTTGAATAAAATTATAATTTTTGAATTTTTAAAACACGTTTTAAAATTGAATGATTCAAAATTTATTCGAAATTAGAAATTCGAAATTCTAAATTAGTTATTTTATTTAATGTTCATGTGCCGTATGCAATGCTACGGAAACCAATGTAAGCATGGCAAAGACGAATGATTGTATTAATCCCACAAAAATTTCCAAAAATAAGAATGGCAAAGGAATAACATAGGGTGCCAAGAATGCAACAATGGTGAGCAGCACTTCTCCTGCAAACACATTGCCAAACAATCGAAATGACAACGAAATAACTTTAGCAAACTCTGAAATAAGCTCTAAAATGCCAATGAAAAATTTAATTGGATTCTGGAAATTTAAAAATTTGCTGATATGGGGAAATACTCCCACCGCCATCATGCCGATAATATTGGTGACTATCACAGAAATTACCGCAAACGCTAAGGTAAAATTTAAGTCAGCAGCAGGCGAACGGAGCAAGGGGACTTGGGTACTACCATTTTTTATCACCAATGAACCAACGCCGGGCAAAATTCCCGACAGATTCGACACCATGATAAACACAAAAATAGTGGCAATTAACGGAAAATACTGTTCAGCTTTTTTGGCAGAACCCAGCATTGCTTCCATTAAGTCCAGCAACCATTCTGTTCCCATTTCCACTACCGACTGAAATTTCCCCGGGATAATCTTTATTTTTTTAGCGCTGACAACCGCCACAATTATTAATGTCAAAGAAACTATGAGCGTTAAAAACAAGCTATTGGTTACGCCAAAACTTCCAATGTGAAAAATTTCCTGCGCTTTTAATGAAATTTCTTCCATATACAGAAGCCATCATAACTTATTCTTTTGGTTTTGGCAAATCTCCTTGCTCTTTTTTAATGCCTTGGTACTCTAACCACGTTAAAAACACTAAAAAGATGTCAAAGAGCGTAAAAAACAACAGCAATCCTGAATGGTGGCGGAAAAATCTGAAAAATTGGTAGCAAATAAAAAACACAAAAAAGAGGATTGCCATGGGATACGCCCATAATTTCCCTTTCAGCAGGAAAAACACTAAAAATAAGTTAACCAACCCGTAAAATAAAAAATACCACGCCAAAAAATATTTCGTGCTCAAAGAAAAGTTATTCGCCTGGTTCATTAAGTAGTTGGTGGCAAAGTGTCCTGAATCTTTTACAATGTCATACCCTGCAACCGCCATAATCACGTTGTACACCGTTTGGGTTTTGATGAAGAAAAACATAATACCCACAGCAACTTCCCAAATTCCATGAATGCCTTTCATGAAAATCGTTATTTCAAAAAGATTGTGCAGAATGTTTCTCTGCTTTGGTTGAGGTAATTTTTGACTAGATGAAAGACGGTTATCCATACTATGGACTCTAAAACTATTTTATCCCGAGCTTGTTTTTAACTCTCACGATAATTTCATCAACCCGCATATCGGCTTTTATAATATAATCTGCTCCGCCGGTAACACTGAGCGCTTCGCCAATATGTTCAGAATCTCTGAAGTTAGTCAAAAAAATCATCCGGGAATTAACACCACTTTCTTTGATTTTTTTAGCCATGGTAATACCATCCATTTTAGGCAAATCAATATCGATAATCATCACATCGGGATTTTCTTTTTGGGCAATGGCCAGCCCTTCCTGGCCATCTAAAGCATACAACAACACAAAACCCTTATGCTCAAAACCCTTTTTCAAAATCCATAAAAAATCTTTGTCGTCTTCTACAATAAGAATCTTTTTACTATTTTGATTCATAAATATATTTTCCGACTGTTATTTTTTAATATCCAACGCATCAGCGCCGCTCATTGGCAACTCTATGGTAAATACCGACCCTTCCCCCTCACCTTCTGAATCCACCCGCACCTTGCCATTATGGGCTTTGATAATTTGGTTAGACAAATAAAGCCCAATACCCCGGCCGGTGGCAAATGTTTTTTTAGCTTGTTCGCCTCGTTCAAATGCATTATCAAACAACGTGGTGAGTTTTTCTTTTGGAACGCCTATGCCCGTGTCTTTCACAGTAATTGTCACCATAGATTTACCGTTTTGAGCAGCAACCGTTACCGTTATAGCCACACCTCCCTTTGGCGTATATTTTATGGCGTTATCAATAATGTTAAATAATGCGGCTTTGAGTTTCTCACGGTCGGCTTCAATCATGGGAGTTTCTTTGGGTTTTTCTAGTTTCAAATATATTCCTTTTGACTCTGCCTGAAATGTAAGCCCGCTGACAATTTCATCTAACATGGGACTCAAAGCAATGCCAGGCGTTAACGACACCACTTTCTTACCAAGCTGAAATTGAGTGGTATCCAAAAAATTATTGACATCTTTTATTTTATTCTCCGCCACCACCTGAATTCTTTTTATCACTTCCAATGATTTTTTAGACTGCTTACCAAACATGCCATCAGACAGCAAATCACAATAATCGCGAATCACCCCCAGCGGAGTTCGCAGGTCATGCTGGGTTTGGGCAAGAAATTGGTTTTTAATCTTGTCTAATTTTTCCAGTTCCTCTTTGGCGTGTTTCTCAATAGTGTAGGCTTTATCAATATCTTCTTTGGCCTTTTTCTCCACCTCATACGCTCGCCTGATATCTTCGGCCATCTTGGCAATCTGCTCCCGCTGCCGGACTTCTTTAATAACAGATCTGATTAAGAGAATACCGGCTACAATGACAAAAATAAATATAATAGTATTAACTAAATAATCCAAGAAACCATTCGAAGAAAAAATATTTATTAATAACGCAATCCAAATCGTAAAAGTTAATAATTCAGTAGCAATAACTTTAATATTAAAAAGTTTATATTTAGTTATTGCATAAGCAGAAAATGCCACAAAAAAGATTGAACTTTGAGCATCATAGGGAGCGACTACCACTATTTTAAAAAATGGCAATATAAAACTAACTAACATTGTAATCCCACCAAATATTAATGTGCCCACCAAAATATATTTGATCTGAGTTTTTCTTACGTCAGAATATTTTTTTATTCCCCAGAAAAGTTCATAAATTATAATAAAATAAAGTAACAGTGAAAATAGGCTATAGTAGTTGAACAAATAGCCTGTTATAAGTACTGGTCCCTGGGTTCCCAAAATTAAATTTTTGATTAACAACCCGTCGATATAGGGAACAAAAACAACGATTAACGTAATTATTGAAAATAAAAGTATTTTAAGGGAAGTAATTTTTTTCTCTAAAAGAATAAAAATCCATAAAAAGGCTGCTGGCATAATAGCAGCTCCTAAGGCATATTGGGTTTTAATAATGAAAAGACTATGCTCTGTTAAAAAATTAAAATTAGAAAATACCCAAGCTGCCGTTATAAGTGAAAAAATAGCGAAAGAGACATTTAAAGCTTTTTTAGGATTACTAAATAGAACTAAAAAGCCCAATATTAAATTGGCAACGACCGTAACAATAGTTAAAGTGTTTCCTAAATCGAACATTATAGTCTTATATCGTTTTTAGCTTTTTTAAAAAAACCTAATAAAGCATCCAAATGTTCTTTTTTATGTGTAGCCATTGGAGTAATCCTCATTCTACTTTGTCCCTTAGGTACGGCTGGCCACCTAAAACTTGGAGAATATATCCCATACTCTAAAAGTTTTTTTGTTAATTTTATTGATTTTGCTTCGTTCCCTATCAAAACCGGTATCACAGGAATTTCTCCATTACCCAAAACTTTAAATCCCATTTTTTCAAAACCAATCCTTAAATAGTTCGCATTTTCAAATAACTTATATCTTAAATTTTTTCCTTCTTCTGAGCGACAAATTTTTATTGATTCCAATAATCCTCCTGCTAAAACACCCGGGACAGCTGATGATAAAATATTTGTCCTTAAACCAAACCTTAAATATTCTGCTAACTTTTTATTAGTAGCCAAAAATCCTCCCATGCCACCAAAAGCCTTATCGAAAGAACCCATCACAATATCTATCTGGCCACGTAAACCAAAATGTTCTATAGCCCCACCTCCATTTTCACCAAGAACACCTATTCCATGAGCATCGTCAATCATTAGAATAGCATTATATTTTTTAGATAAATCTAATATACTAGGAAGCGGCGAAAGTTCTCCCCACGGACTAAAGACACCTTCTGTAACTATGATCTTGTGACGCCTTTTAGATACTTTTTTAAGTTTTAATTCTAGATCTTTTAAATCGTTGTGACGAAAAATAACCTTTTTAGCGTAACTTAATTTAGATCCATCAACCATGGAACCGTGATTAAACTCATCACTAAAGATAATTCCTTCGCCCTTTCTATAAGGCAGAATTCCTATAATAGGATCCATTAATGCTTTAAAAATGGCAACGTTTGCCATGTATCCTGTAGGCAAAGTAACAGAATCTTCAGATCCAGCAAGTTCTGCTGTCGCCTTATCTAAATCGTTTAATATATTTATATTACCACACAAAAACCTTGATCCTCCTGGACCAATACCATTTTCTTGAAGAGCTCCTTGGGCACCTTTAATAACAGTTGGATGCATTGAAAGTCCCAAATAATTATTAGAGCTAAACATAAGAACCTTTTTGCCATTCAAGATAACTTCTGGCTCTGTGGCTGCGTTTTTAATATTATAAAAAGTAGGAGCGATGCCTTCATTTTTTAAAAAGTTAGTAAATTCAAAAATCCGCTGCATTTTATAATCTTCTCCCTTAATTTGGGCGACTAAAAGATTAAAGATTTCTTTAATTCTTCCCATAATAAATTTATTTATAATTTATTAAAATATAAAATTATTCCTCAATTATACCACAAACAAAAAAGTGGCGTTATTGCCACTTAAAAAAACTTAAAAATATCAAAAAATATGCTTTGTTATTCATACGCCGATTCAATCGCTTTTTTATAGTGATTTGCAATAATGTGCCTGCGCAGTTTTAGGGTTGGTGTCAGTTCGCCCTGCTCTTGTGAAAATTCTTGCGGCAGCAATATAAATTTTTTCACTTTTTCAACATCTGAAAGTTTGGGGTTTATTTTTTCATCAAGCCGTTGTTGAAATAGAGAAAAAATAACAGGATTTTTTATCAGTTTTTCGTGATGTTGTAGTAGCATGTTGCTCTTTTGCAAAAAGATTTCTATTTCCTGCCAATCGGGGACTAAAAGTGCTGACACAAATTTTTGGTTATTCCCCACCACCATTGATTGCGTAATATATTTATCATCATTTAGCAAATTTTCTATGGGTTCGGGCCAGATATTTTTTCCGCCTGACAACACCATCATCTCTTTTTTTCTGCCGATGATGGTTAAAAAACCCTGGACATCAACAAAGCCCAAGTCGCCAGTATGCAACCAGCCATTTTTATCTATAGTGGCATCCCATTCCTTTTTACTTTTAAAATATCCCAATGCTACATTTTGGCCCTTCACCAAAATTTCTTTGTGCTCTGAAATGGTAACTTGCACCCCCTCAATCACCTTGCCAACGGTGCCAAACTTCACATGTTTTTCTTGGTTTACGCTGATGACCGGAGACGTTTCAGTGAGTCCGTAACCCTCAAGAATTACCACGCCAATTTTTGAAAAAAACTTGCAGAGATTTGGATTCAAGCTAGCTCCCCCTGAAATTGCCAAGCGTAAACTCCCGCCTAATTGCTGGCGTATTTTTTTAAAAATAAAAACGTCGGCGATGCGATAAAGAAAAGTGCCCTTTTTTTGCCTTAATCCCCAATAAAAGAGCTTCTTTTTAAAAACAGAAGAGGCATTGACTTTATCCCAAATGGCATCATGAAATTTTTCAAAAATGCGAGGCACGCAAATTAAAATACTCGGATGCACCTCTTGTAAGTTATGTGACAGCTGTTTAGTGCTTTCAGCGTAGGCAATGGTGGCTCCAAACAAAAGTGGTAAATAATACCCGCCAGTTTTTTCCAACACATGTGAAAGTGGCAAAAAAGATAAAAAAATATCGTTTTCTTTTACGGGAACGTAGGCACGAACAGCTGCGATATTGCTTAAAAAATTTTGGTGGCTCAACATTACGCCTTTTGGCTCGCCCGTGGCACCGGAAGTGTAGATAATATTACAGCAATCATTTGGATGCAAAACCACATGATGTGCCGGCGGTTTTTTTTGGGATAAAAATATCTTTTTCCAACTGATGCATTTTTTACCGGAAATTTTTTTTTGGATATTTTTAATCGGGTCTACATAAATAATGTGCTGCAGATATTTCAATTTTTTGGAGCTCAACACCACGCTATCAAGCAAAGAACCACTTGAAACAATGAGGATTTTTGCTGCACAATGGTTAAGCACCTTACAAATAGTGACAGCATTAAACGAAGTATGCAAAGGCACTACAACTGCCCCAGTGACCATAATAGCCATGTCTGATACCACCCAATCCGGGCGATTTTCAGACAAGATAGCCACAGTGTCGCCTTTTTCAATTCCTAAACTTTGCAAAAAGCTACTCAAAGTGAGAATTTTTCCAGCAAGCTCTTGATAGGTTACAGGAAAATACACGCCTTCTTTTTTATACAAAAGCGCGGTTTTTTGGGGAAATTTCTTTGCCGTTTCAAAAAAAATTTCAGGGATAGTATTACCCATGAGTACTGCTTATAAACTCTGAAGCGAAAAATACTTTAAAAGTTAGATAATTTCTTGGATAAATTCAAAAATTTTCTTAAATATTTCCTGTCGGCGACTATCAATGGTCATGATGTGGAAATTACTGGGAAACCAATAAATTTTTTTGAATTGAGATCCCAACCGACTGTAAATATAGGTGGCTGATGAAGGATTAACCACCGGATCAATTTTGGCATGAGCTACCAACGCCGGAATTGTTACTTTTCCCAAATTTACCCTGGTTTCTTTTTTAATAAACTGCAAAAATTGCCGGATACTTTTGGTGGGAATTGCCGCGTACGTCACCTGATCTTCCATATCAATGTAATCTGTTTTATAGAGGCGCGGAGGCTTTTGATAATAGGTTTGGATTAACCCATACGAATAAATGCGACAAACAACAAAAAAATGGTGTTTTAAAAAAATGGGAGCACCCAAAGTAGCAATGCCCATGGGCTCGTTGTTTAATTCTTTGACAAGCCAAAAGGCCAAATTCGATCCAAACGAATTTCCCACAATAAACACTCTTTCAGATATCTTTTTGAGTTTTATATAAGCGTCTTTTGCGGAATTTAGCCAATCTTGGGGATTGGTTTTAGATAAATCTTCAGGAATAGTGCCATGCCCGGCAATTAAAGGAGCGTACACGTTAAACCCTTTTTTTGACAAATACACGCTGAGTTCTTTAAATTCATTGGGTGTACTGGAAAAACCGTGGAGCATTAACACCCCAATTTTTGCGTTATTGTTTATGAAAATTGGTTCAGATCCCTGCATGATATTAACCTGAAAAAAATCAAAGAATGAGCAATAAGAGTGCTGCTCCGCCGGATTCTATATGATCTCCCACCACTTTTCCTATCCAGCGATTCTCGTAGTCATACACTCTGCCATCGCCATGAACGGTTCCAAAATGACTGCCTGCCTTATATACATATCCATTCGCTCCAAAGTTCCCCACCACAGTAGCCATGTTGTTATACACTTGACCCGTATCATCCACGCTACCGATAATTACATTTTCTAAGTTGCGAACCCTCCCATCTTCACCAATGGTGGCCAATTTGTGACCTGCCACATCTAATATATCTGCCATAATAGTTTTAAGTTGTAAGTTTTAGTTATTAGTTTACGTTAACTAATAACTTTTAACTCATAGCTTTTAGATTATATACGTAAATAGTACCCTTTTTTTGGGAATATTGCCAGTCTGAAAAAATAAAATAATTAGAAACGATTCGGGCGCTTGGCTTAAGCTCTTTTTTGAGTTTTACCTCAAGTTTTTTCATAATATAACTAATGCCGTATACCGTTACTACATCAAATTCAGAAAAATTAACATTCCAAAAATTTTTCCAATGCACAAACGCTTTTCCCTGCACACCAGCTTTTTTAATATTAAAACGAGAGTGCGCCACTAAAAAAGGGTTGATTTCGTAGCCATGGGATTCCATTCCTGCCTTTGCCATGGCAATAACCAGCCTTCCATCGCCCGACCCAACATCAACTGCTTTTTTGCCAGAACCGTTGTTCGCAAGCTGCACCATTGTGGTGATGGTTTCTGGATTGGTCCTTGCAAAAACGGCTCCAAACGACAGCATGGGGAATAATATAGTAAAACAGCATAGTATATCCAAACCAACCCAGGAGCCAACCAACAGGAATAGCCAATAAAAGCGTTATGATAAAAATATTCAAAGGAGTGCAAAATCTTTTTTAAATATATGTGCTGAAATCACAAAAATACTATACGTGATAAAAGGAGCGGCAAACACGTCAATGGAATAATGCATGTGGGCTAAAATCATGCTTACGCCAAAAATGCCTGAAACCGCAAAAAAGAAATATCGCCAAAACGGTTGGCGCCGAAAAATCAGGGCAAATAAAAATGCTGCGCCCACGTGTCCTGAAAAGAAAAAATCATTTTTGGCGTTATATAAAAAGTTATAGATGCCAAATCCAAAGGCATTTTGATTTAACACTAACTGGTGTAAATTCACTCCCAGGTGCGTCAAGCTGATGAAAAATGACCTGATAATTAAGAACAACGATAAAGCTTTAATGGAAAAAAGCACGTAGCGGGGCATGGCGATCAACAGCACGATAATAATAAAGGTGGAGATTAAAGCTCCCTGCACAATAAAAAAGTCCAAGTTAACGGTGGGCAAATTGTTGAGCAGGATATCTCCTACTGGAGTACCAATCACGCGATTATCAATATAGTTATAGGCAACGTGCTGAATAAGCAAGGCAATGATAAACAAAAAAACCGCGCCCACGAGTGACCTAGCGCGTTCTTTGGTCCAAAAGTTTTTATGGCGCAGATAAATAGTTGAGAAAAATGGTGTCATTTTTTGTGTTGTTTTGCAAACATCAAAAAAATAAGGATTAAGGCAAAACCCGTCAGCGCCATTAAGGGTATGGTAATATATCCAAATTCAAATACATAGCGCTTGATACACGAAACCTGTGTTCCGCCAAGCTGGCAGAACACGTTTAATCCTCCGTTATAGTAATAGATGTAGTTATGGTAAAGAGAAACTAAAAATCCAACTACTGAAAGTGAAACTGCGTAGTCAATGATTTTTGAATCTTTTTTCACCAGAGCTATGCCAAGCAAGATAACTTCCGGATACATAAAAATCCTTTGAAACCAGCACAAGTCACAGGGCGCAAAGCCGGCAATTTGTGAATAAAAAAGACTTGATAATGTTGCAGCTAACGATACCAAAAACGCAAGAAGAATACCGTGTTGGCCTAAAAATGTAACTGCGGCATGCTGTTTTTTTCTGAAAAAAAGAAAATAGATTATTGCCACAATAATAAAAACTTGAGAAGCAATAACTCCTAAAGAAAGGATAATATTAATAAAAGAAACAATGGTCATTTTGGTAATTGGCAGCCGGTTTTAGTTGCTAAATCTTGTAGGCTCATCTCCCCTTCTTTTGTTGAACCATCGGGAAATTTCCACGTTGGGTACACTTGAACCTTCTGGTCGTTGCACACTTGAAGCTGGCCATTGCCATCAGGCGTGGAACATTCAACATACGGAAGATATTTTGCCGAATTTCCGAAGAGAGATTTTTCATGTTGGCAGTGTGGACACCAAAAAGCACCATAAAATGTCACCCCCTTGCTTTTAATGCACTGAGCAAACGCGTCAAGTTTTCCGGGGCTGTTGCTTTGTGCATACAGAAAATAAAAAATGCCGGCCACCACTAATAATGCGGCTATGATTAATAAAATGATATTTCTGGTATTTTTTTCCATAGATGTAAAAATATGAATTACCTCGAATCGCAAGATGCTTTCGTGATTCAAGGCAAGTTAATTATGTTACTTTTCTTTATAAAGCCGCTCTATTTCTCCGGCCACCATAAAATCCTTGTCGGTTACCTTGCCTCCGAGGTCAAAGCGTTGCAGTTCAAAGAGTACCTTGCTGTAGAAAATATGGACATCGGGATGATGATCTAACTGTTCGCAGAATGGGGCGAGGACATTAATGAAATTCAAAGAATCCATAAAATCGTTGAACTTAAACTCCTTGCTGATTTTATTGTCGTTGTAGGTCCAGCCTTCTAATTTCTTTAGCTCTTCTTGTATTTTTTCTTGTGATAAAATATGTGGTTTTTCCATATACTAATATTAATTTACAAAGTATGAACACAACAGATATTTTTGTATTCGCAACAAGTGGATTGGCATCTTTTATATTAAACTCATTTGATTTTTTAATGATGCTTCACGAATTAGTTTTCGGTAGGCGCAGTGTTGGCAATTGGGATTAGATTCAGGCATAGCATCAGAATCAAGACACTTTTTGATATCAAAAATAGCCGGCTCTACCCACGCGTCAGAACCCTGGTAAGGAATAATTGATGTTTCAAATTCTAATTTACTGTTAAAACCAGGACGGTTTCTGGTGGCGTTGGCAAATAAGAAAAATCCGGTGGCAGACACATTAAATCCCATGTTTTTAAAAATCCACTGATATATTTCCATTTGTCTTTTATAGCCTGATTTATACTGGCTATTTAACGAAATAGGATAATCGGTGCTGGTTGATTTGTAATCAACAATGTACAGCTCTTTGGTGTAAACATCTTGCCAAATGTCATCAATGATTCCGTGGATATTCAGATTGGTTTTGTTATGCAAAAACTCTGCTCCAATTTTTTTATTATTATCATCGCGCCAGACCGCAAAATCGGGATGAGAAAAAGGCACGGCATCAATACTATAATGCTTCATCAATACGTGGGGCTTTTTTTGCTCTCGCAATATATCAAATTCATTTTTTAGCAACGCATCCACGGCGCTGTTTAACGACCAGCCCGGCATATCCGGCCTGACAATTCCTAATTTCCGATCCAAATAAAAACACTGGGGGCACTCCAAAAAAAAGTCAATTTTTGACCGGCTCACATTAAACGGCTCTTTGGAATTGGCGTCGTACAATTTTTTTGTGCGCTTTTGCATTATTTCGTAGCTAAAACATATGTTACTGGTTTTTATATACTTCCACCGTGTTATCAATCACCAGCACTTCCACATTGGCATTTTTGAATAACTCCATAGACTGGCTATCGGCATGGTATCTTTTTTGTGCCACCAATCTTTTTATACCCACCCTCACAATTCTCATGGCACAGTTGTAGCAGGGTACCATTTTACTGTACATGGTTGCGCCTTCAATTTTAATCCCATCTTTGGCCGCTTGTAATATGGCATTTTCTTCAGCATGCAACGTTCTCATGCAATGCTGGGAAGCATGCCCATGCTCGTCGGTTACCGTTTTCATTAAATGCCCTACTTGGTCGCAGTGGGGCTGACCTGGAGGCGAACCAACATATCCGGTAGTTAAAATCGTATTGCTTGGAGACACAATAACCGAACCGCTGCGGCCCCGATCACAGGTTGCCCTTTTACTTAAAGGCTCTAATAGCCCTAAAAAATACTCGTCCCACGTTGGGCGCACATATTTTATTTCTTCGTTCATATTAACTTTACAGGATTGAACCTTGCAATTATTTACTCTGTGGTTACGCCATTAAAATGGTCTTTGGTATCAGTTGCAGCTTCTTCTTTTGTTTCATGTACTGTATCTTTTAAATGTTCGGGCGGAGAATAAATAGTGTACAATTTCATATATCCATCCATATTATTTATCACATTGTGTTTTGCGCCCGCGGGAACCACAATGGCAAAATCATCTTGCACTTGATGAGTTACTCCGTCTAACACCACGTGACCTTTGCCATGCTCAATTCTAAGAAACTGGTCTACCTCGTGTACTTCCTCACCGATATCTTGGCCGGGATTTAGCGACATCACCACCAACTGGCTGTGTTTGCCGGTGTACAGCACTTTGCGGAAGTGATTATTTTCAACGGTTTCTTTTTCAATGTTTGAAATATATCCTTTCATATAATTATTACGACGGTTAATGATATTTTGTTTATTTTATCAAAGATAAAAATAAAAGTAAATAAAACGTAAAGCAAAAGCCCGCGCTTAAGCGCGGGCTTTTTTAAAAAACCTAGCAGCACTTGCACATTTTCCCTGTTAACTTTGTTGCACCTCCAATGATCACCAAAATCGGCCATACCGTCATAGCAAAGGCAGGAGTTACAATATTCCATGCCTGCAAAAGAAACGTCAAGCCAAATAATATCACCAATATTGGCACCACTTTGTGATGAGGGCACTTGCACACATTATTCGCGCCCATATTTTGCATATTATCCATAATATTATATTGAGATAGTTAATTTACCTTTGACCTTTTCCTGGCTACCGATGGCAAACATAGATAACCGAGGTTATTATATTATTCTATTATTATAGCACAAACCACAAGATAAACTACATTTAATTATATTACTACAGCAAAGAATGATAGAAAAGCGCCTTGAAACTTTTTATTAAATACATTAGTATGAGAGTAATTATTCCGTAGTAGCTCAGCGGTAGAGCGGCTCCCTGTTAAGGAGCGGGTCGTAGGTTCGAATCCTACCTACGGAGCAACATTGACATCATGCATATTTTTATGTATGATGTTTTTAGTCCTGGTAGTGGTAACTCTCCACTGTCTTGAACCAAAATACACTTTTACGAAAGGAATACCATGTCCATTAAGAGTTGGGTTCGTCAGCACAAAACCAATGTCATCTTTGTGGCCATCCTTATGGTGGAGCTGTACGTTATATTTTGGGGCTGGAACAAGTACCAAGAGGCACTTAATCCTCCCACCAAACGATCCTCAACGCCTACCGAGCTTAAGATCTTCAAGACCATTAAGTTAGGTGGCATCCGAGACGCCGAGGGCTTCCGCCAAGTCCTCAAAGACAATGGGATGAAGATCGACGACTGGTTTTTTTGGGCTGACCAGATAATGTCTCAGCCCAAGTTCACGATCACCCAGGAAGAAACCGAGGTTGATCTAGTTGTCGTTAGCGCCACTGACATAGGCTTTGAGAGAGATGCTACAAGGGAACAAATCTACGCCCGCGCTAAAGAAAAGGGTCTGGAGCTTTGCCCACCAGATGTTGGCCCACAACTGCGATTGCAGTACAAGGACCAGCCCGAGTGGCAGCGTCTACTTATCGGCATGGAGCCGATTACCGTTTGGAGCAACATGGAAGTGTTCGGCTTGGAAAATATTAATGGTCGCTTATGGCTTACCGCTCACACGGGCAACCCCGACTTTGCCTGGAGTAAGTTCGAAAGCTGGGTCTTCATCCGTCCCCGCAAATAATCTTCAAGTTTCTTGAAAACTTGAAGATTACATAACCCCTCAACAGATTTAGAGGGGTTTTTTATCCCAAATAGGTTCTGACGACGTCCAAGGCGACGTGCATCCTCATCGACGCCCAGAGTTTAAGGGATTATTCATTCTCCGTAACGAGGTAAGACTTCGGTGCAGCAAAGAACTTGAAAACAACGACCGAATTGCTACTTTCCAAGAAGGGGAAGCCGTCGCGATTAATATGATTGATGAGTCTTACAAATATGGTCCACCTTAATGAATACCCTCTCTGGCGGTCTGTCCATTGCTTTGGGATAATTGATTAAGGAAGCTCATTCATCTTCTTGTGCCCATTGTGATATATTCCACTTCTTCTGCCCTATTTGATTTTTACCTTGCCCAAGAGTACACTAAAGTAAACGTATCATCTTTTTCTTTTCTTGTACCTTGAAAAACCAACTAACTTCTGGAAGGAGAGCACCATGTTTCCGTTTCTTCTTGCCGTCGGTTCCGTTATCCATGCCCAAGCCTATGAGAACCGCCTCATTTCCCAACTGGGACACGACAATTACCGCCTGCGGGAGAAATCCCAGGCAGCGCTTGTCAAAAGAATGCATATTGGTCTCTACGCAAGACTCCGAGATACTAAGCATCCGAACCTGGAAACCTGTAGAAGAGTAGAAAAGATTCTCAGAGAGTACGAAGAAAAGCGGGAATCGGTTTCCTATCCTATTGACCTGCAAGGGTATCCTGATTACCCCTGGATCGACAGTATTCCTGATGAGTCAAAGAAAGTAGATCGACAGGAAACCGTATCCAGATATCTCTGCCTTGCCGATGAAACCG
>Ga0210400_10001061_pt1 | contig 28198 bp, 25 predicted proteins | sample IncBWH26MmetaG_FD_155456 | JGI IMG/M metagenome (GOLD analysis project Ga0210400, IMG submission 155456) | Forest soil microbial communities from Barre Woods Harvard Forest LTER site, Petersham, Massachusetts, United States - Inc-BW-H-26-M | ecosystem: Environmental > Terrestrial > Soil >... | reverse complement strand
TACGAAATTTGCGAAAAAATGCGGTTCAAAGCACCTCGTAGCACGGCGGAACACGGAGGAAGGCAAACAACGTCATCGCAGAGACCTCGGCGCAAGCCAGAATCCGCGTGCATCCGCGTAATCCGCGGTAGATTTTGCTGCGGCTTGGCTGCGCTGTGTGGTTAGGGCATTCCGAACTATCGGCTCTTGCGGGCTTTTTCGAACTCGTCTCCTGGCTGCCATCCTGCCAATTCCGGCTGATTGGCCACCCGCCATCCCAGAGCCAGTCCAAACTTCGCCACCTTGGCATCCGCGGTGAAATCCATGTCCTCGCGATATTCATCAGAAGGCTGATGGTAGCGGTGGGCCACATAGTCGTGATCTTTCTCCTCACCCCAGGCTTGATTGTGGCCTTTGAACAGTGTTCCTTCGTTGATGCTGAAGGCTGGCACTCCCACTCTGGCCAGGCTGAAGTGGTCGGAACGGTAGTAATGGCCGGCCTGGGGAAGAGCATCGGGCTTAATGGCCATCTCAAACTCTTTTGCGACCTGCTCTACCAGAGGATAGAGGCTGGTCCTCTCCGCTCCCGTGACAACTAATTCCTGCGGCTCGCCGAAGGGCTGAATGTCGTCATAGTTAAGATCAAGCGAGATGTCGCGGGCCGGCAGCGGCGGGTTCTGGCCCAGGTACTTTGATCCCAGCAGCCCTTGCTCTTCCGCGGTAACGGCGGCGAACAGCATGCTGCGCCGGGGTTTTTCTTTAGCGGCGGCGATCACCCGCGCCAACTCCAGGAGGATGCCGCAGCCCGTGGCATTGTCCGCAGCGCCGTTATAGATGTTGTCGCCGGGCTCATTGGGGTGGATACCCAGGTGATCGTAGTGTGCGGTGTACAACACGGCCTGCGAGCTAAGGCGAGAATCCGAACCGGCAACTTTTCCTACTACATTGCGCGACGAAAACGGACGCACCTGGCTGGCGATGGTTTCCTTGAGCCGAATGGGCAGCTCCACCGGCTTGAAGCTGCGGGAATTTGCGTCTTGCAGCATCTTGTCCAGATCCATGCCTGCTGCCTGGGCCAGCTTGCGCGCCACTTCCAACTGGATCCAGCCTGCCGACTTCAGCTTTGGCTCCTTTTCGTTCTTAAGATAAGAGGTCTCGCCGCCCCAGGAGTTGCGGACCACCTCCCAACCGTAACTGGCCATCTCCGTCTTGTGGATCAGCACAACCGCCACCGCCCCCCGGCGCGCTGCCTCTTCGAATTTATATGTCCAGCGCCCGTAATAAGTGAGGGCCTTTCCCTTGAAGAAATTCGGGTCGTCGGAAGGCGGCTCGTTCACCAGCATGAGCAGCACTTTGCCTTTGAGGTCCGCGCTTTTGTAGTCGTCCCATTTGTATTCGGGAGCGTTGATGCCGTAGCCGACATAGACAACAGGCGCGTCAATCTCGGACTTCTCCGAATGGGTCTGGTCGCTGGCGACGTAATCATCGCCAAATTTCAATGCCATCTCCGCCCCAGACTTGGGAACAAAAGCATTAGGCACAAAAGCAAACGTGGTCTCTTGCTGGTTGGTGGTGACTCCGTAGAATCCAACATTCTGATAGTAGGTGCCGTTATCGCCGGCAGGCAGGAGTCCGTAGGCTTTAAACTGCGCTCCCAGCCAATCGGCAGCCACATCGCCCCCTTTCTGTCCCGTGCCTCTGCCCTCAAGCGAATCATCCGCCAGATACTTCACGGTTGCCCGGATCTTTTCCGAGTCAATCGAGTTCATGGCTTGCCGGGCATCATTTGACAGCCCGGTGGTGGCAGTGCGGAACTGTTTGGTCTGCGCGGAAAGAAGCACACTCAACGTCAGGGCCAGAATGACAAGGGTATTCCTCATAGGTTCTCCACTCGAATGGTCAGTATTTGTAATTTTGCGGCTTTGCAATTTGTCTCTCTGTACTGCTTACAGCATTTCAGTGTTGGAGGCTCTCGGAAAAATGGAGAGATTTTCTCAGCACGGGAGAATTTTTATCCCTGTTCGCGGTGTAACCCTGTGGCCGGGGTCAGGCAGTTGACCCTGTTTTTTCTCCGCGCTTCTTGATCTTTTTTGGTTTTCTCCGCCTCCGCGTCGCCGCGGTAAAACTGTTCTCGCCTTTCTCCGTTGTGTTCCTCTGCGTCCTCTGCGGTAAAAAGCTCTTGCTTTAACTCCGGGAAACATCCGCAAACTGCGGATCAGTTCTTTGACTCTCAGCCAGGTTTATAGTCAGGGATCTTCTCTCCCGCTTGCACAACCGGAGCCGGCAGGCTGCCGCTCGCCTCAGCCAATCTGCGGCTAAGCTGTTCCATCTCCTGTTTCGACCAGCCCACAATAGACATCTCAACTTCTCCCTCAGGTGAGATCAAGAAAATAGAAGGTACAGTGGTGAGTTTGTAGGCGTTAGAAACAGGATATTTGCCACTGTCATCCAGAAGTACAGGAAAGCTCACGCCAAATTCGCGATTGAAGGCTTCGGTATCTTTAGCATCGTCCTGGGAAACTCCCACCACCGTAACTTTGCCGCTAGGGCCATAGGCCCGGTAGATTCTTTCCATGTAAGGGAATGCGAATTGGCAAACCGGGCAACTGACCTTAAAAAATGCGACAACCACGGGCCCGCGTTGCCGAGCATGATTGAGTGAAAACTCGCGTCCATCGAGCAACGGTAGCTTGATTTCTGGAGCCTTGACTCCGGCTTGAAGTTCATGCATTGATTTCCCTCCGGGTGTTATTGTAAATAAAATCGTCCCTGTGGAAGAATCCCTGAGCGGTTCCACGATTGGTGTACCGGATTTGTGTCAGGGTGTAGCTTGTTCTTGAGGCGAGGGATACATGAACTCTGAAACTTCTGACAGTGTCCCATTCGTGTTTATTCTCATGAATTCGCGGCTAAGTCGGTTTTCGCCCAGAGCGATCGGGCCGGACATCTATGGCCATCCCAAGCTGCATCCAATGGACTAAACCACGGATTATGTCATTCGTGTGGGAAGTTGGGCCCCGCACACTTCATCAGGAAAGCAGGATAAAGGTGAAACAACCCATGTTTCAGGCAAAAATCTTGGCTCTGGTATTTGCATGTGGACTGGCAGCAACTGCTCAACAGCCGCAATTGCCCGATCCCGGCTCCGCAGGCATGAGCAAGCAAGAGCAGGAGCAAGTAGGACAGCAGGCCATGGCGGAAGTGTACAAGCAAATGCCGGTGCTGCCCGACTCCCACCCACTGGCCCAGTATGTGCAGAGATTGGGAAGGAAACTGGTGCCGGTAATTCCTCCGGAGAATTCATGGCCTTACCAGTTTCACGTTATCCAGCAGAAGGACATTAATGCTTTCGCCATTCCCGGCGGGCCAATTTTCATCAATGTTGGCACTATTCAGGCGGCTGACAATGAAGCGGAGCTTGCCGGCGTGATGGCCCATGAAATGTCTCACGTGTATATGCAACATTCGGCGAAACAGGCCGGGAAAGCATCGCTGGCCCAGGGACTTGTGGGCATTCTCGGCGCCGTACTTCCCGGTAATGCCGCCGGCAACCTTGCGCGACTCGGCATCCAGGTTGGCGCGGGAACAATCTTCATGAGGTACTCCCGCAAAGATGAGGCGCAGGCCGACGCGGTAGGCGCCATCATCATGTACAAGGCGGGCTACAACCCCAAGGCCCTGGCCGAATTCTTCCAGAAGCTGGAGCAGCAAGGCGGAGGCCGTGGTCCGCAGTTCCTCAGCGACCATCCCAATCCCGGAAATCGCGTGGCCGCCGTGGACAAAGAGATCCAGAACTGGCCTCCGAAGAACTACCTTCCATCGAGCCAGGAATTCGCCCGGGCCAAGCAGGATTCAAACAGCGTGAAGACCTACACCGGCCAGCAGATTGCCGATGGAGCCAAGCAAGGGTTATGGGCGCGGCAAAACCAGCAGAACGGCGCTGTACCGCCCAACCTGCCGCCGGCCAGCAACGGCGGTTCAGGCAACGGGGGTTCAAATGCCGCCGGGCAAGGCGGTAACATCGCCAATGTCAGCTACAGCCAGGTCAGGCCCAGCGGCAACTTTACCCAGCTGCAGCACAACGCTTTCACCATTGCGTACCCCTCGAATTGGCGGCCTAGCGGCGATCGAAACTCAGGTGTAACCATTGCGCCGCCAGCCGGAGTCGCGCAGGGCGAAGTTGCCTATGGCGTGATCATCGGCAGCGCTCAGGACCAGAATGCCTCTACCCTGGATCAGGCCATGCAGGACCTGGTACAAAGCCTGGAGCAGTCGAACCCCGGCTTGCAGAGCTCCGGGAGCCTTCAGAACATCCAGGTGAATGGCGTTCAGGGCCGGGCGATTAACCTTCGAGGCATTTCGCCGGTCCAGCAAAACGGCAGAAGGCTGCCTGAACGCGATTGGCTCGTAGGACTGCCGCGTCCCGAAGGTGGCCTGCTATATCTGGTGTTCATCTCTCCCGAGAACCAGTTTGCCCAGTTAAGCCCAACCTACCAGAGGATGCTGAACAGCCTGCAGTTGAAGTAGCCTCTAGTTTCACAGCACAGCCGAGCCGCAACCAAAACCAACAGCAACCACGAAGGACACGAAGGGAAAAATCAAGGCCGCAAAAAAACACCCCGGAAAGCCAACCAGGGTCTTCAAGGTGGCCTTGTTTTCTCCGCGCCCTCCATGATCTTCTTTAGGTTTCCTCCGCGTCTCCGCGCCTCCGCGGTGAAACTGGTTTTCTCCGTGCCGTCTCCGTGTCTTCGAGTCGGAGCCTGCCCTCGAGTGCTACATGGGCCTACGGCCCACCCAAGAGGATGAAAATCGGAGCGCACAATGTGGAACTGTCGAAGAACCAGTCCCCGGAAGGGGACGAACGAAAGTAGCCCAGTACGTTGAGGCAGCACGGGCGCGTCTCTGCGCACGTGCTGCCTCATAAGTGCTGGGTAACGAAAAAAAAGCCCCTTTCCTTACGCCGTAGGCTTGCGCGCAGCGAAGCGGAGCGCATATAAGAAATGATTTTCGACAGAGCATAGCGAAGGGTGGTGGGTTTTGCTTTTGGTTGTGGCCATGCTGTCTCCGGAGAACCCACCGGCTGATCGTATACTGTTGTCGCCCGAGGAGGCTTTGAGTAATGCGTAATGTTTTTTCCCAATACCTGCTTTCATTCTCTATTGTTCTTATGATGGGAACTGGCGCCCACGCGCAAGGGGCTGCCCCATCTTCTGCTCCGCCCGCTGCTGCACCCTCAACGCAAGCGCCTCAGACCATTACGTTGCAGGATGCACTGGCGCTGGCCCGGAAGAACAGTGTTGATTTCCAGGCAGCGCTCACGGAGCAAGGTTTCGTTCATCAGGATAAGGTACAGGCGAGAGCGGCACTGCTGCCAACTGTCAGCTACGGCACTCAGTACCTTTACAGCCAGGGTAATGGAACGCCAATCGTACGGTTTATCGCCAACAATGCGGTGCATGAATATATAAGTCAAGGGGATGTACACGAGGTGCTTGCGTACAGTGGAGTTGCCGATTACGCGCGCTCCCGTGCGCTGGAGGCTGCGGCACGGGCCAAGGCGGAAATTGCCGCCCGAGGCCTGGTGGTTACCGTGGTGCAGTCGTATTACGGCCTGCTCACGGCCCAGCGCAAGTATGCAACCAATCAGGCAGCGGCAGCCGAATCGGAGCGATTTCTCAAGATCAGCCGGCAATTGGAGAGCGGCGGGGAGGTCGCTCACTCAGACGTGATCAAGGCCCAGATCCAGTATCAGTCAGGCCAACGGGACCTCCGCGAAGCCCAGTTGGCCATGGACAAAAGCCGGCTGGATCTGGCGGTGCTGCTGTTCCCGAATTTCAACGAAAATTTTACTGTGGTAGACGATCTGGATCTGGCTCCACCACTCCCCAGCTTTGAGGAATTTGTGAAGATGGCAGAAGCTAAGAACCCTGATCTGCGGGCTTCAACGGCCCTTCTGCAGGCGGCGCAGTATGGGGTCTCCTCGGCGCGGGCCGCGTATTTCCCCAATCTCACCCTGGATTATCTTTACGGCATTGATGCTACCCATTTCGCGGTGAAAACGAACCGCCTGAGAAACCTTGGGTACCAGGCCTCGGCCACGCTGAGCATCCCCATATGGAACTGGGGAGCCACGCACGCCAAAGTGGTGCAGGCGGACTTAAGGCGCAAGCAGTCGGAGCGCGAGCTGTCCCTGGCCCAGCGCAAGCTTCTGGCAGCCATACGCAATTCGTTCGCTGAGGCCCAGACTTCGCTCTCCGAGCTTGACCTCCTGAAGAGTTCCGCTGACCTGGCCGCGGAGAGCCTGAAGCTCACGACCCTGCGCTATCAGGCGGGCGAGGCCACCGTTCTGGAGGTGGTGGACGCGCAAAACACTCTGAACCTGAGCAGAAATACCTATAGCGATGGCGTTGTCCGCTACCGCGCGGCTTTAGCAGGACTGCAAACACTTACGGGTACAATGTAATGTTTATGACCCTCCTCAAACGCAACTCTGTGCGCACCATCTATCGCGGGACCATTCTGGGCGTGGCGATGGTTTTTCTGTTCATCGGCTGCAAGGGCGGAGAGAAGGATGCTCAAGTCCTGGTCTCAGTCCAGGCAGAAACGGCGAAGCAGGAAGATATTTCGCGGGTGATCAGCACGGAGGCCGTCATTTTTCCCTTGGCCCAGGCCGCCATCACTCCCAAAATCAGCGCGCCGATACGCAAATTCTTTGTGGTGCGCGGCCAAAAGGTCCAGCAAGGTCAAGTTCTGGCAGAGCTTGAGAACCGCGATCTGGCCGCAGCCGAACTGGATAACAAAGGCGCCTACGAACAGGCGCAGGCCGCCTATACCACCAATATAGGGGCCACCCTGCCCGAGGACACGCGAAAAGCTGAAGCGGACGTCGAGAATACCCAAAAGGCGCTGGATGCCGCACAGAAACTCTATTCCAGCCGCGAAACCCTCTTTCAACAAGGCGCGCTGCCGCGCAAGGAACTGGATACCGCCGGTGTAGCGCTGACCCAGGCAAGGACCCAATATGACATTGCCAAGCGACATCTGGATGCGCTCAATGCCATTGGGAAGCAGCAGGCATTGAAGGCAGCCGGCGGACAGCTCACTTCGGCCAAAGGCAAATATCTGGGTTCACAGGCCCTGCTTAGTTATTCCGAGATCCGCAGTCCTATCAACGGAGTTGTTACAGACCGTCCTTTGTATCCGGGAGAAATGGCTTCAGCCTCTGTCCCGGTGATGACGGTGATGGACATCTCAACGGTGATCGCCAAAGCCCACATCCCGCAGTCGGACGCCACGCTTCTGCACAAAGGGGACAAAGCCACCATTGAGGTTCCGGGGTTAGATAAGTTGCCGGGAACCGTGACTCTTGTAAGCCCGGCGCTTGATCCGAACAGCACAACCGTTGAGATCTGGGTACAGATTGCCAATGCCAAGCAGCAACTTCGTCCGGGAACTACGGGCCGAGTCTCAATCACCGCACAGACGGTGCATGACGCATTAATCGTGCCGGCTTCCGCCTTGCTGAACGCCACCGGGGGACAGGCGCAGGTGATGGTGATCGGGTCTGATGGAACGGCCCAGAGCCGCGACGTGAAGACCGGGATACAAAACTCCGAGGATGTCCAGATTGTCTCCGGGCTCAAAGCCGGGGAACAGGTAGTGACTCAAGGGGCCTACGGTCTGCCGGACAAGACCAAAGTAAAAATTGAGAAGCCCGAAGCCGCGCCGGAGGCCGGGGAAAAAGATAAAGGTGAAAACAAGCAGTGAGTAAAGATCGGGTGATCTGGTGATCGGGGGATCGAACATCAAGACCAGCCCCATTCGTTTTGTTCCGCAATGGCATCGAGAATCAGGCCGCATCAATAACCATCCTCTTAAGGACGCATGGCACAAGAACTGAACATCAAGAACGGCGCTGAAGTCGCAGTTGCTCCCAAACGCCGGCAGTGGTTCGAGCAGAACTCGAAGTCGGTGATTTTTCTGATCGTCGTGATCGCATTGGTGGGGGCATATCAGGCGTTCACTATTCCGGTCGCGGTCTTTCCCTCCACGGACTTTCCACGGATCGTGATCGGCCTGGACAACGGTGTGATGCCCATTGATCAGATGATGGTGACCATTACGCGTCCAGTTGAGCAAGCGGTCAACAACGTGCCGGGCTTAGAAGTAGTACGCTCCATCACCAGCCGGGGTTCGGCGGAAGTTGATTTATTTTTCAACTGGCAAGTGGACATGTTCCAGACGCTCCAGCTTGTGGATGCGGCGCTTTCCAAGATACAAACCGAGCTTCCGCTGGGTACCAAGATCGAGAGTCGACGGCTGACCTTTGCGTCCTTTCCCATTCTCGGATACAGCTTAACTTCTGATACGGTGCCGCAGACCCAGCTCTGGGAAATGGCCACCTATAACATCGCTCCTCGATTGAACCGCATGAACGGCGTGGCCACGGTAATCGTCCAGGGAGGCCAAGAGCCTGAGTTTCACATTATTCCCGATCCGGCCAAGCTGCTGGAAGCGTCGGTTACGGTAACGGACATCCTGAACGCGGTGAAACAGGCCAATCTGATCGATTCACCGGGTCTGTTTGACCGAAACCACCAACTGGTTCTGGGATTGGTCAACGGACAGGCGAGGAGTTCAGCGGACCTGGAGCAAACGGTCATCAAGAATACGCCCGCGGGCATTCCTATACGGATACGCGACGTGGCCCAGGTGCAGCAGTCGGTCAAGCCGATTTACACGATGGTGAGGGCCGAAGGCAAGCCTGCCGTGCTCCTCAACATCAATCGGCAGCCGGACAGCAACACCGTCATCGTTGCCAATGAAGTCCATGCCGAGGTAGACCGCATCCGCAGCACTCTGCCGCCGGGCATTCATCTTATTCCTTTCTACGACCAGTCCGGGATTGTGCAGGACTCCATTGGGAGTGTCCGTGACGCCATTCTGCTGGGACTGCTTCTTTCCGGCATCGTATTGGTTGTCTTCCTGCACGATTGGGGTTCCTCTATCGTGGCAGGACTGGTCATACCGGTCACGATCATGGTGACCTTCATTGTGCTGAAGCTGCTGGGCCAAAGCTTCAATCTCATGACATTGGGCGGACTGGCGGCAGCCGTTGGACTGGTTATTGACGATGCCATCGTGGTGGTGGAAAACATTGTGCTGCACCGCGATGCCGGGCAAGGGAAGTTCGAAGCCATACAAAGCGCATTGTCGGAAATCACCGTGCCACTCATAGGTTCCACGCTCACCCCCATCGTGGTTTTCCTTCCGCTGATCTCCATGACCGGGGTGAATGGATCGTTTTTCCGCGCCCTGGCGGTCACCATGTGCGCAGCGCTGCTGACCTCTCTGGTTCTGGCACTAACGTGGACACCGACTCTGAGCCTCTACCTGCTGCGCCGCAAGAATAACGCCGAGACCCAGGAGACCATAGAGTCTGGCAACGCAGCCCAGCATAACCCGGGGTTCCAAGACGCGGAGCTTCAAGATGCAGGCCTTGAAGACGCGGATCGGGAGATACGTAAACTCATGGCTGCGGAAGAAGCTTCCATGAAAGGTTTTTTCCGCCGCATTGTCGACTTTTACGAGCGCTGGTTGCGGAGAGCGCTGGAGCATCCCCGCTGGCTCCTGGCGCTGGGAGTGCTGTTGATCGCGGTCTCTGGAGTCTGCGCCTTCACGCTGGGCTCCGATCTGCTTCCGGAAATGGATGAGGGGGGCTTTATCCTTGACTATCTCATGCCGCCAGGAAGCTCTCTGCAGGAGACCAACCGCGTAGTTTCCCATCTTGAGCAAATCCTTCACGAGGTACCGGAGGTTGAGAGCACCTCGCGCCGCACCGGACTGCAGTTGGGACTCGCCGCGGTAACGGAGGCAAACAACGGCGATATCTCAGTCAAGCTGAAATCCAAGCGCAGCCGGGATGTCGCCGAAATTATGGATGACGTGCGGACCACGATCAAGCAGCAGGAACCGGGAGTGGACATCGATTTAAAGCAGCTTTTGCAGGACATGATCGGAGACCTCACGGGTGCACCGGAACCCGTGGTGATCAAGATGTTCTCAGAAGATACGAACCTGCTGGGCCAAACCGCCCCGCGCGTAGCGGACACCATCGGCAAGATAGATGAACGCAAGGTGAAAGGTAAGGACGGAGAGCAGACGATCAGTGGGCCGATCGTGGACATGAAAAACGGAATTGAGAACACCATGAGCGGTCCGGCCCAGGAATTCAGAGTGACTCCGGGCGTGGCGGCCAGGGCCGGATTTACAGCCGAAGAGGTATCCACCAATGCCATGGCGATCTTGCAGGGAGTGCCCGCTGGAGCACCTCTCGTTGCCAACAATCGCGCCTACACAATCCGGGTCCGCTTTCCGGAGCAGAACCGTTCTTCTCTGGAGGCCATGAGCAATACGCTGCTGGTCAGCTCCACCGGGAAGACTGCAACTCTGGGCTCCCTCTCGCAGGTCAACGAGCTTCCGGGCCAAACGGAGATTATCCGCGAAAACCTCCAGCGCCTGGTGGAGGTTACCGCGAGATTGAAGCCGGGAGAGAGCCTGGGAACCGGCGTCGCTAAAGTGCAAAAGACGGTAGCAGGCATGCACTTACCGTCTTCTATCCGCGTCATCTACGGCGGACTATACGCGCAGCAGCAGAAAGACTTCCATGACATGGCAGTGGTTCTGGTGCTGGCTGTCGTATTGGTTTTTACAGTTTTGCTGTTTGAGTTTCGGAACTTCTCCGCTCCCATTGCGATCCTGAGTTCCGCCTTGCTGTCGATTTCGGGAGTCTTTTTTGCTTTGCTGATTACCGGGAAAACCATCAATCTGGCCTCCATTATGGGAGCTATCATGGTGATCGGCATTGTGGCCAAGAATGGAATCCTGCTGCTCGATGCACACCACAAATTTGAGAGTGCGGGTTTTGAGCCGGAAGAGGCCATGATCCAGGCGGGCCGCCGGCGGTTGCGCCCCATCTTCATGACGGCCCTGGCCACAATAGCGGGCATGTTCCCCCTGGCGCTCGCCCTGGGCGCAGGCTCGCAGATGCTCCAACCGCTGGCCATTGCCGTAATTGGCGGAATCATGATCTCCATGGTGTTGTCTTTGATCGTGACTCCGGCAGTGTTTTTCTCCTTAAGAAAGAAGCGGCAAGAAGTGGCTCTGGCAGTTTAGGAAATGGCTAGTGTCCTGAGTCAGTAATTCATCGAACATGAAAAAGCAGTAAACCTCGGACAAATCAGCAGTGTAGACAAGATTTGTATCAATCAGGGCACGAATTTATTCGTGCCGCAAAGCCTCTAAACTCAACTGGGCTTTAAGCCCCTGCAGATCCACGGCCAGCACGAAAAGGACTTTTTCCGCAACCTGTGAAGCCCTGCATGTCCAAAGCGAGCACGAAAAGATTTCTTCCCCAGCCTGTTTAGCCCCTGCCGCATTTTCGTAACAACCCCAACCATCCCTTGGGTGGGATGGTTGCGAGAACCAGAGACTCGGTACCGCATTCCGATTCGTGTTCATTCGCGTTAATTCGTGGCTAAATCGTTTTCCGCCTTAGCCAGAACCGGCCATTGCGTTTTCTACAACCTACGACGGAGTCTCTGGAAGGGCTACACCAATTCTAAAACCACTCTAATGTCGTAACTCACCAAAAATATCCGCTACACCCGCTGGGCCGTCTCATCTTTATTAGACAACTCTTAGCTTCTCTGTTTTCCCAAAATAGGAAATTTATTTAATAGACACATTCAGAGTCACACAAGTGGGATAGAATGCGCCCCGCCCGGGAGCCCGACGGTTAGCTCTCAGGCAAAACAAAACCACCAAGAAATTCCCTGAGGTCCAAAAAATGAAGAGAACAATGATCGCGATATCCGTGTGTCTATTGGTTGTGGCCTTTGCCGGCACAACGTTTGCCCAGGAGAAACAGGTCTGGGTCTCCGACGGTACGCCAGCATCCGCCCCGGCCGGTCAGCCGAAGCCGGCCGCTCCTATGCCGCCGCCACCACCACCTCCCGCTCCGGGCAATCTCCAGACATGGAGCAGCTTCTTTACGTTTGGGGGCAATGCATTCCCATTCACCATGGTTGGTACCGATCCGACTCAAGCTGGGGCGGGAACAACGAATGTCCCCGTCGTCATCATCCCTCTGGTTTTTGTCTTTGGGAACACGTTTGTGACTCCCACTGCCAGTTCCTGTGGCGACACGGTAAGTGTGATCTCCCGTGTCCAGAATTCGCCGCTCTTTACTACCGGCGTCACCTGGCTGGAGGGGAACACTGTTGTTGGAGTAACGCAGTTTACTGATGCGTTTCAGCGTGCCAATTTCTGGCAATATGTCGGAACGATCTCGCCGGACTACCATGTAATGCTAAATCCAGTGCAGATGGCCAACCCAATCATGGTGAATGTTCCTGCCAACCAGGGAGGGCTGATGGGCCTTGCTTGTGCGGGGCACCCGATCGGGGGTGTAAGCAAAGCCTATCTTGATGGGGTCGTTGTACCTCAGATCATTGCCAATCTGGGCATACAGCCCGGCACGCTGCCCTTGTTCCTGACGTATGACATCGCTGACCTGCTGGGTGGCGGCGCCTTTTTCCTGGGCTATCACAACGCTATGGGCAACGGTCAGACGTATGCAGTGAGCAGCTATGTTGATCCCGGCCTGCTGAATCTGCCGGTTGCGGACATTTCAGTCTTGAGCCACGAATTGGGCGAGTGGATGGACGACCCATTCCTCAACAATCGAGTGCCGCCGTGGGGACATGTAGGCCAGGTGCAAGGCTGCCAGGCTGATCTGGAGGTCGGAGATCCCTTGAGCGGAACCAACTCTGTCGTGACTACGCCGGGGTTTAACTATCATGTGCAGGACCTCGCTTTCTTTTCCTGGTTCGCGCGCCTGAACCCATCGATAGCCGTTAATGGATGGTACTCAACCCTCAATACCTTTCCGGCGCCTCCGCCGGTGTGTCAATAGCTGCAAGAATGCGGGGGCTGCGACGAGCAGCCCCTGTCTCACTCTTAGTCCCCGGCCTGAAGGCCGGGGCTTCCACCAAAAACAGCTACACCATTTCCTAAACCGCTATAACTATGGAAATGCTCTAATCCAAGATATTTGAGATTGGAACCAGATCGTTCCGGGCGTCCCAGACAGCCGTCGTGAGGGACGAATGAAGACCATGTTTGTCAGGCTTAACAAGCTTGACAAATTTCGCAGATTTGACAAGCTTGACGCACAAAAACCCAATAAAAATGCGGGTTGTCAAGCTGTCAAGCTTAATCCGGGTCATTTTTCATCCCGGCTCCCGATTGGTTTTGGCAGTTCATGGCCACCTCCTATCCTGTTATAGTAAGAGTTGTAGGATATTGCAACATTTGGGGGTAAATTCCCCCCAGACCGACATTGTGATTGATAATAGCCAACTGCTAATTGCCAACTGCCTCTTGTGCTACACTTAATATTCGCTTCGGGCAAGTCCTCCATCATCACCCCCATCAACTACACGTGCGACGTTAGCCTATACAGCCTCGGAAACAACGTATATTCAGTGCGGCCCAATGGCCCGCGACAGATCAAAATTCGAGCACGGGAAGTCAACACTGATGAGCCTCTTGAATATCCGTGCAAGTTTTAGCCTGAAAAACCTATTCCACGGCCAGCCGTTCATGCCATTTTTCCCGACTGTTCATCTCGTATTTAGTTAGGGCACTACTTGAATTAGAAAGCTCTTGCTTTTTGGTATAAACTGCGGGTATAGTCCCGAGTTCGTAATGCGACGCTTGATTTCCATCTCGATGACTGTGGCGCTGGTTTTTTCGCTGGTGTCGCCTTTGCTGGCTGGAGCCTGCATGCACAGCAGCGGCCGGGCAGCTTGCCATCGAGTCAGCCATGGGCTTCCCCATCACCACTGCGAGGGGATGGCGGGAGATGAGCAGATGTCCGCTCCCGCTCCTGGCGATTCCGCCAGCGGCGTTCCTTCGAAATGTCCGATGAGCTGTTGTCTTATGGCACAGGCGGGCAAGCAGACGGCAGTCGCCAATTCGATATTTGCTGTACCGCAGCTTGCTGTCTCCGGCAAGTTGCATTCCATCGCGATCGTGTTTACCGCGACGGGCCATTCTTCCCACACCAATCGTGGCCCCCCTGCCGCTTAACTCCACAGCAGAAACAGCCTAAAGAACAACAAAGTGTGTTAACGGTCCTTGCCCGTTGCAGCAGGGACGCTGGCTCCTGTTTTGGCCTTGCTGTCGCCGTGTCCCGGCAGGAAAAGGAGATCCCGATGTTCCTTAAAGTTGGATTCATAGCATTGTTTGGAATACTTGTTTTTATCCCGATATTCGTATATGCGTCGGTGTTTGGAACGCTGAAGGCCATTGTGCATGACCCGCAGCACCGTCCGGTACAGAACGCGAAGGTTGTGGTGAAGAGCCGTACTTCGTCGTTCCATCAAGATGGAACGACCAATGATGAGGGCATGGCCACCCTCTTGAATGTCCCGGTAGGCGAATATGACGTTACGGTAGAGGCCCAGGGTTTTGGCAAGCAGCAGCAAACAACCACAGTCGCCTCCGGAAACGTCCAGGAAGTGCATTTCGCTCTGGCCGTGGGACAGGTGGAACAGACTTTAGAAGTTACCGGTGAGCCGGAAACCATCCACCCGAGTTCTTCTACCCCCCAGACATTAGTGAGTCGCGAGCAGATTGCCGAGACGCCGGGCGTTGACCGGACCAATAGCCTTTCCGTCATCACCGATTTTGTGCCCGGTGCTTACATGGTCCACGACCAGCTCCATGTGCGTGGAGGCCATCAGGTTAGCTGGGCGATCGACGGCGTTCCGGTGCCCAACACCAACATCGCCAGCAATGTAGGCCCGCAGTTTTCTCCTAAAGATATCGACTACCTGGAGGTGCAGCGTGGCGGGTACTCCGCCGAATTTGGCGACCGAACCTATGGGGTCTTCAATGTAGTTCCTCGTTCCGGCTTTGAGCGGAGCCGCCAGGCGGAATTGGTGGTCAGCTATGGAACGTATAACTCCACCGATGACCAGTTGAGCTTCGGCGACCACAACGACCGCGGCGCGTATTACTTCAGCGTGAACGGAAACCGCAGCGATTATGGCCTTGCTCCCCCTACAAGCAAGGTCCTTCATGACCAGGTAGCTGGTGGCGGACTGTTTACCTCATTGATCCTTAACGCCACGCCTGACAATCAACTTCGTTTTGTGGGCTCCGCGCGCAACGACTTCTTCCAGGTGCCCAACGGTCCCGACGACCAGGCCAATGGCATACGTGACCGCGAGCGCGAGCAGGACATCTTTGCTAATTTTACCTGGGTCCATACTTTTGGACCTGGCATGGTGTTTACGGCTTCGCCTTTTTTCCATTCCAACCGCGCCGCCTTTGAAGGCGGTCCCCAGGATGTCCCCTCCTCCACCAATAATCGTTTGTCCATCTATGGCGGAGGGGAAGCTTCAGTAAGCGTGGTGCGGAACCGGCACAATTTCAAGGCGGGGTTCTCGGGCTTCGGACAACACGATACGACGCTGTTCGGGATAGTCGCCAACGACGGCAGCAGCCTCTCCCTGAGACAGACGGTGGGTGAAAGCGGCAGCGTGTCTGCTCTCTATGTCGAAGACCAGTACAAGGCGACCTCGTGGCTCACGTTAAATGCCGGAATCCGGTTTACTCATTTTGCCGGCCTTCTGAAGGAAAACGTAGGCAGCCCCCGGCTGGGAGCTGCGATTCAAATTCCCCGGCTCAAGTGGATCATCCGTGGCACTTACAGCCGCTTCTACCAGGCTCCACCGTTGAACACAATCTCAGGGCCTCTCCTTGACTTCGCGGCCGGCCAGGGATTTGGCTTCCTCCCCTTGCACGGTGAGCGGGATGAACAACATGAGGTAGGCCTGACCATTCCTTTGCGCGGCTGGGCATTCGATTTCGATTACTTCCGTACGGGCGCGCACAATTTCTTTGACCACAACCCTATTGGAAATTCCAGTGTCTTCTTCCCGCTCACCATTCAGGGCGCCCGCATCGTGGGCTACGAAGCGAGCGTCCGCTCGCCCAAGCTTTTTCACCGAGGCGATGTTCACCTGGCCTATTCGCGCCAGTCGGCTGAGGGGATGGGTGGTATCACGGGTGGCATTTCAAATTTCAGCCCCCCGCCGGATGGCTTTTTCTTTCTGGACCACGACCAGCGTCACACTCTGAGTACTGGTTTCCAGATGACGGCCCTGTGGAAGACCTGGGTTTCCGGCAATTTCGTTTATGGCTCCGGGTTCTTGAGCCAAAATGGCCCGGCCCATCTGCCCAGCTCTCACGTGTTTGATTTGTCGGTGGGGAAGTCGTTTGGGGAAAACTGGTCGGCAAAGCTCACAGCTACAAATTTCACCAACAAGCGGTACTTTATCGATGTCAGCAACACTTTTGGCGGCTCCCATTTTGGAGAGCCGCGAATGATCGCATTGCAGTTGCGCTACAGGTTCCACTACTGAAGATCAGCAATTGGCAATTAGCAGTTAACAATTGGCCGGAACTGTCCGATCATAGTTGAATAGATCCAATTGGGAGAAAGCGTATTTGATCCAGCGGATGAGCTTGCGAAAGGGCCTGTAAAATCGGCATTTTTGCGTGTTGAAAAGATTTCGGCGGTTGGCATCGGCCAAATTAGAAAGGGCCAGCAGTATTCAGCCGCCGGCCCATAATCTACGCTCACCGGGATAAAAAAGCGTAGCTGGTGTTCATCAAGGGTTCAGTCTACGCCCTCTTCACCGCCAGGACACTCTCTGTCAGGGATGAACAGCAGAGATTTTAAAGCATTACTAACGTTTGCGTGTACGAAATCTTGTATCCCGAGGCCGATCTCGCACCCCTATTGCCATACGCGGCATCTCTAAATATGAGAATCCCAACTGGGACAGCAGGCAGGAAACAGCCGTCTTGGGTGACTGCGAGGCGAAGGCAGAGTTTCTGAAAGGGTCTTATGGCAAAGAAAATCGGGGCATTGGTTTTGGTGCTTTTAGTCCTGGGAGTTATTGGTTTCTTCTGGGTCAAATCAGCGCGAGGTTTCAGCGCGCGCGAGCAGCCTGGCCGCATGGAGACCGCGGTTGCGCGCAATGCCCGCCTCATGGCAATGCCCCCGGAGGCAAAAACTATGAAAAACCCCGTGGCCCTCACGCCGGAACTTATGGAGGAGGCGCGGCATCATTTCGCCGACCATTGCGCCGTCTGCCATGCCAACGACGGCAGTGGAAATACCGAGATGGGACGGAACCTCTATCCCAAAGCACCAGACATGCGGGAGCAACTGACGCAGTCACTTTCCGATGGAGAGCTTTATTTCATCATCCACAACGGCATACGCCTGAGCGGCATGCCGGCATGGGGGCCATCATCAGGACCGGACCCCGATAGCTGGGCTCTGGTACATTTCATACGACGGCTGCCCCATCTTTCGCCGGATGAGTTAACGGACATGGCGAAATTTAATCCCCAAAGTCCGATGGAATTAAACGAACAAAAGGAAGAAGAGGATTTTCTAAATGCCAAACCGGAAAAGAAATAATCTACTTTATTGCAAAATTGCCTTTGTGCTGCTGGTCGCAGTGCTTTCCACCGGTACGGGTTTTGCGCACGGACATGAAAAGCACGTGATGGGCACAGTCAAGGCCGTGGGCGCGAATTCCGTGACCGTTGAGACGACTTCTCAGCAAACGCAAATCGTGCAGATTACCAGCGAAACAAAGTTCGTCAAGAGCGGAGTCGCTTCCAGCCTGAGCGATCTGAAAGCGGGTGATCGCGTGGTAATTCACGCAAAAGCTGTGGGCGACAAACTGGAAGCGACCGAGGTCAAGTTTGGGGCCGCTCAAAAGAGCGCGGCTGCCGGCAAATAAAAATTTAAATTCTGCGCGCGCTCCAACAGTGCGCGCGCAGCTGGTCCCACTGAGGGCTTCGACTCCCGTTCACCGCCAGTATACATTCCTGCAAGGAGTGGGAAGCAGGAAGTTTCAAATTTTAGGGCAGCTTGCACGATTGCGCAAGAAAAAATTGGGCCACACGAACGTGCCGTGTATAATCTCGCGACCCTTTCACCGCGCTTGCAGGGGCGGATGAAACGACTAAAAAACAAAAAAAGAAGAGGAGCATTGGATGAAGAGAATACTAGCGACGTTGATGATGGCCTGCCTGATGTTCGGCACCATAGCCGCAGTAGCACAGGGCGGTGACAAAGACGCAAAACAGACCGAAGGCAAGAAGGACAAAAAGGGCAAAAAAGGCAAGGGCGAAAAAGATAAGGACAAGAAGGGCAAGAAGGACAAAGACGACAAAAAAGACAAGTAGTCCGCTTGTTCCGAGTCATGCCGGCGAGCATTTTGCTCGCCGGGCGTGTTCTGTCGCGGACTTACGGCACGGCTGAGGCCGTGCCCTTTCAAATCAATACCTAACTAACCAAGGGTCTCGCCCTTGATATCCTTCTCAGCACTGGAAGATTTCGCCTTTGATTTTCAATTACACAATTGCCAAGTTACCCAATTACCAAATTCTCAGGCGAGGCCCTACTGCGTATACCGGAACGAACAAAACCTCTCGTTACAACCAGCATAATGGCCTTCAGAACGGGAAGCGTGTCGTGAGAATCCAACGATGGTTGAATTGGTGGAAAGTCGTTGCGGCGATCTGCACGCCACCGCCAACCGTGAAATGGAGTCGCTTCGCCACTGGAAAGCCGCCCAATATGAGCGCCGGGGTCAGGAAAACCTGCTTCTTTCCATCCAACGTGCCGCCCTTCCAGAACGTGGAATTTTGCTCGATAAAAGGCCAGATTTTCCCCTTGATCCTGTAATCAACGGCGGTATTGAAGATGATGGCCCGGCCGAGGGTACTCGTGCCAGAGGCTGGAAGATTCGCGCCAATCGTGCTTTGAATGTCCCACCCTCCGATGCCCTTCGCAGCCGCAAACGTGGGAGAAAAGATGGCGTGGTTCTGGCCATTGGGCGGAGTGCCCGAGGGGAATGAACCACCGAAAAACAGTCCCACAAAGTAGTCGCCTTTACCCTCCGTTGCGGAAAACGCCCGGTACTTCACTTGAAACGAAAAGTCTCCAAATCCGTCGGGAACCCTCGCTTGATGCACGAAGTAAGGTGGCGGGAAAATTCCCACCTCCAGCCGTGTTGTAGGGATGAGTTCCAGGCCCCGCGAGGCGCCATAGTTCGTGGTTATCGTGCCGCCCGTGGGATCGTGCTGCCAGGACATGTCATAGCGGAATTGCTGGACCAGGATGACATGAGTTGTGACAAGGGGGGAAACAAAATGAGGCTGGCTCGCACGGGCCTTGTCCACTGTGCGCATCCAGGCGTCCACCCAATCGTCATGGTGCTGGCTACTGCCGCTGGTTGGATTGCTTTGATTCGAGCCGGTCTGACCAACCGTAGTGGAGCTTGATGAGCACTCGCCGGCAGGCTGGTCGCACGAAGAAAGAGGTGGAGGCGAGCCAGCGAATATGTGGTTGTCGATTTCGCCTGAGGTCTGGGCCCGAAGTGAGGAAGAAAGGATGGAAATCAGGATAGCGAAAAAGCAGAAAGGACGTTTTGCAGATGAGATTCCTGGTGTGGATGCCATTTTCTCGCTCCATTCTGATGAGAGATTCAATTGGAAGCGTCAATGTCAGAGCGTGCCGTTCGGTGAATTTGTGCTCTATTCGCGCTTCTTCTTCGGTCATATGCATTCAGGTATCCAAGAGTTACCTCCGGACAAGTCACAAGCTTCCGCCTTTCAAGGCCAGTAGCATGGCGAGAGTGAAGCCATGGAAGTGTCGGCCAGGTGACACTTCCGTCGCTATTTCGACGGCGCCGCATGCCAGACTGTGATGCGCAGAGCTGATGGCCGAGTTTTCCCTGGGCTGACCTGGCCGTCTGAGGCCGATCCGCATGTGCGTGCGACGCTACCGCGGCAGGATCTCCAGCTTTTCTGCCGGAATGGACTGGAGCGCATTTTTATCAAGCTTCAAATGCGAAGAAACCATTTCCGGAGGAAGGCGCCGTAGCCACTGGTTCAGAGAGAAGTCCAGGAGTTCGCTCGCCTTGAACATCTCCAGGCTCACAAGATCTGTATCGCCCGTATTTTCGAAGTAATGACCAGCATTGGCAGGAACAAAGCCGACGTCATTTGCATTGAAGTCCATGGTGCGGGCCGATCCGACGGGCATAAACACGGTCATGCGTGCCTTCCCCGCAATGAAGAACTGCCACTCAGAAGCATTCGGATGCCAATGGAGCTCGCGGATACCTCCAGGCTTGATAATGTTCAGAGCAGCGGCAATATTCCTTGAAACAGGGAAGTTATGCGAGTCGACGATGCGTATTTCGCCCCCGGTCGTACGCCTGGTCGGCGCCATCGCTCTCATCTTGAAGGTGTACTGGATGGGAGACTGCGCTTTCTGCCCACCCACGGCTGCCTTGTCCTCCGCCAAAGATTTCGGCAAGTCAGCAGGGAAGATGTAAAGCGCGCTGTCCGGCAGATTGGCGAGAGCTCCCGCCGGCAATCCAAAATTCTTCGACAACACGTCAGGCGGCGTATGCGCAACCCACTCCGAGAGAAGGAATGTATTGTCTTCCGAAAACATGCCTTGATCGAAGACCAGCAGGAACTCGCATCCGTCCGGCCCCAGGCCCTGGATCGAGTGAGGAAACCCGGCGGGGAAGTACCAGAGATCACCTTCACTTACGTCGTCGATAAAGATCGTCCCATCAAGATTAAATACGGTGACGCGGGCATTTCCATAGAGCATCATGGACCACTCATCCGCTGTATGCCAATGCAGTTCGCGAAAGCTCCCGGACGTCAGGCGCATGTTGACGCCTGCCAGATCCGTTGAGGATGGGAGTTCGCGCTGCGTAACCTGATGGGTCCAGCCACCCTCTTGAATTCGCTTGTGTGTCAGATCAAAGGAATACCAAATGGGCCCCACATCTCCGTGATCCGTCGGCGGAGGTGTGTTTGAGTTGGGATTCTGGGTCAGAAGTACCTTGTTCTCCTGTCCAGGGTTACTCGAGGAATGGTCGGCTTCCGCCTTGCGCGTACCTTCCCGCGTTTGTGCATGGGCAGTGAATCCGGCGAAGGTAGCCGCAGCCAGTGCAGCGGAGCCCATTCCCAGCACGCTCCTCCTCGAAAAGCCGTCCTGGAGCAACTTGTCTTTTTTTTCGTCACTCATGGCGTTGTTTCCTCTCATATCGTCAATTCGACGACGCTCGTGTTTCGCGTCTGCGGATAAAGCCAGAGCATTTGCAGTTCCACTCTCATCCGCAAAATGGAGAGTTTTTCCCCAAGCTGTGTTAGGCGATTTTAGAATTGGTGTAGCCTTGTTACGGAAATGCCTCAGGGGCTAAGGCCCAATTTCTTCAGATACTTGCGGCACGAGTAGACTTTTTCCTTCGGCTCGCTACGCTCACCTCTAGGACAGGCTCTTTAGCTCGCAGGATCACCTCCAGGACAGGCTGTGCCCTGTTACTTGTCTCGCCAGCGCTCGCCTACACCAAAGAGTAAAGTGCTATAGCAGCGCACACTTGATCCCATGTTTGGCATTCCGCTTGCTACTAGTTAGTGCATCTTCTAGTTCTTTAGTGCATCTTTAGTTCTAGGGATGTACGTGAGCCAAGGTGCGGTAATGGCAGAATTGATTACTTTTTCGAATGTGCGGTATGCAGTAATAGAAACCTGCGAGAGCGAAGGTTGTGAACGCTTCGTGATTGCGTATCGCAACGAGCAGTCACTGCACAATATGATAGCCGCACCGCGCATAATCGCATTCGGCTTCTTTTCTCGCGAAGAGGCTGAAACGAGCTCCAAGGCGTCCATCTTAGCCATACCGGCCTTAGAAGCAAGTGCGACGAGCAGTCATGTTATGTGAATTTGGCCCGCTTACGGGCATCAATGTGCGGTAATGGCCTTGCGAATGGACGCATCAACAGCGTTGTCATTGAAGATCACTTTGCCACCTTTGAGCTCTACGCCAAGCTTTTGCCACAGGGCATCGAGGTCTACCGGGGATGGCTTGTCGCGCATTTCCCCGTAGAGCTCCCGCAAGACGGTGGTTCCAGTCCCTTTATCTCCAAGCGTCAGAGTTTTTTCGATCTCCCAGTCTTCCGTGATATTACCGCCGCTGTTGCTGATGGCGCGCAGGGCATCCTGCAGTCCCTTGCGATTATGGGTTTTCTCCCGGATCCGAACGTCTGCTACCAGGCAAAACAGGGCGCCTCCCCAATATGTCCGGCCCCAGGTATGGGTATTATTCAGCCCGTGATCGCCGTAAGCGGGCTGGCCTTGCGGCATGTTGCGGGCGAATTCTTTCCACACGGCCGCAGCGGGTAATTGCCCGGCCTGGGCGCGCGCCACCGGCTCCACGTAGGTAGAGATGCCTTCTTCGATCCAATGCTGGTCGTCGGGCATGTTAGGAAATGCCAGATGGACCATTTCATGTGTCAATGTCCAATCGTCATCCAGATCGTCAGTTGACGTGTTTCGCCCGACGGAAATCATAATCAAGCCGCCATACCGGGGATAGGTGACGCCGTGGCGGACCCCAGGACGGTCGTCCGTGCGAATTCGGAGAGTCAGATGCGGGACAGGGAAGCGCCCGTAATACTGTGAGACGGCGGTGGCTGCCGATCTCACCCAACGCAGAAGGTCTTTAGACGTGGGCTGCATCGGGTCGTCGGGAAAAGCGACGTCGATCTTACCGCCGGGTACATCCAGGACGGTGTCTTGACCGGGTTGAGCGGCCGACAATGGAAGACACATGGCAATCAAGACAGAAGCCAGGGTCGAGGCGAGGGCACGTTTGCAAAGGTGCTGCATTGACGCAGGGATGATTGGACTCAAGCAGCGGCCAGCGATGCCTTTTTTCGTTTTGTGCGAAACCACACAATCAGAGTATCAAGAGAGAACATACCCGGACCAAAAGCGAGGATGATCAAGCTCGCGAATAAGAATGTGTAGGGAGCAGCGGCGTAAAACTTGTCAGGGTCGGAAAAGATCGACCGCAGGGCGTCCCGGTCAGCCACGACGAAAGCCGTGATCATGTTGAGGGTGAGGGGCAAGGCAATCAGCCTCGACGCCAGACCCAGAATAAGCAGGATGCTTCCGCCAGCTTCCAGCGCTCCGATGAAGTAGGCGTTGAAATGAGGAGCCGGAACGCCCATGTTGGTGAAATTTTCGATGGTCTGAGGGATGTTGGACAGCTTTCCCCATCCTGTCTGCCAGAACTGCCATCCCCAGTACAGCCGGATGGCCAGCAGCAGCGGCGACTCAAGCAGATTTGCCGCCTTAAGAAACCACGAATAGAGAAGATCGGCTATTTTTACCAATGAATTCATTATGGCTGCTTATTCCGCTGAAGGCTTGCAGAACCAGCCTAAAGATGACCAATTGGCAAACCAATCATGTAGTTGCCCGGTGATGTTTTCGACCTTGCCATGGGTCCAGTTGACTGACTCCTCAATAGCCTGGGAAAGAGTCTTGCCTTGCTGAAGGGCACACAGCAAAGCGAAGGCATCGGGCTCCAGGCGCTTGAAATAGACGGTTTCCTCTTCCTGCCTGTGGACGGCCAGATAGACCTTTTCCCGCTTGGGAAGCCGTAAGCGCGGGCCCGGAGACTTTTGAGCGCGCTCCAGCACAACATTGCTGGCGATATCGCTCTCTTGCTCTTCGCCGTGGCGAATGCTCAACAGCAGCTCGTCCACCGGGTAGGCCAGGTCGAGTAATCGCAGATAAGGCTGGAAATGGAAGATTGGATCCTCGCCCAGGCTGCGAAGATCATCGGCCGTAAGCTTAGGCAGTTCAGCCTGGTCAAAGACATCAATGTCGGCCCATTCGAGGCGCACCATATCCAGTGCCAGGCGCGGTACCTTGGGTGTGAACTCCGGGTGCTGCCGAAGCCACGGCTCTAAACGGGCGCCGAGATTGCGCAACGTAAAGGATTCCGACGGGCGATCCGTCAAATAAGAGACGGCCAATTTCTCGAATTTACGTTCCCCGATAATGGCGCGCAGTCCCGGAAAGTCCTCCATCAGCGAAGAAAGAAGGCGGAACCAATAGACACGATTGTAGATTTCCAGCCGTTCAAACGAGGTCAGCCGATCATTAGGCTTGATCACCTCGTCTACGATCTTCTTTACCGGCCGTCCGTCGAGGGTACGCTTGCGCATTCCCTCAGACGAGGTCAGCGGCTGCTGAATCACGCCGAGTACGATTCGCTGCAGTTGCTCCAGGTCCATCAGGCCCTTGCTTTCTCCGCCGCATCGGGTCTGGCATTCGTGTAAGGGCTGATCACCGCATGTCCGTCCATCGGCACCGGCTGCTGCTTGCCTTTGAGGAATTTCTTGGCCTTCAGGGCCTCATGGTGAACCTCTTCGAAAGAGGGGATTCTATCGTCCCACTCCAGCAGGGTCGCCGTAGGGCCTGCCAGCTCAATCGCGCGGGCATAGAGGTCCCACACGGGATCGAGCACTGGATGATCGTGGGTATCAAGAATATATTTTTCGAACTTCGAATGTCCTGCGATGTGAATCTGGGCCACACGCTCAGGCGCGATGCTGTTCAGGTAATCGAAGGGATTGAAGCTATGGTTTTGCGACGAAACGTAAATATTGTTCACGTCGAGCAAGATTCCGCAATCCGCTTGCTCCACTACCTCATTCAGGAACTCCCATTCCGTCATCTCTGAAACGTGATACTCGGCATAGCTGCTCACGTTTTCGACCGCGATGGGCACTTCCACGAAATCACGCACCTCCCGGATTTTTTGGGCGGTCTTCCTGGCTGCCTCAAAGGTGTAGGGCATAGGCAGAAGATCGTGTGAGTATTTGCCATCCACACTGCCCCAGCACAGATGGTCCGTTAGCCAGGGAGTCTTAGTACGCTTGACCAGTGTCTTCAGCCTCCGGAGATGTTCCCGATTTAAGGGTTCGGCAGAGCCGAAATACATGGAGACCCCGTGCTGCACAACGCGATATTGGTCGAGGATCTGGTCGAGCACCTTCAGGGGACGCCCGCCGTCGATCATGAAATTCTCAGAGATGATCTCGAACCAATCAACGACCGGTTTCTTTTCGAAGATGTGATTGTAATGCGGGATACGAAGGCCAATTCCGATTCCGTAATCCGAATATCCGTTGAACTTATTTGCGGGCATAAAAAAAATCGTAGTTCAGATTAGATGCGGTGGAAAAGGTGGAGGACCAGGGACTTGCTCCACAGGTCCTCCGACAACGAGAGAACCTTATTTGTCCTTTGGCATCGGGTGCTTAGGATCGGTGGAGCAACCGCCCTGTCCTTTACAGTCGTTCTTTCCCTTGTTGGCTCCGCAGCCGCCCTTGCCTTTGCAGGAGTTTTGGCCTTTACAGGCATGTTTTTCTTTGGCGCTCTTGCCAGCTTTCTTGCCGCTGGACTTCTTCGCCGTGTCCTGACCGGTGGTGTCCTGCGCAACAGCACTTTGTCCGGCAACGAAACCAGCCAGCGCAGCACCCATCATTAATGCTCGAATCGACTTTGTCATTTTGAAAAATCTCCTTTTCTTCAATACGTGACACAAGAACTTTTGGATTGAGAACTACAGACGAACTGTCAGCCCAACAGCAATCATTTGAGTGGTGGTTGCCCACGCCCGAATGAGGTCACTGAAGGTAAGTTTCTGGGCGGCGATTTACCTGCACAGATTACACTCCATGGGTACTTCGCTATCCAAAATGGTTACGATGATAGCACATGGCATTTATTCGGGAGCTGACCACTAAGGCGACAGCAGTGCTCCTCAAGTTAGATATTTCTAATGTGTAGAAATTACTGCGAGCCTTAGGGCCGAAGCTTCCAACCGCAGAGTCGCAGAGAAGTGCAGGTTCAGGTCACGAAGGGAGGAAGAAATCCCTCATTTTTGCCGTTGCACGAGGAAGCGCGCCAGGTCCTTCAGAGTTTGAGCGCGGTTGCCGAAGGAATCGAGCCAGTTGCAACCGGTAACCACCAGGGCATCGGCCCGGCGCAATGATTCTTCAACTCCAAAAAGCGCCGGATAGGTGGCTTTCTCTGAAGCTGTATCTTTACCTGCTGTCTTGCCCAATTGTTCTGAGGACTGGGTCACATCCAAGACGTCGTCCACGATTTGAAATGCCAGGCCGACGGAGCGGCCAAAGTCGCGAAGCCGATGGATCTCCGTAGGAGAACCGCCGGCATGGATCCCGCCGCTCACCAGGCTCGCGGTAATCAGCGCGCCGGTCTTGGAGCGATGGATGTATTCAAGCGTGGCTGCGTTGGGCCGCTGGCGTTCGGCCTCCAGGTCCTTGACCTGGCCGCCAATCATTCCATCCACAGTGCCGGTGCTGCGGGCAATTTCTTCAATGATTTTCACGCGTGCTTCGGCAGGGCATTTGAGCCGGGAAAGCACCTCATAGGCCTGGGTCTGGAGCGCGTCCCCAGCCAGGATCGCGAGGGCTTCGCCATAGACGACGTGGCAGGTAGGCTTGCCTCGGCGGAGATCGTCGTTGTCCAGGGCTGGAAGATCATCATGAATGAGCGAATAGGTATGCAGCATCTCCAGTGCGCTGCCCAACTCTTCAATGCCTTCAGGCAGTTTGCCGGAAATCATGCGGGCAGCCTCCATGCACAAGATGGGCCGCAGACGCTTTCCGCCGGCAAACACGCTATGCCGCATGGCCTGGTGAATGGATTCCGGCCGCTGAGTGGGGGGAGGCAGCAATCTTTCCAGTGCCTGGTCAATGATGTGCTGGCCTTCCAGCAAAGTATCTTTGAACATGAACAATTGAGTATAACAAGGAGAATCGGTCCTTAGTTTTTTAGTCATCAGCCCTTAGCCCTTAGTCTTTAGTCTGAGCCTTAGCTGATGCGAAGATTTTCGAGAGAGCTGCAGGAACGCGGGTATAGCTCAAAGCAATTCACGACGAAAAAGGGAGCGCAATTTCTGCGCTCCCTTTCGCTCTGGACGGGAGGAGCCAGAGACAGAGCCGATTATGCCGCATGGGCATGGGGCAAGAATTCTGTGCTGGTGGCAGCCAAGACAATGGCGCGTATATCTGAGGCGTTACAGCAATCTGCGGCGCCGGCGGCCAGAGCGTCCATCCACATCTTTTCGTCAGCGAGGCGATGGGTACAGACGATGGTGGTGGTTGTGCCGAACTCCTGATGCAGCTGCTGGACTTGAGAGAGACCGGCCAACTCCAGATCCACGACCGCCACATCGGCGCGGTGTTGGGGAATGGAATTGCGCAATTCACCGAAGTCGTGGGCCACATTTACGAGCCGGAAATGGTTGTGCAGAGACCGGGCCAGGGATTCCGCGGCCTTGGCACTGCAATGAGCTACAACAACGCTGAGTGGTTTCAAATCGAGCACCCTCCTTCCTGGCTGCGGCGAAAAGCAGAATGCTTTTTGCCGGAAGTTGGTTGCTGCGGATTGCCCGCAGATTTCAGGGGAAAAACTTACTTTCTGGTTACCTGGGCCTTTTCGGCAGGAGCCTCATAAGGCTCAGGCTGCAACTTTCCGTTCTGCTTGAGAAGGATCTCAACTTTGCCCTCCGCCTCCTCCAGCTCTTTGCGGCAGGATGCAGAAACCTGGACTCCTTCTTCAAACAGTTTCAACGCCTGCTCAAGCGGCACATTGCCTTTCTCGAGCTCATCGACAATTTGTTCTAAGCGCTGAAGACAGTCTTCAAATCGGGCCAATGCCAAACTCCAAAATTCATTAACTCATTCTACGCCGGTATTCAAGAGGCATTCTGGAATTATTTTTTTATCAAAGCAATAATTGCAGATCTGGAGGGTGCTGAATGAAGCGAATTACTTTCCCGCAGATGCGGGACTCTCTATTTCCAGCACGTCAATGGCTGAAGAATAACGGCCCAGCGGAGCCGAAACCTGGGCGCCCTGCACCAATCCTCGCACCTGGTGAAGCATGTCGCGGGCGATCTGGATACCTTCTGTGCGGGCAGCCTCCGCGTTCGCGGCGCGGCCCATGCGCTCGACGATGGAGTCGGGCACGGAGACGCGCAGCTCGTTCTTCATGAATTCCGCGTTGCGCACGCTGACCAGGGGCCAGATGCCGGCCAGCACAGGAATGCGGCAATGTTCAATGCGGCGCAGAAATGTTTCCAGCAGGCCGATATCAAAGACCGGCTGGGTCACAGCATAGTCGGCCCCTGCTTCCACCTTGTATT
>Ga0210400_10001060_pt1 | contig 28219 bp, 26 predicted proteins | sample IncBWH26MmetaG_FD_155456 | JGI IMG/M metagenome (GOLD analysis project Ga0210400, IMG submission 155456) | Forest soil microbial communities from Barre Woods Harvard Forest LTER site, Petersham, Massachusetts, United States - Inc-BW-H-26-M | ecosystem: Environmental > Terrestrial > Soil >... | reverse complement strand
GTCGAGGCTGCCGGCCTCCACGAGGTCGAAGCCTTCGGCCCAGAAGGGTGTGCCGTCCCACGCCTCGCTCAGGGGCGCCTGCTCATACCAGAAATCCTCCGGCGCGTAGCGCACGAGCAGCGGCTTTTTCCCCGTGCGGGCCACGACCACATGGTGCGGGCCCGCCATGGGGCACCAGTGCGTGAAGTGGGGCACCGCGTGGAAGGGCGCGTCCTGGTCATCCGCGAAATAGGTGTGGGGTTCGCCGCTGCTGATGACGAGAGCCGAGAAGCCCGTCCGCGCGAGCGATTCCTCGGCGTCCGATTGGCGCTTGGCGAGATGGTCGCGGAAGAACTGGGTCAGGTCGGACATGGGGAATCACCTCGGACGGCAAAAAATACCACGCGGAGGGCAGCGGAGGCGCGGAGGTCAGCGGAGAAAGAACCGATTCATCATTGAGCTGCGGGGAAGACTCTTTCCCCCTCGCGGTTCAATCGTTGATGGTGCGTTGTCCGGTCGCCCTCGGAAACATGCGATGAACCAAAGAACCTTTACCTCGGCTGCCCTCCGCGCCTCCGCTTCATTCCGCGTGGTGGCTTTTCATAGGAACTTCAATTCCTTCGCCTCCGGCGCGAAGCCGTGGCGGACGGCCTTCTCGTAGAAGAGGGCGAGGCTCTGGCGCTCGGCCTCACCCAGCGTGTGGCTGAGGTTCTCCGTGAGGTATTCCACCAGCTCCAGCTTGGTCCAGCCGATGCTGCGACGGGCCTCGTCCACGATCTGGTTCAGGGCGTCGCGGCCCATCTCGTAGCTCTGGTGGAAGAAGGGCGCGACCCCGCCTGGGACCGGGACCTCGGGCGCGTCGTCCCGCACGCACCAGAGCGCGAAGACGAAGGGCAGGCCGGTCCAGGCGTGCCATTCCTCGGCGAGGTCCAGGACGAAGAGGCCCTCCTTGTGGGCGCGCATGGCGCCGTCGCCGATCATGAGCGCCGCATCGTGGCCGGCCAGCATGGCGGCGAGGTCGGGAGCCATGTCCGTGACGGAGGGATTCGCGCCGTAGCGTTCCCGCAGCAGGAGCTGGCCCAGCACCACGGAGGTGCGCGAGCTGGTGTCCAGCGCCAGGCTCTTGATCTCCTGTGGTGGAACCTTGGAGAGGATGACGACGCTCCGCACCCGCTTGGGCGAGGAGATGCAGAGTCCCGGCACGATCTTCAGGCCCAGGATGCGCAGGTACTCGATGGAGCTGATGAGGCCCGCGTCCACCTCGCCCTCCCGCAGCCGGTCCGCGCAGACGCTGGGGTAGTGGAACTTCAGATGGAAGTGCTCCCAGCCCAGCCCGTGCTTGAATCCGTGGTTCAACGGCGCCGCGTTCAAGTAGTCGATGATGCTGAGACGGAACGGTCGCGCGGCCATGGGACCAGTGTAGCCTTTGAACGAGTGACTTATGTCCGCCCTGCCTCCGCTTCCGCCGCTCCATCGCATCCCATCCCCGGTGGGGGTGCTGGGCGCGGCCTTTGACGCGCAGGGGAAGCTGACGCAGCTGTGGCGGCTCAGGGAGGGGCGGGGCGAATGGCCGCCGGAACCGGAGGGCCCCGAGCCCAAGGCTCTGGGCTTCCTAAAGCGTCAGCTCGCCTCCTATTTCTCGGGCACCCTTCGCGACTTCAACATCCCCATGGAAGCGGAAGGCACGGAGTTCCAGATGCGGGTCTGGAAGGAGCTCCAGCGCATCCCCTACGGGAAGGCCATCAGCTACATGGAGCTGGCCCGCCGCCTGGGGGATGAGAAGTGCATCCGCGCCGCGGCGCGCGCCAACGGCGCGAACCCCATCTCCATCCTCATTCCCTGCCACCGCGTCATCGGCAGCGACGGAAGCCTCACAGGCTATGGCGGGGGCCTGGACATGAAGGAGCACCTCCTCCAGCTCGAAGGCGTCATACCGAAGCCGGATGGCGTGCAGCCGGGGCTCTTTGAATGAAGCCAACAACTCTTGATGATGGTGAGTTCGAAGTCCTGGAACGCGTCATGCGCGACGCGCTGCGCGAGCCCCGGGCCTTTCGTGTCGTGGGCGATTTCGCGAAGGCCATGCACATGACGCCCCGTCAGGCGGAGGCCCTGTTCCAACGCCACGCCCAGCAGACAGCGGGGGCCTTTCTCGAGGGCGCCGGCGTGGCGGCGGTTTGCAGGCGCATGGCGGATGGCGGCGTGGGGCCGGACATGGGCTTGGCCGCGGGTTTCAAGCGCCGCACGGGCCTCAACCCTGATGGATACGCGGCGATGCTGAAAGGCAGCTGGTTCGGCCTGCGTCTGCCTCATGGCTATCGCATCGAAGATCTGCTGGCCTATCAGGGGCGCGATACCCAGAGCGTGTCCGAACGCGTGGAGGACAGGACGCTGCGCAAGGCCTTCCTGCTGGAGGGGCGCGCCGTCGTGCTGCAGCTCCGGTTCACGGACGGCAGCATCGAAGTGTCACTGGATCCGCCTGTGCCGCCAGGTCCGAACGCGATGGCCCAGGTCCATCGCATGGCGCGGCGGCTGCTGGGGCTGGATCAGGATCCGGCCGCTCTGGAAGCTGAACCTTCGCGCGCGCGCCTTGTGGCCGGGCGCAAGGGCCTGCGCGTGCCACTGAGCCTGGATCCCTTCGAGGCGCTGGTCTGGGCCATCCTGGGCCAGCAGGTGAACCTCGCCTTCGCCTACGCGCTGCGCCGCGACATCATCCGCGCCTGGGGGGTGCCCGCGCCCGGAGGACTCATCGCGCATCCCCCGCCGGAGGCTCTCGCCGCGCTCGAGCCGGAAGCACTGCTGCCGTTGCGTCTTTCACGCCGCAAGGCCGAATACCTCGTGCTGGCCGCGCAGCGCGTGGCGGACGGAACCCTGGATCTCGATGGTTTCCTCACCGCCACCTCCGCCGAGCGCGCACTGCTGGCACTGCGGGGATGCGGTCCCTGGACGGCGGCCTACACGCTCATGCGCGGCCTCGGTTTTCCCGACTGCGTGCCCGTGGGCGATGCGGGCCTCACGCTGGCGCTGCAGCGGTTCTTCGCGCTGGAATCACGGCCCGGGCCCAGGGAGACGCTGGATCTCATGGCCGCCTTCGCCCCCCATCGCAGCCTCGCCACCTATCACCTGTGGACTAGCCTCAAAGGTGTGCCAGCGTAAGCAGAGCGACGGCTTCGATATGCGGGGTCAAGGGGAAGAGGTCCAGCGCGGCGATATGCTCTACGCGCCAAGCTGCTTCGAGGCGTTTCAGGTCGCGGCAGAAGGCGGCGCCGTCGCAACCCACCAGCACCATGCGGCCTGCGCCCCCCGTGAGGAGTTTTGAGACCGCCTCGGGCGCGAGGCCGGTGCGGGGCGGGTCGAGGAGGATGACATCGCCTTCCTCGCCAAGATGCTCCGGCAGCCAGGCGCCCACATCGGCCACAGCGCAGTCGGCGTCCAGCTTCAGGTCGGCGAGGTTCAACCGGGCCGCAGCGACGGCGGCCTCGCCGCTCTCCACGAGCACGAAGCGCCGGAAGCGGCCCCGCAGCAGGGCGCTGAAAAGCCCCACGCCGCCGTAGAGATCGTAGAGCGTGTCGCCGCGCACATCCCACGCTTCGAGCGCAGCGCTGAATGCGGTCGTGGCCCAAGCGGGGCTCACCTGGAAGAAGCCCCCTGCGGGCTGCCGCAGTGAAGCGCCAGCAAGCTGATGGATCACCGGCGCATCGTCCGCATGCCAGCCTCCAGCCTGAAACCTCCAGCCTCCGGCCTCACAACTCGCCCGCACTTCTCCCGCAGGTGTCCCGGTCGCCAGCTCCCAGCGACCGGGCCGCGAGGGCAGGACGCCAGAGGCCAGCGCGGCGCGTAGGGGCTCGATGGCCGCCGATAGCGCTTCCTCCGCCACGGGACACGCTTCGATGGGAACGATGTCGTGGCTGCGGCGGCGGTGGAAGCCCAACGAGCGACCGTCCCAATGGAGCTGGATGCGCGCGCGTTTCGCGGGCGACGGCGCGGGATGCCATGTGAATTCTTCGCGCCCCAGTTGGCGGCGGAAGAGGTCGGCCACCATCTGCCGCTTGAGCTCCGAAGCCTCGGCGCCCGCGCCCCACAAGGAGCAACCGCCGCAGGTCCGGGCCACGGGACAGGCGGGCGGGACGCGGCGCGGATCCTCCGTGATCCATGAGCGGACATCGCCTTCCGCGTGGCCGGATTTCCAGCGCAAGTCCGCTTCCACTTCCTCACCGGGGAAGAGGGCCAAGGGCGCCTCCAACAGGATGACGCGGCCGTCCTCGGCCCGCGCCAAACCCCGGCCGCCCCAGGCCAGGCGCTCGATGGTCCCGCGCCAGGGCACCGTCTCCGTTGACGCCTTCCGGTATGCTGGTCCCCGATTCCTCCCAGCGGAGTTTCCCTTGCGTCTCACCGTCTCGGCTCCTTCCGAGCACCGTAGCAGCCTCGAAGCCTGCCTGCGGAGCGACTTGGCGGGGCAGGTGGACTGGAGTGTGGAGGGTGACGCGGATGTGGTCATTGGCACGCCCGGCCGTGGTCGGCTGGCGGGCTGCGCGGCCTGGCCCGGCCCCGAGGCCGCGGCAGCGCTGGTGGCGGCGGGCTGGGAGCGGCGCCTGGACCAGCAGGACATGGAACGGCTGAACCAGGTGGGCCGCGCGCTGGCCTCCGAGCAGAACCTGGACCGGCTGCTGGACCTCATCCTCAGCTCCGCGCGGGAGCTGCTGGATGCTGAAGCCGGCAGCCTCTATCTCGTGGATGAGCAGAACGGCAAGCGGGAGCTGGTCTTCGCGCACACGCAGAACGCCAAGGTGAGCCTGCCCTACCACCAGTTCCGCATGCCCATCAGCAAGGGAACGCTGGCGGGCTTCGCGGCGGTCACAGGTGAGAGCCTCAACCTGGAGGATGTCTACAAGCTGCCGGAGGACGCGCCCTACCACTTCAGCGACGCCTTCGACAGGCAGGCCCGCTACCGCACGGTCTCCATGCTCGTGGTGCCCATGAAGGACGCCCAGGGCGGCACGCTGGGCGTGCTCCAGCTCATCAACCGCGTCATGCGGACACCGGAGGGCGAGGCCGTCCTGCCCTTCCTCGCCAGCCATCAGGCCATGGCGGAGAGTCTGGCGGGGCAGGCCGGTGTCGCCGTGAAGAACGCCAAGCTGAGAGCGGAAATCGAGGAGCTGTTCGAAGGCTTCGTGAACGCCTCGGTGACTGCCATCGAGTCCCGGGACCCTGTCACATCCGGCCATTCGGGCCGCGTGGCGGATCTCACCGTGGGCTTGGCGGAGGCCGTCAACCGCGCGCCCAACGGCGTCTATGCGAGCCTCCGTTTCAGCGACCACCAGATGCGGGAGATCCGCTATGCGAGCCTTCTCCACGATTTCGGGAAAGTGGGCGTGCGCGAGCAGGTGCTGGTGAAGGCGAAGAAGCTGGAGCCGGGGAAGCTCGAGATCGTCCTTCAGCGTCTGCGCCAGCGGTCGCTGGAGGAGGCGCTGGCCATGCTGGCCCAGGCTTGGAAGGGCGGCGAAGCTTATGATCCTGCGGCTTGGGAATCCCGTGTCCGGGACCGTGAAACGGAGGCTGCACGGCTCATCGCCCTCATCCGCCAGAGCAACGAGCCAACGGTGCTGGACCAGGAGGTTGCCAAGGGCCTCGGCCTTGTGGCGGATCTGGACTTCACTCACTGGAGCGGCGCGAAGCAGCCGGTGCTGGAGGAACCCGATCTCGCCGTGCTCCGCATCCGCCGCGGCAGCCTCTCCGAATCTGAGCGGATGGAGATCGAGAGCCATGTGACCCACACCTTCCGCTTCCTCAGCCAGATCCCGTGGACTGGCGATCTCCAAGGCGTTCCGGAGATCGCCTACGCCCACCACGAGCGGATGACGGGCACGGGGTATCCCCGCAAACTGGGCGGTGACGCCATTCCCGTCCAGAGCCGCGCCATGGCCATCGCGGATGTGTTCGACGCGCTCACGGCCCGCGACCGCCCCTACAAGGGCGCCGTGCCCCTGGAGAAGAGCCTCGACATCCTGGGCGAGGAGGCCAAGCATGGCCACCTGGACCAGCCCCTGCTGGACCTCTTCATCGAGGCCAAGGTCTTCGAGCGGACCTCAGGCAAATGAAGGCCGGGTCTCCCGGGGGGCTGTGAGACAATGACGGATTCGGGAGAGCCCATGTCCGACGCCGAGCGCGCGCCGCGCACCCTCGATATCCAGGCCATCATGGCCCTGCTGCCCCACCGCTACCCCATCCTGCTGGTGGACCGGGTGCTCGATTACGAGCCCAGGCAGTGGATCCGCGGGCTCAAGAACATCACCTTCAACGAGCAGATCTTCCAGGGCCACTTCCCGAAGCGGCCAGTGTTCCCCGGCGTGATGATCGTGGAGGCCATGGCCCAGTGCGGCGGCTGCCTCGTCATGCAGGAGTTCGAGGATCTGTCGAAGAAGGTCATCTACTTCATGTCCATGGACGCCGTGAAATTCCGCAAGCCCGTGGTGCCCGGCGACCAGATGGTGATGGAGGTCAAGATCCTCAGCTTCAAGGGCCGCATCTGCAAGCTGCGGGGCGAGGCTTTCGTGGACGGCCAGAAGGTCGCCGAGGCCGAGTTCATGTCCATGCTCCAGGACCTCAATGACGGGGAGGCCGGGCAGTGAGCGCCAGCGTCCATCCTTCTTCCGTCGTGGCCAAGGATGTGGAGCTCGGCGAAGGCGCCATCATCGGCCCTTTCTGCGTGGTGGAAGGCCCCAGCCGCATCGGCGAAGGCACGCTCCTCAAGAGCCACGCGGTGGTGGGCCCCCACACGGAGATCGGCGAGGCCTGCGTCCTCTTCCCCCACTCTGCCGTGGGCCTGGAGCCTCAAGACCTGAAGTTCAAGGGCGCGCCCACGAAGCTCGTCATCGGGAACCGCAATGTGTTCCGCGAGAACACCACCGTCCACCGCGGCACCGAGGGTGGCGGTGGCATCACGAAGCTCGGCGATGACAACTTCCTCATGGCCGGCGCCCATGTCGCGCACGATTGCATCGTGGGAGACAAGAACATCCTGGCGAATTCGGCCACGCTGGCGGGGCATGTGGATGTGGGGTCCGGCTGCAACATCGGCGCCTTCTCCGCCGTCCACCAGTTCTGCCGCGTGGGCGACCACGCCTTCATCGGCGGCTTCACGGTCGTCACCCAGGATGCGCTGCCCTTCATGAAGACCGTGGGCGCCCGCGACACCAAGAGCTACGGCGTGAACACCATCGGGCTGCAGCGCAAGGGCTTCTCCGCGGAGTCCGTGGACGCCCTCAAGAAGGCCCACCGCATCCTCTTCCATGGTGACCTGCTCCGCGAGGAGGCGCTCAACCGTTGCGAAAAGGAATTGGGGACCGTGGCTGAGGTCGCCTATCTGCTTCGCTTCATCCGTGAGAGCAAGCGGGGCATCCACCGTGGGTGAGACAAAAAAGTTCGCCACAGTCGCCATCGTCGGGCTCCCCAACGCGGGGAAGTCCACGCTGCTGAACACGCTGCTGGGCCAGCGACTGGCGGCCACCAGCCAGACGCCGCAGACCACGCGCACCCGTGTCCTGGGTGTGGTGGAACGCGGGCCCGTGCAGCTGGCCTTCCTGGACACGCCCGGCGTCCACAAGCCGCAGCACGCCCTCAACGAGCGGATGATGGGCCATGTGGACACGGCGCTGGCCGAGGCCGACATCCTGCTGTGGGTGGTGGATGCGGACGGCTATCTGGGCGATGGCGAGCAGAGCCTCGCCAAGCGGCTGGCGACGCTGAACCGGCCGGTCTACCTGCTCCTCAATAAACTGGATTTGCTCAGCAAGAGCCGGCTCTTTGAGACGGTCACGCGCTACAAGGACCTGCTCGAGTTCAAGGAGATCATCCCCATCGGCGCCAAGCTGGGCCAGAACCTGGATCCGCTATGGTCGTTGCTGGAGCGCGACGCGCCTGAGGGCCCCTGGCAGTTCGGCGATGACTCCTACACGGACCAGACGGAGCGCGGCCTCGCCGCGGAGTTCATCCGCGAGAAGGTGCTCCGCAAGACCCGCGAGGAAGTTCCCCATGGCGTGGCCGTGGAGATCGAGCGCTGGATCGAGGCCGGGCAGCAGGATTTCCCGGAAGATCTGGACGAGAGCGGCGTCTTCATCGCCGGGCTCATCCTCGTGGAGAAGGACAACCATCGCCGCATCCTTTTGGGCCGCGCGGGGGAGATGATCAAGGACATCCGCCAAAGCGCCCAGCGCGAGCTCAAGAAGCTGCTGGAGCGTCCCGTGCGCTTGGAGTTGTTTGTCAAAGTGGACGAGGGATGGCGGGATCGGCCTGACCGCCTAGACCGTCTCCAGCTCTGAATCCCCTAACCCGCAACAGATGCTGGCATCAACTACCTGAACGCTTGTCGCTTGACGCTGCCTGGCAGCGCCAAGCTCGGCGTTCATGGGAGTTGACAGCGGCTGGCGGGACCGGCCGGACAAGCTGGACCGGCTGAAGCTCTGACTCAGATGCTCAGGTCGCTGCTGCGATGGGCTTCATCCAGCGGCGCCACGCCCGCTTCCGTCAGGGCCGTGAACTGGGCCTGGCTCGCGTCGTAGGCGAAGACCTCGCCAGTCTGGATCTTGTAGACCCAGCCGTGGAGCCGCAGGGCGCCCTGCTCGATGGCGGCCGCGACGGAGGGGTGGGTGCGCAGGTTCTCCAACTGCACGAGGACATTCTCTTCCACCGTGGCGGTGAAGCGGGCCTCGCCCTCCAGGTCCGAATAGTTCTCGCGGACGATGCGGCCCGTCTCCGCCGCGTGGCTCATCCAAGCCTTCATGGCGGGCAGGCCTTCGATCAAAGCCGGGTCCAGCACCGCCTGCATGGCGCCGCAGTTGGAGTGGCCGCAAACGATGATCTCGCGCACCTTGAGGGCCACGACGGCGAACTCGATGGCTGCTGCCGTGGAGCCCACATGCTCGTCGTAGCGGGCGACGAGGTTGCCCACATTGCGGAGGATGAACAGTTCGCCCGGGCCGGTCTGGGTGATGAGGTTCGGGTCGATCCGCGAATCGGAGCAGGTGATGAAGAGTGTCTCGGGCGACTGCCCGTTCTCCAATCGCTCGAACAGGTCCTTGTGGGAACTGAAGACCTGGCTCTGGAAGTGGTGGAGGCCTTGGACCAGTCGCTGCATCTTTCCAGTCTAGCGGTTCAAGGCCGGAGGCTCACGCTTCGACTTCGAGATGCCTCAGGTGCTCCGCGCTCGTGATGGGGATGTTGGGCTCGTCATGGATGACCTTCCCATCGCGCAGCTTCACGATGCGGTGGGCGTGACGGGCGATGTCCTCCTCGTGTGTGACGAGGATGATCGTGTTGCCCTTCTGGTAGAGCTCCTCGAAGAGCGCCATGATCTCCACGCTGGTCTTGGAATCGAGAGCGCCGGTGGGCTCGTCCGCCAGCAGGATGCTGGGGTCGTTCACGAGAGCGCGGGCGATGGCCACGCGCTGGCGCTGGCCGCCGGAGAGCTGGTTGGGCATGTGGTCGCTGCGGGTGCCGAGGCCCACATTCTCAAGCGCCTTCTGGGCGCGGGCGTGGCGCGCCTCAGGCTTCTCGCCCGCGTAGATGAGGGGCAGCTCCACATTCTGCAAGGCCGTGGTGCGGGCCAGCAGGTTGAAAGTCTGGAAGACGAAGCCGATCTCCTCGTTGCGGATCTGGGCCAGATCATCGTCCGACATGGTCTCCACCCGCTTGCCGTTGAGCACATAGGAGCCGGTGGTGGGCGTGTCCAGGCAGCCGATGACATTCATCATCGTGGACTTGCCGGAGCCCGAGGGGCCCATGATGGCCACATACTCGCCCCGGCCGATGTCGAGGCTCACGCCGTCTAGGGCGCGGACCTCCATGTCGCCCATCTGGTAGACCTTGGTGATGTCCGTCAGCTGGATCAGGGTGGCATCGGTCATGTGAAGTCCTTCCGGGCGCAAGGAGCCGAGGTCAGGATACCTCGTCATCCAATGGGAGACGGATGAGGCAGGACAAAGGTTTAGGCCGGGAAGACTTCCAGGAGGACCGCGAGCCCCAATCCGCCCCCGATCCCCAGGGTGGCGACCCCGAGACCACCGCCCCGGGCGCGGAGCTGGTGGACCAAGGTGGTCACGATGCGTGCTCCGCTGGCGCCGATGGGATGGCCGAGCGCGATGGCGCCTCCAGCCACATTGAGGCGGTCTTCCGGGATGCGGAGCTGGCGCTGGCAGACCAGCACCTGGGCCGCGAAGGCCTCGTTGAGCTCCCAGAGCGCGATATCGCCCACGAGCAACCTCTGCGCACTGAGCAGCTGCTGGACGGCTGGAACGGGAGCCTCCCCCATGTCCAAGGGATCCACGCCAGCCTCCGCCCAACCCAGGATGCGGGCCAGGGGCCGCGCGTCTACCGCTTCGCGAGCCACAAGGAGCGCGGCGGCGCCATCGGAGATCGCGGAGGCGTTGCCGGCCGTCACCTGGCCGCCGAAGACGGGGGCGAGGCGGGCCAGCGTGGCGCTGTCCGCATCGGCCCGCACGCACTCATCGTGGTCCAGTGCCGGATGCGGGAGCCGTTCCGCGTAGAAATGGGCAGTCGCGGCGAGCATGTGACTGCGGAGCGCCCAGGCATCGGCGTCGCCCCGGCCCACGCCCCGCTTGGTGGCGAGGCGCTCGATGGTCTCGCCCATGAGCAAGCCTGTGATGGGGCAGCGTAGGCCGTCCTGGAACATCACATCGGGCGCTTCCTTGTGCCCCATGCGGTAACCCCGGCGCAGGCCGGGCAGCAGGTGGGGCGTGTCGGACATGGCCTCGCTGCCACCGACCAGGATGGGGCCGTCCGCGCCGTCCTTCAACGCCAACGCGCGACAGGCCTCGATGAGGGCCTGCAGGCTGGAGCCGCAGGCCATGTTGATCGTGTGGGCCGTCGCATCAGTCGAGAGGCCGGCCCGCAGCGCGATCGTCCGCGCAGGGTTCATGCCGTTCCCGTGGCTGCGGGCCATGCCCCAGATGACCTCCCGGGGGCGGGGCAGGGCAGGATCCGCGAGCAGGCCCTGGACCGCCGAGATGCCGAGCCCCGTGGCGCCAATGCCCGCCAGGCTGCCCAGGTAGCGGCCCTGGGGCAGGCGTCCCGCTGCGAAGATGAGAAGATCCCCGCTCATGGCTTGACCTGAGTTGGCGGCGCCACGAGGTCATCCGGCGTGGGTTCCCGGGGGCCCAATACCGTGTCATCGGGGGGGAAGCGCGCGTCCCACAGCGCCAGGTGCCGCGCGCCGTATTCGCGGATCCAGAACCTCGCGCGGGCGAAGGCGCCTGAGCTGGAGGAGGGTGCCGGCACGCCGAAGGCGTCCACCCCGAGGGCCCGAGCCAAGTAGAGGGCGCGGGCCGTATGGAAGTCAGAAGTGACGACCACAAGCTTGCGCTGGCCGAAGACATCCCGCGCCCGCCGCAGGCTGTCATAGGTGCGGCGGCCCCCGTAGTCGCAGACGATCAGCAGGGGAGGAACGCCTTGTTTGAGCAGCCATTTCCGCATGGCCTGGGGTTCGTTGTAGGACAGTGTGCGGTTGTCGCCGCTTACGAGGAACCAGCGCACCTTGCCGTTCTTCCACAAATCCAGGGCCACTAGCAGCCGTGATTCGAGGACGGCGGTGGGTTCGCCATCGCCATAGACACCCGCGCCCAGCACGAGGACCGGACACCCCTCGGCCGGGAGTGTCTGGGGCGTCCAGACCCGCCCATCCGCTGCGCCCGGGAACCTTGCCAGGGTCCAGAGCAGATCAATCCCGAGCACCATGGCGAAGCCGAGGCCGGCCCAGAAGGCCTTCCTGCTAAGCAACCTGAGAGCCAGTTCGCGCATCCTCAGGTAGGATAGACCCTTCGCCCGCGCCCCAAAGATGGGGACCTGCCGAGAGCCCCGATGACCCTTCGCCCTGCCTCCGCCACGCCCTCCCTCCGCGGCTCCCGCCTCGCTTTGGCGGGCCTCGCCCCGCTGGGGCTGGCCCTCGTCGCGGGTTCCGTGGGCTGCTACCGCGCCAGCGGCGAGACCCGGCCCACCACGGTGGCCCAGCAGATCCCGGCCACTGGGGGCGACCGCATCGCAGGGAACAAGGCCACGGCGGGGCCGGGCGACTACTACCTGGGCAACGACTACATCCAGATGGCCGTGGACGGCGCGAGGTATGGCTCGGCCAAGGGCCAGTTCGGCGCACCCTCAGGCGGCGCGATCCTCGACATCGGCGGCGTGGCGCTGGACACGGCCTACAACCGTGTCTCCCTGCCCACTGACAATGTGGAGAGCCTGGCGCCGGTGGTGAACCAGGATCCGGACTTGCGCCTGGTATTCGACCGCTACAGCACCACGAACACGACGGATCTCGTCACGCTCACCATGCAGGGCTATCTGCTGGATCCGCTTCACAAACTGGCTGGCGCCACCTGGGCCTCCGACGGCCGCGTCCAGGGCGTCACGGCGATCCACACCATCTCGCTGGGATCCCACGACACCTATTTCACGCTGAACACGACCGTCACCAACAACAGCGGCACGACGCTGCCCATCCAGAGCCTGGGCGACTACCTGCACCAGAGCGGCGGCGGCTTCCGTTTCGTCATTCCCGCCAACCAGGACGCCAGCGGCATTCCGCTCTCCACCTGGGGCCTCGACATCCCCGGCAGCGATTTCACCCAGCCGCTGGCCACGAGCGTCAAAGCGGCCATGGTGGGACTGCAGGGGCTGGAGCCTTCGGCTGAAGATCTGGATAGCCATCAATCCCTTGGCATCCTGCCCCTCGACCAGGATCAGGTGCTGGTGGCCTCTGATCCTCAGGCCACGCTCAACGAAAGCCGTCCCGTCTTCCCGTCCCGTCTCGTGGTGGGGACGGTTCCTCAAGGCGCGAGTCTGCCTGTGGGCGCGGTGACCTCCTATGGACGGCGCCTCTATGCCGTCTCGGGGAACAGCCTCAGCAACGGTTTCCCAAGCGAGGCGGAAGGCATTCTGAACGCCATGGAATTCGCCCGCGCCTCCCTGCGCGGCTTCTCCGACGGGAGATTCTCTTTCTCCACAGGTGGCACCGCCGCTCTGAAGGGGTATCGCCAGACTGAAATCCGGTTTGAGCGGTATATCGGAGACACCACCGCCAACAACCCGGCCACGGATGCGAACCCCGCCCACTGGGCCTTGGAGAGGCTTGTCTCGCCAGGCGGCGGCGAGAATCCTCTGGCCTTCGGGATCCAGAATCTGGTCACGGTTCGTGCCATGCCCGATCCTGCGAAGCCAAGCATCTATCTGCCCTACAGGGTTGTGGTGCGGGACAAGGATATGCAGACGGCGAGCCAGGTCATCAGTGTCACGGCATTCAACGGTGCGATCCTTGCCCCTGCGTTGCTTCGTCCTGATCCATCTGCCATACAAGCCCTTTCGACTCCCCTGGCGGCTGAGAACGGGACCTTCGCCTCCTCCAACGGGAACCCGCTCTCCCCCGCTGTGATCGGCCAGACATTCGGCATCCGCAGGACGGGCGACACCACCGGAGTTCAGGCTTTCCTTCCGGCGAGGGCCACCATTCTCGGCCTGGACGGATCCGGCAATCTTGATGCCTCCAAAGACCCTAATATCCAGCGGATCCGCAATTCGAGCGGCGCTTTCAATCCCGTCCTCAAGAGCAAGCAGTTCACGAACTACTTCATCGGAGCCTACCAGTTCCTGCAGGGCAACGAGGTGTTCGGATGCGAGTTTCTTCCGGCCACGGCAGCCGCTTCCTTTCCCGTCCCTCCAGGTTCTTACGCCGTCTATTTCTCGTCTGGTCCTCTGAACCCCCTTTCGACTCTCACATTCACCGCCGACTCTGCAAGCCCTGTCGATGTTAAGCAGGCTCTTTTGTCATCGCTATCTCGCCCCGCAGGCTGGTCGGCATTTGATGTGCCGGGGCCTTCACAGCGGACTTCTGGCGGCATGCTCCCTGGTGAGCAACTGTCCTCGGCCCTCGCGAATGGTGTGAGCGTGGTCGGCCGCGCAGAATTGGACGCGTTCCAGGACGGAGCCGCGCTCCACGATAGTTTCCGTTCGGAGTTCCTGTCGTCTGGCGATGCCGCGACGGACGCGGCCCACACCGCCGTGATCGGAGTGGACCCTTTCATCGTCAACGGGCGGACTTCGGCTCTGGCCGAAGGTGGATTCACTTCCCTCTTCACCCAAGCACCGAATTCGGCGCTCCCCTTCGGCGGCGCGCTGCCTTCGCAGGGCTGGTCCGCGGCTGATTTCATCGGGCAGGGCGGGGGCAGCTTCGTCATCGCGAACCGTCCGAGGGGGCCGCAGGGGCTCTTCACGGCCCATCCGGTCGCGGCAGGCGTGCCTCTGGGCACGGGGGCGAACAGCTGGTGGGTCGGCACTGATGTGCTGGCCAATGGCCATCGCACCGGCGACTTCGACGCCATCGAGCTGCTCCGGGCCGAGGGATGCAATCCGGCGGATCCCAGCGCCTGGTTTGCGGAGTTCAAGAATGTGCGCACAGACTGGTTCAACCTGCTGAACCTGGAGACGCCTACGCAGTTCACCAAGGGGCTGGGGCTCAGCAGCGGTGTCTACAGTCTCGACACGCCTGTGGGCCTGGCGCGCACCTATCTAAACTTGGGAGGGAGCGGCCTCGCTCAGACCGATCTGAGCCCCGTGGCCAACGCACTCCGCAGCGGTGCCGCGGTCGCTTCCACGGGCCCGCTGCTGGATGTGAGCGTCGGCACCCAGGGCCCAGGCGGACTTGTCGCGGGCCCGATCGCCAGCGTGAGCCTCAAGGCGAATCTCTGGTTCGCCACCTGGATCCCCGTGGACGAGATCCGCGTGGTGGTGAACGGCAGCGTCATCCAGACGCTCCACCTGTCCGACTTTACCCAGGACACGAACGATGCCCGCCACTGGTCCGCGACCATCACGGTTCCCATGGCCGCCAACACTGGCGGCAAGGACGGCTGGATTGTGGTGGAAGCCGGCGTCCCGCTCACCACCACGGGTGCCTACAAGGCCGGCACGCCCTGGAACAAAGTCATGAAGGGCATCTATCCTGTCGCTGTCACCAACCCGATCTTCGTGGATGTGGACGGCGGCGGCTACACGGCCCCGCTCTGACCCCGAGGCCCTGATGCCCGACTGGCTGCCGGACCGATTGCCGGAGGATGTGGAGGCTGAGCGCAGCCTCCTCGCCACCTGCTGCGCGCCGGGCATGGAAGGCCGCGCCTCGGAAATCGTGGCGCGGCTGTCCGAGGACGACTTCGTCGCGCCCCAGCACAAAGCGCTCTTTCAGGCGCTGCGGGAGCTCATCTATACCCAGGTGGAGGTCAACGCCCTCACGCTGAAGGACATTCTCGACCAGCGCGGCCAGCTGGGCAGCGTAGGCGGTTTCGCGGGCCTCACGGAACTGCTCGCCGCGGAGGAAGTGGGCCGCCCCGAAGTGCTGGCGGACCTCCTGAAGCGGAAGACCAAGCTGCGCCGTCTCGTGAAGCTGGGCGCCAAGATGGTCCGCGAAGCGGCGGACGAGGAGAAGCCGCCCCAAGCCCTCGTGGAGGAATCCGCCCAGGAGCTCTTCCACCTCTCTCAGGAGGATGGCAAGGCCCGCGGCCTGCTGGACATCGCCTCCGTGGCGGAGGAGACCGTCGAGCGGCTCCAGACGCGGCTCGCCACGGGCGCGGGCATGGGCGTGCCCACGGGTCTGCCGACCCTCGACACGCTCACGCAAGGGTTCCAGCCTGGCAACCTTATCGTCCTTGCGGCCCGGCCTGGAGTGGGCAAGACGGCGCTCGCCCTGAACTGGCTGCTCCGCGCGGCGGGCGAGCCCTACAACAAGTGCGGCGCCTTCTTCTCGCTGGAAATGAGCCAGGAGGAGGTATTCCTCCGCTTGCTCTCCGCCCACAGCCGCAAGAACCTGAAGAACATCCAGTCCGGGCGCTTCGATGACCGCGACATGGCGGAGCTGCTCGAATCCCGCGACAGGATCATCCAGCTGCCGCTCTACATCTGCGACCAGGCCTCCATCACCGTGCCGCAAATCCAGAACATGGTGGTGAAGCAGGGGACCACCTCCAACCGCAAGGTGGATTTCCTCATCGTGGACTACCTCCAGCTGCTCAGCTCGCCTTCGGGAAGCCGCGCGGCGCAACAGAACGAGGCCGTTCGCGTGGGCGAGATCAGCCGCGGCCTCAAGCTGCTGGCCAAGGACAACGGCATCCCCGTCATCGTGCTTTCGCAGCTCAACCGTGATGTGGAGCACCGCCAAGGCGGGCCGCCGCGGCTGTCGGACCTCCGCGATTCCGGTGCCATCGAACAGGACGCAGACATCGTGGCCTTCATCCACCGCCTCAAGGCGGAGGGTGGCGAGGGACAACCCACGGACAACCATGTGAAGCTCATCGTGGCCAAGCACCGCAATGGCCCCACGCGGGACATCCCCATGACCTTCCAGTCGGATACGGTCAGTTTTTTCGAACTGGCCCTGGAGACGAACCCCGGCTTCGACTGACACGGAAAAGCCCCGCGAGCGCGGGGCTTTTCCGTGGAACGGGGATGATCGCTACTCCAGCCCGAAGGTCGAGGTCTCGATCTCCTTTTTAATGACGCTCATGAAGAGGTCGGCGGTGGCGCCGTCCACGAGGCGGTGGTCGAAGCCGAGGCTGCTGAACATGATCTGGCGGATGGCGATGAAATCCGTGCCATCCGGTCCTGTCACTACCACGGGGCGCTTCACGATGTTGCCCACGCCCTGGATGGCCACATTGGGCTGGTTGATGATGGGCAGGCCGAAGGTGTCGCCGTAGACACCGGGGTTCGTGATGGTGAAGGTCGAGCCGCTGGTCTCATCCGGCTTCAACTTCTTGCTCCGCGCGCGCTCCGCGAGGTCGTTGAGGCCGCGGGCCAGGCCGCCCAGGTTCATCATGTCGGCGCCTTTCAGCACCGGCACGATGAGGCCCCAGTCCAGGCTCACGGCGATGCCGAGGTTGATGTCCTGCTTGTAGACGATGTTGTCGCCGTCCACGGAGGCGTTGACCGCCGGGTAGGCCCGCAGGGCCTTGCAGGCCGCCATCATGATGAAGGGCATGAAGCTCAGCTTCGTGCCGAACTGCTCCTCGAAGGCCTTCTTGTGCCGGGTGCGGAGCCGGGCCACATTCGTCATGTCGATCTCGAAGACCGTGTAGACATGGGGCGAGACGCGCTTCGACGCGACCATGTTGTCCGCGATGATCTTGCGCATGCGCGTCATGGCCTCCACCTTCACGCGCTCGCCGGGGGCGAAGGCGGGAACGGAGGGCGCGGGCGGGACGGAGATGGCGGGCGTGAGGCCCATGGTCGACGCGGAGGGATCGTGGGCGCCCGCGAGGACGGGCGCGATGGCGCCGCCCTTGGCGAGGTAGGTCTCCATGTCGGTTTTCGTGACACGGCCGGAGATGCCCGTGCCCTGGACCTGCTTGAGATCCACCCCGTGCTGCTTGGCCATTTCGCGGACCAGGGGGCTGGACTTGGACTTGAGGCGGCCTTCCAGGCTGTTGTCATCCTCCACGGCCATGGGGTGTGTGGAAGCCGCGAGGGGCGCGGAGGCGGCGACGGAAGCGGGAGCCGCGGCGGCAGGAGCGGGCGCGGCGGAGGAACCCCCAGCGGCCTTCTCTCCGGCCGCGCCGATGCGCGCGACGACGCTGCCCACGGGCACGGTCTTGTTCACCTCGACGAGGATCTCCAGCAGCGTGCCCGCGGCGGGCGCGGGGATTTCGGCGTCCACCTTGTCGGTGCTGATCTCGTAGAGGGTCTCGTCCTTGGCCACGGCGTCCCCGGGCTGCTTGTGCCACTTGAGGATGGTGGCTTCCGCGATGCTCTCGCCCATCTGAGGCATGACGACATCGAAGGCCATGAGGTGCTCCTTTAAAGATCCGGCGTGCGGAGGTGGTGATTGGTGCGCTGCTGGAAGGCGTGGACCAAGCCCAGCAGGCGGGCATCTGAGAGGGCAGGGCCCATGAACTGCATGCCCACAGGAAGATTCTCGTGGAATCCGGCCGGGAACGCGAGTGCCGGGATGCCTGCCAGCGGCGCGGCCACAGCGTAGGTGTCCGCGAGGTACATGGCTAGCGGGTCGCCGGTGCGGTCGCCCAAGGGGAACGCCACGCAGGGACTCACGGGGGTGGCGATGACATCCACAGCCTTGAAGGCTTCATCGAAGTCCCTGGCCACGAGGGTGCGGGCCTTGAGGGCCTTGAGGTAGAAGGCATCGTAGTGGCCCTTCGACAGGCAGAAGGTGCCCAGCAGGATGCGGCGCTTGACCTCGTCACCGAAGCCCGCGTCGCGGGTGGCCGCGATCATGGCGTCCAGCCCGCCTTCCGCTTTTTCGCGCAGGCCGTAGCGGACGCCGTCGAAACGGCTCAAGTTCGCGGAAGCTTCGCTTGTCACGAGAAGGTAGTAAGTCTCGATGGCGATGTCTGTGCGGGGTAAGCTCACGGGCCTGAGCACGGCGCCGGCGCTCTCGAATTCGCGGAGCGCGGCTTCGATCACGGCCCGCACGCCGGCATCAAGTCCTTCACCGAAATACTCCGAAGGCAACCCGATGCGCAACCCCTTCAACTCCCTGGGCGCCAAGGGGAAGAGCAGATCCTGATGCGGCAGATCCACGCTCGTGTTGTCGAGAGGGTCGCGGCCCGCCATCACGGAGAGCATGGCGGCGATATCCTCGGCGCTCCGCGCGACGGGGCCCACCTGGTCCAGCGACGAAGCCAGAGCTGTGAGCCCGTAGCGGCTGAGCACGCCATAGGTGGGCCGGAGCGCCGTCACATTGCAGAAGCTGGCGGGCAGGCGCACGCTGCCACCGGTGTCAGAGCCCAGCGCGAGAGGCGCGTAGCCCGCGGCCACGCTCACGATGCTCCCGCTGGAACTGCCGCCGGGCGCGCGGTTCCGGTCCCAGGGATTGCGGGCGGGACCGAAGGCGCTGTACTCGCCGCTGGACCCCATGGCGAACTCGTCCATGTTCGCCTTGAGCACCGGCACCGCGCCCGCGTCCAGCAAGCGGCGGACGACGGTGGCGTCGTAGGGCGAGCGGTAGCCTGCGAGGATCTTCGAGCCACAGGTGGCGGGCACCCCCGCCCAGTTCAGGTTGTCCTTGAGAGCCACGGGCAGGCCCAGCACGGGGCCCCGCTCACCAGCCGCCAATCGGCGATCTGCCTCCCGGGCTAGCGCGAGGCTCTGTTCCGGGGCCGTCGCGATCACAGCGTTGAGGGATCCATCCAGGGCCGCGATGCGATCGAGGGCCAGCTGCACCAGGGCTCTGGAGGCGTCACCACCGCCCACGAGCCGCGCCCGCGCTTCCGCCATGGTGGTGCCCAGGACCATCCGCGCTCCCTTGGAATCCGAGTGTGCCAGCACCTTGGAGCTCGTGGCCATGGAGCGGCGCGCGTGGCGCAGACCGCTCCGGACGCGCGGGGCGGCGGGTCGGCCATGGCCGGATTCGGCATTGGAAATGGAAATAGGCTACCATTCGGGTTCCTAGCCCTCTTTTCTCCATGCCCTTCGGAGTGGCTGAATAGCCTGGAGCCATGTCGTCCACTAATCCCTATGAACTGCTTGAGGTAGCTCCCAGCGCCACGGCGGAGGAGATCAAAGCCGCGTATCTGCGGCTCGCGAAGCAATGGCATCCGGACCGCTTCGCTGGCGCGGAGAAGGCGGGCGCGGAGCAGCGCTTCCGCGAATTGAACGAGGCCTACACGGCGGTGAAGGATCCTTCGCGCCGCGCATCCGTGCCCCTGCCGTCCAAGGCGACCAAGGCGAAAGAAGCTCCTTCCAGCCCCGCGCCGCAGGAACGGAGCGCCAAGGACTGGTACGAGGAGGCCAAGGCCGCCTTTGATCAGAACGATGCCGGCCGCGCCCTCGCGCTGGTGCAGTACGCCATCCGCCAGGACGGCCGCCAGGGCGAGTTCTATGTCCTCCAAGGCCAGGCGCTGGAGCGCATGGGCGACGCGCGCAAGGCGCTGAAGAGCTATGAATCCGCGCTCGTCTTCAACCCGAAGGATGCCGACACGCTCATCCGGATGGCGGATCTCTATGCGGCCGAAGGCATGAAGGCGAGGGCGGAGGCCAGCATCCAGGCAGCCCGCCGCGTGGCCCCCAACCACCGCCGATTCAAGGCGACCAAGCCTGCGGCCGACATCAAGGGCAAAGCTAAAAGCACAGGTAAGGGCAAAGCTCCCGCTCCTCAGGAGAGTCTTGTGGACCAGGCCAAGGCCCTTTGGGGCCGTCTCACCGGAAAGGGTTGAACGATGCCGGGTCTCCACCATGCGGGCATGACGGATGTGGGCTGCGTCCGCAAGCACAACGAGGACAACATGCTCATGGCCCCGGAGCTGGGGCTGTTCGTGGTGGCGGACGGGCTGGGCGGACACGCGGCCGGCGAGGTCGCCAGCCAGATCGTCGTCGAGACCGTGGGCCGGTTCGTGGCGGACACAGTGGAGCAGGAGCGCACCTGGCCCGTGGACTACGATGCCGCCCTCAGCTACAACGCCAACCGCCTCCGCGCCGCTGTGAGCCTTTCTGACAAAGCCATCGCGGAGGACATCCGCCACAATCCAGAGCGGGAGACCATGGGTTCCACCGTGGTGGCCATCATGGTCGGGGAGAGGAAGGCCACTTTCGCCCATGTGGGGGACTCGCGAGCCTACCTGCTGGATAGCGGTGGCATCCGTCAGGTGACGCGGGACCATTCCTGGGTGGCGGAACAGGTGGCCAACGGGATCCTGACCCCCTCTGAGGCCCGGGTCCACCCCTTCCGGAATGTCATCACGCAGGCCCTGGGCAATGGCGGGGAGCTGGCCGTGGAAGTCCAGGAGATGGACCTTACGGAATCGGAACGTCTGTTGCTTTGCTCGGATGGACTGTCGGGCATGGTGCCTGATCAGCAGATCTGGGACATCGTCAGCAAGGCTCCCTCCTTCCAGGCGGCGGTGGAGGCCCTCATCTCTGCGGCCAGGGCCGCCGGGGGCGAGGACAACATCACCGCGATCCTGGTGGGGCTGGGCAATGACGAGGCCCTGCCTAAGAAAAATCAGTCTTGACCCCCCACCTCCGGGTGGTAGATTTATCACCACTTATCAATTCAACCGCCAAAGTGAGGCTCCTGTGGGACTCTTCGGCAGCAAGAACAAGAGTCTTGTCGGCTTGGACATCGGGTCCAGTTCGGTCAAGGTTTGCGAGGTCCAGACGACAGGCAAGGGGGCTTCCCTTCGTCACAAAGTCGTAAAAGTCGGCTCGTCTCCCATTCCATCAGACGCCATCGTGGATGGCGACATCATGGATAGCAACGCTGTTGCGCAGGCTATCCGTCAGGCAATGGGACAGTTGCGCATCAAGAACAAGGATGTGGCTATTTCGCTGTCGGGCCAGCAAGTGATGGTCAAGAAAGTGACATTCCCGCTCATGAGCCCTGCCGAACTCGCGGAAAGCGTCCGCTGGGAGGCCGAGAGCTTCTTCCCCGCCGGGCAGGGCATGGATGCCTACGCCCTGGATTTCGATGTCATCGAGGAGCGCCCCCAGGAAGGCAACATGGATGTGGTCCTGGTGGCCTGCCGCAAGGACAAGCTCGAGTCCTATGTCTCATGCGTGGCCCAGGCCGGGTGCGTGCCCCGGATCGTGGATGTGGATGTCTTCGCCCTCCAGAACGCGCATGAGGTCAATAGCATCCCCAGCGGGGCGGATGAAGTGGCCGCCCTCGTGAACCTGGGCTCGACCTTCGCCAATCTCGCCATGCTGGTGGGCCGCCGGGCCATGTTCTGGCGCGACATCACTTGGGGCACGACCCGCTACCTGGACAAGCTCCAGGAGGACTGGGGCGTCAGCCGGGAAGGCGCCCACTCCCTGCTCGCGGGACAGCCTGCGGAAGGCCACACGCCTAATGAGGTGCAGGGCAGCCTGAACGCGGTGTCCGAGGCCTTCGGCGACGAACTGGCCCGCACCATCGACTTTTTCCGCAGCAGCTTCAAGGTTGACCGCCTGGACCGCGTCCAGCTGGCCGGCGGCGGTTCCATGGTGAATGGCCTGCCGGAAGCCCTGAAGGACCGGCTGCGGGTTCCCGTGGAACGCTTCAACCCCTTCCAGGGCATGGATGTGGACGCCACGGTGGATCCGGGCGCTCTACGCCAGATCGGGGGCGGCGCGGCCGTCGCTGTGGGTCTGTCTCTTCGTCAGGTGGGTGACCGATGATCAAGATCAATCTGCTCGGTGAATCCCTGTCCCAGGCCGGGGCGAGGGCCGCCGCCGCGGAACCGGCGGCGCTTTACGCGGCGGAAGGCGCCCGCAAGACCCTGCCCATCGCTGGCGTCGTGGTGGGCCTCGCGTTTGCCTCGATCGGCGGCGGCTACTATCTCTGGATCAACAACCAGATCGACACGAAGAAGGTCCAGGCCGCTCAACTCCAGAAGGAGCTGGACGAGCTGAAGCCCTTCATCGACCTGGAAGCCAAGTTCCGCAAGAAGAAGGAGGAGCTGCAGAACAAAGAGCAGGTGCTCGTGGACCTGCGCAAGCGCATGCAGCTGCCCGTCTACTTCCTCCAGGAACTGGCCGACAGCCTGCCTGACGATGTCTGGTTCCAGTCCATCCAGCAGAACGGCATGGCCATCACCATCCAGGGCCAGGCCCGGAACTTCGAGTCCATCAACGCCTTCTACAACAACCTCCAGCAGCGGACCCGCTGGTTCAAGTCGGTGAACTACCCTGGCGGCCAGAAGAACGGCGACTGGGTGAACTTCACGATCACCTTCCAGCTCCAGAACGCTGTGTAGAGGATTCGCCATGAACCCGAACCTCCAAAAGCAGATCCTCATCGGCCTCATCGCGGGCCTGCTGGTCTCCGGCATCGCCTACCTCCTCATGGGGGGCAAGCGGGATGAGCTCACCGCGCTGACGGCCAAAGTCGCCCAGCTCGACCTGGATGTCCAGAAAGGCCGCCAACTCAAGGCCAACTACGAGAAGCTCAAGGAAGAGGTCGAGAAGTCCCAGGCGCGCATCGACAAGCTCGTGGCCCTGATGCCCACCGACACCGACACCGGCCAGATCCCTTACAAGATCAAGAAGCTCGCCGACAACTCGGGCATCGACCAGTCCTCTTTCGCGGTGAAGGGCGAGCGCAAGGACAAGTACTACACAGAGCGCATGATCGATTTCGATTTCCGCGCCGGCTACAACAACTTCGGCCTCTTCGCGTCCCAGGTCTCCGGGTACGAGCGCATCATCAGCCTCTCCAACCTGACCTTCACCCGGATCGACAGCAAGGCCTCGCCATATCCGATGACGGTGCACGCCACGGTCAGCGCCTATGTCTACAACCCGGAACCGGCGGCTCCGCCTCCGGCCCCTGCCGCCGCGCCGCGCCCGGCCGCCGGCACGGCTGATTGATCCAGGAGGCCAGGATGAAGCCCACCCGTTCCCATCTTCCGCTGGTCCTGCTCGGCCTCCTGAGCCCTCTCAGCGCCCAGGCTCCCGCTAAGAAGGGCAAGGCGCCCGAGGCCAGCAAAGCCGCTACCCCCGCCCCAGTCAATGCAGCGGCGCCAGCGGTTGCTGACCAGGCGGATGACATCACGGTCATCAAGCCTGTTCCTTACCAGCCAGCCCTGAAACGGGACCCCTTCGCCAGCCCGAGCGACGATTCCACCAAGAACCAGGGGAATCTGGTCGAGGATATCGCCGTCAAGGGGGTGGTCAGCGGCCCAGATGGCAAGCTGCTTGCAGTCATCGTGGACAGCCACGGAAAGTCGACAGTTGTTCCCGTCGGGTTCCGTCTGAGGGACGGCGAGATCGTCGGCATCGACAGTCGCGGCGTCACCTTCCACCAGTGGGAATTGAACACCACCAACCGCTCCGCTTACCGGACAGTCGTCAAGACATTCAAGAACGAGGAGGCGAAATGATGAACGCCCGCCTGAGTACCCTGCTGGTGGCCGGGGCCGTCACCTTCACCGGCCTGCCTGGCACCCAGCTCCGCGCCGAGACCCCGGCTTCCGTGGCATCCCGCGCCTGCACGGTCGAGACGGCCACGCTGGCCTCTACCGGTGCCTCTAGCGCCGTCCTCACCCTCGCCATTCCAGGCATGTCCCAGGCCCCCAAGGTCCAGGTGCTCGATCACCCCCATCGCGTGGTGGTGGATCTCCCCGGCGTGGAACGGGGCCGTTCGGTGGACCGCCAGGAACTGGCCGCCCTCCATCACCCCCTCATCGAACGGGCCCGCATGGCCCAGTTCGCTGTCTCCCCCCAGCCGGTCACCCGCATGGTGTTGGAAGTGGCGGACGGGACCCAGGTCGCCGTCAGCCGCACGGCGGAGGGTGTCCAGCTCTCTCTGAATGCGGGCACAGGCCAGGTCCAGGCTCATTTCGACGCGGCAGCGATGCCTGAAGTTGTGGCTGCTCCTGCGCCGCAGCTGGTCGCCAAGGCCGATGCACCTTCCCCGGCTCCTGTGGTCGCCCTCGGCTCGCTCCCCGAACTTCCCAAGACCGGTGCCACCTTCCAGGCCCTCCCGGTCATGGCCCTTGGCACCGCGGCCCCTGCGGCTGTGGCTTCGCCCGAGCCCATGATGCAGGCTCCGGCCGCCGCTCAGCAGCCTGCCACCGGCTACAGCGCCCGGACCATCGGCCAGGGCGAGCGTCGCTACACCGGCGCCAAGGTCTCTATCGACCTGCCCAACACGGACCTCGTCACCTTCCTCCGCTACTTGGCGGATGTGGGCCACCTGAACCTGGTCTGCGACAGCGATGTCCAGGGCACGGCCACCTACAAGTTCACCGATGTGCCCTGGGACCAGGTGCTCGACATCATCCTGAAGAACGCCGGGCTCGGCAAGGAGATCGACAACGGCGTCCTCCGTGTCGCCAAGATCTCCAGCCTCCAGAGGGAAGCCGAGGAGCGGGGCAAGTTGGCGGAAGCCAAGGCCCTCTCCGGTGATCTTGAGACGGTCACGCGCCCCTTGTCTTACGCCAAGGTGGCAGAGGCCTCCCAGCTGGTCACCAAACTGCTCTCCAAGCGCGGCTCGGTGATCGTGGATGAGCGCACCAACACGCTCATTGTCACGGATCTGCCCGCCTATCTGAAGACTGTCGAGGATCTGCTCCAGACCCTCGACATCCAGATCCAGCAGGTGAGCATCGAAGCCCGCGTGGTCGAGGCCAACAAGGACTGGCAGCGCGCCTTCGGCGTGGAATGGCCTCAGACGAACGGAGGTGTCCATAATCTGGGTGGCGGCTCCGCCTCAGTTCCATGGTTCACGAGCGGAACCGGCCCCAGTTGGAACGGTGGTGGAGGATTCAATCGCACCGCTTCAGGCCAGTCCCTGGGCGTGGGCATTGCTCCCGGCCTTCCAGGTGTTACCAGCATCGCCGCCCCTGCTGGCGAATTCTGGGTCTCCTTCCTCTCCAACCGTTACAGCGTGAACTTCATCCTCCAGGCTCTCGAGAAGGACGGCGTCGTCAAGATCGTCTCCAGCCCGAAGGTGGTGGCCCAGAACAACCGCAAGGCCACCATCCTCTCCGGCCAGAAGATCCCCTACCCGACCCAGCAGGGCGGCGCGGCGGGCGGCGCCATCACCGTGGCCTTCATCGACGCCAACCTCCAGCTGGATGTGACGCCCCAGATCACCAACGAGGGCACGATCCTCTTGGAACTGAAGATCGCGAAGGCGGAAGCGGACTTCAGCCGCACCGTCAACGGCACCCCCACGATCCTCAACAAGTCCATCGAGACCCAAGTGCTCGTCCGTGACGGCGGCACCGCGGTGCTAGGCGGCGTCTATGTGACGAACACCACGAAGGGCACTGCTGGCGTCCCCTTCCTGATGAACATCCCGATCATCGGCGCGCTGTTCCGGACCAAGTCTAATTCGGAAAGCACCCAGGAGCTGCTGATCTTCATCACGCCGCGCATCCTGCACCAGTAATGCGGGTCGGAACCATGAAAAGGCCCCCATGATGGGGGCCTTTTCATGTCTATCGAAACAAAAGGGCGGCCCAGGGGCTGCCTTTCGAGCTTAGCCGTGCCTTCACTTCTTGAGAGGCAGGGTCCGCACGAGCCGCTTGCAGTTCGTGCAGAGCAGCGTGTAGGTGTCAGGCACTTCCATGCGGTAGACGAAGCCGGGTCCCTCCATGGGCTCCTGGCTCTTCTCCTGCAGGCGTCCGAAATGGTACTCCGCGATGCGGACGCTCTGGGGAGCGGTCAGGTCAGCGCCGCAGTGGGTGCAGTTCAGGGACATGCTGGCTCTCCGAAAGGGCGGACGATGGATGCGGGATCTAACGGTCCAGAACGACCAGCATAGCAGGGCCCGGAGCTCTGTTCAGCGCCGGCGCCGGTCCGCATCCCAGGCGAAGAAGCCCCGGCCAGCTTTGCGCCCGAGCGCGCCCTCCGCCACTTTCTCCCGCAGGATGCGTGGCGGTTCGAAGCGGGCGTCCCCCGTTTCCGTGAAGAGCCTTTCGGCGATGGCTAGCCGCAGATCGAGGCCCACACGGTCCGAGAGTTCCAGCGGCCCCACGGGGTGGCCGTAGCCGTTCACCATGAGCGCATCGAGATCTTCCGCCGTAGCCACGCCGGATTCCAGCAGCCGCATGGCTTCCAGCCCCTGGGCCAGTCCCATGCGCGCGGCCGCGTAACCGGGGCCGTCCTGGACCTGCACGAGCCGCAGGTCCAGGGCCGAGGCCAGTGAGGCCGCGCGGGCGCGATCCGCGGCGGGGACGCTTGCCGGCGCCACCAACTCCACGACGCCCATCCTGCCCACGGGCACGAAGAGATGGAAGGCCATGAGCCGCCCGCCCAGATCCGCCGCCGCGTCGAGCGCGGATACTGGCAGCGAGGAACTGCCCGTGAGTCTCAACGCGCTCGCGGGAAGCAAAGGGCCGATGTCGCGCCAAGCGGCGGCTTTCTTCTCCGAATCCTCTGGCAGCGCCTCCAGCACGGCATCTGCACCTTCAAAGGCAGCGGCCTCGCATCCGCGCGCCTGGATCCGCGACACCTCGATGCCCCGCCTGGCCAGCTGGTCGAGAGCGCGCCGCGCATGGGCCTCGTCGCGGCCCACGAGCCGCACGGAGATCCCCCTCGAGGCGGCGTGCCGGGCCAGGGAACACCCCAAGGCGCCCGGCCCGAGGATGGCCAGGATCACGGCCCCTCCGTGCCGGAGGGGCGATGGGCCGATGTGGGCGCGTGGCAGAGGCCGCCTGCCACGATGCGATGGGCGGAGTTGAAGGCCTTGATGATGGAGCCCTTGCCGCCCGCGATGAGATCGCCCGCCAGGTAGAGGCCCGGCACCGTGCTCTGGTAGGCGGCATCCACCACGGGGATCTTGCCGTGGATCTCGGCCCCGGCCGCCTGGAGGAAGGACTCCGGCGTGGAGCCGCCGATGGCGTAGACGATGTGGTGGAAGCGGTCCGACGCGACGGGCGCGCCAGCCTTGAAGCGGACCTCCACCTTCGGGGCCTCACCCGCGTCCGCGAGGCCTCCCACATCCGCCCCCATCCACACGCGGAGGCTCCCCTCCGCCGCCAGTTTGGCCACGATGCCGCGGTTGGTGTCGTTGGCCTTCCCGAACTCGGTGCCGCGGTAGGCGAGGGTGGTGTCGTGCTCGCGGTGGAGGTAGTCCGCGTATTCCAGCGCGGTGTTGCCGCCGCCGATGACGAGGACGCGCTCCCCCTTGGGGACATTGTTGAGGTCGAAATGGATCTGGGCCTTCAAGGCCGGGGGAATCGGGTAGCCGGGCTTGTTGGGCCGGCCGTAGACGCCGATGGCCAGGATCACGGCCTGCGCCCGCCAGGTCCGGTCCTTGGAGTCCACGGCGGTGAAGAGCCCGTCCTCGTCTTTGTGGACCTTCCAGACCTCCGCATCGCATTCCACGGGGAGCTGGTGGTCCTGGATGGCCTGGTCCAGGAGCGCGATACAGGCATCCTTGGAGCAGTCCTGGATGTCCAGGGCGCCTTCCCGGGGGGCGTCCAGGCCCAGGTAGGCCCGGTCCACCCGCTTGCCCGGGGCGTAGAGCTTGAGGATGGACCAGCTGGGCTTCGGCCCCTTCTCCAGGAGCTGGATCCGCGCCACGCCCGCCAGGCGGGCCTCCACGCCCGCCGCGATGCCGGCCGGTCCGGCGCCCACGATCAGCAGGTCAAGCGGCGTCTCCATGTCGGCTTCACCTCCTTCGCAGGATAAGATGAAAGTCCCGCCTCTGTTCCTCCGTTGTGACTCCGTCCACATGCAGATCGACTACGCCGCCATCACCCATCCGGGCCGCATCCGCAAGAACAACGAGGACGCCTACCTCCTG
>Ga0210400_10001059_pt1 | contig 28246 bp, 27 predicted proteins | sample IncBWH26MmetaG_FD_155456 | JGI IMG/M metagenome (GOLD analysis project Ga0210400, IMG submission 155456) | Forest soil microbial communities from Barre Woods Harvard Forest LTER site, Petersham, Massachusetts, United States - Inc-BW-H-26-M | ecosystem: Environmental > Terrestrial > Soil >... | reverse complement strand
TTAGGCGCTCCACACCGGGTGTCCGGCGTGGCAGCCGCGGGGATTTAGCCCTCGCGTCCAGGGTTGCGCGTCGATGCTCCGCGTCCCTTCGGCGATCCTCCCCTTTCAGCCGAGGTCATCGGGCGCACCGCCCTCGCTTGGCCTAATGATGGGGACCGCTCCTCCATCGGTGCTTTAACGCTAACGGACGATCACGCGTCCCCGCAATGGGGAATCTGCAAGCCTTCAGCGCATCAGCTCTTTGAGCAGGGTCTCGCCCCGGGGCCAGGGACCAAAGCCGCTGGCCGCGTTGATGTGGCCGCCGCGATCCAGCAGTGAGAAGCGCGATCCCCAGGCCGAGGCGAAAGCGCGGGCGCGACCCGGGTCGAGGAAGGGATCATCCGCCGCCACAACCACATGGGACGGGAAGGGCAGCGCGGCGCGGGGGATGGGCGCGAAATCGCGCAGTTCCTCCGGCGCGTCCTCGCGCTCCACATCCGAAGGCGCCACCAGGAGCGCGCCGTGGATGGGGCGTTCCTGGGTCGCGGCCCAGTGGACGATGGCGAGGCAGCCCACGGAATGGCCCACGAGCACCGGCGGCTCGCCGTCGAATCGCAGGTGCTGGGCCAGCGCGTCGTCCAGCGCCTCCACCCATTCCCAGCGCCGGGGGAAGTCCCAGTTGGGCATCTCCACCCGGCGCGCGTCCTTCAGCTGCGATTCCCAAAGGCTCTGCCAGTGGCCGGGCCCCAAGTTCTGCCACCCGGGCACAAGGAAGACAGGCCGGTTCACGGCGCCAACTCCAGAAGCCAGGCTTCGTCGCGCACCGCGATGCCCAGCTCCTCCGCCTTCGCGAGCTTGGACCCGGCCTTCTCGCCCGCGAGCAGCAGCGTCGTCTTCTTGGAGACGGAGCCCGTCACCTTGGCGCCGAGGCGTTTCAACAGGGCTTCGGCGTCTTCGCGCGACAGCGTGGGCAGGGTTCCGGTCACGACGGCCACCTCGCCCGACAAGGGTAGCGCGCTCCGGTCCACGGGCTCGGGCGTTTCGGGCGCGACGCCCATGCTCGCGAGTTCGGAGGGCAGCGCGGGATGCAACGCGACGAAGGCGCGAAGAGCGGCGGCCACCTTGGGTCCCACCTCCTCCACGGCCTGCAGCGCGTCCTCACCCGCCGCCCACAGCGCATCGAGGCTCGTGAACGCTTGAGCCAGCAGCTCCGCCGTGCGCGCGCCCACCATGGGAATGCCGAGGGCGTGGATCCAGCGCGCAAGCGGTTTCAATCGCGCGGCCATCAACGCGTCCAACACATTCTGCGCGCTCTTCTCCGCCATGCGCTCCAGCCCCGCGAGGAAGGCCAGGCTGTTGCGGGGATCCTCCAGAAGCCTGAACAGCTGCCAGGGATGCTGGAACCGGTTGGACGCCACGAGCTGTTCCACCAGCGCCTCGCCCATCCCCTCGATGTCCAGCGCCACGCGGGATCCGAAGTGGAGGAAGCGGGCCGTGAGTTTGGCCGGGCATTCGGGGTTGAGGCAGCGGATGGCCACTTCGGCGTCGTCATCCTTGCCGACAGCACCGCCGCAGACGGGGCAGGCTGATGGGATCTGCACGGGTGGCAGGTCCCGCTCCGCCTCGCCGGGCACGAGGGCCACGACCTTCGGGATCACATCGCCGCCCTTCTCGATGAAGACCCGGTGGCCGATGGAGATGTCGAGTCGCGCCAGCTCGTCGGCGTTGTGGAGCGTGGCGCGGCGCACAGTGGAACCAGCGACTTCTACGGCCTCCAGCTCCGCGACGGGCGTGAGCTTGCCTGTGCGGCCCACCTGCCAGGTGATGCCCAGCACCGTCGTCGTCGCCTGCGTCGCGGGGAACTTGAAGGCGATGGCCCAGCGCGGCGCGCGGTCCGTGAAGCCCAGTTGCTGCTGCAAGGCGCCGCCGCGCACCTTGATGACCACGCCGTCGATGTCGAAGCCCAGGCGTTCGCGGCGAGCGCCCACATCCTGGATGAAGGCCAGCACGGCGTCGAGATCGCCTTCCGCGCGCGCGGGCATGGGGGCGAAGCCGAAGGCCTCCAGCCGCGCCATGGCGGCGAAGTGGTCCGTCTCGCCGATCCACTGCCAGGGCAGGAAGGAGAGGCGCCGCCGCGCCACTTCCTGGCTGTCCAGCAGCTTCATGGTGCCGCTGGCGGTGTTGCGGGGATTGGCGTAGCGGGCCTCGCCCTTGGCGTCGCGCTCGCGATTCAACTCCTCCCAGCGCTTGCGGGAAAGGAAGACTTCTCCGCGGACCATGGCGCGCGGGCGCGCGCCCGGCGGAAGCGTGAGCGGGATGTCGGCGATGGTGCGGGCGTTGGCCGTCACTTCCTCGCCCACCTCGCCATCGCCCCGCGTGATGGCGAGGCTTAGGGCGCGGTCCTCGTAGAGAAGCGACAACGAAAGCCCGTCCACCTTCAGCTCGGCGGCGTAGTTCACGGGGAGCAGGGGCCCCAGCTGTTTGCGGACGCGGGCCTCCCACTCGCGCACCTCCTCCTCGGAGTAGGCGTTGTCGAGGCTGTACATGGGCGGATCGTGGCGCTGCTTGGCGAAGGCTTCCACTGGCGGCGCGCCCACGCGGCGGGTGGGGCTGTTGGGATCCGCGAGCTCGGGGTGCGCTTCTTCCAGCGCCTTCAGCTCCTGCTCCAGCGCGTCGTACTCGCCGTCAGAGAGGGTGGGCTGATCGAGGACATAGTAGCGGTAGCGGTGCTGGCGCACCTGCTCCGCGAGGTCCCTCATGCGCGTGCGGAAGTCCATCACCTGATTCTCGCGCGGTGGAGGGCGCCCATCACCACCCCCAGCGCGAGAAAGACGCTGAGCGTGGAGCTGCCGCCGTAGCTGAAGAACGGGAGGGCGATGCCCTTGTTGGGCAGGGCGCCCGCCACCATGCCCACATTGACGAGGATGTGCATGGCGAAGATGCCCGTGGCCCCCGCGCAGTAGTAGGACTCGGCCAGCGTCTTCGCCGCCCGCGCGCCTTCCAGCATGCGCAGGAGCAGCGCGCCGTAGAGGCCCAGGGCCAGCAGCACGCCCAGGAAACCCCGTTCCTCGGCCCACACGGCGAAGACGAAATCGGTGGTCTTCACGGGCAGGTAGTTGAGCTGGGTCTGGCTGCCGCTCGTGAACCCCTTGCCCACGACGCCGCCCGCGCCGATGGCGATGCGGCTCTGGGTGATCTGGTACCCCTTGCCCTTGGGATCGCTCTCCGGATCCAGGAAGATGCGCACCCGGTCCTTCTGGTAGGGGCGCAGCACCTTCTTCCAGGCCACCACGCCCACGATGGGCAGCAGCACGATGAGGACGGCCAGAGTGCGTTTCTTCAGGCCCTTCATGAGCGGGATGAGGAGAAGGATGGGCGTAAAACTGAGCGCCATGCCGAGGTCGGGCTGCTTCAACACCAGCAGCATGGGGAAGGCCACGATGGCCACGACGCCGAGAAAGTCCTGTTTCTCCACGCGGTCCATGGGCCGCGAGCCCAGACGGTGGGCCACGAAGAGCAGCGTCACCCACTTCATGAGCTCGGAGGGCTGGAAAGTCTGGCCGCCGATCGCCAGCCAGCGCCGGGCGCCGCCGATGCGGTGGCCCACGACCAGCACGGCCGCGAGGCTGAGGATGCCGATGGCGTAGATGAGGAGGCTCTTCTTGAAGAGGCGCGTGGGGTCCACGCTGGCCAGCAGGATCATGGCGGTGAGCCCCGCGGCGTTCCAGGCGGACTGCTTGAGCCAGAGTCCCGACTGCGTGGTGCCGCGCCCCGCCGAGTAGAGCGTGAGCGTGCCCATGAAGAGCAGGGCCAGGATGACGAGGAAGAGGCGGCCGTCCAGGGCCCGCAGGCGGCGCAGCATCAGTCCTCCGCAGCAGGAGCGACGGGGAAGGCGTCAGGCACTTTGCCGCCGGGCGGCGGCAGAGGATTCTTCATGCGATCCACGAACCAGTATTGGATGAGTTTCGCGGCGATGGGCGCGGCGGCCTCTGAACCGAAACCCGCGTTCTCCACCACCACCGCGAAGGCGATCTGAGGTTTGTCGGTGGGCGCGTAGCCCGCGAAGAGCGAATTGTCCTTCAGGTGTTTGGCGAGCTGCGCGTAATGGGCCTTGTCCACGAAGGTCGCCACCTGGCTGGTGCCCGTCTTGCCGGAGAAGGGCACCTCCTTCGCCACCTGGCGCACGAGGGGGTTCGTCGCCGCCGTGCCGGATTCCACCACATGGGCCATGCCCTCGTGGAGCACGCCCCACCAGTCGGGGTTGGTGGTGTCCACCTGCTTCGGGAGGGGCGTGGAGGTCGCGTCGCGCGCGCCCGTGGCAGGATCCTGGAAGCCGTGGAAGAGGTGCGGTTCGAACTCCTTGCCCTGGGTGGCGAGGAGGGCGTAGAAGCGCGCGAGGGCCATGGGGGTCATGCCCACGGCGCCCTGGCCGATGCCCACGCTGATGGTCTCGCCCGCGTACCACTTCTCCTTCTTCACGCGGCGCTTCCATTCCCGGCTGGGCACGCGGGGCGCGCGTTCGTGGGGCAGGTCGAGGCCGGTGGGGACCGTGAGGCCGTACTTCTCCGCCGTCTCGTGGATCTGGTCGATGTCCAGCCGCGCGGCCACTTCGTAGAAGTAGATGTCGCAGCTCTTCGCGATGGCGCCGATGAGGTCCAGGCTGCCGTGCGTCTTGTCGCAGCGGAAATCATGGCCGTAGAAACTCTTATGGCCACCGCAGTAGAACACCGTGTGGGGCGTGATGACATGATGTTCGAGCCCTGACAGCGCCATCAGCAGCTTCCAGGTGGAGCCTGGCGCGTAGATGCCCTGGGTGGCCCGGTTGAGCATGGGTTGGACGGGATTGCGGAGGTAGCGGTCCACCATCTCCTGGCTGAGCCGGTCGAGGAAGAGGTTGGGGTCGTAGGTGGGGCTCGAGTAGATGGCCAGCACGCCGCCATCACGGAGATCGAGGACCACCACCGCGCCCTTCTCCTGGGCGAAGGCCTCCTCCGCCACTTTCTGGAGGCCCGCGTCCAGCGTGAGGTAGAGGCTGCGGCCCGCCTTCGGATCCTCGCGATCGAGACTCGCGACCTCGCGGCCCAGCTGGTCCACCAGGACGCGCTTGCCGCCGTCCACGCCCTTGAGCTTCGCGTTGCCGCTGGCTTCAAAGCCCGCGCGGCCCACGATCTCGCCAAGCTGGTAGCGGCCCGGATCGCGGCCCATCATCTGGTCATCCACCTCGGACACATAGCCCAGGGCGTGGCCCGCCAGCCCATCGCCCAGATACACGCGCCGGGGCGCCACCTGCACACTGAGGAAGGGGTAGCGCGCCCTCACGCGCTCGGCGAGGGCGATGCCGGCCTCGTCCAGGTTCTCCATGAGCACGAGGGGGCGCCCCTTGGGCGCGTTGCGGTAGGTGTGGATCTTCCGCGCGACTTCGTCGGGGTCCAGCTGCAGGGCCGCGGCGAGATCGGCCACCACGGCGGGGTCCGCGGGCAGATCCTCGCGCTGGATGACGAGGTGCAGCGCCTTGCGGTTGTCCACGAGGGGATGGCCATTGCGATCGTAGATGATGCCCCGGGGCGCGGGCAGCGAGCGTTCCTTCACAGCCTGGCTGAGCGCCTGTTTTTCGAACTCGCCGTGGCGCGGGATCTGGAGCCAGCCGTAGAAGAGGATGAGGAGCCCCAGCGCGCCCAGGGCCAGCACCTGGATGACGCTCAGGCGGCGGCCAAGCAGGTAGCGGGAGCGGGCGTCCATCAGCGCGTCCGAGACATCAGCGGCCTCCGGGCCGCTGCCAGCGCCAGATGATCCAGCTCCACAGGGGAAGACTCAGGAAGACCCAGGCCCAGGTCCAGCCCCAGATGTGCGGGCCCGCCGCCAAGCGCACGGCGAAATGGACGAGGAGGATCCAAAGGCCCGCCAGCACCGCCTGGCGCCCCATCCAGGTTTTCAGCGAGTCCACGGGCCATTCCAGCAGCAGCCAGCGGGCCAACAGGGCCACCGTCATGTCCGCCCAGGGCGTGCCGCCTAGATGCGGGTAGATGCGGTGCGTGCCCTCCAGCACCCAGCCGCCCGCCGCCGCCCACACGGCCGTGAGGAGGGCCGAAGCCGGATCCAACGCGAAGCCGAGGACCAGGGCCACATGGACGAGGGACTGAGGTCCGGGCCAGGGTGCTAGCAGGGCGGTCCCAAGGACCATGGCGGCAGCACCCAGGGCCCGCTGGCCGGGGGGGCGGAGATGGAGGGCCCGCTTCATGGCGCGCCTCCGGTCCTGATCTGCGGCACCAGCGGCGGCTGCGCCTCCAGGGGCGAGGGTAGCGGCAGGATGAGCACGGCGGGCAGGCGGCGCAGCGGGGCCGCCAGCGCCACCTTCACCTGCAACTCCAGATCGCCCGGCTTCACTTCCGTCACATAACCCACGAGGAGGCCGCGGGGGAAGACGCGGTCGAGGCCCGAGGTGTAGACGGCTTCGCCGGGCTGCACCACCTCCTGGTTGTTGAGGTAGCGGATCTCGCCACGGTTGGAACCGGTCCCTTGCAGCACGCCCGTGGCGCGGGAGCGGGCCAGCATGACGCCGATGGAGGCGTTGGGCGCGTCCGCCGGGAGTACTTCGCTCTGTGTGGCGCCGACGCTCCAGAGCCTGCCTACCACGCCTTCGGGCGCGATGACGCCCTGGTCGCGCGTGAAGCCCGCGTCCGCTCCCGCATCCAGGATGAGGCCACCGAAGGACGCGCCCACGGGGGCCACGAGCACGCGGGCGGCCTTGGTCTGAAACGGCACCTTCGTCTTCAGGCCCAGGAGCCGCGTGGCTGCCTCATCATCGGCCACTTGGGGCCCAGCTACCATCTGTGCGGCTTCGAGCATCTGCACTTGCTGGCGCAGGGCGGAGAGCTGGGCCCGGGCCTGCTCCAGGTCCGCGGCGCGTTCCGCCCGGTGGAGCCGCCAGGAACGCCAGGCGGCCGCGGCGCTCTCCACGGGCCGCGTGGCCGTGGAGGCGAAACTGGCCCAGGCCCCGCCCGCCTTGGGGCCTGACAGCACCCAGGCCCCGTGGCCCGTCCAGAGCACAATCAGGACCCAGCGGCGGCGGCCCGTCGGAGACCAGCCCCAGGGGGAGTGCTGATGCGCCAACTCAGGCCTCCGGCTCCCGGTTCATCAGTCGAGGATCTGGATGCGGCGGAGGAACGGGATGTTGTCCAGCAGCTGGGCGGTGCCGCGCACGACGGCCGTCTGGGGGTCCTCGGCGCGGTAGACGGGCAGGTGCGTCTCCTTACGGAGGCGCTCGTCCAGGCCCTGGATGAGCGAGCCACCGCCCGTGAGGCAGATGCCGCGGTCGATGAGGTCCGCCGCCAGTTGGGGCGGCGTGTCGTTGAGGGCCCGGCGCACGAGGTCCACGATGGCGTTGATGGGCTCCGCCAGCGCCTCGCGGATCTCCGCGTCATGGAGCGTGAGTGTCTTGGGCAGGCCCTCGAACTGGTCGCGGCCCGAGACCTCCATGGTGCGCGTGTGCTCAGAGGGCCACGCGCTACCGAGGGTCCACTTCACTTCCTCGGAGGACGCCTCGGAAATGAGCACATTGTATTTCTCGCGGATGTACTTGGAGATCGCCTCGTCCATCTCGTCGCCGGCGATGGTGATGGAGTCGCTGAAGACTTTGCCGTTGTAGCTGATGACGGCCACATCCGTGGTGCCGCCGCCGATGTCCACGATCATGCAGCCGCGCTTCTCGTTGATGGCGAGCCCCGCCCCGATGGCGGCCACCATGGTCTGGTCGACGATGAAGACCTCACCGGCCTTGGCGTCGTAGCAGCACTGGCGCACGGCGCGGCGGGCCACCTGGTGCGCGCGCGGGGGCACGCTCACGACGATGCGCGTGCGGGCGAGGCCGCGGTTGGTGCGGGCCCGGCCGATGAAGGCCGCGAGCATCTTCTCGGCGGCGTCCACCTCGAAGATCATGCCGTCCTTCATGGGGCGGACGGTCTTCACGCCTTGGGGGGAACGGCCCAGCAGCTGCTTGGCCTCCTCGCCCACTGCCTCGACTTCGCCCGTGACGGTGTTGAGGGCCACGATGGACGGTTCGTAGATGACGATGCGCCCCGCCTGCTTCGTGTGCACCAGCGTGGACGCGGTGCCCAGGTCGATGGCGAGGTCCGTCGTGAAGAGGTTGGACCAGAACTGGCTTGAGAAAATGCTTGCCACCTTGCGCTCCTGACACTGGATCGAACGGACCTACTAGGGTGCCACAGGGGGCGAGAGAGGGCCTGCCCTACTTGGCGGCGGCTTCTTCCACTTCCCGCACGAGGAGGGCGGGATCGAAACGGGTGGGCAGCTCGCGATGATAGCCGCGCACCCAGGCCCGGCCGTTCACCAAGAGGAAGGGGATGGCCCGCTTGCCCGTCTCGCGCTCCAGGCGCTCCGCCGCTTCCGGCTCGGCCTCGATGTCCACCTTGGGGAAGTGGAGGCCCTCCCGCTCCATCCAGGCCTCCAGCCGGCGGCAGTCCGGGCACCAGCCCGCGCTGTAGACCGTGATGTCCAGCCCCGCGAGATCCTTGGGCGTCGCCATGGCCGCCTCCCCCTGTCATTCTGAGGCATTCGTGTTCAAAGAGGATCCCATGAAGCGCACCCTTCTCGCCGCCGGCGCCCTGGCCGCCCTCCTGGGCTGCAACCACGAGGCCGCGACCCCGAAAGCCGGTGCCAGCGCCGTGCTCGCCAATGTGAACGGCACCCGCATCACCCAGGCCCAGCTGGAGACCACGGTCCGCGCCGGACTCCAGGACGCCGTGAAAGCCGAGGCCTTCCTCAAGGACCCCGCGCTCCAGGCCCAGAGGGCGCAGCTCGTGCACCAGCTGGCCACCCAGGCCGCCATCGAGCAGCTGGCCGCCAAGGCCGGCATCGAGAACGACCCCAGTGTCCTCATGAACTTGGCCCAGGCTCGGGCCAACATCTACGCCAGCGTCCTCGCCAGCCGCGCCGCGGGCAATGCCACACCCACCGAAGAGCAGATGAAAGCCTTCTACGAGGAGCAGGTCGCCGCCCGCAAGGCCACGGGCCAGGGCCAAGACCTGCCGGACTACGCCCACATCGACCCGCGCGTGAAGGCCATGCTGCCCCGCCTCGTCCAGCAGGCCCAGTTCCAGAAGGCCCAGGAGGCCTTCCAGAAGGATCTGAAGACTCAGGTTCCCGTCACCTACGCGGATGGTCTCCAGTTGCCTGAAGCCGAGTACTGAACGCCGGAGGATTCACAAAAACGAAAGGGCCCCGGACGGGGCCCTTCTTTTCGTGGTGGCCAGAGAGGGAGTCGAACCCCCGACACATGGATTTTCAGTCCATTGCTCTACCAACTGAGCTACCTGGCCGGAAGGGCCAGTGTAGCAAGGAGGAGCCGGTTTTCCAATGCGGAAGGTCGGCGTCTAGGGCATCCTCAATCCTTTACAAGTTCGGAGCCGGTCATGGCGCGCGACAAGGTCATCAATGTCCAGAAGAAGGCCCAGAGCCTTGAGCAGTTCCAGCGCCGCGCCGCTGGGGAGGGTTCCCCGGCCCTGAAGGCGGTCCTCATCGGCGCGGCCGCGCTGGTGGCCGGCGTCATCGCCTGGGGAGCCTGGACCGTGCACCGCCAGCGCAAGGCTGAGGCCTTCGAGACTCAGATCGCCACGCTGCGGCTCCAGGTGGAGGGCGACGGCGCCACGCCCGTGCCCGCCGACCAGCTCCAATCCCGCATGGAGGCGGCCCTGCCGCGCCTGGAGGCGCTGGTGAAGGACGCCCCCTCCTCCCGCCGGGTTCAGGCCACGAGCCTCCTGGCCACCTGGAAGCTGGACCTCTCGGGCCAGGGCGGCATCGCCGCCGCGACGGACACCCCCTGGGGCTGCCTTCGCGAAGCCCAGCGCCTCACGGTTCTTGGCCAGGGCAAGGAGGCCAAAGCCCTCCTCGACCCCATCCGCGCTAAGGCCACACCGGATGCGGCCTGGGGCCAGGCCTACTGGGTCAGCCTGCTGGAGGTGGACCGCCTGAACGGGGACCGGAACCAGGCCTTCAAGGATCTGGGCGACTATCGCGCGCGGTTTAAGGATTCCGGCGACAGCGCCAAGCTCGACCGGATGGTCCAGAGCATCTAGTTTCCGGGGTCGGAGGGTTCGCCCATGCGGATGTACGACCTCATCTACCGCAAGAAGACGGGCGGCGAGCTGGGCGGGGACCAGATCCGCTGGTGGGTGGAGGGCGTCACGGCGGGCACGCTGCCGCCGGAGCAGAGCGCCGCGCTGCTCATGGCCACCTGCTGGCAGGGCATGAGCACGGCGGAGACGCTGGCGCTCACCCTGGCCATGCGTGATTCCGGCGCGCGGCTGGACCTCTCCTCAGTGCCCGGCGTGAAGGTGGACAAGCACAGCACCGGCGGTGTGGGCGACAAGGCCACGCTCATCCTGGGCCCCATCGTGGCCGCCTGCGGCGTGCCCTGCGCCATGTTCAGCGGCCGGGGCCTCGGCCACACAGGCGGCACCGTGGACAAGTTCAGCGCCATCCCCGGGCTGCGCGTGGAGCTGTCCGAAGCGGAATTCCTCCGGAGCCTCCGCGAGACGGGCTTCGCTAACAGCGCACAGACGGCCGCCATCGCACCCGCGGACCGCAAGCTCTACGCGTTGCGGGATGTGACGGCCACCGTGGAAAGCATCCCCCTCATCACCGCCAGCATCATGTCGAAGAAGCTGGCGGGGGGTGCCGAGGCCTTGGTGTTGGACGTGAAGTGCGGCGGCGCGGCCTTTATGAAGACGCGAGAAGAGGCCGAAGCTCTCGCGAAGAGCATGGTGGCGGTGGGCAAGGCCCACGGCATGCGCATCAAGGCTCTCATCACGCGCATGGAGGAGCCTCTGGGCTGGGCCATCGGTAACGCGCTGGAGGTCATGGAGTCCGTGGAGATCCTCCGCGGCGAGCACGGCGATTCCGTCCTCGCGCGCCTGAGCTTCCGCTTCGCAGCCGAGATGCTTGTTGTCGGTGGCGGCGCGCGGGATCTCACGGAGGCGGAGGCCAAAGTCGCGGAGGCGGTGACCTCGGGTCGCGCCTTCAAAGTGCTCCAACGGTTCGTGGCGCTCAACGGCGGCGACGCGTCGGCGTTGGAGGACTTCTCCAGGTTGCCTCAACCCGCTAGGCGGGAGGTCATCCGCGCCGACCGCGACGGATTTGTCACGGCCATCGATGGCCGCGCCCTGGGCATCCTGGCCATGGAATTGGGAGCCGGCCGGCGGGAGTTGACGGACACCCTGGACCTGGGGGTGGGCCTCCAAATTCATGCCCCGGTGGGAACCCGGGTAAAAAAAGATGACCCCCTTGTGACCGTGCTTTCGGGGACTCTCTCCCCACCCAATCGGGATCGCACACTATCGGCTTTTTCCTTGTCCGCCCAAGCCCTGCCTGAAACCTCCTGGCTGATGGGGATTGTGGACTGAGCTTGCCGGGCTCGGCGCGTTGTGGCGCTTGGGCTCCAGAAGTTCCCGTTAGGGAAACTTTTTTGGAAATTTGTGCTTGAGCAGGCCGTCACAGGCTTGTAAGAGTTGAACGCTTCATCAGATCTTTCTTCATCCCCGGCTCCACCCCGACCTTTGGATTCTCTGCCCCTTCGGGCAGGTCGTCCGCGGCCGGTGTCCCTTGACTCGCCCTTCTTCCACTCCTGCGGGTGACCCCGCAGTCTTCACGGAGTTCATTTATGAACCGTGTGCTTTCCAGGCTCGGCCTCACCGCCGTCGCCATCGTGGCGGGCTCAGCCCTCTACGCGCAGAGTTCCACCACCGGCGCCGTCAGCGGCGTGGTCACCGACAACAACGGTGCTCCTCTCGCGGGGGCGACCGTCACCCTAGCCTCCGGCCAGATCACCCGGAACATCACCACCGGCGCGGACGGTTCTTTCCGCCTCGGCCTCCTGAACCCCGGCACCTGGTCCGTTCGCGTCGTCAAGGACGGGTTCCAGCCTTTCAGCAGCTCCGTGCTCGTGAACACCAATGACGTGCGCGGCTTGAATGTGAAGCTGCCCTCCACCGCCACCACGACGGTAGAAGTCGTCGGCTCCCAGTCCCAGGTGGATGTCACTTCCACCACCACGGGCCTCCAGATGAACATGGAGCAGATGTCAGCCGTGCCCAAGGGGCGCGACATGACCTCCATGGCTTTCTTCGCTCCGGGCGTCGTGTCTTCCGGTTTCGGCGGCGACCCTTCCATCAGTGGCGCCTCTGGCGCTGAGAACAGCTATGTGCTGGATGGTCTGGACACGAAGGATTACCGCGCCGGCTTCCAAGGCGCCGCTTTGAAGACCGACTTCATCGACCAGGTCGAGGTCCAGACTGGCGGCTTCCGCCCTGAGTTCTCGGCCTTGGGCGGTGTGTTCAATGCTGTCACCAAGTCCGGTTCCAACGACTTCAAGGGTAGCGCCTGGGCGACTTATGACGCGACCGGCCTCCATGCGGTGGCCAAGAAGAGCCTCTACGCTCAGGAAGCCTCTCCCGACAACCGCTATGACCTCGGCGCGGAAGTCGGCGGCGCCATCATCAAGGACAAGCTGTTCTATTTCGTGGGAGTGGACGCCAATATTCGCAAGCAGGCCACGCCTCTGGCCAATAACTACCCTGGCCTGACGAGCGATCCCTACAAGCAGACCGATATCCAGACCGTCGGCAAGTTGAACTACTACCTCACGCAGGACATGCAGCTGACCTTCTTCGCCAACTACCAGCGGACGAAGTTCGATCAGGGCACGGCCTATCCCGCCACCTATGGCGATGCCAACCTGGGCACTTCCCAGACTCAGACGGTCCAGAACTTCAACTTGAGCTATGACTGGAACATCACCCCCAGCCTGCTCCTGTCCGCCAAGCTGGGCATGACGGACAACAAGACCACCGCGACCCCCTCCGACACCACGGACCAGGCCATCACCGATGGTCTCTACTTCAAGCCTGGAACCGGCGCTGGCGGCACTAGCCCCTACAGCTGGACGAATACCGCCCCCAATAAGTTCAGCTTCCGCACGGGCGGCACGGGCCTCTACCAGAAGCTCTACCAGGCCAAGACCCAGCAGGCCAAGGTCGACCTCTCCTGGTTCATCGGTGACCATAACCTGAAGTTCGGCCTGAGCCAGCTGGAGTCCAAGTACACGCTGGTCCAAGTCGATGGCGGCCCGGCGAACGCGGTCACGCAGTTCACCAACGCCGACAACGGCGTGCTCTACCCCGTCACCTACACGGTCAGCACCGGCGGCTCCCTCTACACCTATGAGAATCACACCGATGCCACGGTCAAGACGGTCTACAACGCCTACTACGCCCAGGACACCTGGGAGATGTTCCCCGGCTTCCGCCTGATGTACGGCGCCCGGTACGAAGAGCAGAATCTCAAGAACAGCGCGGGCGACACCTACGCCAAGTTCTCGGGCACTGACTACATCCAGCCCCGCCTCGGCTTCACCTGGGATCTGAACAACGATGGCAAGACCAAAGTGGCCGGCAGTTACGCCACTTACTTCGAGGATATCCCGCAGCAGATCAGCATCCGGGTGTTCGCGAACGAGGTTTATCTTCGCCACCGCTTCTTCGCCGGCCAGGACACCATCAATGGCGGCGCGGACTGGAACTACAACAACGGCCACCCCATCATCATCAACCCGGGTGCCTACGGGGCCACGATCGATTACGCCACGCCCTTCAGCTACGACCCCATCGCCGAAGGCACCAAGCTGCCCAAGCGCGAGGAGTTCACCCTGGGCATCGACCACACCTACGACAGCGGCTGGACCATCGGCGCCCACGGCAAGTACCGCCAGCTGACCAATGTCATCGAGGACTCGGTCATCACGAACCTCGCGGGCGCCTATTACGATTCCGGTTTCGCGTATTCCTTCACCGGCGCGGGCGTCCCGAACGCATGGGCTGGCCAGGCCATCCTGTGGAACCCCGGCCCTGGCCCTGTGTCCTGGACTGCCCGGACTGCGCCCGCTGGCAGCCCTGCCAATCTGAGCCTGAACTCCGGCCAGCGTTTCACGATCAACCAGACCTACTTCCCAGAGGCTGGTAACCGCTACATCAGCTGGGACATCACCGCATCCAAGAAGTCTGATCGCGATTACATCAACTTCAGCTACACCTGGAGCCGTCTGAACGGCAACTACGAGGGCCTCGTCAGCAGCTCGAACGGTCAGGCGGATGGCAACATCACCGCCTCCTTCGACTACTACCCCTATGTGGGCACCGGCCTGCTGCCCCTGGACCGCACCAATGCCGTCAAGGTCCAGTACTCGCACCGTTTCACGATCGCCAACAACGATCTGAACGCTGGTCTCGCGTTCCAGTACCTGAGCGGTACGCCGATCAGCCACTTCGACAACACGAACGACATCGGCGGCTACGGCAACAACACGCCGGTCAACTACCAGTTGGGTCAGTTCGGCCGCATCCCCGCGACCCGCAACCTGGATGTCCATGTCGATTACACGATGAAGTTCGGCCAGAAATTCCGCGTGATCCCCTCTGCGGATGTCTTCAACGCCTTCAACACCCGTTCGGTCACGGGTGTCACGCAGCAGCTCACTGACCGCACTGGCGCCCCGAACCCCTATGCCGGTCGTGAGACCGGCTGGCAGGAAGGCCGTCGCGTCCGTTTCGGCGTGAAGGTGCAGTTCTAAGTCTCAAGCCCTGGTCCGCCAGGCATGGGAAGGGCCTCGAAAGGGGCCCTTCCTTTTTGTGTCTGGAATCCTTAGAGCCCGAGCAGTTCCTTCAGCTTCGGTGTCGCCGTCCGGCTGGTTTCGAGCTCTAGGCCCTCGGCGACACGGACGGTGGCTCGGCCGCCGTCGATAGGGCGCAGGCCCAGCACGGCTTCGGGGCGCAGGAGGAGATGGCGCTGGATCCGCAGCAGCCCGGCGGTGGGGAAGGCATGCTCCACCTCGGCCAGCGTGCTCCATCCGGTTCGGAAGCGGGAGCCGCCGCACCATGCCCAGACGATCTCGTCCTCCACTTCAAAATGGGAGGTGCGCCGCAGTTCTAGGAACACATGGCCGTCCCCCGCTTTGGCGGGATAGCGGCCCGCGGCGGGCTGCGCATGGCCAGTCGTCGGCGCGGCTGGCTGGTCCCGCAGGCGCGCGAGGCTCTTGGCCAGGCGCTCGGCGGAGACGGGCTTGAGCACATAGTCCACGGCGGCGGCTTCGAAGGCGCGGACGGCGTGCTCGGCGTAGGCCGTCACGAAGATCGCGGGCAGGCGCTCCGGCAGCTCGGCCATGACCTCCAGTCCCGTGGCGCCGGGCATGTTGATGTCGAGGAAGAGCGCGTCCACGGAAGGCGCCTCGCAGAGCCAGGCCAGGACGGCGGCGCCGTCCTCCAGTTCCGCGATCACCTCGCAGCCCGCCTCGCGGAGCAAGCGCGACAGCCGCGCTCGCGCGAGAGGCTCATCGTCCGCCAGGGCTACGCGAAGGGGTTTCATGGCGCCTCCGGAAACCGGGCGATGGCCCGCGTCCATTCTCCCTCCTGGATGAGCTGGAAGGAGGCTCGCCCATCATAGGCGAGGCGCAGGCGGGCTTCGAGATTCGTGATGCCCACGCCTTCGCCCAGCACGAGCGACATGGGGCGGCCGGTGTTGGCCACTTCCAGGCGCAGGCCCGTTCCTTCGCGCGCAAGCCGGAGCGCCAGCTCGCCGCCTTCGGGGTCCGGCGCGATGCCGTGCTTGAGCGCGTTCTCGATGAGGGGCTGGAGGAGGAGGCAGGGCACGGGCGTCGTCTCCAACCCCGCGTCCCACTCCCACCCGATGCGGAGCCGCGCGCCCAGGCGCAGGGACTCCATGCGAAGGTAGCGCTCCGCGATGTCGCGTTCCTCGGCCAACGAGGACCAAGCGCGCAGGGATTGCCGCAACAGCACTCGCAGCAGCTCGGAGAGGTCGAGGATGGCCGTCTCCGCGCGGGCGGGATCCTGGCGCACCAGCTCCGCGAGCCCGTTCAGCGCGTTGAAGAGGGCGTGCGGCGCGAGCTGGCCCCGCAGCAGCACATCCTGAGCCTCTTGCAGGCGCCGCGCCGTGTCGCGCTTCTCGTTGTAGGTCGTCTCGCCCGCGGCGATGATGCCGCCGATGAGCGTCATGAGGCAGGAGCCCACAAGCATCTGCATCATCGCGAACCGCCAGAAGCCCAGAGGGTGCTCCGTGCCCATCATCACCGTCCCCCCGTCCTGGCGGGTGAGCCAGTAGCTCTGGGCAGTCAGAAGCAGGATGAGGACCGCATGGTAGAGCAGGCCCTGGATCGCGCCGCGGATGACCCCGGCCTGAGGCCGCGTGTCCCCGGTCCATTGCCAGGGCAGGGGGCTGAGGAAGCCGTAGGTGAAGGAGACGAGGGCGGGGGAGAGCAGGCAGTTCAGGATCACCAGGGGATGCAGCGGCCCCTGGGCTCCGTAGATTGCGAGGCTCGTGGCGGTGAAGATGAGCCAGAAGAGTCCTGTGAGCACCCAGGGTGTGCGCCGCCCCAGGCGGGAACGCAGGGATTGGACGACTTCGGGCGCGCGCATGGGATGAGCATGGCTCAAGGCCGGGTTCCGCGCAGCAGGGCGGCGCCGGACGATGCTGGACGGGGGGTTCTGGCGGCCGGGCGGAGTCTGGCGTGGGATAATCCGCGCATGGGATTCTTCGACCGCTTCCGCCGCGCCAGGCCAGCGCCCCCCGTCACGCCGCAGTTCGATGAGGCCGTGGCCCGGCGCTTGGCGGATGCGGGGAAGAATCCGGGCAAGGTACAGACCGTTCCTGCCGAAGCGCTGGAGATCCCGAAGAAACCCGACCTCCCCGGCTTCAACGGCACCGTGCGCCTCGAACTCACGCTCGACGAGCAGGGCGCTGTGCGGGCCGTGTCCATGGACGGCGCGCCCGCGGCCCATGTGGGCGCGTTGGAGGCCTGGGCGCACAGCTGGCGCTTCCGTCCCGCGAGCATGGAGGGCAAGGCCCATCCCTGCCGCATGGTGTTCGAAGTACCTTATTCCTGAAAGGCTCCGCCATGCCCTTCTTCGATCTCAAAGCCAAGACCCTCCGCGGCGCGGACGCACCTCTCGCGGACTACAAAGGCAAGGTGGCGCTCGTGGTCAATGTGGCCAGCGAATGCGGCTTCACGCCCCAGTACGAAGGCCTCGAACGGCTGCACGAGGCTTACAAAGATCGTGGCCTTGTGGTGCTGGGCTTTCCCTGCAACCAGTTCGGAGCCCAAGAACCGGGTGGGGCGGAGCAGATCGAGCAGTTCTGCACCGTGAAGTTCGGCGTGAAGTTCCCCCTCTTCGAGAAGGTGGATGTGAAGGGCGCGCAGCAGTCCTCCGTCTACGCCTTCCTCGCCGCAGGGCACGGCGAGCCGAAGTGGAACTTCCACAAATACCTCGTGAGTAAGGATGGCCGCGTGATCGGGGCCTTCCCTAGCGCGGTAGAGCCGGAAGGGCCCGAATTGAAGGTCGCCATCGAGGCCGCATTGAGTCAAAGATGAATCCGCCACGGGGAGCGCCGCGGCGGATCCGGTGAACCTGCCCTTCAGAACTTGATGCCCGTGGAGAAGCTCAAGGTCCGGCCAGCGAGATAATTGCCCGAGCTGGTTGCAACACCATAAGAGGGACCTGGTTTCCAGGTGTTCCCCGCGGCGACGGAAGCCGTGGTGTTCCAAGTGGCTACCTGCTGGTGGTTGAAAACATTCTGGAGGTTCACCGAAGTGAACCAGACGAACTTTCTCCAGACGGGGAGGTCATAGGCCAGCTGGAGATCGGTGCGGTAAGTATCCGGGAAGCGGAAGTTGCCCCGGGTCGCGAAGTACTCTGTGTAGGTACTGCCACCAATGCTTACCAGCTGGGGGGTCAGAATGCCTGCCGTGGCCGTCTTGTTGTAGGGAGCGCCCGAGGTGAACTGGAAGATGGCGCCCACATTCAGGCGGCCCGGTCCAACCTTGCGTGTGTAGTTCGAGAAGGCGCGGATGCGCAAAGGGACATCCGCGGTCAGGGGTCCATTGGTGTGGCCCAACTGGAAGGGGGTCGGCTGACCGGCATAGGCGCCCTGGGGGCCGAAGTTGTTCCACTGCTCGGTGGCGCCCACCTGGCCGCCTTCGTAGTTGCCCTGAAGCTGGCTCAGGGTGAGATTGCCCCCCAGACTGAAGGCCTCGGTGAACTGCTTCTGGTACTGGAGTTCCAGGCCTAGGTAGTTGCGGACGAGGGACGAATCGTTCTTGTAGACCGTCAGACTGACGTCGTTGGCATCCACCGGGTTGGGTTGGAGATCCTTGAAGTCATCCACGAAATTTTTCCAGGTGCGCCGGTTCAGCGTCACGCTCCACATGCCGTTCTGGCCGTCTGCATGCTTCAGGCTGAGGGCGACCTCCTGCATGGCGGGCATCTTGAGGTTGGGGTCGATGATGTTCGAATGACGGTAGAGGCCTGCATCCAGGGAGAAGATGGGCGTGGTCCCGTAGCTGGAACGCAGGTTCCCGGGGCCGCTGACATAGGCGTAGTCGTATTCGGCGGGGTTGCCCACGGTGGACGCGTTATCCGTGGCGCCCTGGATGACCTGGCCGGTGTAAACGCCGAAGGAGGCCTGGGTGACCCACGCGCCATCGCCGTTGATGTCCCAAATGGCCGCGAGACGGGGGGAGTAGGCCGACACATCGTAGTTGGTGGCCTGGACATCGCTTTTGGAGGTGTTCTTGTCGAGGCGAACGCCGATGTTGAAGCTCCAGTGGCTGTTGAGCTTCCACTTGTCGTTGATGTAGCCGGACAAGATGGTGTTTTTCGCGGTGCCGGTGTAAGGGATGAAAGTCTGGATGAAGCTGTTCGCATCGAAGTTGCGGTTCGCCAGGCTTGTATCGCCGTTGAGCGGGTTGCCGTTCACATCATAGTTCTTGAATCCGCTGAAATTGATGATCTGGTTGTTGGGCGACTGGCTGTTGGCGGCATTATGGCCGGACTGATACCAGTCCACGCCGAACTTCAGCTCGTGGTCTCCGGCGCCCTGGAGGAACCACAGCAGGCTGGCGCTGCCGTTCTCGATGGGGCGCTTATCAGGGTCGGCCCCGAAGAAGCCGTTGTCGTAGACATATTGAGAAGCGATATCGATCATCACGGGGACCGTTGCACCGCCCTGGCCGCCGCCACCAGGGCCGCCCAGCGCCTCATCCTTCCTGCCGTAGTGGATGTTCAGGAGCAGGTTGTCCGTCAACTGGCCCTGGAATCCGAAGGCGCGATAGGAGAAGGCGTTGGGCTGATTGGAGAGAGTGGCGACTGAAGTGCTGCCGTTGAAGAAGGCGTTGGCGTAGTCGCGGCCGGTCTGGTCGATCTCGGTCTTGTTGTACTGGGCGTAGACCCGGTAGTTCGGCGTGATCTGCCAGTCCAGCTTGACGTCCTTGCGATCATCCGTCGTGGTGGCGTTGTAGGGATTGCCGCCACCGAATTCCGGAGGCGCCGTGGTCTGAGCGGTGGTGGAACGCGCGAAGGGCGCCTGGGCCCGGTAGCCGATGACAAAGAAGAGGTGGTCTTTGATGATGGGGCCGGACACCACGATATTCTGCTGGATGCTGTGCGTGTCCGTGAAGCGGACATCTCCCTTCGCGCCGCGGTTCCGCGGATTGTAGGCGGCCCAATTGGGATCCGAGAAGGAGAAGCGGGCGACGCCTTCGAACTCATTGCTGCCGGATTTGGTGATGGCCTGGACCACGCCGCCTGTGAAGCGGCCATACTCAGCCGAGACACCGCCATCCAGCACCTGGACCTCGGACAGCATATCCTCGTTGAGTTGCGCACTAAAGTTACCCGTGACAGGATCCGCCACATCCACGCCGTCCACCAGATAAAGCACCTGAGTGTTCTGAGAGCCGCGGATGGTCATGCCGTTGGCGTCCACGCTCACGCCGGGCGCCAAGGACGCGATGTTCGTGACGGTCCGCTGAGTCGCGGGGATCGGCAGATCGTTGATGGCGGACAGCGTGAAGTTCTGGCCGACCTTCGCGTCCGTGGTGTCGATGTTGTTGCCGGAGCCGATCACCACGACGGTGGTGGTGGCCACGGACATGGGCGCCAAGGGGAAGTCCGTCACATTGGTCGAGCCCAGGGGCACATTGGTGGCCAGGGAGCCACCTACATAGCCATCCGCCGTCACTGCGACGGTGACGGGGCCGGGAATCAACCCGACAAAGCGGAAGGCGCCCTGGGCGTTGGTGGTCGCGGTGCGGTCGCCCTGGGGTGTGCGGACGACGACGCTGGCGCCGGGAATGGCCTTGCCCGTGCCGGTCTCCTTGACGGTGCCAGTCAAATTGCCAGTCTGCGTGCCCTGCGCGCACAGCGCGGATCCGGCGACGAGAGCGACGGCCGTGAGGCCGAGCCTTGAAAACACGCGGTTCATAAGGAACTCCATGGAGACTGCGGGCATCCGCAGGATGTGGAAGAAGGGGCGGATAGAGCGGCACCTGGATCCCGCGCGGTGAAACCTCGTTCGCCCGTGCGGGTCCAGGTGGCACAGGCTGGGGCCGCGCCCGTCCCTTCATCCAGCGATCTGTGGCGAAGCCCCGCGATGATGGGGCGAAAGCGGATTCGCGTGTGGCGGGGCCGCGCGCCTTATCCGCCCCTAGGGGCCAAGGCCGGCTGCTGCGCGCCGGATGCCTCCGCTTACTTCAGATGGACGATCTGCTCGCGGTAGGTGCGGGGCATCGTCAGCTTGGTGCCGTCGGAGAGCAGCACCAGATAGTCCCCGTGGAACCAGGGCCGGAGCTCCTTGACGCAATCCAGGTTGACGATGCTCGACCGGTGGATGCGCTTGAAGCGGGCCGGGTCAAGGCGCTCCAGCATCCTGCCCATGGTCTGCCGCACCAGGTAGGAGGTGCCCTCCACATGGAGGCGCACATAGTTGTCCTCTGCCTCGATCCACTGGATGTCGGTCGTCTTCAGGAGGAGGTGGTGGTCTCCGGACCGCACGAGGATCCGTTCCAGGGGCGGCCGCGAGTCCTGGACATCCTGCAGGAGGGAGGCCATCCGGGCGGGGATCTCATGGGAGCGGCCCACCCAGATCCGGGCCCGCTCCAGGGCTTCGTGGAACCGTTTGCGGTCGAAGGGCTTCAGCAGGTAGTCGATAGCGTGGACCTCGAAGGCCTTGAGCGCGTGGCGGTCGTGGGCTGTCACGAAGAGCGTGGCCGGCATGCGGTCCGCGCCCACGGATTCGATCACCTCAAAGCCGTCCAGTTCCGGCATCTGAACATCCAGGAAGACGAGATCCGGGGCCTGGGCTTCGATGGCCACCACCGCGGAGCCGCCGTCGCCGCATTCGCCCACCACCTCGATGCCGCTCTCGTCGGCGAGGAGGTCCCGCAACCGCTGACGCGCCAGCGGTTCGTCATCCACGATGAGGGCCCGGATGTTCATCACGCGCTCCCGTCCGCAGGTTGATGGGCGAGTCTCAGAGGCAAGGTCATGGACGCCAGCGTCCCGCGGCCGGGGAGGCGGTCGAAGCTGAAACGGGCCAGGCCGCCATAGAGCAGGTGGAGCCTGTCCTGCACGGAGCGGAGCCCCACGCCTTCCTCATGGCGCAGAGGCGGACCGTCGCCATCGTCTTCCACCTCCAGCCGCAGCGAATTCCCTTCGGCCCGCGCGCGGATGGCCACGGTGCCGCCCTGGCTGCGCTTGGAGAACCCGTGCTTCAGCGCGTTCTCCACCAGGGGCTGGAGGATGAAGGTGGGGAGGAGGGCGTTCTTCAGCGGTTCGGGAACCTCGATGGCGATCCGGAGGCGGTCCTTGAAGCGGATGTGCTCGATCTCCAGGTAGGCGCCCAGGAAGGCCAGCTCCTGGCCCAGGCTGATTTCCTGCTCACCGCTCCGTTCCAGGCTCAGGCGGAGGAGGTCTCCCAGGCGGGTGACCATGCGGTCCGCGGATTCCACATCCGTGTGCATGAGCGTGGCGATCGAATGGAGGGTGTTGAAGAGGAAGTGGGGCTGCAGCTGCATCCTCAGGGCCTGGTTCTGGGCCTGGAAGAGCTTCGTCTCCAGCTGGGACGCCAGCAGCGCACGGTCGCGGAAACGGTGGCGCCAGAGGTTCGCGTGATAGGCGAAGAGCACCGACAGGAAGGTGAGGAAGTAGAAATGGAAGTAGAGGGTGAGGAACCGGCCGAAGCGGGCCAGATAATCCGCACCGGAGAAGGGAGGCTTGCCCTCGCTACCCAGCGAGATGACGAAGGCGCCCCAGATCCCGAAAGTCACGAGGAAGAGCGTGAGCGGCGCGAAGGCGGCCCAGCGCTTCAGGCGGCCCGGTCCGTCCAGCGGCCAGCGCCGGAGGAAGGCGAGGGCCGGGAGCACCAGGACAGCCCACACCGTCACCTGGATGGAGTTCAGGGCCAGCAGGTGCCGCCAGTGGGGGCGCTGAAGGGGAAGGTAGGCGAAATCCTGGGAGGTGAAATAGACCACTCCCACCGCCCAGGCCAGAGCGAATGTCCACCAGAAGCGTCGCTTGGTTCCCACTCGCCCGATGCTAGGCCCGGCGAGTGTTTCCGGGATGGACGGAGGGGTGAATACCCGTTCCAGCGGGGCGAACACCGGGCCCTTCATTCCGCCTGCACGGTTTGGGCCGCGCTCAGTTGGCGATGGATGTCCATGGACAGATCCTTCACGCCGTTGATGAGGAACTGCGCAGCCACGGCGGCCAGGATGAGGCCCATGAGCTTGGTGAGCACCTTGCTCCCGATGGGGCCCAGCTTGGCCAGCACCTTGGGGCTGTGGGCCAGGAAGAGGTAGCAGACCCACGCGTTGAGGACGATGGCCCCCAGCACCGCGAGATACTCCAGCAGGGAGAGCCCCACGATCATGCCCATCACGGTGGAGATGGTGCCAGGCCCCGCCAGGAGCGGGATGCCGAAGGGGATGATGGCGAAGTCGGAGGCCCGTTTGCCCACGGCCTGGGCGCGCTCTGTCGCCATGCTGCGGTCCTGCTCCTCATCGCCGTAAAGCATGTGGAGGGCGCTGCGGAACACCAGCACGCCGCCCACGAAGCGCATGGCCAGGGCCGTGAAGCCGAAGAAACTGAAGAGGAACTGCCCCAGCAGCGCGCAGACGAGCATGGCGATGCAGGCCGTGAGGCTGGCCTTCCGCGCGCAGGAGCGGACCTCCTTCTTCTCCATGCCCGATGTGGCGCCCGCGAAGACGATGGCGGAGCTGGGCGGGTTGATGATGGAGAACAGCGAGGTCGCCACGCCGAGGGCGAAGGCGAAGGTGGGCGCGGGGGCCAGATGCATCCGCTTATCCTAGCGGCATGCGGGATGCGGAACAGTTCCGGGCGCAGCACCAGAAGCGGCTCAGCTGGATGCCCTGGCTCTACTTCACGCTGAAGCCCAAGCACCGGGCCTGGGCCGAAGCCTGGCAGGCGGAAGTGCAGGCCTTCCTCCGCGAGCAGGAGACGGTGGAGATCGGCGCAGGCTGCTTCATCGCGCCGGAGGCGGCGATCTTCGGCGAGCCGGGCCGGCCCGTCCTCATAGGTGACGGCTGCGCCATCGCGGCCCGAGCCTTCCTGCACGGGCCCATCCGCCTCGCGCAGGATGTGAGCATCAATGCGGGGGCGCGACTGGACGGCGGCGCCAAGGGCATCAAGATCGGCGAGGGCACCCGCATCGCCAGCGGCGCGGCGCTCTACGCCTTCGACCATTCCATGGCGCCGGACCGGCCCATCCGCGACCAGCCCGTGAAGTCGAAGGGCATCGTCATCGGCGCGGACTGCTGGATCGGCGCCAATGCCGGGATCACGGATGGCGCGCGCATCGGCGACCACGCGGTGGTGGCCATGGGGGCCGTCGTCACGGGCGAGGTGCCGGACTGGGCCATCGTGGCGGGCATGCCCGCAAGAGTCATCGGCGACCGGCGCGAGCGGCGCTGATTGCAACGCGGGAAGCGGAGCCATGTGGCAACGATCCACACGAAGGGGCTTCAACCTTTTTCAAAAGGGTCGGAGTCTTCGAGTTGCGAGATGGCACGAGCATTGAGTCAAAGGCTTCAGAAGCAGAAGGCCTCAACCCTCCGCTTCCCCGCCCCCTCCCTTCTTCCACCGCGAGCCCGTCTCGCAACCCAGGAGTCAGCCATGAATCGCAACACCCGTAACCTCCTCATCGGCGTCGCCGGCGCCCTCTTCGCCACGGGCGCGCTGATGGCCCAGGCTCCCGCGCCGGCGCCCACCCCCACTCAGAAGCGCGAAGCCCGCGAGACCCAGCGGGACATCAACCAGCAGCAGCGCATCCTGCAGGGCGAGAAGAGCGGCCAGCTTACGCCCAAGGAAGCGAGCCACCTGGAGCGCCAGGAAGGCCGCATCGACAAGGCCGAAGCCAACGCCGCCAAGGATGGCAAGGTGAGCAAGCAGGAGGCCCGCAACATCAACCGCATGCAGAACCGCGAGAGCAAGCGCATCTACCGCGACAAGCACAACGCCAAGACCACGAAGTAAGCAGGATCCCGCAACGAGAAGGAGCCCGTCCGGGCTCCTTCTCGTTCAGTTCCCCAGATTCAGCTGCACACCATCCAGGGCCTCCTCGGGCTTGATCCCCAGTTCGTTCGCCAGCGTGGGCGCCAGATCAACGAGGGCCACGGGCTCGACGCGCTGCGCGGCCTTCCAGGGCCCCCAGAAGATGAGGGGCACACGGCGGTCGAAGTCCCAGGGCGCGCCGTGGTCCTCTAGGTAGGGCGGCTTGCCGGACAGGCCGATGTAGGGCTTCCAGGCCACGACGACATCGCCGCTGCGGCCGGGCACGAAGCTGAGGGCCATGCGCTGGGCGAGCGTGAAGGTGGCGGGATCGGCCCTGAGATCCACTTGGGTCTGCTGGAGCTGGAAGCCGGGGAAGGCATCCGCGATGCCGTCCATCTTCTTCGCGATCTCGGCCGCCTGGGCCGCCGCCGCGTCCTGGCTCCCGGCCGCGCGGATGGCGGGCGCGCTCAAGTAGAGCATGTCGGCGCCACTGCCCGGCAGCAGGGCGGGCGTGTCGAGCTTCCACTTGTCGCGCAGGTTCTGGTCCAGCGTCTTCATCCATTCCGCCAACGGAACGCGCCGTGCCGGATAGCCCATCTCCGCCAGCCGCTCCGGGATGTCGGAGCCGCCGTGGTCCGCGCTCAGCGCCACCCACACACCCGGATCCTGGGTCTTGAGGAAATCGAGGAACTGCCCCAGCGCCGCGTCCAGCCTCGCCAGCTGGTCCGCCATCTCCGGGCCGAAGGTGCCATAGAAATGCGCCACATAGTCCGTGGCCGAGAGGCTCAGGGCCAGCAGATCCGTGCTATGGCCCTGTCCCAGTTTCTCGTTCGTGATGAGCGCCTCTGCCGCCTGGATAGTGAGTTCGTCCATGTAGGGCGAGGCCTTGAGGCGGTCCATGAACTTGCCGTCCAGCGCGTCACCCACGCCCAGGATCTTGCGGGGCAGCCCCATGCGGACCGTTTCGCCGCTGAGGGTGAAGGCCTCCGGTCCCCGGGCGGGGAAGGCGGCCTTGTCCCCGGCCGCCCACACGATGGGGCCGCCGGCCCAGGCCTGGCGCGTCCTGGCGTCAAAGGCGGCGAGCCAGTCCGGCAGCGCGTTGGCGTAAGCCGTGGAGGTGGTGAAGCCGTTAGCCCCGTCCATCCAGTACACGGCGGAAGGGTGGCGGCCGCTCATGAGGATGGCCGCGCGGTCCTTGAAGGAGAGGCCGAAGGCCCGCGAGCCGGGACGCTGGCGCTGGAGCCAGTCGCCCAGGGTGGTGCCGCGGAACCAGGTCTGGCTCATGCTCCCCGCGTCGGGATCGCCGCCCACCACGCGGGCGCGCGGGTCCTCGACGCAGTAGACCTGATGGCCCGTCTCGGCGTCCCGCCACTCGTTTTCGGGGATGCCTGTGTGAGCCGGGTAGCGGCCCGAGAGCAGCACGGAATGGCCCGGTCCCGTCTCCGTGATGCCGTGGGCCTGATAGGCGTCCGTGAACCACACACCCTCGCGCTTCAACCGTCCCAGGCCGCCGGGCAGATCCTGGGCGCAGCGGGCCAGGAGGTCGGCGCTGAACTGGTCGATGGAGATGACCACCACGAGCTTGGGCCGGGGCGGGGCGGCCACCAAGGACAGCGCGAACAGGGCGGGCAGGGCGCGGCGGAACATTCTTCCACCCTGCCGCGATCGCGCTCCTTCCGCTAGCCTGGGCTCGTGAACTTCCTGCGACGGCTCACCACGACTGCGCTCTTGATGGGGATGGCCCTGGCCTGCGGCCATGCGCCCCAGCCGCCGCGCCCTGGCGTGCCGACGGTCCAAGCGGTGCCCAGCGACCCAGCCCTTCCCGCGAACGCCATCCAGGTGCTCGCCTACATCCGCGCCCACCACGAGGCCCCGCTGGGCTACGAGGGCAGCCGCCGCTTCGGTAACTACGAGGAGGTCCTGCCCCAGGCCGACGGGAACGGCCGCCGCATCCAGTACCAGGAATGGGATGTGCATCCCCACCGCGAGCATGTGAACCGTGGCGCCGAGCGCATTGTGACCGGCAGCGATGGCCGCGCCTGGTACACGGGCGACCACTACGCCCACTTCACCGAGATGCCATGAAACTCGACGCGCTGAAGAAGCCCGAAGCCCCCTTCATCCACCGCGTGGCGGAAGAGGCTGATGCGCTATGGGACGCGCTGCGCGTGAACACATGCGCCCGTCTCCTGCGCGGCGCGCGCATGACGACCAAGTCTGGCCTCCTTGCGGAGTTCGCGGCCGCGCTCCAGTTCCCGCCCAGCTTCGGCGCCAACTGGGACGCGCTTGATGAAGCGCTCGCCGATCTGTCCTGGATGGGAGGCGCCGGCGCCTGGCTGCTCATCACCGATGCCGGTCAGGTGCTAGCCAAAGCCGCCGATGAAGACCGCGCCATCTTCCAGTCCATGCTGGAAGACATCGCCGAAGCCTGGGCCCGCATCGAACCCCCGGCTCCGTTCCATGTGGTGATGAACCGCTAGCGATTCTTCGCCATGAACGCCTTAAGCCCTTTGCGGGCTTCTTTGCGGACGGCGCCCTGCAGGAGGCGGGTCCAGCCCAGCAATGCGCCCTTCAAGCCCAGGGCCTGGCGGGTCCAAGCCCAGAAGTCGAAGCCGTCGCGCTGAGCGAGGATGAGACCGTCCTGGAAGCCGAACTGGGATTTCACTCGGTTCACCACGGGGCGGCCCGTCTTCGTGAAGGTGTAGCGCGCGATCCACTCCACGCGGTTCTCGCCGATCACCTCGTAGGTGAGCGAGAAGTCCTGGGCCCGGCCCACGAGCATGCGCCACATGGCGCAGGTCTCATCGTGATCGAGCATAGGGAACACAGGATCGGAGAAAGCCGCATCCGCGTGGTAGCAGGCCGCCATGGCCTCCGCGTCCTTGCGGACGAAGGCTTCGTAGAAACGGGTGAGAAGCTCCACGCTCACTTGCCCACCAGCCCCGCCATCGGACTGCTGGCGCTGGCAGTGAGACGTTTGGGCATGCGGCCGGCTTCGAAGGCCAGGCGGCCGGCGAGGACGGCGTGCTTCATGGCTTCGGCCATCTTCGTGGGCTCGGCGGCCTCGGCCACGGCGGTGTTGAGAAGCACGGCATCGGCGCCCAGCTCCATGGCGATGGCGGCGTCGCTGGCGGTGCCCACGCCCGCGTCCACGATCATGGGGATCTTGTAAGGCTGCAGCACCTCGCGGATGAGCAGCAGGGTGAGCGGGTTCTGCACGCCCTGGCCCGATCCGATGGCGCTGCCCAGCGGCATCACGGCGGCGCAGCCCGCGTCCGCCAGCTTCTTCGCGAGAATGGGGTCCGCGTTCACATACGGCAGGACGGTGAACCCCTCCTTCACGAGGATTTTCGCGGCCTCCAGCGTCTCCTCGTTGTCAGGGTAGAGGTGGCCGGGATCGCCGATGACCTCCAGCTTCACGAGGTCCGTCTGCAACGCTTCGCGGGCGAGGCGCGACACCCGCAACGCGTCCTCGCGGGTGTAGCAGCCTGCCGTGTTGGGAAGCAGGGCGATGTTCTTGGGAATCCAGGCCAGGATGTTGTCCTCGCCCTTGGCGTCCAGGTCGAAGCGCCGCACGGCCAGCGTCACCATGTCCACGCCCGCGGCCTCGTAGCAGGCCTTCATCGTCGGGAAATCGCGGTACTTGCCCGTGCCGAGGATGAGGCGGCTGGAAAGGGTCTGGCCCGCGATCTGCAATGGCATGGCGTGCTCCGGAACTCCAGTTTACCTCTTGCCATGGCATCCGATCCTCAACCGGCTCAAGCTGGGACGGGTCCATCACCTACCTGGAAGGTCCATGTTCACGCACCTCGGCAAATTCGAGATTCTCCGTTCCCTGGGTT
>Ga0210400_10001058_pt1 | contig 28263 bp, 28 predicted proteins | sample IncBWH26MmetaG_FD_155456 | JGI IMG/M metagenome (GOLD analysis project Ga0210400, IMG submission 155456) | Forest soil microbial communities from Barre Woods Harvard Forest LTER site, Petersham, Massachusetts, United States - Inc-BW-H-26-M | ecosystem: Environmental > Terrestrial > Soil >... | reverse complement strand
CCATCAAAACCGAAATGGGCCTCCCCTGGTACGACGCCCATTGCCGCCAGTCATCCGTGACGACGGTATCGGTGAAGCCGCTCGCGGCGGTCGCCGCTGCGAAGCTCGCGGCATAGGGAGGGCACATAGCATGCCTAACAAGGATCACTATTCGGGTTTCGTCGCCAAGGCGTTGATGCTGCGGACGCAGCACGCCTACCGGGTCGAGCGGCAGCGGGCCAAGGACTACGATATCGACGTATCGGAGCATCCCGAGCCGCATTCCTATGAGGAGCTAAGGCTTCAATACGAGGATCTTCTAGCCGAGTACGCATCCGAGCGACCGGATACGCCGCACCAGATCCTCGCCAATCTGGACCTCGTGGTGGCCATCATCTCGGATGAGCTTTGCGGCCGGTATCGGGAGGAAGGCGGGATCGTCGCGTCGGAACGGGATCTCGGCTACGCGCTGGAGCTGCTGGGCGCAACTCATAGCTGGCTCAACAAGCTCGACATCGCTGAGGCCGTCGCCGCAGAGCGCGAGCGGCTTGGTCGTGCTGCGCGGATGCAGCTTCGCCGCCCGACGCCGGTACGCGGCAGGCGCTCCGCGAGTTGGTCGACAGGTGGGATGCAGAGGCCGGCGGAGACGATGGGGATGCAGCATGAGCAAGCCCGATCTCCGCGCGCAGAACGACCTCGAATACGCGTTGTCGGATATCCGTGGCGTTGCCGAGGTTCTGATGAAGCTGGGTGTCGAAAACGACGTGGGGGGTTACCTCGGCGGCCAGCTGAAAGTACACTACGACACGGCAATTGATGCGTTCCGCTGGGCCTTCAAGCTGGACCAGTACAGGGAAGCACCGGAGGCGCAGTCATGAGGCTCGTCCGCCTATGGGCCGCCTACGCGCTGCTGTGGCTGTCGGACGCGCCCGCCCGCGTGGTGCGGAGGATGGTGCCGCCGAGCTGAGATTGTCGCGGCGCCGCGAGAGACTCGGACAGGAGAGCCCCGCTGCGAGGTGGGGCTTTCCTTATGTCGTCGACCATCTCGCGCGTCGGACCACGGCGGCGATCAAAAGCGAAGCCCTCCTCTGCGGTCGCGTGACAAGATCGGCTTTCGGCTCCGGGCGGCGGACGGGAAGTCTTCCCTTGCGGCGGATGATGTACTGCCGAAGTTGCCGAAGTTCTTCCGCGGTCAGGTCGGGAACCGCGGCGTCATCGTTGCCGAAGATCGCGGCGTGGTATTCGGGGTCGCCAGCATCGGCGGTTATGCCGTGGCGCGCCTTCCGGTCAACCGCGATCCTGTCCGCAAGCACCTCGTAACCCGCCGCCATGTCGTATTCGAGGGTGTCGAAGCTGCGATCCCCCTTCCGCCACAGCTGCCATGTCGTCGCATAGCGCCGAACCACCCGCTTCTGTTCCTCTGTAAGCCAGAAGACCTTGCCCATGGAATTGGCCCGCGTTGTTGTGCTGCGGGCAGGATGGCGCGCGGCGAGGTTAAGGGCGACTGAACTGATCGATCAGGTTGCGGACAGGGGAGCCCCGCTGGCGACGGCGGGGCTTTCCCCCATCTTGAACATTGTCAGCTTCAATTCATCGAAATCAACTAAATACATTTTCTTATCTCAAATAGGTTCGCCTCGATCTCAATAATGAAGTTCTTTTCTAAACCAGTGTCGCTGGGTAGTACCAATCTCGGCATTGAGAATTGGAGCGACAATATGAGTCAGGCTTGGCCGCGATTCCTTCCGGAATCACCAGCAGAGGCGATTGCTCACGCCTTAATGATTGAGGCTCGCGCGATCCTGGTCGAGCAGCTCGGAGAAGGACAACGGGATCTGATTGAGGCGCATCAGCGCGCTATGTCCTACGCTCGCGCTCGCTACAGGCCGGACGAAATTCGTACCGCCTGGAATGCGTGCGCCACAGCGGCCGGGAATTCCAATATCCTGCTGCATTACCTGACGACCTTCGTGCCGGCGACAGAAGACCGCAGCGAGCATAACCGACTGGCGGCGTAGCCGAGCGGTCCTAGGCCACGCGCCTTTGGGCCGCATGGCGCCTCCTGCGGTTGGCGATGCGCCGACGATAATGGCGCGGAGGATCGTGCCGGGCTGAACGTGACGGACAAATTGTCCGTTCGGTTCGGAGCCCCGCTAGCGACGGCGGGCTTTCTCTTTGGTGCTATTGGATTCCGCGTCCTATGATTAACGAACCGTTAATAATTTAGCCGCATTATCAATAAAACCCGGGCTTCCTTGGAGAATTTCGCCTGTGGCACGCGATTCGTTGGCTCTGATCTCCTCAGCGTTCATCGTCTTGGCCGTGGTGATCGCTATCGCGCTTCTGAGTGCTCCCGGTCAGGCGCTAGCGCCGTAAGCCACCGCGTGAGGATGCCCGGAGCTTCATTCCTGCGCGATCCGGTAACCGTGACGCGTCAGGAAAGGATTGAACATTACCGCGCCCAAGCCACGCGCTATAGCCAGCTGGCTGCATGGGAGGGCCGATCATCGGTGCGCGACGGGTTACTTGGCCTCGCTCGCCAATGTGACGCGATCGCAGACGTGCTGGTGGCTGCAGACGCGAGGTACGCGGTTTAGGCCCCGGAGGTAGTGGCCCACCCCGATCAGCCCATCAGCGGGCGCGGGCGCGGGCGAGCCCCTGACTGTTAGCGGCTCAAGCTCACCCAGCGCAGCAATGCTTGGTCCTGCGTCCCGCGATCGTTCTTCGGTACGACTTAGCTGCCGACACAGCGCACGAGGCCATCGAATCACCGTTGAAAGAAAAAAGGCCCTTGGGGCAGGGCCTAGTTTTCCGCGAGTTATGGGCCTAACCGCATTCCTTCAATGCGGGTCAGACCGATCTCACAGGAACCAGAAAAGCGTTATATGTCCATGCTCGTCATCAGTCGCGAACGCTTCGCCAGCCACCTGGGCGGGTGGGAGGTTCAGGAACCGAACGGCGGCGGCGCAGTCTGCGAAGGTACTGCAGTGCCAGGTCTTCACCACTGCCAGATGGGCGCTCGTTGCCCCTGCTGCTCGGTCATGCTTCAATTGTTCTGCTTGGGCTTGCGTGTGTGATAAAGCCGATTGAGCCATTTCCCTGTTCCTTTCCTTCATACGCCAACATTTCTCAGATGGACGGCTAGACTGAGCAACATTGGTACTGCAGAGTGGTAGCGATCTAACGCCCACGTCAGCTAGGATACTGTACAGGGAGCTGTCAGCAGTGTGATACACCTCACAGTCCAGTCCGCTATTATTCGCGGACGAAGCGACGATTTCGTCATAATTTCTTCGATTATATATAAAACTCCCCTCTAATCGGATATCGCTGGCGGCACTATTCCATTGGCTTGTCCGAGCGCCGGCGCAAGACGGCGCCCCCGGTCCCGGAGCTCCGCTAGCCACGGCGGGGCTTTTCTATTCGGAATGTCCTCAAGCTGAAAGGCGGCCGGCGGCGACGTTAGCGGGTGTGTGGTCGATCGTTGTCGGCTTCGTGGCCTTACTCGCCCTGCTCCTAATGGTCGCCGCTGTGGTAGCGGCGGTTTATGCTTGGCGGCTACCGGGCCGCGCCAAGCCCACCAAAAAGGCAGATTCGCGCAGAAAGGCGGGTTGGCGCCAGCGTTAACACGGAGAGGCAGAGCACTATCTGTAGAGCCCGCTGGCGACGGCGGGGCTTGTCCTTTTAGAGGCTCCCACCAGTTAGCCGAGGACAAACCACGCCGTCGCTCCCATCAGCGGCAAAACGATCAAAACGGCAATGAGCACCCAGCTATAACCGCGATTGCCATAGGTCTGTTCCAATCGCGCGCGTTCCTTTCTGCATGGAAAGTTCGCCGGGCGGAGGGGGTTAGGGGGGAACGTCTCCGCCCGGCTAATGCCCCGATCTTCATTGGGGGAAAGGTGCTGCGGGGACTTCGCGGGGCTACTTTCTAGGTATCGGCAAACATCGGGCGTGGGTAGGCTCGGAATCTACCTATGGCTTGTGCATTTGCGCGGCCAGTCTGTGAATATCCGCAATTATCTCACTCGATGAGCTACCCTCGTCGGCATGTACGACGCGCCATTAGACAACCCTCTTCGGCTGGTCGGTATGGCCGGGGGTTCCGTTTTCCTCGTGGTCGTGATCGTGGAATATGGCGTGTGGCGCATAAACCGGCGCGAGCGCGGATAAAATGCGATCCCAAAAAGACGACCCGCGCCGGCAATATCAGGCGGCTCCGTGGGCAAAATGACCGTCGGCGGATTGCTCCTGATCGCGGTGGCGATATTCATAGCGTCGGTCATGAGCGGCGTATTTAGGTAGCCGCCAAATTCCCGGAATTATGTAGCAGTCTCACCTAGTGGGCGCTCCCAAATAAGGGCCGCGCCAGATCTCCGACCCCAACATATCTTGCAGGATTACCTCTAACCCAGATTGTGGCACCACGTCCGGCGCGGACACGGTTTGCACATGCCGCCTCGCACTCTCGACGTCAGCGATGTAGAGGGTTCCCGTTATCAGAGCTTGGTCCTTGCCACCACCGCTGGGAACGATGCGATAGCTGAAGACGATCATGAGACGTTCCCTCTTGTGCTTTACGTCGAAAGCATATGGAAGGCGCGAGCGGCGCGAATAGGCGCATCATTGTCGCTGGCGGATCACGATAGAGCGGCGCTCGCCCCGATTTGGTCTAACGAGCGCGTCATTGTCGCAGCGATCGAGAAGCACGCGAGAGGCGACGTCGAAGCCCTGGCGCGCGGGATCATCGAGGAGCTGCACGCCGCTGGTCTGGAGATCCGGCGCATCGACGCGACCCCGATACGCGATCCGAGGCGCTGAACGCGCTCAGTCGTTGTACTCGATTACGATTCCATACTCGCCACGGCGCCCGACCGCCTCGTATTTGCCATATCTGGCTAAATCTCCAACCTCGGTGATCCTCAGCTCCTCCGCGACCAGCTTCGGATAATGGATCTTCGCAATTCGTTTGCCCTCGACCTCAAGCTGTTCAACTTCGCGACTGAGCCAGTCCCGAGCGGCCGGAACATCGTTGAGATCCACGAGAAACGATTTTTGCGGCATCGGGGATGGTTCCGGTGACTAGCCGCTTGCTATCTGCTTGCTAGACGAAGGGTGATGTTCGAAAACTGGCGGACCCGAAAGGATTCGAACCTTCGACCTCTGCCTTCGGAGGGCAGCGCTCTATCCAGCTGAGCTACGGGTCCGCAATTCAGATCAATTACTTACAACTACCTTGCCCGAACGTCTCACAAACATCTCGCCGAGGCACTGTAGGCGAGCCTGCCGCATCAGGTTGATCCGATCGGCCGGGTGACACAAACGACCCATCGACAGGCGTCTGCGCGTCAATCTGCGTAACACCCCACAAAGCGGAATGCAATGAGCGCGCTTCCTACCCGCCGATCAAGTGTGCATGCCCTTTCAATGTCGCTTCGGAGCGACGAGCCTGGGTGCCGGAGCAGGGATTTTAGCAACGCCGCCCGGAGAGTCGGCGACGCTCTCGCTGTTGACAAGCGATCCCGGGGCGGCCGGCGGCGAATCCGGACTCGCCAGCCGGTCGAGCGCACTACCGCTCGATCCGATCTGCGGCAATGCCTGCCGCGGGCGTTTTACCTCGACCGTATCGCCCGGCTGAACGCTGCTTGTCTCGTCGGCCGCAATTTGCTGCACCTCGTCGCCGCTTTTGCGCCGAATGACGTATTGCGGAGCGGCGGTTTGCTCTTCGGACAATGCGGCCATGCCGGGCCCGATGATTTCCCGGTCGGTGCCGACGATCGCGGCGTTGGTCTTAATGCGTGCCGCCGTCTCGGTAAGTTTGCTTTCGACTTGCGCCAGTTCGGTCAGGGTCTCGCCGCGTGTCTTGTTGCGCAGCTCGATCATCGCCTGATCCGCCTTGCCAACATCCTCGCGCGCACGCAGGATCGCAGTATCCACATCGAGCCGCCGCCCCTGAGCCTCGATCTCGGTCTGCCGCAAGCTGAACTCCCTCGGAGCCACCGCCAGGCCCTGCTTCACCAGCGAGCTCGTGTTCGACAATTCCTGTTTGAGGAGGGCCAGCTCCTTATCCATCGTGTTGGTCTTCTCCTTTAAGGCGGCGACCTCTCCGTTGACCAGATCCTTGAGGCCCTGCAGCGCGGCTAGTTGCGAATTCAGGGCCTCGCCGCGCGCGGTGAACATCACTTGTTCGCGCTTGATCAGGCGCGCGACTTCGGGCTCATTCTGCCGTTGCAGCAATTCCGGTGGAAAGGCGATCTTGTCGACGCCATCGAGTTCCGCCTGCAGCCGCGCGCTGCGCGCCAGGAAGCCGCTATACTCGAACTGCAACACGCGCAGTTCGCCGGCCGTGGTCATCGCGCTGCGCTGAAACCCCAGCAAGCCGGGATCATTCGTCCGAAACAGCCCGCCGGCAATGCTGATTGCCTGCAATACGGTCATCCCGGGCCGGTATGAATATTCGCCCGGCTTGTTGACGCTGCCGAGAACGTAGACCGGGCGGAATTCGACGATCTCGACCGAGGCTTGCGGCCGCGTCGCCGATCCTGCGGCTTTCTGCAGACCATTGGCGATGGCGTCGGCCAATTGCTCCACCGTCTGTCCCGCCGCCGGAACCGAGCCCACCAGGGGCAGCGAAACGCTGCCGTCGGGTCCTACGCGGAAATCGGAGTTAAGGGCGGTCCATGCATAGACCTCGCCGACCGCGCTGCGCCACTCGTAGACCTTGAGCCGAATTTGGTCGCCGGTACCGAGCCGATAATTCGTGTCTGGCGATGTCGCGTCGGTGGCGGCTGTGCCGGTCAACAGCACAAGCAGCGATGCCGCCATTACGAATCGGTTCCGCATGCAATCCTCTTGGTGATCAGGCAAGGAAACATGCGGACCAGCCGACCGCGGCAGTGCCATATCCGTCCGCGGCGAGATCAATCAACAAAGCATAGAGTCGTGTCGCTGCCTAGCGAAGAGAAAATCTCCGCTGCTGGCTCGACTCGGTCCACAGTTCCGTCACATTTGTTTTTTATTTCTCTGGCTGAATGCTAGCCGCCGATGCGACGAGGTGCCGGAGCTTGTTTCAATACCCTCGCGCGGCAGGACGTCGCAATGACTGACCCCGCGGAACTTGGCAACTCGGGACCCGTTGGCGGCCGGAATGTTGGAGCGGACTGAACTGAAGGGGGGGTATCCCGTTGCGCATTGCGGTTGGAATCGCGACTGTCGGGCGTCCAGAGCTGTTGCGTGCCGCACTCGACGAACTGGCGGCTCAATTGCGGCCTCCGGAGCGAGTGGTGGTGTGCGCGCCCAGCGCGGACGACATCGGCGACCTCGCTCAGAGTGCAGAGCTCCAACTCGTGCTCGGACCGCGCGGTCTGACCCGCCAGAGAAATGCCATCCTGGAGCAGGTACGCGATTTCGATGTCGTCGTTTTCTTCGACGATGATTTCCTGCCCACCCCGTCTTATCTGCAGGTCGTCGAACGCGTGTTCGCGACGCAGGACGATGTCGTCATGGTGACCGGCCTGGTGATCGCCGACGGGATTATCGGCCCGGGCCTGTCGCTCGAAGATGCGCGCTCCTGGCTAGCGGTGTTTGGAGCGATCAAGCGGGACTGGCACGAACTGGAAAAGGTAACGAACGGCTACGGCTGCAATATGGCGCTGCGCGTCGCGGCGGTCGAAGCGGGGCAGTGCCGGTTCGACGAGAAGCTGCCGCTTTATGGTTGGCTCGAAGATGTCGATTTCAGCCTTCGGCTCGGGCAACGCGGCCGTATTGTGAAGGCGATGGCGGCCCAGGGCGTCCATCTCGGGATCAAGAAGGGCCGTCAGTCCGGGCGTCGCCTCGGCTACTCGCAGATTGCCAATCCGATTTATCTTTCGCGCAAGGGAGTCTTCTCCCGGCGCCGGGCGCTGCGGCTCATGAGCCGCAATGTCGCCGCCAACTTGCTGCGCCTGCCGCATCCCGAGCCGTATATCGATCGGCTTGGCCGGGCCAGCGGTAACATCAAGGCGTTCGGCGATTTGCTGACGGGCCGCCTGACCCCGGAACGAATTCTGGAATTGTAATGGGCAGCGGGACCGAATGGCGCGGCTCGGAGGCCTGGCCCTGTGAAAGCAGCACGGTCAACGGCTACCGGTGTTCTTGTTCCGGCGGGACGCGCACCGGCCGCTTGTGCTCGATCGCCGCGCCATTCGGGCTACCGCTCCGTAAAGGGCGCATGGCGGCCCGCAACATGATCCCGGCAGCATACCCAACCTGCAGCACCGCCACGGCGAGAACCGCGATGAGCAAGTGGGTGAATATCCCCTGCACTGGAGCGCTCACTACCGCGACGAGAAAGGCACCCAGCAGCACGCACCCGAAAAAGACTAGCCGCATGAACGTGCCGCACAGGGCGCCTATTGCAAATAGCCCAGCCCCGATCCAGTACATCTTTCAACTTCCCCCCTTCGAGCCCAGCTCCGATCGGCGTCGAGTGCCTGGCATATTATGGTCGCGGCGACGAACCAGAACCAGCATAGAGCGGTATCCCCCGGACTTCGAAGGTTCTTGCTCAGACCGCCGCCACGCTCGAAATTCGCCACACGAAGATAATGTTGAAAAAATGTCCCTTTGCTCAACAAACCAGCCTTTATTGAAAAGTCGTCTTATTGACCAAAATGTCCGCCAAATCTTATTAACCAAAATATCCGAAAAATTCAAGGGATTTTCCACTGCCAGTGTCAGATTTTTAGTCAAATTTTTGCTTTTTAGTCAAATTTTTGCCATCATGTCACGAACTTGTTACACGATTCTTGTAAAAAGATGATCGGATAACGTTGACGTCGCCATATCGTTTAAGCATTATTAACTTCCCACCGAAACGTCGGGGGGGACCTTGAGAAACAGGGTTGCAGGGGCAGAAAATAAAATACTGCCACTGTAAATCAAGGCAACGGCAGATTATTCTGTCGTGAGGGTGCGATCGCCTGAAAGATGGACTTTGCGTTGTTGGCGTAATTCCGCCCGAACATTTGTGTTCTTCACGCACCTTTTGGTCGTCTCTGGCTTTGGGTTGGAAAAGCCGCCTGGCAAGGGATCATTTTAGTGGAACGGCATCTGAAAACAGGGCCGCAGTGCTACTGCTATGCCCTTGAAATGAAAGGGGTACCTCGCGCCGAGGAAGTTCGATAACCGCGGATACGGTGACGGTATTGGAGGGAAGTGCATGCTGAGTTCACTTGCGGCCCGCTTCTCGCAGCAACGGCGAAATTTTTTGCAGGAGACGGATCGGAACGGTCATGCGCGTGCGCAAGCGCCTCAGTCGATTGCCCCCGCTAAGCTTCGCACCCGGCGGTACCAGGCTGCCGATCCGGCCTGCGTCGTTGGCGGACGCGGCAAAAGGTACTTCGACGTCGCCGCCGCATTTTCGTCGATTCTTTTCTGGCTGCCGCTGCTCTGCCTGATCGCGATCGCGATCAAGTTGGCTGACGGTGGGCCAATCTTTTATCGGCATCGGCGGATTGGCCAGAACGGCAAGGCGTTTGACTGCTTCAAATTCCGCTCGATGGCGGTCGACGCCGACACGACCCTGCGACATTACCTCGCGGCCAATCCCGACGCGGCCCGCGAATGGCAGCAGAACCACAAGCTGAAGTACGACCCGCGAATCACGCCGCTCGGCGCTGTCCTCAGGAAGACCAGTCTCGACGAGCTTCCACAGCTGTTCAATATCGTAAAGGGAGAGATGAGCCTGGTTGGGCCGCGGCCGATCGTGCTGAACGAGGTTCCGAAATATGGAGAGTGCATCACGCACTACATGCGTGCCCGACCCGGATTGACCGGCGCCTGGCAAATCAGCGGCCGCAACGACGTCGACTACGCGCGCCGTGTCTGGCTCGACACCGAGTACGTCGAGAATTGGAGCTTCGGGCGCGACTTGGCGATCATCGTCAGTACGTTCCGCGTCGTTTTGACATCACGCGGCTGTTACTAGGGCAGTTGGTAGTGGGGAGCACTGGTTTGGTGGCCGACTCGGTCGGGATCGATCGCGTCGTGGTGATCAACGACGATGCGACCGAGCGCGGTGGCGCCGCCGCGATAGCGCTGCTGTCGGCAAGGCTGTTGGATGCCCGGCACATCCCGGTGACGTTCCTATCCGGCAGTGGCGATATCGATCCGCACCTCGAGGCGTCGGGTGTCGAGATCGGCGTTCTCGGTGGCCGGCACATTCTCGATGGGTCGCGCGGTACCGCCGCTATCCGCGGGCTTTTTGACCCAACACCGCAGGCGAGGCTCGCGCGGTGGATCGCGGCCCGCGATACCCCGGGAACCGTGTATCACCTGCACAATTGGCACAAGGCCCTCTCGCCTTCGGTGTTCGGAGCGTTGCGGCGGGTCGTGCGCCGCCTGGTGATATCGGCGCACGACTATTTTCTGGCCTGTCCCAACGGGGGATATTTCAATTATCCGCAGCACGCCGCATGCGAGCTGGTGCCCGGCAGCTGGCGCTGTATCGCGACGGCCTGCGATCGGCGGAATTACACCCATAAATTATGGCGCGTCGCGCGGCATTGGACACGGCAGGGCCTGCTCGGCCTGAACGGTTCGGGCGCGACCGTGCTCGCCGTGCATCAGGTCATGGTGCCCTTGCTGGCGCGCGCCGGCATTGACGAGAGCGGCATTGAAGTGCTGCGAAACCCCGTTGTTCCCTGGCGGCGTTCGCGCGTCGTGGCCGAGCAAAACCGGCACGTATTCTTCATTGGGCGCCTCGATGGCGACAAGGGCGCCGATCTTCTGGCGCACGCGGCGCGGCAGGCTGGCGCGCCATTGCGGATCGTTGGGGACGGCCCGCTCGCAGCCTCGATCGCGCGCGACAACCCCGATGCTGAGCTGCTGGGGTGGCGACCCCGGGACCAGATCGCAACGTTGATCGAGAGCGCCCGGATGGTGGTTTCGCCGACGCGTTGCCGAGAAACCTTCGGCCTCGTTCCGTTGGAAGCACTGATGAGCGGGGTACCAGTCGTCTTATCGAGCCTGTTTCCCACCAGCGATGAGCTGTCGCGACTCGATCTTGGCATCGTCTGCGACCCCCTCGATGAGCGGACGCTGGCCGCGGTGATCGCGAAACTGTTGTACGACGATCGGCGGGTTCGGGAAATGAGCGTTCGCGGCTTCGCGGAAGCGAGGATGTTTGCCCCCACACCGGAGCAATGGTGCGAGGAACTCGTGACGCTTTACCGCCGCCGGCTTGGCGGCACCGGCGCGCGACGGCCGACCGCAAGCAGTTTGCCGCCGCGCCGCAATCTCGCCGCGGGCATGACTGCCGGCCTCGCGGAGGCGACCCAATGCTAGAGCGCTATTCATCGAGAGTGAGCGCCAATGACTGGGCGTCGGAATCGGCGGAAACCCAGCAGGTGAGCCTGGTTGACCTGGTCCCGGCAATACAGCGCTCGTTCTGGATTATCGCCGGCGGCGTTTTTGTCACCGTACTGCTGGCCATGCTCTACATCGCCGTCACGCCATCAAGCTACGTGGCAACCGCGCAGCTGTTGATCGGATCGGGCAAGCAGCCCTATCTGTTGCAGGACAATGTCGTCGATTTGACTATCGACAACGCGCAGGTCGAAAGTCAGGTCGAGGTGCTGCGCTCGGAACGCGTCGCGAACGACGTTGTCACCGCATTGGACCTCGAAAGCGACCCTGATTTTCGCAGCAGCAGCGCCTCAACCGACTACGAGCGGCATCGTATCGCCTTGGCCCGTTTCAGGGATGGTCTCAGCACGCGCCGCGTCGGTCAGTCCTATGTCATCGAGGTTTCATATCGCTCGACAGATCCGGACAAGGCGGCGCGGATCACCAATGCGATCACGGCGGCCTATATCCGTGATCAGCTCAGCGCCAAAACCGATGTTGCACAGCAGGCAAGCCAATGGATGCAAGAGCGCGTCAGCGAGCTGAGTGTAAAGCTGAACACGGCCGCCGCCGCGGTGCAGAAGTTTCGAGCAGAGCACGGAATCAATGACAATAACACTAATCAGCCGCGGCTGATTGACAAGCTGACTGGCCTTGAAGCGCAGGCGCAGGCTTACCGCAAACTGTACGAGAGCTTTCTCCAGCGGCTGACCGAGAACCAGCAGCAGGAATCCTATCCGGTATCGAATGCGCGGGTGATCACCGAAGCGTCGACGCCGCTGGCGAAGACTTATCCCAAGTCGAAGCTCATTCTGCTCTTGTCCATACTCCTTGGGCTCATCGGTGGCGCGGCCGTCACGGCGGTCCGGTCGGTCCTCGACGGCAGCGTGAGCGACGCGAAACAAATCCGGCAGGTGCTCGGGCTCGAATGCCTCGCGTCGTTGCCAACCTACCATCAGAACGACGCGGCAGCGGCCCATGTGGAAGCCCTGGAGGCGCCGTTCTCTCCGTTCAGCGATGCGGTCAGGGGCATCAAAGTGTCATTGCAGAACGCCAGCCGGGGTAAGCCGGTCCTCTGCCTTGGCGTCATGTCGCTGCTGCCTGGCGAGGGCAAGAGCACGCTGACAACTAATCTCGCGGCTTTGTTCGCGGCATCGGGGTCGAAAACCCTGCTGATCGACGCCGATTGCTGCGCTCCCTCCTTATCCCGTCGATTGGCTCCCTCCACGCAGCGCGGTCTTATCGAGGCGCTGCGCGACGGCCCCGCGGAATCCATCACGTTGGATCCGAAGACAAACGCCTTTATATTGCCGCTCTCCCATCCCGAGCGCCTGATCAATTCGGCCGATCTGCTGGCGTCGCCAGCGACGAAAGAGTTGCTGGGTCAAGTAGCAGCTGCATTCGCGATCATCATCTTCGACCTGCCGCCATTGAGCCGGGCAGTGGATGCGCGCGTCATCGGACCGCAGCTCGACCAGTGCATCTTGGTAGTGGAACGGGGCCGCACGCCGCTCGAGCCGCTCAAGGAAGCCGTCGACCTGCTGCGGACCGAAAAGATTCCCCTGATGGGGGCGATCATAAACAAGGTCGATAACGGCATCCCGCCGCTTTTCGGGTGGCGCCTGGACGATCTGCGGCAGCTCAAGCAATCCGACTATTTCGATTGGGCGGTTCAAGGGGTGTCGTCCCGCTGGGCGGGCTTGCGATCTTGGCGGCGTGCTAGCAGATGATCAAACCGCTCCGCCATCTGCGCGATGAAGCGTTGACGCGAGAATTGACCCGCATGCGCGGCGATTTTTTGCGGGTCGAAATCGATCACGCGACATTGCTCGACCGCCTCGATGATCGCTTCCGGTGTCTGCTCGTTGAAAAGGAGGCCCGTCACATTCGGCAGCACCGTCTCGGTCGCGCCGCCTCTGCCATAGGCGATCACCGGCCGGCCGCTCGCCATCGCCTCGACCGGAACGATGCCGAAATCCTCTTCACCGGGAAAGATCAGCGCCTGGCAACGCGAGTAATGGTACCGCAGATCCTCGAAGGGCCGCGGCCCCAGAACCGTCACGGTCGGCCCGGCAAGCCGGCGGATGCGATGCAGCATCTCGCCGCCGCCGATGATGACGAGCTTCGCTCTCATTCGGTTGAAAGCCTCCACCGCCAGTTCGGGGCGCTTGTAGGCGACCAGCTCGCCGACCATCAGCATGTAGTTGCCGCGCTCGCTTTCCGGAACAGGTGCGAACGCGTCGGTATCGACCGGCGGCCATGTCACCTCGGCTTCCCGCCGGTAATAGCGGCGAATGCGCGCCGCCACGGTTTCGGAATTGGCCACGAAGCAGTCGACACGGTCCGCGGTCGCCGCATCCCACAATCGCAGATAGTGCGCGAGAAGCGGCATGATCAGCTTTGTCACCCGCCCCGCCTGGTTGCGGTAGTCGTGAAACATGTTCCACAGATAGCGCATCGGCGAGTGACAGTAGCAGAGATGAAGTGCCGAGGGCGGTGGTATGATGCCCTTCGCCGGCCCCGATTCGCTGCTGATAATGAGGTCATAGCCGCGCAAATCGAGCTGCTCCAGCGCGAGCGGCATCAGCGGCAGGTAGCGCTTGTAGAGACGCGCGGCGAATGGAAGCGAGCCGATGAAGGTCGTGCTGACACGATGGCGCCGGATGGTCTCGGAGACAGCATCCGGCACATAGACGTGGGTGAAGATGTCGGCCTGCGGAAAGATGTCGCACAGCGCCTCGACGACCTTTTCGCCGCCACGCATGCCGACGAGCCAATAGTGGACGATGGCGACCTTCATGGCGGATCCGGCTCCTCTGTCGGCGATCATGCAGCCGCCCGCATCGTTCGAACTGCCGGGCAATGCACCTCGGTACGGCGATTTGCGGCGATCGGCCGCTGCTTAACGCCGCTGGTGGAAACCCCAAAATGCAGCTCGCGTTCCTCGTTTCGGCCAATCATGAGAGTCGCGAATGCCGCCGGGTGACCAACAGCCGATATCGGTCGACGGGCTGCAGCGCGGCACAGATCAGTTCGGCCGCAATTCCGCCTATGGAACGATCGCCGGTCTGTGCACCGCGATCGGCACCGTGCTGGCGAACGTCATCGTCGCTCACACTCTTGGGGTCGAGGGCACCGGTGTCATCATGTTCGCGCTTTGGATGGCGATGCTCGCGGCGGCCGTCGCCGATCTCGGCGCCCAAGCGACGTTGGCACGCTATCTACCGGAATTGATCACGGCGGGCAGAGCCTCGGACGCCGAGCGGCTCACGAGATGCCTGCGATTTGCGGTGGCTCTCGCCTGCTGCGCCGCGCTTTTCGCGTTCGCCGGTTATGGCGCCTGGGAATGGCAGGCGGGCGGGGCGGAGCCGGTGATTTGGGCGCTGGTCGGGCTTGCCTGCGCATTGCAGGCGCTCTCCGGCTTCACCAACGGCTATCTGCGTGGCGTTCAGCGCTTCGACCGTCTGGCGCTGGTGACGGCAGTGTCGTTGGCCGCGCAGCTCTTCTTCGTCGCGGTTGGGAGTCTCACCTTCGGCCTCCCGGGTGCGCTCGTTGGCTACTGTACAGGGAGCGTCTTGCCGGCCGCTCTGGCGTTGCGACCGGCCCACCGCGGCGGTCCGCTCGCCGCCGATATTCGCGTCCGGGCGCGCCGCTACGCTCTGTATGTGTGGGCCGGGGCATTATCCTCGGCGTTCGTCTGGTCGCGGGCGGAAGTCTTTTTCCTGAACCGATCGGCCGGAAGCGCTGCGGTCGGGTTATTCAGCGTCGGAGTTACGCTTGCCAATCTGGCCTCGCAAGGGCCGATGCTGCTGACGGCCGGGTTGCTGCCGTATTTCGCACAAGCGTTTGGCAAGGGCGCGCTCGCTGAAATGCGTGAGGCTTATGCGTCGGCGACCCGGGTCCTTGCGTTCCTGGTCTTTCCGGCGTGTTTCGGCATGGCCGCGGTGTTGCCGACGCTGCTGCCCGTACTCTACGGGCGGCCATTTGCCGGCGCGTTGCCGGCTGCCACGATCCTGGTGATCGGGGCCGGTATCGGATCGGCAGCTTCCGTCGGAACGAGTCTGGTCATGGCGGTTGACCGCAGCGACTTCATCTTTCTGAGCGGGCTCATCGCGGCGGTGCTGACGGTGATCGCAGGTTTCACCGCGATTCCGGCATTCGGATTGATGGGCGCGGTCTGGGCGAGGGTTGCAATCCAGATCTCGGCGGTAGCGTTCGGCAGCTGGTTCGTGTTCTCTCGACTGGGGTTTCCGCTACCGTTCCGGGGTCTTGCCAAATTGCTGTTCGCGGCAGGACTGTGCGGTGCGGCGGCGCGCATCTGTCTGCTGGTTCTGCCCGGCGCCGCGTCGCTGCCAGCCGCGATCCTTGCCGGTGCTGTGGTCTATATGATTTCCGTCCGGGTCCTGCGCGCCCTGCCGGTCGGCGACCTCGAACGGTTGCGCACGATCATTCGGCTCTTGCCAGCGGGGCTTCGCGCCGCGGCCGAGCTCGGGCTGCGGATGCTGGCGGGCTCTGCCGATCGGGGGCGCCCGTCACCAGCCGGCGCGCACGCGGCGAAATCCGGCCGACCGCCGCCGCTCGCGGCCGCGACTGGCGCTCCGGGAGGCCGCAATGCAAATTGAAGTGCTCGGTCTCATCGCATTCGGGTTTGGCCTGCTGGGCTGGGTCGTCGGACCAGGCCTATCGATCCCCGTTCTCTTCGTATCGACATTGCTCGGCGCGGCGGCGGCCATCACCGTAACCAGCTTGGGCGACGCGAATATTCAGCCAGCCCATCTGATGCTCGGATTCGTGACGGTCGCGGCGCTGGCCAATCGAGACTTATCCGCCGCCGCCGCGCGGGCGCTGTCGTTTCCGCGAGCCGGCTTCTGGCTGTTGCTGACCGGCGCGTATGCGGCCGTCTCCGCGGTAATTTTTCCGCGGCTGTTTGCCGGGACAACCTATGTATTTGCCATCGCACGGACCGAGATCGGCCCGGGCATAATCGCGATGCCGTTGGCGCCGACATCGGGGAACATCACTCAAACCGTCTATTTCCTCGGCGATATCGTCTGCTTCGCGGCTTTCTACGCTTACGCGTGCAAACCCGCCGGGCTGAAGGCGATCACCTACGCTGCCATAACGGCCGCGGCGCTCGATCTCGCCTTTGCCGCCATCGACCTTGGCGGATATTGGACGGGTGCGGGCGACGTGTTGGCTTTCCTGCGCAACGGCAGCTACCGGATGCTCGACGAGACGGTCATCCTCGACTTCAAACGTATCGTCGGCTCGTTCCCCGAAGCCTCGACCTTTGCGTATTTCACCCTCGGGCTGTTTGCCTTCTGCGCCAAACTCTGGCTCGACGGCATCAAGACGAAGCTGACCGGGCCGCTGGCGTTCCTGTTGCTGCTCACTCTCTTTTTCTCGACCTCGAGCACGGGGTATGTCGGAACGGCCGGCCTCCTGGCAGCCCTTTTCGTCACCAGCCTGGTCGGCGTATCTACCGGCCCTGTGACGCCAAGGATGTTGGCGTCAGTCACGATTGCGCCGCTGTTGGTTGCCGTCTTGCTGATCGGCGCTCGGCTGGATCAGCCAGTTTGGAACGTGCTCCAATCAATGGTCGAGAAGACCCTGCTGGACAAGGCGACGACACAATCGGGCATCGAGCGCGAGAAATGGAATGTTCAGGCGTTGACCAATTTTTCCGACACCGAGTGGCTCGGCGGCGGTGTCGGCAGCGTCCGGGCCTCCAGCTTTCCGATAGCGGTGCTCGGCAATATCGGCGCGATCGGCGCGGCGACGTACACAAGCTTTCTATTCCCGCTGCTGTTCCGGCGTAAAAACCGCTGGGCGGCGCCGTTTCCGGCGGCCTGCCAAAGTGCCGCCCGCTGGGCTTGCCTGGCCCAGCTGATCGGCGCGTCGGTGTCCAGCAGCTTCATCGACCTCGCCTTACCTTTTTTCATCTTTGCGGGCCTCGCCTGCGCCGGCCCGGAGCCGGCCCGGTCGCCGCGAACAAAGCCCGCCGGACAACCACTGGTCGCGGCGTACGTCTGATGGCCACAGCTTTTGCTGGAGGGGCGCTCGTGCTGCTTACCGCTTACGATCGACCGATCCGCGTGTTCGTTCACCTGGCCCATGGCTTCGGGGCAAGCCAGTGGGAAGCGAAGTGGAAGCGGAGCGAGATCATTGGGATCAACGACCGTCTGCCGTATGGCTATTTCTGGGCCCGGGAAGACGGCTGCCTCGTCGAGTACTCCGAAGACAAGGAAGAGCGGCTTGTCCGGAAGCTGATGCGTCTGGGCATTCGGGCATTGCTCGGGTTCGATTTCGTCCATGCCTGGCGCAATCGGCGGGGCATCGGCCGCGCGGAAGTCGTGTGGACCCACACAGAATCGCAGTACCTGGCGGTGCTGCTGCTGTTCCAGGCCAGACGGCGAGCCCGGCGGCCGAAACTGATCGCGCAGAGCGTCTGGCTGTTCGACCGTTGGAACCGATTGTCTCGACTGCGGCGCTGGTTCTATGCGTGGCTGATGCGGCAGGCGGACGTTCTGACTGTTCATTCGCCGGAGAACCTCCAAAGAGCGCGCGAATTGTTTCCGATGTGCCGCTCCGAAATTGTTCCATTCGGTATCAGAGCCGAACCGATACGGCCCCGAGAGCCGCGCAAGCCGCATTGCCCAATCCGTGTGCTGTCGCTCGGCAACGACCGCCACCGCGATTGGATGACGCTGGTCGCTGCCATCAAGGGTTGGGAGCGGTGCGAGCTGCGCCTGGTCTCGCGGCAAATTCCTCGCGCGTTGGTGCGCGGAGCGCGGAATGTCGAAATCGTCTGCCCGAGCACGAACGATGATCTGATGGCGCTCTATGAGTGGGCCGACATTGTCGCCCTGGCGATAAAGCCGAACCTGCACGCCTCGGGAATCACCGTGGTCGAGGAAGCCACCGTATGCGGTGTGCCGGTCATCTGTACCGACACCGGAGGTCTGCGGGCTTATTTTTCAGACGGTGAAGTGAAGTACGTGCCCCCGCGCCAACCAGAAGCTCTGCGACGGCAGATCGCGTCCTTCGCTCAGGATGATGATGCGGGCGCGGCTATGGTAAAGCGGGCGCGGGAACGCATGGTCGCAGCCGGACTGAGCTCGCGCGATTTTGCCCGGCGCCATGTCAAGCTCTCTCGGGAACTGCTGGATGATCCCGACCTGAGTCGCGCGGCCCGCTCGATCGGTGAGGACAACAGCACCGCTCGGTCGCCTCAGAGTTCGTTGCGGTCGGTGCACGGAGCCGCCTTCGCGCTATGCCTCCTTGCTGGCATCGCCGCTCTGGTCGAGATCGGCCCGGTACCGAACCAGGCACGTGGCGAAGGCGCTGCAATCGATTTGTGCGCGTTTGTGCCGACCTTCGGCGAGGAGTTCGACACGTTGAGCGTGTCCCCTTGGGGAGAGAACGGCAGTCGCTGGATCGCGCATACGCCGTGGCACGGCGATTTCGGCGACGCCGCGTTTGCCGATCCACGCCCCGGATTTCCGTTTCGGGTGCGGGCGGGGATCCTCGAGATCGAGGCGCGCAAGGACGCGGATGGGAAGTGGCAATCAGGCCTGCTGGCTTCGGCCGCACCGAGCACTGTCGGTTTCTCGCAGCGTTACGGCTATTTCGAGACCCGCGCCCAGTTGCCTCCGGGCCCGGGCGTCTGGCCCGCCTTCTGGCTTGGCACCAACCAGCCGGAGGGCTCCAAAGAGCCGGGCGTCGAAATCGATGTCTTCGAATATTACGGGCAATTCCCGAACGCTTATCACTCCGCGATACACGTCTGGGAAAAGGTCGATCCGACGAAGAGCCGGGCAGAAGGCCACATCACCGATGTGTCACCCGGCTCGTTGACCCGCGCCTTCCCTACCCACGGGGTGGATGTCGAACCGGATTGGATCACCTTCTATCTCGATCGCCGCGAGACGTGGCGAGTAGCGACCCCACCCGAGCTGCAGGAGCCGCTACTGGTGCTTGTGAACCTGGCGCTCGGGTCCGGCTGGCCGATCGACCAAACACCAAACCCCTCGATCATGAAGGTCGATTATGTCCATGCCTATCGCCCCCGTGCAACAGACGAACCGCGCTCCTGCACGTCTGCGGGGGAGGGTAAGAGCTTGCCGGCGATTCGGCGGCACGGCGCGCAGTAGAGGATGTAGGACTGGAATCCAATGATCAGCGAAGCTGTCACCACTTGGACGCGCGCTCACCCGGCATTAAAGGAGCGCTTGCGCAAAACCTTGCGGACGATCGGCTATGACACGAGCGATTGGATGCGGATTGTCATGTACCGCCGCTGCTTTGCGTTCATCGCCAATCTCGGGCCGGAGCAGCTCGATGTATTGGAAATTTCGGCCGGGCCGCATTGGGCGCGCGAATTTCGCTTCCGGTCGTACACCGGGACAAGCTTCCCCAGCTTCGATATCTGTTCTCAGACATTGCCGGCGTGCTTCGATCTGATCATCGCCGACCAGATATTCGAGCATTTGAAGTGGCCGTACCGGGCCGGGCGCAACGTCTCGGCCATGCTGCGGCCGGGCGGGCATTTCATCGTGACCGTGCCATTCCTCGTCCGTATCCACAAATCCCCGATGGACTGCAGCCGGTGGTCCGAGGAGGGATTGCGCTACTTCCTGCAGGAGTGCGGTTTTGAAGATACGGGGATAGCAACCGGTTCGTGGGGCAACCGTGCTTGTGTGAAGGCTAACCTGACGGCATGGCGCAAGCGCGGCCTCTTCGGATCGCTTGCGAACGAACCGGACTTTCCGCTGGTCGTTTGGGCCTTTGCTCAAAAACTGCCGCAACCGGAAAAGCTAACCACTCCCCGGCCCGACAGCGCCGCGTCCCGGGTCGCCGGGTGCGCAAGCGAGATCGATATCTTGTCCAAATCCTCAGAGCGAGTGCCCTCGTAATGCGTCACGCAACCTGGCTCAGGCTCGAAGCCTCGCCGTTTTGGCACGATCTTTACCGGCAGTACCGCAGGTTGCCGGACAGCGTTCGGGCGCCGCTCCGAGCGCTGATGATGCCGCACTGGCATCTCGCTGCCCGGCTGGTGCGGATGGCGGCGCGCCACGAAGTGGTTGCCGGACCGTTTCGCGGCATGAAAATTCAGCTTTCTCCGCTATCGAGCCGACACCTGCTCGGCTACATCCTGGGTTCGCAGGAGCTGGAGCTGCGCGAGGTGATCAGTCGCATCATCGAGCGCGGTTACGGCACAATCATCAATGTCGGCGCGGCGGACGGGTACTATGCCGTCGGCCTCGCGCGAGAGTTGCCGTCGAGCCGTGTTGAGGCATTTGAAACGCTTGGTGAGTTTCATCCGCTCATCGAAAGCTCAGCCCGGCTGAACGGCGTTGCCGCTCGCATTACGCTCCGGGGGATGTGCGATGCGAACGCGCTGCGGCAAAGCCTGGAAAGCGTCACGCCGCCGGCGTTGGTTGTAATGGACATCGAAGGGGCTGAGGTCGGCCTCCTCGACCCGCGGTCAATACCGCAATTGCGGCAGACTGATATTCTCGTTGAAACGCACGATCCGTTCGTTGCCCACGCGACCGACACCCTGATCGACCGGTTTTGGCAAACGCACAACGTGGAATGTTACACCGCGCAAGCCCGCATCCTGGCTGATTTTCCGGCTGATTTTCTGCCGGCTTTCCGCCGCTGGTTTCCGCGACTCGCCGTTGATTTGATGGACGAGCGGCGCACCGGCGTTCAGCGGTGGCTGTTTCTGACAGCCAAATGCTCCGACGGCGGCGAATGCGCGAATGATGGGGTGTCAGTTGCGCCCACCGGTTCTTGACGGACCGATCCGATGGATATCGCCTTCGTGTCCGGCAACGCTCACCTTCCGCAGCTGATGGGCGGTCTTGAAGTTAATACGCATGCGCTCGCCGGCGAGCTCATTCGCCGAGGGCACCGGGTCTGCGTGTTGGCAAAGCTGTCGATGCGCAATTCATTCGGATTGTGGCGGGTTGCACAAAACACCGTAACCGGTCGGAAAATTTGGGTCGATCACGATCTCGGCTATCCAGTCTTCCGATCGCGGCACCCCTGGGATGATGTCGCCGATCTGCCGCGCCCCACCGTTGCCGTCGTGCAGAACGGTCCAATGGTGGATTTCGCTACCGCTTTCGCTCGGATCGGCGTGCCCAGCGTCGCCTACCTGTTGGGGCTGGGCTTTCAATCGTGGCGCGTCGAGGGCGCGCCCGGGCGCGCCTTGCCGTTCCGCGGCTATATCGCGCTTTCGCAGTTCACCGCCCAACGTCTCCGCAGTTTATACGGCCTCGATGCACTGATCCTGCCCCCGCTGTTTCGCCGCGAGCATTACGCCACGCAAGGTGCTGGCCGCATGGTCACCTTCATCAACCCGGTTGCCGTCAAGGGCGTGGACCTGGCGCTTGAAATCGCGGCGCTGTGCCCGGAAATTCCCTTTTGCTTTGTGCGCGGCTGGCCTTTGGGGCTGAAGGAATTAGCCAATCTGAAGCGGAGCATTCGCCGTCTCGGAAACGTCACGCTGCATGATCGAACTTCCGACATGCAACCGGTGTATCGGCAAACGCGCATACTGCTGGTGCCGAGCCAGTGGGAAGATGAGACTTGGGGTCGCGTCGTCACCGAAGCGCAATTCAGCGGCATTCCGGCCGTTGCCAGCAAACGCGGTGGGTTGCCGGAAGCCGTAGGGCCGGGCGGAATCATGTTGGGACATGACGAGCCTGCCGCGATCTGGGCGGCGGCCGTGCGGGAGCTGTGGTCGGATGACCAGCTTTACGGAAACTTGTCCCGAAAGGCGCTCGATTATGCCGCTCGGGCGGACCTCGATCCTGATCACCAGGTGTCGCTGCTGATCGGCGCCCTCGAACGATGCATTGCATGAGCGCGGCTCTCGGGGCACCGGCAAACCAGCCTATCGGCGCACGGCCGAGGGCTTCGTTATGGCCGAGGGCTTCGTTATGATTGTCACGACGAGTTGGGACGATGGCGATGTCCTCGACGGGCACGTCGCCGATTTGCTCGATCGTCATGGCGTCTCCGGCACGTTTTATCTTACCCGCTCGTTCCGCCCGAACCGGATGCCCGATGCGCGCATCCGCGAGTTGGCGATGCGCCACGAAATCGGCGCGCACACGCTGACCCATCCCGATCTGACCCGGTTGTCCCGCGCCGCCAAGAAAGACGAGATCGAAGGCGGCAAGAAGTGGCTGGAAGATGTGATCGGCAAACCGGTCGTGATGTTCTGCTACCCTTTCGGTCGCTTCGATGCCGAGGCGAAGGAGCTGGTCGCCGAAGCCGGATTCAAAGGCGCGCGCACGACCCGACAATTTGTCATGGCGCCGCCGACTGACCGTTTTGCGATCGCGACGACGCTCCACGTTTATCCCATGCCGGTGCATCGGAACAACGCGCGCGACTTTGGTGCCTATCTGGTCAAATCGTCAGCAGGCCCTAGCCCGTGGCACGCTTGTTTCGACATTACCCTCTCGATGCTGCGCGGCTGGTCCCATTGTGCCGAGCTCCTGTTTCAGCGCTCGGCGCTGGATGCCGGTGCCATCTTTCACCTGTGGGGCCACTCGTGGGAGATTCAGTCATCGGGAATGTGGGGACAGCTGGACGCCTTTCTGAAGTTGGTCGGCGGCTTCGACTGCCGCTCCGAGACTAATGGCAATAGCCGGTAACCGCGGCGTCGCAATCGAGCGGGTCGGCATCGTCGGAGCAGGGGCCGCCGCCGCAGTGCATTTGCGGGCCTTGCAACGCCTTCCGGGGAAGCGGGTCGTCGCCATTCACGATATCCACCCGGGACGCGCCGCCGCGTTAGCCGCCGAGTTCGGGCTGCCGCGCTCCGTGGCGATGGATCGCCAGCGCCTTTACGAGAACGGCAAGCCGCAGCTGGTCCACGTCGTGACACCGCCGCATCTGCACCAAGACATCGGCCTAGAGGCGCTCGCACGCGGTGTGCATGTTTTTGTCGAGAAGCCGCCGGCTCTGACTTTGGAAGGTTGCCGCCTCCTGCAGCGCCGGGCGAACAGCGGCGGGGTCACTATTGGCATCAACGAGAACACCGCGCTCGACGCCCGGATCCTGAGAGCATGCCGCGCCATCGCCGCGGGAAAACTGGGCCGGCTGGTGCATATCGATGGGTACTACGCCTTCGGCCTCGGAGCGAGCGAATTACCGCCGAAATGGATGGACCGGCTCCCGGGCGGCATGCTCGAAGATTTGCTGCCTCACCTGCTGACCATCGCGCGGCGCCTTGCGGGCGGCGCGTTGACGCCCGAATACTGGCGTCTCATTTCGATCGGGCGGACCTCCGGCCAGAGGCACGACGAGCTGCGACTGTTTTTGACTAGGGACAACGGCCCCACTGTCAGCCTGGTCATATCGCTGAACGGCCGCCCGAAGGCTCTCTCCTTCGATGTGCACGGCACCGGTGGCGTAGTCGCGATCGATCTGCGCAACATGCTCTTCGGCATCAACATTGATTCAGGCGGCCCCATCGCGAGGAATAGCCGACTGATCCGCGCTTCTCTCGTCGTACCGTGCCAAATTGTAGCGAATGCCGCGGGTCTTCTCGCCGGCTACCGCGAGCGCTACGGCAGTTCGCTGTACTCGATCCGTGCCCATTACGCGGCGCTCGAGACGGGGCAGGAGATTCCGGCGCCGCTGTCGCGCGGCATCGAAACGGTCGAAATCATCCGCACGATTTGGTCGGCATGATTTGAGCCTTCGCGCGCAGCCGCGCGCCCTTCCGCGCTGAAAGCCGGGCGGCTGGATCAGCCTGCCCGGCAGTGTCACGGAACGGGAACCGCGGCAATGCCGGGCGACCGGTAGCATCCGGACGAAATGGTCGTCTGCATTCCCGGACAGTGCGGGTACTTGTGGCGGTGCTGTCGATCGATCGGATCACCAGTGGGACTTGGCGCGATTGGTGGCGTCTGCACCGGTAATGCGCGAACCGCACGAGGTCGGCGTCATCTCGATTCCACCCGGCGAGAGGGTGGATTGCCCGCTCGGCTCGCCAGCGCTCCTCGTCGAATAACGTCACGCTCAAGAAGCGACGCAGGAGTCAGTGGGCAGGCAGTGGTCCGGTATTTCTTTGGCAAGTATCAGGTTTTTAGCAAGTATCTCGTAATTAAACCAAGTTTGCAGAGAGTGTAAAATTAGACGGCGCCGATAAGTTTCATTGAAACTGACTCTTTCAATGATTGAATGGCTTAAATTTAGCCGAACTTCCCGGTAAAGTAATCTCTGTTACTTTGTCTCACTCGCGTTTCATTTGATTATGGATGGAGAGATGGGGGTAGAGAGATGGGGGTAATCAATGGGCTTGGCGTTCCTGCCTCGGAAACCGGCCGACAGCCCGCGGTGAGCGTCGGAGCCACATCGTCGCTTCCCGAGTATGTCGAGATGTTGTCTGAACATCGGGCCAGCCAGTGGGCGTGGGCCCATTACAAGGACGTCTTGGTCGACCTGCTCCGCATCCGGGATGCCAAACGCATGATGGAAATCGGCGGAGGGCGCTTCCCGCTATTCAACCGAGCCGAAATCGCGCCATTCGACGTCGAATATATCATAAACGATGTCAGCTCCTGCGAATTGGCGCGCGCCCCCAGCGAAGTGGGAAAAGTGTGTTTCGACATTGCCAGCCCAGATACGGCAGAAATTGATGCCCTGGCCGGTACGATCGATTTGACGTTTTCCAAGATGGTGTTCGAGCATGTTTCCGATGCACTGCAAGCCTACCGAAACATCTACAACATGCTGTCCCGGCGGGGGGTCTGCTTAAATTTTCATCCCGTGTTATTTTCGCTGCCGTTTTTGATAAATTATCTTGCCCCGGCGGCGCCAGCAGAACGGCTCTTGCAGAGATTTGCGCCGAACCGCAATCGCAATGAGCAGCCTAAGTTCCCCGCGAGATATGATTGCTGCCGGGTGAGCCAGTACGTGCAAGATACGCTTCGGTCGATCGGCTATCGTCATGTCTGGCAGTTGCCGTTCTGGTTTCACGAGTATTTCGTAAAATTCCCCGGCCTTAAACAGTGTGATTGGATGGTCAATAAAATCGCGGAGCGCGGCAATTGCACGGCGCTGGCAAGTTACTGCTACACGATCGTCGTCAAGTGAGCGGTTATGAGCCGTTCCGCTCGTTCCGGGTTTCAGCCGCGGCTTCGCCCTGGCCTGATGCTGTCGGTCGCCGTAGTCGGACTGGCGTTTCTCGTCCGGTCCGCCCAGCCGCAGCCGTCACCCGAAGGGACGGCGCTTGATCTGTGCGCATTTCGCCCGATTTTTGTCGAAGACTTCAATTCGCTGAGCGTTTCCGGTCATCCGGAGGATCGCCAGCGTTGGTTCGCTCATACCCCCTGGGGCGGCGATTTCGGCGATGCGGCCTTTGCCGACCCCGAACTGGCGTTTCCGTTCACCCTGCGCGACGGCATCCTCCGGATAGAAGCGCGCAAAGGCGCCGACGACAAATGGCGCTCGGGTCTGCTTGCCTCGGCCCATCCGGACGGCACCGGCTTTGCCCAGCGCTACGGGTATTTCGAAGCGCGTGCCAAATTGCCGGAGGGTCCGGGGGTATGGCCGGGCTTCTGGCTCAACGCCAATCAGCCGCGCGCCGACAAAGACCCCGGCGTCGAGATCGACGTGCTCGAATATTACGGGCAATTTCCCGAAGGTTTTCATTCGAGCGTGCACATCTGGGACAATTCGGGCGCCGATGACAACCGGGTCTCCGATCATGTAACACCGGTGTCGTACGGCTCCCTGTACCGCGATTTTCATACCTATGGTGTCGATGTCGAGCCGGATTGGGTGATCTTCTATCTCGACCGCCATGAGACCTGGCGCCTCGCGACCCCTGCCGAATTGACCAAGCCATTGATGGTGCTGGTGAGCCTCGCCCTCGGTTCGGGCTGGCCGATCGATCGCACGCCCAATCCTTCGATCATGGAGATCGACTATGTGCACGTCTACGAGCGCGACCCGACCGGAGGCCAGCAGCACGATTGCCGGTAAGGCGCGAGCACCCCGCGGCCGGCGCGCTTTATCTCTTGGCGTCCGCCGAAGTGCTCACCGCTGCGTTCGGAGGGCTGCGCTCTATCCAGCTGAGCTACGGGTCCTTGCTTTGGCGCGGTGACCAGTGATCGCGCCGGCTGGCGCAAGACGCTTGGGCCTTACCCGCCGCTTTCGGCCTGAGGTGGCCAGCGCCGCGCCTCGTCGCGCCGGTCGGCCTGCGAGGGCAGGGGCGCCCGGCGGTCGAACACCCAATTCGCGATATCGCCGGCCACCGTCGCGCCCGCCAGATCGCGCAGCAGCAGATGATAGCCGTCGCGGTAATAGGCAAGCCGGCGCTTGGGGCTCTGTGGCAGGCTGCTAACAAACCGGGCGAGCGCTTCTCGCGGCACCACCTCGTCATGCGCGCCGTACAGCAAGAGGAGCGGCACATCGAGCCGCGGCGCCGCATCGAGCGCCGTATCCATCAGATCGACCAGGCCGTAGATCGTCGCGACCCGTGCCCCCTTGATGACCATCGGGTCCTTCGCCAGCGCCCTCAGCATCGGCAAATTGTCGGACGGCTTGATGCCGAGGCCACGACCGGTCAGCGTCATTTCCGGGAAGAACCGCACCGCGGCGAACAAGGCGATCCTTGGCCAGATCTCCATCGTCGCGCGGCCCCACACCGCCGGGGCGCTGAGGACCACCCCGTCGGCCTCGGCCGGCGGCACCCCGTCGGTGCCGGTCGCCGCGAGGATCGCAATGGCGCCGCCCATGCTCTCGCCGAGCAGGTATATCGGCCGGCCCGGATAGGTCGCGCGCAGCAGGCGGGTCGCGGTCACCGCATCGGCGGCGAGCGTCGCGCTGCCGGCCCAGCCCTGGCGCAACGGCGCGCCGCCAAAGCCGCGCTGGTCGTAGGCATAGGTGGCGATGCCATGCCCGGCCCACAGGGCGGCCGGTATCGCGAAGCCATTGCTGTAATCGTTGAAGCCATGCAGGGCGAGGATGACCGCCTTGACGCCGCCTCGCGGCAGCCATTTGCGCAATGGCAGGCTGGCCCCGTCGGCGGCGATCAGCGCGCTGTCCGTGAAACGCGGCTGCGGCGATGAGGGCGCGGGCCGCGCCGCGGCCGCCGCGACCCGGGCCGCCGGCTCCTCGGCCGCCATCGGCCCCGCGGCGCAGGCCAGCAGCAGGATGGCGAGCGCGGCTTGCCGAACCAGCCGCCGCGCCGACGCCGCTGTGCGGCCGGCTATAAGGAGGTCGCGCATCATTGGATTGTCCCGCCGCAACGGGTATCATCGCACCGGCGACGCGGTCAACCGCAGCCGCCCGCACGATATCTTTCCGGATTGGCTGATGACGGCTTTCGAGATCATCGAGATCGACGAGATGGTGGCGGCCTGCAACGGCGGTGGTGGTCCGCTCGGCCATCCCCGGGTCTACCTGAACCTGGCGCCCGCCGGGCGGGTCGAGTGCCCGTATTGCTCGCGCCTGTTCGTCAACCGGGGGATGGCGGGGCGGGTGCCGCCGGAGATCGGGGTCGTCATGCCGTCGGCGCACCAGGCCGACGAGGAGCGCCGGGAGGAAAGCCCGGCGCCGCGCCAGGCCGGCACGCCCTGAACCGAACGTTTCACCGCAGCAGAGGCTGAGGATGCGCGGAGAACGCACTATATTGAGAGTCTCCGCTGTCACGCCGAATCCCCAGCGCCCTCCGCGGCAAAGATTCATTTTGCGGGCCGAAAGGAGCCGCGCATGAACGACATCGCCACTGCGACCGTCGCCGAACACGGACCGACCGCGATTCCGCCCGGGGTAGCGCCCCGCCATGTCTATCTGGTCGACGGCTCGGGCTTCATCTTCCGCGCCTATCATGCGCTGCCGCCGCTGACCCGCTCCGACGGCACGCCG
>Ga0210400_10001057_pt1 | contig 28272 bp, 18 predicted proteins | sample IncBWH26MmetaG_FD_155456 | JGI IMG/M metagenome (GOLD analysis project Ga0210400, IMG submission 155456) | Forest soil microbial communities from Barre Woods Harvard Forest LTER site, Petersham, Massachusetts, United States - Inc-BW-H-26-M | ecosystem: Environmental > Terrestrial > Soil >... | reverse complement strand
CCCGTGCGCGCGATGGACGCGGCGACGTCGCTCGAAGGAGAAATGACGTCGTAATTCGCCGCGCTGCCGCCGCGCAACTTGGCCACCAATTCATCGCTGGAACCCATGTAGGACGCACTGACTTTGCAGTGATGACTTTCTTCGAAGGCCTTCACGAAAGAGAGATCGGCATAACCTTCCCACACGAGCAGGTTCAACGATTCCTCTTTTTTCTTGCAAGCAGCACATGCCAATGCAATGGTGAGAATTCCCAGAAGAACGGCGCGAGATCTCATTGCTCCTCCCGGCTATTGCGCATCCGTTTGATAGACCAGCCGCCCGCCCACAATCGTAGTGACAACCTTTGTGGCTCCAATCTTATGCGCATCGACGTCAAAGATATTCTGCGAAAGAATGATCAGGTCGGCGAATTTTCCCGCCTCGAGCGAGCCTTCGGTCTTCTCATGACGGCCGCAAAATGCCGCGCCGCTAGTGTAACCATCGATTGCCTGCGCGACGGTCAAGCGTTGCTCCGGAACGAAACCAGCCTCGGGCTTGCCATCGGAAGTCTGGCGAGTCACTGCGGTCTGGATTCCTTCCCACGGATTGAGAGTCACGACGGGCCAGTCGCTGCCAAAACAGACGTGCCCGCCAGCGTCGGAGATGCTCTTCCAGGCCCAAGCGCGGGAAGCGCGCTCTGGCCCCACATTGTGAACCCACACATCAAGAGTATCGGCATCCGGATACGAGTGCAGCGGTTGCATGCTGGCGATGACCCCGAGCTTGCCGAATCGCGGAATGTCGGATTCCGCGACGGTTTCAATGTGTTCGATGCGCGGCCGGCGATCGTGTTGTGGTTCCGCGTCTCGGCGTTTTCGTAGGCATCCAGCGCCGTTCGCACCGCATAGTCTCCGATGGCATGCGTAAACATCTGAAAGCCACGCTTGTCAATCTCCGCCACGGCAGCCTTATATTTTTCGGGTTCCCAGAAGAGCGCGCCTTTGAGCGCGGGGTCGTCGCTGTAGGGTTCGAGCATCGCCGCTGTATGCGACTCGATTACTCCATCCAAACGCAACTTGACCACACTCGCGGAAAGCCAATCATTGGAATATTTTTTCCTCGCATTCTCCATGGCTTCGATGTCCTGGGACCGCAGAGCAGGAGGATCGAGGAAATACGCGATTTGTACCCGGATGGAGAGATCGCCGCGCTTTCGCATCTCGTCATACAGATCCAAATCTTCAAAATCACCGGAGAGAAAGTGGCCGCCGGCGGCATGGACGCGCGTCAGCCCATTTTGATTGGCCCATTTCATCCCTGAGCGCAGAGCCAGAAGTTTATCCGCGCGGGTCATCGTGGGACGCACGCGGTCAACCATATCGGTGGCCGACTCTTCCAGCGCGCCGGTGGCTTCTCCCGTTGCCGGATCGCGCACGATCGTTCCGTTTGGCGGATTGGGTGTATCGCGCGTGATTCCCGCCAGCGCCAAGGCTTTCGAATTCACCCAATACGTATGACCGTCGAACCCTTCAAGGGAGACTGCACGATTCGGGAAAATGTCATCGAGGTCTTTCTTATCGGGCAATTTGCCCGGGCCAAACATCCCGTAATTCCAACCGTGCCCGAGAATCCAGCCTTCCCCGGGATTCTGCGCAGAGTAGGAACGCAACTTATCCCGAATCTCCGCAAGGTTCCTGGCGCCTTCCAAGCTCACCCATGCCAGCTTGGCCGAGCCCTCCATGAAGTGAATGTGGCAATCGACAAAACCCGGGAGCACGAGTTTTCCGCCGGCGTTGATCACTTTTGTGCCCATGCCGCGGCGGCGCTCAATTTCGGGATCATCTCCGACGGCAACGATTTTTCCGCGGTAAATCGCCACGGCCTGAGCCCAAGGCTGCTTGGGGTTTTCCGTATAAACGCGGCCGTGAACGACGATGATATCCGCCGGTTCGACGATCCGGCCTTGCGCGCGCGACATCGCAGCGAAGCCCGGCAAAAGCGCGAGCATTGCAAGAATGGCGCACCATCGGCGATTTTTCATCGGCACCTGCTTCTGTCGATCAGAATGTCGGCGGCGTGTTGATCCACATCAGCCAAGTCTCCGTCCGTCCGGGATTCTTCCACCGGTGCGGAGTCGAGCTCTCGAAGTATAGGCTGTCGCCCGGCTTCAGATGATAATGCTCCTCGGCGTCGAGCCAGATCTCAAAAGTTCCGCGAAGCACGTGCAGGAATTCCTCGCCTTCGTGCGAGTAGGATTCGCCGCTGCCGCCGCCGGGTTTGATGCGGAATAAATGCGGCTCCATCACCGTGTTTCCCCAGGCCAGCAGTTCCATGCGCACGCCCGGCGTTGTCTCCAGGATCTTCCGCTGATGCGGGCGCACCAGGCGAGGATTATCGCCAGCGGTTTCGAAGAGGGATAGAATGTTCGTTCGGTAGAAGCGCGCGATGCGGCGCAGCGTGGCGATCGAGCAGCGCATCTGGCCGCGCTCGAGCGCGCTAAGAAAACCGATGGAGACACCGGTGGCGCGCGCCACTTGCGCAAGTGAAAGGCCCCGGCGGGTGCGCAATCGGCGGAAGCGCTGCCCGGGAAGGAGCGAGTTCTCCGCTGGGGCGGAGACAATTCCCTGACGCTTGAGCACGTGAACGATGGCGGCGGGATTGAGTCCGCGGGCGCGGCGCAGGAATATCGCGCGCTGCAGCAGGCGCACATCGGCTTCGGTAAAAAGACGGTAGCGGCTCTCGGTGCGCTGCGGCGAGACCAGCCCCAGCGTTTCCCAGGCGCGCAGCGCCGAGGAGGAAATGCCCACGCGGCGCGCCACTTCGCTGATACGCAGCATGCGCACCGGCTTGCGCGGGGCTGATGCGCCCGATAAGTTTTTTGTGCTTGACACGGGTTCCGTCTTTCTCTAAGTTTACAGGATTATAGTAAGGTTTGTGGGGCACAGCAACCACGAAGATTTACTCCTCGAAAGAATCTTCGCGGCATAGGGGTGAGGTCATGAAAGTTGACGCACGATTTCGGCGGCTGCGTTCTACGTGTTGCCGCTGTATTTTATCCACAACTCTCTTGGCGCTGGCCTTGTGCCTCGCCGCGCCGTTTGCTGGCGCGCAAAGCACCGGCGGCCGCATCCGCGGTACGGTGACCGATCCCAGCGGCAGCGCGGTTCCGGCCGCGAATGTCACGCTGATCAACGAGGCCACGCACGCTACTCGCGAGGTGCAGTCCGGCGCGAACGGCGAATACATCTTTATTGAGGTGCCGGTCGGCAGTTACGAAATCGATTTGACCATCCAGGGCTTCAAGAAATATGTCCATAAGGGTGTCGCCCTGGACCTCAACCAAGTCCTCACTGTGGATATCAACTTGCAGCTTGGCGGTTCGACGGACGTGGTCGAAGTCACTGGGGCGCCCCCTGTCGTGGATACCAGTTCGACGCAACTCGGTGCCGTCGTCAACGAGCGATCTTCAACACAACTACCATTGAATCAGCGCGACGTTTATCAATTGCTGCAGTTGCAGCCTGGCGTGCAATCGCAGCTCGGCAACGATCTTTTTTATGGCTCGGACAAGGCCGGAGTCGTTACCGTAAATGGCGGCCGCGGCCGCGCCAACAACTACTCTGTGAACGGCGGCGACGGCAACGACCTTTTCGTAAACGGACCTGCCATCGAACCGTCACCCGACAGCATCGAGGAGTTCAAGGTCATCACCAACAACTTCGACGCAGAATACGGCCGCAACTCCGGCGCGGTGGTCAATGTCGTGACCAAGTCCGGCACCAACGAACTTCATGGCAGCTTTTACGAATTCTTCCGCAACGATGTCCTCAATGCGCGCGCGTTTACGTTTACTCCAGCGCCCAAGCCTGGATTCAAGCAGAACCAGTTCGGCGGGACGTTGGGAGGGCCGATCAAGAAAGATAAGACTTTCATTTTCGGTTCGTATGAGGGACGCCGGACTGTCAAGGGCATTGATTCGCAATCCATCGCTGTGCCTACTGCGACGGAACTGAATAACGGCGACTTTTCGTCTGGTTCAGCATTTACCGGTGCCCTTGTCGATCCGACGGTGGCCGGCGTTTTGCAGGACCGCTGCGGTAGCGGCCAAGGTGCTGCGGCCGCGCTGAATCCTTTCCAGCAGGCACTGTTGAACGACGTGATTACCGGAACGCCTGACCCTGGGCTGCCGCCTGGGACGCCCCCTGGTACCCTGGGTGTTCCCTATAACAACAGCCCCAATGTGGCTGCTCAATTTAACCTATTCCCGAATAACGTAATTCCGGGGCAGTGTTTTGACCCCGTAGCGGTGAACTTGCTGAAGTATGTGCCGGGGGCTGGCGGAAGCGCAAACTCGAACATCCAGGTCCCGAACAACAGAGACCGAGGGGATCAGGCCCAGATCCGCGTAGATCATTCCTTCACCAATAACCAAAAGCTGTCTGCGTACTACTACTTTGATGACGACACCACGCTTGATCCGTTTGCAAAATTTCAGAGTTTCGGAGCGATAACGGGGCAATTCCCGAGTACCTACGCGACGCGCACGCAACAAATTAACGTAAGCCATACGTCCAATATCGGCTCAAGGGCGGTAAACGAAGCGCGCTTCAGTTACTTCCGCGAAGGCCAGATGAAATTCAATACTCCGGTGAAGACCAACTTGATTACCGATTCCTGTAAAGCCGCAACAGGCTTCCCCGACGCCTCGGGATTCTGCTTTAACGGCGTGAGTGATTCCGCGACTCTCAACGCCGCCTGTGCCGCGGGAATCGCAAGCATACCGGGTGAGACCGCAAAGGACTGTGGAATTCACACGGGGCTCGGGTCCAAGCTTGAAGGAGTTCCGTTCATCTTCATGAGCGGGCCAGGGTATATTGGCAACAACCCGGGCGGCCAGTTGCCACAGGTCGGCAACACCTTCCAGTTCTCGGATAACTACAGCAGGATCATCGGGAACCACAGTTTGAAGTTTGGCGGCGACGCGCGCTATCAAAAGTTCGACCAGTTTTTGGTTTTCGACATCAATGGCCAATTCAATTTCAGCAGCAGCCTAAATTCGTGTCCTCTTGGAAGTACTGATCCAAATACTAATAAACCGTGTTCAGCCCCATCCAGTGACGACTTGGGATTCGACAATGCCTTCCCGAATTATTTCCTGGGCCTCTCAACGGGTTACTTGCAAGGCTCGGCCCAACATGAACTGGTGCGCAGCAAATCTGTCTACCTCTTCGCGCAGGACAGTTGGAAGATCAAGCCGAGCCTTACACTGAATTATGGCGTGCGATGGGAACTGAACACGCCGCTGGCTGATGCCGGCCAGAAAGTTCAGGCGTTCCGGCCCGGCCAGCGATCCACTATCTATCCTGGAATACCTGGCAACGACGCCGCTGGAGTTACCCCGCTGGGTATCGTTTTTCCGGGCGACAAGGGCGTACCCAACGGTCTGACTCAAACGTACTACAAAGCCTTTGCTCCCCGCCTTGGCCTTAACTGGAGCCCGGGAACCCACGACGGCTGGTTGGCCAAATTGACCGGCGGGCCGAGCAAGACCAGCATCAGCCTCGGATATGGAATTTTCTACAACCCCATCGAGCAATTAGTATTGGAGCAGTTCAGCGCCGAGCCGCCATTCGGCGGCAGCGAGAGCATCAGCAACTCGTTCCTGCAGATGCCTTTTGTGGGCCAGAGCGGCTCTATCCATCCGAATCCGTTCAATGGTGTCAAGAATCCGACCCGCGGCACTGCGCTCGATTGGTCCCAATACCTGGGCACGACCTATTTTGGAGATTTTCAGCCACACATGCGGTCGCAGTATTCGGACCAGTACAACTTGACGATCAAGAGAGAATTTCCCGGCAACATTCTCCTGCAGGTGGGGTACGTCGGCGCGCAAGGCCACCGCTTGCTGGCAATTTATGAGGTCAACGAAACAAATCCAAACACTTGCTTGGAACTCCAGGCTTTTTCAGTTTCTCTCAACAATCCACTTCTTGCTTGCGGTCCATTCTTTGAGGACGCTGCCTATTCGTTTACGCTCCCAGCTGGGCAGAGTTTTGACTTGCCGTACTATAACCCCGGCGGTGTAACCGCCACCGGGCCGAACGTTCCTTGTCTGCCGGTGAACACTCCAGCAGCGTGTCACATCACTGGCGCGGCGGGGGGTACTCCCATCACTCTGACCGGGCTCCGTTTCTATTCTTCACCTTTTTGCAATCCACTCTCCGGGGCAGGCTGCCCGAGCACGCCGCCTATCGTCGGCATCTTTGCCGAAGATACAGTGGCCAAGTCGAACTACAACTCGCTACAAGCGTTGTTTGAGAAGCGCTTCTCGCATGGCCTGCAGTTCCAGGCTTCGTATACATGGAGCAAAACAATGGACAATGCGTCCAGCTTCGAGGACGCGTTGAATCCATTCAACTTCAATAAGACCTACGGCTTATCCAAGTACGACGCGCGGAATCGCTTTGTTTTTAACTTTGTTTGGGATCTGCCGGTTCCGAAGTACGCAGGGTTCAAGGGCAAGCTGCTCGATGGATGGGAAATCTCCGGCATCGAGACTCTGCAGAGCGGCTTCCCGATCCGTATCACGTCGCAGGCGGACAACGAGCTGCTGGACAGTACGTTTAACTTCGAGGCGCCGGGTGAACCAAACCTATTGGCCCCGTTTCACACGCAAGACATTCGGAAGAACGGCGGATTGGCGTTCGATCCTACCTTGTTCTCGAATAACGTCACGCTTGGCACCATCGGAAGTTCGCCACGTGCGCTCTGCTGCGGGCCGGGAATCAATAATACGGACGTTAGCATCAACAAATCGACCCAGTTAGGTGAAAGACTGCGCATGGAATTCCGTGGTGACATCTTCAATATCTGGAACCACGCGCAGTTCACCAGCGTGGACGGCAATGTCGGCGATGCCACGTTTGGGCAGGTACTACACGTTCGCGATCCGCGGCTGGTGCAGTTTGCGCTGAAGTTTCACTTCTAGCGTAAACTGATAGCTTAACAATGCTTCACGAGGCGCGGCTTGCGAGGGCCGCGCCTTCGCACGTTCGAGAAGATTGCGAGAAGGGCTTCATCTGCAAGAAATTCCTCGTACATACTGACCGCAGGGAATAGACCTGCCCGGGTAACCGAAAAATGGGCGACCCACCAGGGAGTAAGCAAATGCACGACGCACTACAAAAAGAAATCGCCAGCTACGAAAAGCGCACGCCGAAGTCGGCGGCGGCGCACAAGCGCGCGCTCGAACGCATCCCGCTCGGCGTTGCCAGCAACTACCGTCACTACGAGCCTTATCCGCTCTTTGTGAAGGACGGCAAAGGCAGCCGCATTCACGACGTCGACGGCAACGAATACATCGACCACAACCTGTGTTTCGGCGCGTTGATGGCCGGGCATTGCCATCCCGCCGTCGTGAAGGCCGTCGAACAAAAACTGCATGAAGGAACGACCTTCGGTATGCCGCACGAGCAAGAATGGGAGCTGGCGGAAGAAATTTGCAAGCGCTATCCCATGGAGATGGTGCGCTTCGGTTCCAGCGGCACCGAAGTGACCATGCACGCCTGCCGCATCGCGCGCGCCGCCACAGGCCGCGACAAAATCCTGAAATTCGAAGGCGCCTACCACGGCCTGCATGACACCGCTTTGGTCAGCGTCAAGCCCAAGGCGGAAGATTACGGCGATCCGGACGCGCCCAATTCCGTTCCCGGCGGCGCCGGCATACCGAAGAACTCGCTCGAGAATGTCGTCGTCGCCAGCTTCAACAATCTGAAGAGCGTCGAAAACCGTTTCAAACAACACGCCGGCCAAATCGCCGCCATCATCCTCGAACCCATTCTCATGAACGTCGGCCTCTGCATGCCGCAGCCCGGCTTCTTGCAGGGCCTGCGCGATATTTGCGCCAAAAACGGCGCGCTGCTGATCTTCGACGAAGTGAAGACCGGCGCCAAGCTCGCGTGGGGCGGCGCCAGCGAGTTCTTCGGCGTGAAGCCGGACATGATCTGCCTGGCCAAATCCATCGGCGGCGGTTTGCCGCTCGGGGCTTTTGGCGCCAGCCGCGCGGTGATGGATCTAATCTCACAGCACAAAGTCTTCCACGGCGGGACCTATAACACCAACCGTGTAGCCATGGCCGCTGGCCTGGCGACCTTCCGCGAAGTTCTGACGCGCGAGAATTACGCGCACGTCGGTAAGCTGAGCAAGAATCTGACCGAAGGCTATCGCGTCATCGTCAAGAAATCGGGCCTCCAAGCCTACGTCGTAAGCGCCGGAGTCAACGGCGCGTTGATGCTCTATCCGAAAGAAATTCAGAACTATCGCGACTGGACCAAGATTGACGTCGACCTTTGGCGCTACTACTGGTTCGCCATGGTCAACCGCGGCGTCCTCCCCCAGCCCTATTGGTGGGACGAGCAGTGGACCATTTCCGTTCAGCATACCGAGGCGGATATCGACAAGCATCTGGCGGTGTTTGAAGAAGTCGCCCCCGCGCTCGCCAAGGCCCAGCAAGAGCGCGGTCTGGCATTTGTCGGTGCCGCTGGACACTAAGAGCACCATGTAGAGGCCGGGCTTTAGGCCGGCCTCCTCTTTAATTGAACCCCTATCCCCGCGCCGCGAAATTACTGGGAGAACAAACTTGGCGAACGAGGTCACCACAACACCCGCCGTCCCCGCGGCACTGGAAGCTCCCCGCTTGCGCCGCGTTCTGGGCCAGTGGGACCTCGTTTTGTTGTTTGTCGTCGCCATTGTCAACCTCAACGTGGTTCCCACCATCGCGGCCAACGGCGGCGTAACCGTCTGGCTCTGGATTCTGGCTCTGCTGCTTTTTTTCTGGCCTCAGGGCGTTGCCGTCATCGAGCTGTCGCATCGCTACCCCCAGGAAGGCGGCGTGTACTTGTGGACCAAGCGCATCTTCGGCGACTTCCACGGCTTCCTTTCGGGTTGGTGCTATTGGACGAACAATATCTTCTATGTGCCGACGGTTCTGCTCTATTTCGTTGGCATTTCCGTGTACGTCGCTGGTCCCCGCGCCCGGGGACTCGCTGACAATCACCTGTTTGCCCTCGGCACATGCATCGGGCTTCTGGTCTTGCTCGTCATTTTGAATGTGCTCGGTCTGGGTGTCGGTAAGTGGGTCAATAATCTGGGCGGGATCGGCACCTTGATAACCGCGACCACTCTCATCGGCCTTGGCATCCTGGTGATCTCTCGCTTCGGCGCCACCATGAACGCCGCTGACTTTCGCATCCCCGGCGACGTTCGGCTTTTCGGTTCCTTCGGTGTGATTTGCTTTGGTTTGGTGGGCCTCGAACTCGCCTCCATCATGGGAGATGAAATTCAGGATCCTCGCCGCACTTTGCCCGGTGCCGTGGCCTGGGGCGGCCTGATTTGCGGCATCCTGTTTATCGGCGCCACTCTCGCGCTGCTGCTTGGCGTGAACAGAGGGGAAATCGGCGTTTTGCAGGGCGTCGTTCAGGCCGTCAGTCACATGGCAGAGCAAGTCCATGTGCCCTGGATCGTTTCCCCCTTTGCCTTCGTGTTGAGCATTTCCATCGCCGGGATCGCCTCAGCTTGGCTTGCCGGTTCCGCGCGGATTCCTTTCGTTGCCGGCCTCGATCTCTACTTGCCGGAAGGTCTCGGCAAACTGCACAAGAAGTTTGCCACGCCCTACATCGCGCTGATTGTTCATGCCAGCTTTTCCGCGATTTTTCTGAGCATGAGTTTTGTCGGCGCTGGCGTCAAGGAAGCGTTCGTCACCATGCTGGATTTGGCCGTGGTACTCCAGCTCGTGCCCTACCTGTACATGCATGCGGCGTTGCTCAAGCTCGCCAGCCAATCGGCGACCGGCGAAAGCTACTACCGCAAGTCCACGCTTGTTCTAGCGGGCAGTTGCGGGCTGATCACCACCACCTTGGGGATCGGCGTGGCTTTCATTCCCTCGCACCAAATCGAGTCCATACGTCTATTCGAAATCAAGATGTTCGTCGGGACGGCGATTCTTGTCGGGCTGGCCGCGTTTTTCTTCTTTATTTACGGGCGCCGCAAAGCCGCGCGCAAGCTGGCGGCTGTCCCGGCTGCGCTTTGAGTTGTGGAGGCTGTTATGTCGACTACCGCAAAAACCATCGTTCGAGCCTACCAAAACTACATCAATGGGCAGTGGGTCAAGAGTTCTTCCGGCGAGATGTTTCCCGTGTTCGACCCTTCCACCGAAGAGGTGATCGCGCACGTTGCATCGGGCACGGCAGCTGATGTCGATAGTGCCGTGAAAGCTGCGCGCGCCGCGTTTGATTCCGGTCCCTGGCGTCAGACCACCGCCGCCGACCGCGGCCGCCTTCTCTACAAACTGGCGGAAAAAATTCGCGCCAACGCTGCGCAACTTGCCGAGCTGGAATGCCGCAATTCCGGCAAGCCCATTGTCGAAGCAGAGTACGACATCGCCGATGCCGCAACATGTTTCGAATATTACGCCGGCCTCGCCAACAAAGTTCTCGGCCACGTCAATCCCGTGCCTGCCAATGCCCTGAGTTTCACTCTTCGCGAACCCGTCGGCGTCGCCGGACAAATCATTCCCTGGAACTATCCGCTGGTGATGGCTTCCTGGAAGCTCGCTCCCGCCATCGCCGCAGGCTGCACCTGCATCCTCAAACCCGCCGAGCAAACGCCGCTCACCATGATGGAAGTCGCCGGCTGGTTTGAAGAACTGGGCCTGCCGCCGGGTGTCGTCAACATTGTCAACGGTTTTGGCGAAACCGCGGGGGCCGCACTCGTCGCGCATCCCGGTGTGGACAAAATCGCCTTCACCGGCAGCGCCGCCGTTGGAAAAATCATCGTCAAAAGCGCGGCGGATACCCTCAAGCGCGTCACCCTCGAGCTCGGCGGCAAGTCTCCCAACATTTTCTTTGACGGCGCCGATTGGGAAGCCGCTGTCGACGGCGCCCTTTTCGGCGTCTTCATCAATCAGGGCGAAGTTTGCTCCGCCGGCAGCCGCATCCTCGTCGAGAAGAAAATCTACTCAAAATTTGTGGACGCAATGACCGAAAAAGCCAAGCGGATCAAGCTCGGCGCGCCCCTCGAACGCGAAACCAAAATGGGTCCGCTCGTCAGCAAGGAACAATACGACCGCGTCAGCAGGTACCTCGAACTCGGCAAGAAGGAAGCCAAGGTCGCCGTCGGCGGCGGCCGCCCGAAAGAATTTGGCAAGGGCTTCTACGTCGAGCCCACGATTTTCTACGATGTGGATAATAACGCGCGAATCTCCCGCGAGGAAATTTTCGGCCCCGTCGCTTCCGTAATTCCCTTTGAAGGCGAACCGGAAGCCATTCGCATTGCTAACGACACGCCCTACGGCCTCGCCGCGGCCGTCTGGACGCGTGACATTTACAAAGCCTTCCGCGTCGTCAAGTCGCTCCGGGCCGGAATCGTGTGGGTCAATCACATGCAACCAACGTACGTCGAAGCTCCTTGGGGCGGCTACAAGCAGTCCGGCTTCGGCCGTGAGCTGGGCCCCTGGGGCATGGAAGAATATCTCGAAACCAAGCAAGTGTTCGTCAATCTCGACGAAACCCCGATCGGCTGGTACTGACGGATCACTTTGTCATTCCGAGCGCGCCGCGGCGGGAGGAATCTACTTTTCGCTTGAAATGGAGAAACGGAAATCATGAACACCATTCAAATTCGCACCGAAATCCCCGGCCCCAAGTCCCGCGCCCTGATGGCCCGCCGCGAAGCCGCCATTCCCCGCGGCCCTTCGAACGCTACGCCCGTTTTCGCCGCGCGCGCAGAAGGCGCCACCATCGAGGATGTCGACGGCAACCGCTATCTCGATTTCGCCGGCGGCATCGGCTGCCTCAACGTCGGCCATCGTTCTCCCCGCGTCCTCGCCGCCATCCGCGAGCAGCTCGAGAAACATTTGCATCTTTGCTTCGCGGTCACGCCGTACGAAAGCTACGTCGCCGTCGCCGAGAAACTGAACGCCCTGGCTCCCGGCAATTTTCCCAAGAAGACCATCCTCCTCAACTCCGGCGCCGAAGCCATCGAAAACTCCATCAAAATCGCCCGCGCCTACACCAAGCGCCCCGCCGTCATCTGTTTCGAAGACGCCTTCCACGGCCGCACACTTCTCACCATGTCGCTCACCAGCAAGACGCATCCCTATAAAGCCGGCTTCGAGCCTTTCGCGAGCGACATCTACCGCATTCCCTTCGCTTATCCCTACCGCGCCGAAAAAGGCGCCACTGCCGAATCCTTCGCGCATCATCTGGAAGACGCCTTCAAGCGCGTCGTCGCCCCCGAATCCGTAGCCGCCGTCATCGCCGAACCCGTTCTCGGTGAAGGCGGCTTCGTCATTCCCCCCCGCGATTATTTCAAGCTGCTGCAAAATATCTGCCGCAAACACGGCATTCTCTTCATTGCCGACGAAGTGCAATCCGGCTTCGCCCGAACCGGCAAATGGTTCGCTTCCGAGCATTTCGGCATCGAGCCCGACCTGATCACCATGGCGAAATCCCTCGGCGGAGGCATGCCCATCGCCGCCGTCACCGGCCGCGCCGAAATCATGGACGCCCCCGGTGTGGGCGCTCTAGGCGGAACCTTCTGCGGCCACCCCGCCTCCTGCGCCGCCGCGCTAGCCGCCATCGAAACCATCGAGAAAGACGGCCTCCTCGCACGTTCCGCCGCCATCGGCAAGCATTTCGAACGGCGCGCCCAAGCCTGGCAAAAAAAGTGGCCGCTAATCGGTGAAGTTCGCGGCCTCGGCGGCATGTGCGCCATCGAATTGGTCCGCGATGCGCAAACCCGCGAACCCGCTGACACCGAAACCAAAGCCATCGCCAAATATTGCTGCGAGCACGGCCTAATCACCATCACCGCCGGCACCTTCAACAACGTCATTCGCATCCTCGTGCCGTTAGTAGTCACTGACGAGCAACTCGACGAAGGCCTGAACGTGATCGAAGCCGCGCTAGCCTCCGTAGCCGAACACAAGCAACCCGCGCTCTCCCATGCCTAATCATTTACTGAGCCCATGCAAGAAGCGGCGAAAAATCTACTCCTAGTTCTCGTTGCGCTCTTTCCCATCGTGGACCCGCTCGGAGGCAGCCCCTTCTTTCTGGCGCTGACCAGGGAATACGCACCGGAAGCGCGAAAAGCATTGTCATGGCGCATTGCTATGAACAGTTTTTTCTTGCTGATTGGGTCGTATTTTGTTGGGACCTACATTCTCGCCTTTTTTGGCATCTCGCTGCCAGTGGTGCAGGTCGGCGGAGGCCTGCTCGTCATCGCTACGGGATGGACGCTGCTGAAGCAGCGAGACGACGAAAAGCACGACGTACACAGGACCGTTCAGCCGCAGGACACCTTCCGCCAGGCGTTCTATCCCTTGACATTGCCGCTGACAGTAGGCCCCGGATCAATCTCCGTGGCCATCACGCTGGGCGCGAACGCGGCTCACCGTCACCCGTTCCATCTTTTGACAATTTTGGCCGCTCTCATTGGATTGGTGTTGATCGCGATCAGCATTTTCCTCTGCTATGGATTTGCCGACCGGCTGGCGCGAATCTTGGGAGCAACAGGGATGACGGTGATCACGCAATTGTCATCGTTTTTCCTGGTTTGTATCGGTGTGCAGATTGCTTGGAACGGCATCAAAGCATTGCTGGAGTCGGTGACGCTGCATTTTGGTTGACCAAGCGCACGTTTCCTCTTGAGTTGCAAAGTGGCTGACTGGCTCTAACCGGATAGCCATCCAACGCTTCAGCCCTAGCCCGCCTAATCCATCCCCGCCAGCACTCCCCGCATATAAGCAAAGCTCTCGATACCCCCCGGCATCGGATCGTCGGCATGAATCTCATACTCCAAATCCACGAAGCCCTTGTATTTGATCGCGCCAAGCGCCTCAAAAATCTTTTTTACCGGCATGATGCCCTCTCCCACCGCCACCTGGCTGTCCTTTTTCTCAAAGTTCGCGAGGTCCTTCATGTGTATGTTATGCAGCCTCGGGCCTGCCTCGTGCATCGCTTGAACCACGTCAGTCCCCGCGCGAACCGTATGCCCCACGTCGATGCAGCACCCCATCCGCGGATCCATGCCCTTCACCGCCTTCAACACGTCCAGCGGCGAATGCCAAATCTTATCTTCCGGCCCATGATTATGGATCGCGAAGCGGATGTCGTACTCCTTCACGAACTTCTCAATCCGCGGCAGCGTCTCCGGCGTGGGATCGCCCGCGACAATCACGCCAATCCCAGCGCGTTTGCAGTATTCGAACTTGCTCCGGATATCCGCATCTTCATCTTTCGGGAAATAAATCGTTCCAGCAGCGTGCAGCTTGATCCCCGCCGCGGCATACTCTGCCAGCGCAGCGGCCTCCGCCTCCGGTTCCATCGGGAGATGATCTTTCACGTCCTTCGCATTTAGCGCCAGCACGTTCAGCTGCTTCAGGAAGCCGATCAACTGCGCCCGGCTGAAGTTGCGGAACGTGTAGCTGGCCACGCCAAATCGAATCGCCGATGCTTCGTCAACCGCTGGCCGTCCCGCCGCCGCTGCAAGTGCATCCTTTGAAGCAGCCAACGCCGTCGCAATCAACGCCCCGGAGCGAACGAAATCGCGCCGCGAAAAAGCATTTTTCATCGGTGTCTTATCACCCGCATGGCCCGGCCATCTCTCAGACACGCGGCGCCCACCCCTTCTCGTATTCCCGCCCCCACATTTTCATCGCTTCCGCATCGCCCTGGATTCGCCCGTCTTTCGTATCAAGAAGCAGCTCTCGGTTCACTTCCCAAGCGATATTCGAAAGCTGCAGCATCGTAACCGCAATGTTCCCTTCAGAGACCGGAGCGTTCAGCTTCTCCCCCTTCCGAATCCCCGCAATGAAATTCGCGAAGTGCCTATCTGTCATGGAATCCGCCCCAAGGAGGTCCGAGGACGAAGTCTTGCTGCCCACCTTGAACTCGTTCGTCTTGTTCCCCTTCAGGTCGTAAATCTCATACCCATCGCGATCCACCACCACCGTCCCAGTCGTTCCCATGATCGCCGAGCCGCGGTCTCGCCCGTAATACTTCATTCCCTGGCAGCTCTTGCCCTCCCAGGTGAGCATCCTGTCTTCGTACTCGAAGCTCGTCACCAGCGTGTCATAAAATTGCCAGTCGTCTTTGAACTGGTATCTTCCGCCCGACGCGGTCACCCGCTTCGGATAATCCACGCCCAGCGCCCACCGGCACACATCCACCTCGTGCGTTCCATTGTTTAGCGTCTCACCCGTCCCGTAATTTCGGAACCAATGCCAGTTATAAGGATGCACGTTGTCCCGGTAGGGACGCCGCGGCGCCGGCCCCTGCCACAACTCCCAATCCAGTTGCGCCGGCACCGGCGCCTCGTGGCCCGTGCCGATCGACTTTCTCACGTTGCTGTACCACGCTTTCCCCAGGTACGGCCTGCCGATCACGCCCCCGTGAATCTTCTCGACAATTTCAATGCTGTGAGGCGAAGAGCGCTGCTGATTGCCCATCTGCACCAGCTTTCCATATTTCTGCTGCGCCTCCACCAGCATCGCGCCTTCGGCCGGATTGTGGCTGCAGGGCTTTTCCACGTAGACATGCTTGCCCGCCTGCAACCCCGCGATGGCCATGGGCGCATGCCAATGGTCCGGAGTGGCAATCGTGATGGCGTCCACTTCCTTCTGATCGAGAATCGCGCGAAAATCCTTCACCGCCGCCGCAAACTCGCCCGTCTCGCGCCGCACGGCGTCGGCGAACTTTCTGAGAATATCGTTGTCCACGTCGCAGACATGCGAGATGCGCGCAGCGTCCTTGTTTGCCTTGAGCGACCCCAGATGAGCATATCCGCGCCCATTCAACCCGATCACCGCGAAGTTCAGCCGGTCGTTGGCGCCCACAATGCGCTCATAACTCCGCGCCGTGGTCCCCACCGCCAGCCCCGCCGCCCCCACAACCAGTGCATCCAAAAACTCCCGTCGTGTAACCATAATCTCCCTCACAGCGACCGGTCCTAGCCGCCCTGCCGCCACCGCACAGCATAGCTCGCAAACGTCACGGAATTCCAGCCTTCCCCACCCTTTCGCCATTGAAGACTTTCCCGTTTGACCGCCAGACGTATGGCGCAATCAGGACATCCCCGGTTCTGCGGCCTATCGTCCACCGCCTGTTCTTTTCCTATTGACATTCTATACGTACATCCGTATTATCCCTATAGAATGTCGATAGGAGGCCTGAATTGAGCCCTGAACCGACAAGCCTTTTGCAAGGGACTTTGGACCTGCTCATCTTGAAATCGCTTATCGCTGGCGAGATGCACGGGTTGGGAGTCTCGCGCAGAATCCAGCAGATCACCGGCGGCACTTTTGTTGTTAAGCCCGGCTCCCTCTTTCCCGCCCTGCACCGCATGGAAGAAGAAGGTTGGATTTCCTCCTTCTGGGGAGACTCCGAAAACAACCGCCGCGCGAAATACTACCGTTTGACCAAAGCTGGCCGGAAGCAGTTCGAAGCCGAAACCAAGCGATGGGGCCGCGTTTCTTGGGCGATCGCCCAAGCCTTGGAAGCATCGTAGAGAGGTGTTTGTATGGCGCTCCTTGTGAAAGTCCGAAGTTTCCTGAGAAATCTATTTTTATCTCGTCGCGTGGAGGCAGACCTCGACCAAGAGGTTCGTTCCCACCTCGAACTGCTGGTCGCGGAAAAGATTCACGCGGGCATGCCGCCGCACGAAGCGCAGCGCGCCGCGCGGATCGAACTTGGCGGAGTCGAACAAGTCAAGGAGCAAGTACGCGATTCGCGGACCGGCGCCTTTCTCGATTCCCTGGTGCAGGACCTGCGATTCGCCCTGCGCCAGATGCACCGTTCTCCCGGCTTTGCCCTCACCGCGGTCCTTATCCTGGCGCTCGGCATCGCGGCCAATGTCATCGTGTTCGGCGTCCTGCAGGCTTTAGTACTGCGGTCGCTGGACGTGCCTCATGCGGAGCAAGTGATGACGCTGCAGCCCAAAAACGCTGGCCCATTTGTGTCGTATCCGGAAGTGCGCGATGTGCGTGACGGCAATACAGTGTTTTCTGCTGTAGCGGTATATGAGTTTCAGGATTTTGGTTTGGAAGCCAACGGCGTCACTCGGCCCGTGTGGGGAGCCGAAGTGAGCGGGCAATACTTCGATGTGGTCGGTATCAAGCCGTTCCTCGGCCGTTTGCTGGGGCGCGACGATGACGATCATCCCGGAGCCTCAGAGTCTGCCGTGATTTCCTGGTCGGCGTGGCAGAGTGATTTTGGCGCGGACCCCAACATCGTGGGAAAGATGGTCCGCATTGACAAGCATCCGTACACGATCGTGGGGGTCGCGCCGGAAGGCTTCCACGGGACCGAAAAAATTGCCCAGCTCGACATTTTCGTTCCGATGGCAAATGAAGCATCGTTGGACGGTTTCGACTGGCTTGAGTCGCGCAGCTATAAGAATCTCTTTTCGGTCGTGCGCGTCAAGGACGGAGTCACCCCGCCCCAGGTGCAGGCTGAATTGAACACCATTGCTGCCCGCATTGCCCGGCAGTATCCGAAGGATGAAGAGGGGCTGGCCCTCAAGCTGGCTCGTCCTGGCATGATTGGCGACTTCATGGGTGGGCCGGTGCGTGGTTTTCTGGCTGGGGTGATGGGGCTGGCTGGCATTGTGCTGCTCGCCGCCTGCGCCAACCTGGGCAGCCTGTTCGCGGCCCGCACAGCAGACCGCGCGAGAGAGATTGCCATTCGCATGGCCCTTGGATCGAGCCGCTGGCGTATCCTTCGCCAACTTCTGGTCGAGGCCTTTGTGATTTCGATTCTCGGGGGCGCCTGCGCCTGCGGCCTAGCGTGGATGGCCCTTACCGGCCTGGCTAGTTGGCATCCACCCACCAGATATCCCATGAAGTTCTTTGTACTGCCGCAGCCATCGTTGATCCTGATGGCGTTCCTTATCTCCGTGTTCGCCGGCGTTCTGTTCGGAATGATGCCGTTGCGGCAGATATTCAAGACCGATCCAAATGAGACGATTAAGAGCGGCGGAATCCGATCCTCCTCAGGCCGCCGCTGGGCCCTGCGCGATCTCCTGCTGGCCGCGCAGATCGCGCTCTGCTGCGTCACCGTCACGGCCGCTTTTGTCTCTTTGCGCGGCCTGGGCAAAGCAATGACCATGGACCTGGGTTTCAATCCGAAGAATACTCTGCTTACGCAATTCGATCTGAGCCAGGCGGCCTATACCGGCGATGCCGCCGATCATTTCCAGCGCCAGCTGCTGGAAAAGCTCTCGCAGATCCCGGGAGTGGATGCAGCAGGCTACGCCAATTCGACGCCCCTCTCTGGCGACACATTGGTCTCGGCTGTCTTCTCTCAACAAAGCGCCGATTTCAAACCCTCCAATAGCGCGTTCTATGCCTATTACTTCGACGTCTCACCTGGATATTTGACCGCCGCCGGAACACCGCTGCTCGCGGGACGCGACATCAGCTTTACCGACACGACGAAGACCCCGCCTGTTGCCATCGTGAATCAGGAATTCGGGCGCCGGCTCTTCCATTCCGAGCACGCCGTCGGACGCTATTTTAAGAACCGCGACGGTGTCTCGATCCAGATCGTGGGCATCGTGGCAGATGGAAAATACTTTATCCTCAGTGAAGACCCGGAAGCTGCTGCGTTCTTCCCGATTTCGCAGAAAGCGACCACCAGCACGGCGCTCGTCGTCCGGACCCAGCGCGATACGGCCGATATGGTAGCGGCCATTCGTGGAGTGGTCCTCGATCTCGACCGCGCCGTTCCTATTCGGGATTTGGGCCCCTGGAACACGCAGCTTGCGCTGAGTTTCTTTCCGATCCAGGTGGCTACAGTGGCCCTCGGCCTCTTTGGCGCTTTTGGACTCCTGCTCTCCATCGCCGGCACCTTCGGCCTGGCGTCCTATACGGTCAGCAAGCGGCTTCGCGAGCTGAGTATTCGTGTCGCGCTTGGGGCGCAGGCGAAGCAGATTCTCTCGGCAGCGCTTGGCCGCATGCTCATCCTGCTCGCAAGCGGCTCGGCTGTCGGCCTGCTGCTCGGCGTGGCCGCAAGCCGGCTCCTCTCGGTCATCGTCTACCAGGCCTCCGCGCAGGATCCATTCGTTCTTGCTGCGGTTGCATTAACTCTGCTGCTCACCGGATCACTCTCTGTCGCCGGTCCCGTGCGACGCGTCCTGCATGCCGACCCGGCAACCCTGCTCCGCGAACAATAATCTTCAAGCCGGATTTGCGCTTCCCATTTAAATGTCCCAGAGCGACGCGCACCCGGAACTGATCCACATCCCTGATTGATGCACGAATCAGGGGACACTTGGCGCACGATAAATCCTGATACGAACTAGCGTGTCCCGCCCTCGGTTTTGGAGGGCGAACCCTTCGAATTTGCTTCTTTGTGGTTCGTCTTGTCTCAGTGGAAGCCCCGTGCTCTTCCAGAAATTCCGTTCGTGGAAGTTGGTTGGAGCCGGCATTCCTGTTCTACGCTGGAAGCATGCTCGCATTTCGATTCGGAGTGTCGGTTCGGAGGTACTAGCCGTGAGAAGAATCTTGGTGGTCATGGGGATATTGCTCTCGGGCGTTGCCTTGGCGGTGGCGCAACAAAAAAGCATTGACGATGAAGGCGGGCGTGTTCTTGCGCTGGAAAACGCATGGAATCACGCACTGGAGGCCAAAGACGCCAAGGCTCTGGACATGATCCTTGCCAACACCTTTGTATCCGTCGATATCGACGGCAGCGTTTCCTCCAAAAGCGAATTCCTGGCCAGTATAAAGGCGCCTGACTATCAACCATCCCAGGCCGTCACCGAGCAAAGCAACGTGCAAGTGTACGGCAATGCGGCAGTGGTGGTCGGGACATTCCGGGTAAAGGGCACCGAAAAAGGGAAGCCCTACGTGCACCGCGAGCGCTTTGTGGACACTTGGATCAAGCTCAATGGCACCTGGCAGTGCGTCGCCACCACCGGCACCCTGATAACCGCGAAGTAGGGCCGGCCCCATCCCCACCTTTTGTGGCACAGCCTTCGGGTTGTGTTCTTTTCCCCGTATAGCGGCAGGGCTTACCCCGCCCGCTTCAGCCGGGCTCTTGTAGTGGCGGGTCTTCAGACCCGTTCTTGTTGATCCTCTGTACGGCGTACTTGCGTGGACAGGGGGACAAGGGGCACAGACGGGAAGTTTCCCTTTCTCTGAAACTTCCGATCATTACCAGCCAAACGAGTCATGTCAGACAAAGATTAGAATGCGTCCCGTCTGTCCCCGATTTCCCCGGCGATAGTTTCCAACTTGCCTACGATTCGGGACTTACGCAGATCCGCGCCTGCTCTGCATACGAGAACACGAGGATGCGCCAGGCTAGAGCAATCCGAGATGGTCAGGATACTTGGCTTGCAACGAGCTCACCAGAACGTCAAACCCCGCCAGTTCTCGCACGTTCTTGAGATATGGGTCCTTCAGAAAAAAAGGCCAGCACGCGAATCCGCAGCTAACACTTCGCTCAAGCCACTCGAACGCAGCTTCGCGTCGCCCCAACAAGGCGAGTATGCACGCAATCTGATAGTAGCTGTGGTGCGCGTGTCCGAAGGATTTCGGGCTAGCGCAAGCCGTTGTCAGGCAGTCGAGTGCCTTTCCCTCTTTCCCCGTCGACGCATGAAAGACGCCCTGCAAACTGATGATGAGTGGTTCTCCGGGCAAGAGTTGGACCGCTTCGTCTAGGAGGATTCTTGCTTCTTTCAAATCTCCAGTCATCATGGCCAACTGCGGAGCGTAGTAGACTGGATATTTGTTACCTGGATTCTCAGCCCGCCACGCTTGAATCTCCTCCCGTGCCGAGTCGTATTCCCTGTTCCACAGGTACACTTGCACGATACTGTGGCTAACCGCTTTTCTGGGATGAAATGGCCGCCCTCGCTCATACATTTCGCGAGCGTGGTCGAGCAGCCCAATATGTGCCAGGATTGTGCCCAGTCTGTTGTAGGCGTGGGGCTGATTGCTCTGCAGGACCAGGGCTAGCTTGAGTTCCGCAATCGCTTCAAGGTGTTGGAAGTTCTTCGACGGCCCCCATAGGAGAAAGGCGCTTGCGACATGTCCTTCGGGCAAATCCGGATCCAGTTCAAGCGCGCGACGGCAATGAAACTCGGCCTTCTCCAACCAAGCGCTAGCAGGATCAACCTCAAAGTGACGAGTCGCGCACACGAGGGAAAGGGCGGCATGCGCCAGGGAAAATGCGGGATCTCGAGTGACCGCATTGGTCAGGTGCTGCGCGGCTTCGCCTAGCACCGCTGGGTCGCCGGCGGAACTGAGCCGGTAACCCCTTATGAATTCCGCATAGGCCATCGGGTCCTGGCTATATCTCGGGCGCCGTTGGACCATCGCCGGTCCTAGCGGTCGATTCAACGTCACGGCGATTTGCTTCGCAATCTCATCCTCAAGTTCTGACAGGCGGTTTACGTCCAGATCGCGTTTCCTTGTGAAGCAAGCACCCTGCATGCGCGTATCAAACATTTCCATTGAGAGGCGCCATAGACCCTTAGACATTTGGATCGCGCCGTGGACAAGAAAACGCACGCCGAGACGGGAAGCGGTCTCCGCAGGTGTCCCCTCGGCTAGCACGTTCAGCACCGCTGAAGTTGGCAGCACGTCCACGCCCTGTAGATTTCCTAGCCGGGTGACCAGTGCATCCGCAAACCCCAGACATACGCCGTGGTCATCAGTGGCCTTCCCGAGAAGCATCAGCGGCAAGACCGCCAACGACGAACGCTCGCTCCACCCGCCCGCTTTCTCTAGGCCGTCCGCGCGCATGGCACCTGGTCCAGAATCAGATTGCGGATAGCGCGCATCGATCACACGGACCGGTCCGATGAATCGGTACCCTTTGCCCACCACGGTTTCCAAAAAGCGCGGGCTCGCGGAGTCGTCATCGAGCGCCGTCCGGATTTTTCGCACGATATTGTTGATATTGGGCTCTGTATCTATGAACAGGTCCGACCGCCACAATTTCGCGACGATCTCCTTGCGGGAAACCAGCTGTTCACGTCGGCCCACCAGAAAAATCAGTAGCTCCATGGGCTTTTTTTCGAGCTTCACTCGCCGTCCCTGGCGGCGAAGCTCGTAACGCCCCAAGTCCAGTTCGATCTCGCCCACTGTCGGTCTTGTGCGTCGCATGAGGCTCTCGCGGCACATTATCCCCTAGGAATCAGTAATTTGCGACGATATGGAAAAGATATGTAAATTGTATCCACTCTTCATTGGAATGCTCCTCGGCTCAAGACATGATTTCCAACATTCGGTACTGAGCTAGGGAGGCTCAATTATGAAGAGATACTTGTTCCTTACACTCGCAGTGGCCGGGTTGTTCGCTGAGGCGGGGCTGCTTGGGACCAGTGCCGCGCTCCCTCACCCCCATGAAAACAACGCATTCACTCCGGATACCATTCCTTGGGGGCCGGCACCGCCGGTGGTGCGCCCGGGCGCGCAGTTCGCTGTGCTCGAGGGCGACCCAACTGCCTCCAGCGGAGACTACACAATTCGCCTGAAGATGCCGGACGGGTTCCGCATCGCTCCCCATTGGCACCCTCTACGGGAAAACGTCACCATCATCTCGGGGACGTTCAAAGTCGGGATGGGGGATGAGTTTGATGCCAACAAGATGAAAGCGTTCATCGCTGGGAGTTTTGCTTTTCTCGATCCCCAGATGCACCACTTTGCCATGGCTTGCGGCGAAACCGTCGTGCAGGTTCACGGGCAATCTCCCCTGCAGTTCAACTACGTTAACCCTGAAGATGACCCGGGCCGGAATCGCTAGGACCGGTGGAACAGACGTTGGCCGTTGAGGCGAATCGGGATGCCGCACACTTCGGGCTGAAGGGTGCGGCATCTGACTGGGCTTTTTTTGAGGGCGTCTGGTGTCTGCGGCAGCCGTTCACGCCTCCCCGCAGCCGTTCTACCCTCAATTCTTGCCATCCACTCCAAAACGCTTGCCAACTTGGCTGGATGGCCCACACTGCGTGTCTACGTGTGGGGGTTTTGCTTTTTTTCTGCGCGTCGCGCGTTTGTAAAAACCGTTCACCCGTCCCAATAACCGTTCAACCCTTAATTTCGCCTATTCACTGCAAAATACTTAACAACTTGATTAAAGTGTGCTATCCTTACATCTGATGTTCGCTCAACACGCTCGCCGGTTCGTTTCGCCGACTCTCTATCCCCCTAAATCCTTTTCCTCCCGTTCTCCGTATACTCTTCCAAGTTTCGTATGCTGTAAGTCCTTTGCTTGCCACTCTTACGAAAACACCCGGGGTGTGGGGGTATTCTTCCCATTTTGGAACGGGCCCACTTCGTCTGCCCCGAGCGCCCGCTGTCCCTCTAACTCCCATGAAATCATATCGTTTGCAGACCCCCACCCATTAACTACCATCGAATCATATCGTTGCAAAAAAGGTGGGGGAGGGGGGGATCGCCATTATTTGTTGATGTCGTCTTTTGCTTCCAGGCGCTTGAGCAACGGCTGGAGAAACGGCTTCGTCGCATCCGGTGCTGCGCTGATGGCCATCGTCATTTCTTTGGCGGCCTTCGGGAAATCCCCAGCGTTCGACGAAACCCGGGCGAGCGCCAGGTGGCTGATCCAATGATTCGCATCCTTCTTTGGGACTTGAGGATACAGCTCAAACGCTCGCTTGGCGTTCCCTTGCCGTTGCAGGCCGCGTGCGTAGGAATAGAGTGCGACAGCGTTGGCCTTCTCGACAGCGGTAGCGAAAGCTTTTGCGGCATCGTCCTTGCGGCCCATCGCTTCCAAAATGCGAGATTTTCCTTCCCAATTCTCAAAGTGCTCTTCATTTTGAATCGAGGTCTCTTCCCACTTCAGCGCTTCTTCCAGGTTGTAGTTGTTGTCCAGGCACCATTGCGCCGCTTCGTCGTATCCGCCCCAGGTGAATCCACCGACGCTCCGCAACTCGTTCTTGACGCTTCGCAGGACAACCGCTTTCACGTCCACCAAGACGTGGAAGGGAACTGCCAGCTTCTCCCAGCGCAGAGTGGCCGCCGTCGAGTCTGGTTTGACTTCCTCGAACGTATAGGTAAGCGCCTCGCGAAAATCCGCCGCTTGAGGCTTAGTGGTCACGCGCAGCGCGTCCTCTTTCTCGTCATAGCTGAAGCTGCCCCACGAAGTCGAGTTCTTCGAAAAAATAATCGTCCACTGATCTTTGTCCGGAATGGTGTGCAGCCCGTACGTCCCGGCCGCAAGCGGTTTCCCTTCCACGGACACATCATCGGAAAAAGTGATCGTCGTATTCTCGTTCGCGCCCGCGCGCCACACCTTCCCATAAGGCACCGTCTTGCCCCAGATCTCCCGCCCGCCCACTTCCGGCCGGTGATACGTAATAGTGATGTCCGTCAGCCCAATCCGCTGCGATACCGTCCCGCGTTGGCTGACTCGCGGAATGTTCAACTCCGTCGGCTGGCTACCATTCTTGAATTGGGCGCCGGCAGTGCCCGCGAAAACGCCGAGTCCCATCAGCAGCCCCAAAGCACACTTCGACACATTGCGCATAATCACGCTTCTCCTCTCAAACTGAATCTCCCAGGTAAGTCAGCCAGTCCTGTGCTGGCCGTAAACCCCATTACTAACAGACGGTTCTTCTTCCGAGGCGTAAGCAGAGCTCCGCCCAGCAATATGGGTGAATCGGCCAATTTCGGGCTAAAATACTGCGCCTCAACGAGGACAAGCAACGGAGCGCAGCGACCCGCAGAACCAGCTGACACCGGCGGAGTACCGAAGGCATTCTAATGGGTTGCGCTCGAGAAGCTGGCTCTAATCATTCTTGCGAGTATCCCGGAACGGCTGGAAACACCCATTTTGATCATGATCAACCGGAAAAAGGTGTTCACCGTGTTGGGACTGATGCTCATTCGATTCGCTATCTCTTTGTTGGAAAGGCCTTGCAACAATAGCTCCACCGCCTGTTGCTCTCGTGGCGAGAAGTTAAACTGCTCGGCGATCCGAGGAAGAAAAAGCAATCCTGAAGGCCTTCGCTCTAGCAGAAGCTCAAGAGTCGGGTGAGAAGAACCTCTTAGATGCCGGTTCAGATGAAAGACGCCGCAGCAATAACGCCTCTTTCCCGATACAAACTCCGTGACAAAGTCTGAGTGTTTAGGGGATTGGGGGTTTAGAAGACGGGCTCGAATCATATCCGTCAGGAAGACGTCCAAGCGCCTTATATGCTCAGGGGCGTCCGGAAAGCTGAGGATGCGGATCATCTCGTCGTTGCATGAGATAGGATTCAGCGAAGAGTCCATGAGCAGCAACCCAACTGACTGGGTCGGGGGAGTGCAAGTCTTGCGCTGTGTTCCTGTTATGGCCAACGCGGGAATCGCTCCAGAAGGCATAGGGCCCCAACTCTCATATGCTCTAAGGGAATCCCGCTGTCCATGAGGGGAATTACTGAAATTGATTACGGGTAATCCAGTAATCGGAACGATTCGGGGAGTTCGCTATGCTTAATTCTGGTTCGAGATGTCTCCCGTGAATGATTGAAGGCGCGAAGCATTCTCGGCTCAAGATGCTCATTCTTGACACTTTCCAACCGGGACTGATGCGTGACATCTACTCTCTAGTTTGACAGTGATCATGCTTCACCCGCCGCAGGATTTTCCCTGGTTTCGTTAGCGCCGCAGTCTAACGATTTTCAGTACTTCAAGAATGGTATTCCCAAAGGCTCCGACCTACTATAAAAACCTGATCCCATACTCAGGTTTTTTCCTTAATCGAAAAGTGGAAACGAGCAGGCGATTCGTATTCGCCGTCGTTTGGGACTCGCGGGGATAGCAGCTTTCTTGCCCGGGAGCATCTTTTTTGCGCTTTGTATACGAAAGGACCCGGCCATGACGCCAGTCCACCGATACCCGTCCGCCCTAGTTACTTTTCTACTCGCATTCCTTATCCTGAGCTTTTTGCCGCCCGTAGCGTTCGCCACGTGCACGGCACCTAAAAACCCCATCGAAGCGGAGAATTGTCTGCCGGGCACTCCCGCTAGTCAGTGGTACGTTCAGGCGGATGGCTCACCGAATATTCAGGGGTTTGCGACTGACGCCAGCGTGAACGTGGGCCAAACCATATTCTTCAAGATCGCCACGAGTGCGGCCTCATACCGGATCGATATCTATCGTTTGGGCTTCTATCAGGGAAATGGTGCTCGGTTCGTAACTTCCATCTCGCCCTCGGCACCTCTGCCGCAAATTCAACCTTCTTGTCTGAGCGACAGTTCGACTGGCCTGATAGACTGCGGCAACTGGGGCATTTCAGCATCCTGGAACGTACCGAGCACGGCCACTTCAGGACTCTACTTTGTCAGACTCGTGCGGCCGGATACCGGCGAGGTGGGGGCGCTCGATTTTGTCGTGCGCAATGATTCCAGCCATTCCGATATTCTGGAGCAAACCTCGGACACAACCTGGCAGGCCTACAACGACTATGGCGGGAACAGCCTTTATGCGGGGAACCCGGTCGGCCGCGCTTACAAAGTGAGTTACAACCGGCCAGGTAACTACATGAATGGCTTTTTCATTCACGAATATGGGATGTTTCGATTTCTCGAAGCGAACGGGTACGACGTCACTTACTTCAGCGGCGTAGATGCGGACCGTAGCGGCGCGCTGATCACTCAGCACAGAGTCTTCATGTCTCTTGGGCATGACGAATACTGGTCAGGCGGGCAGCGTGCCAACGTGGAAGCTGCGCGGACAGCCGGCGTGAATCTGGCATTCTTTAGCGGCGACGAAGTTAGCTGGAAGACCCGCTGGGAACCAAGCATTGACGGCACTAGTACGCCTTACCGAACATTGGTCTGCTACAAAGAGCGGGACAGCGGGGCAACCGACCCCGCAGATCCCCCTATCTGGACAGGCAGATGGCGGGACGCGCGTTTCAGCCCTCCCGCCGATGGAGGCCGTCCGCAAAACGCATTGACCGGTACGCTATACCAGGTGGGAAACCCTCAAAGCAACGCGATCGCCGTGCCCCAGGCTGACGGGAGAATGCGCTTCTGGCGGAACACCAGCATGGCGACACTCGGGTCAGGCCAGGTTGCCACCACTCCTACGGGAACGCTTGGGTATGAGTGGGATGAGGACGCAGACAATGGGTTCAGGCCAGCGGGTCTCATAGATCTGTCGACAACTAGTGTGGCTGTGTCAACCTATCTATACTTCTCTCCATCGCCGACGCCGGGTTACTACTACTCTGGGAATGCCACCGCCACTCACCACATAACCTTGTACCGGGCTCCAAGTGGAGCCTTGGTTTTCGGAGCCGGCACGGTGGATTACGGGTGGGGCGTGGACTCCAATCATGGTACATATTCTGGCTCGCCTCCCGATCCCAATATGCAGCAGTCAACGGTGAACCTTCTTGCAGACATGGGAGTTCAGCCAGCAACCTTGCAAATGGGCCTCGTGCCAGCGACTGCTTCCACGGATACTACCCCGCCTAGATCAACCATCACGTCTCCTGCGCCGGGAACCACGGTAACCGCGGGTTCTCAGATAACTGTTTTGGGCACCGCGCAAGATTTCGGCGGCGGCGTAGTTGGGGGAGTTGAGGTTTCTGTGGACGGGGGAGCAACCTGGCACCCCGCAGTGGGTCGCGAAAATTGGAGCTTCGTCTTCACAGCCGCTAATTCCGGAACTCTGAACGTCCTGAGTCGAGCGGTCGATGACAGCGGCAATCTGGAGGTTCTGAGCCCGGTCCCCACAATCACGACCCAGCCGGCCAATCAGACGGTGACCGCGGGCCAGATGGCGACCTTCATGGCTGCGGCGAGTGGCTCGCCAACACTCACGGTGCAATGGCAGGTGAGCACGGATGGCGGCGCGACGTTCAACAACGTTTCCGGAGCCACTTCGACCACCCTAAGCTTCACGACGGCTTTGTCGCAGAACGGGTATCAGTATCGCGCGGTGTTTACGAACGCGGCCGGGACGGCCACCACCACGACGGCCACGCTGACCGTGAACTCCCCGACGCCGCCGACAATCGCGACGCAACCAGCCAATCAGACGGTGACCGCCGGCCAGACGGCGACCTTCACGGCGGCGGCAACAGGCTCACCGACACCGACGGTGCAATGGCAGGTGAGCACGGATGCCGGTGTGACGTTCAGCAACGTCTCCGGCGCCGGAGCCACTGCGACCACGCTGAGCTTCACGACGGCTTCGTCGCAGAACGGGTATCAGTATCGCGCGGTGTTTACGAACACGGCCGGGACGGCCACCACTGCGGCGGCCTCGCTGACCGTGGA
>Ga0210400_10001056_pt1 | contig 28283 bp, 24 predicted proteins | sample IncBWH26MmetaG_FD_155456 | JGI IMG/M metagenome (GOLD analysis project Ga0210400, IMG submission 155456) | Forest soil microbial communities from Barre Woods Harvard Forest LTER site, Petersham, Massachusetts, United States - Inc-BW-H-26-M | ecosystem: Environmental > Terrestrial > Soil >... | reverse complement strand
GTTCCCGATCACGCCACACTTAAGGGCCTCATACAGTCCAGCGCGAAATTCGCGCTCCGGCAATGTGGACAGTACGCGAGGATCAATCAACACCGCGCGCGGCTGATGAAAGGTTCCAAGCAGGTTCTTGCCTGTGCGCAGATTTACGCCGGTCTTGCCGCCGATGGCCGCATCCAACTGTGCCTGCACCGTGGTGGGAACCTGTACCACGACGACGCCCCGCATATAAACCGAAGCCAGCAGACCGGCTACATCGCCCACCACGCCGCCGCCAAACGCGACAATCACTGCGTCGCGATCCGCACCCAACCGGGCCAATTTCTCGGCCAGCCCTTCGACCGTCGCCAGCTTTTTGTAGCGTTCCCCATCAGGCATCTCCAAGAGCGACGCTTTGAGTCCCGCATCCGAGAACGATGTCATCAACCTCTTTCCCCACCTGCGCCGGACCTTTGGCACCGTCACAACGAAGAACTGCTTGCGCCCTCCAAGCACGCGGAGCAAATGCTCTCCCGTTCCCTCCAATACGCCCTCCTCAATGATGGCGTCGTAGGGACGTGGCTGCAGCGCGATTGTCACTCGGGTCATGGAATCTCATCATAGCGTAACCGTCAGCGCGGCTACGGCTGAGCAACCGCGAAAACCCATTAACCGCAGAGGACACGAAGGTTCACAAAGCAAAACCACAGCGCTTAATAGTTTCGTTTTCCTTTGGGAACCTTCGTGTCCTCTGCGGTTAATGCTCTTGATTTCGCGGATGAAGCACCGATGCCAGCACCGAAGCCAGCAGCACTCCCGCAACCACTCCCAGCGCAACACCGGTCGGAATCTGAAAGTAATCAGAACCGACCATCTTCGCTCCAATGAAAATCAAAACCACAGCCAGCCCGTAGTGCAAATAGTGAAAGACTTCCATCATGCCGGCCAACACGAAGTACATGGAACGCAGACCGAGGACAGCAAACACGTTGGATGTGTAAACAATAAACGGTTTCAGCGTGATCGCGAGCACCGCTGGGATCGAATCCGTGGCGAACAGCAGGTCCGTAGTTTCGACCACCACCAGCACCGCCAGCAAGGGCGTCGCGTATAAGCCCACCCGGCGCACCACGAACTTGTCACCCTCGTAGTCTTGGGTCACTCGGACCCACCGGCGAAACAAGCGCAAAACGGGATTATTCTCCGGTTCGACTCCAGCCTCATCCTGCCGAAACAGCTTGATGCCGCTGTACACGAGAAGCGCTCCGAAAATATAGGTGATCCAATGAAACCTCCGAATCAGGCCGATGCCGACAACGATGAAAACGCCGCGCATCACCAGCGCGCCCACGATTCCCCAGAAGAGCACCTTGTGCTGGTGATCCGGAGCCACGCGAAAGTATCGGAAAATCAGGAGGAAGACAAAAAGATTATCGACGCTGAGCGAAAGTTCAATCACGTATCCGGTGACGAACTCGACCGCGGTTGCGTGCCCATACCGAAAATAAATAAGTACCGCGAAGGCACAGGCCAGCGCAATCCATGTAAAACTCCAAACCAGTGCTTCGCGAAATTTTACCGCATGGCCCGGCCGCTGCAAGAAGCCCAGGTCGAGGACTAGCATGCTCAGCACGAAAAGATTGAAGAGAATCCAGAACAGTAGCTGGTTCACTCGCGTCCCAACTTTGAAATCTGCTGCCTCTAACTCAAATCAAGTCTAGTCCGCCCTTCCCCATTTACCCTCTTGCCACGCCTGCCACATGCCGAACGTTTTCATCAATTCATCGAGGTGGGTCTCGTGCATGGTCTCTTCGATCTGCGCATGATGCAAACGGGCACCAAGCCGTTCCGGAACGTAGGCGATACCAAATGTCAGAGCAGCCGCCTCGGCAACGTGTTTCTTCAGTTGCGCCAGATCGACCTTGTCGAAAGTGTCGGACATGGCGTGATAGTTGATCAGGTAATTCGCTTCTTCCTGTTCCGCCAGAAACGTCGGCACACCTTCCAGCATGAAATCGAAATGGTCAGTTCCCCATTCCGCAGTGGTGAGCAGTCTGGCCGCGTCAAACTGCTTCAGTGGGGCAACCACAATGTCTGCGGCATCAGCCACATCTTTACGCCCCCCGAGAGAAAACCCGGTAACCCGGCCAGTTCCTGAATCGAAAATAACCACCCCCGCAGCTTTGTCCAGCTCAGCGCGATGAGCGATCGCGTAGGCGTGCGATCCAATCAGTCCCTCCTCTTCGCCAGAAAAAAGGATAAAGCGAATACTGCGCCGCGGCCGCAGACCCGCCGTTTTGATGGCGCGAAGCGCATCGATCACCAAAGCTGCGTTGCATCCATTGTCGAGCGCACCGGTGCCCAGCTCCCAGGAGTCGAGATGCGCCCCAAGAATCACGAACTCGTTCGGTTTCTCGCCGCCTTTTACTTCAGCCACCACGTTTGCCGCTGTGATCGGCCCGCCAATTCGATTGGGAATTGCCAGGTCAGCGCGTAACTTCTGCCCCGAAGCCAGCAGACGCGCCATGCGTGCCCCGTCTTCTCGCGCCACCAGCACCATGGGAATTCCGGTAATTTCACCTTGCGAAGAATCAGTATGGCGATAGAGCAGGTCGTGCGGGCGCGTGGATTGAAAGGCGATGGCCAGGGCCTTACCTTGCATGGCGCGAAGGATAATGCCCGGAGCCCTCAGATATTCGGCAAACAGATCATCCCACTTCGCCATCTCCTGGGAATGCACCAGCAACAGAGCTCCAGAGACATTGCCCGCTTTATTAAAATCCTCAACCTTGCCATCGCCCACATCGATGACCGCCACGTCTTGATGGGCCGCCAGAGCCGGAGCCCACGCCATCGAAACCACCCGCACATCGAACTGTTCGGGCGCGCTAATGCTCATTCTGGTGAAGCCCTCCGCCCAGGAAGCCTGAAGAGTAAAGTTTTCGGTATGGACGCTATCTGCGCCTGCCGCTTTAAAAGCCGCGACACCCCAATCCACCGCCTTTCGCATGGCCAACGTCCCAGGCACCCGGCCGCCAATTTCATCGGTCAGGCGCTGCAGGTTAGTTTCTAGAGGCGAGGGCTTCAAGGCTTCGGCGATAACCTGGTCCACAGGATTCTGAGCGGACGCCATAACAGCCAAAAACAAAGGTAGGACCAGACACACTTTCACGATTCGCATAAGGTTGGAATTAGAAATCAAATCGCGAAAAAGCGAAAGCGCAAAAGACGGCCTATGTTAAGTACGCGAGCGGAGAGTTCTATTTCTTGTCCAGCATTCGCACGGTTTCGAGGGTCACGCTTCCCACGATCGCCAAACTCTTGGGGCTGAGTTTATCGACCGTGTCCTGCGTGGTATGCCAGAACACATTGTTGTAGCCGTAATTGAAATCGATCAGGTCGGCGCTGGGAACGCCGCGCTGCACAAAGGGTTCGTGATCGTCGCTCATCGGGACGGTTCGGGCAAAGAAGTGAGATTGATAGCCCATCCGGGTCGCTGCCTGGTACAGCAGCTCCTCTAGCCAGGGAGTGGAATTCCCATCGCGCTCAATGTTGAGGTCCGCGTCGCCGATCATGTCTTCCAAAAGAAACGCCTTGATCTTCTTAATGGTTCCGTCATCCTGCCATTTCTGGGCAAGGTGTCGCACCCCGTAAAGCGCCTCGGGATCGAACCACGGCAGCCTCATCGACTCTTCCGCGTCGTCCCACAGCAACCACACGCTGTAGCCGTCGATTTTTTTCCCCCGCAACTGGTTCGCGATTTCGAGTAATAGCGCGCTCGAAGAAGCGCCATCGTTTGCGCCAACGTAAGCCGTATCTCGCAACGGATAATTCGTATCGTAATGACTGGCGATCACGATGATGCCATCGCGTGTCCCCGGATATTTCGCAACGATGTTATGGACGGGAAACTTGCCTTGTGTGGAGTCAATCGTAAAAGCATCGTCTTCGACGGTATCGCCTTTCAAGTGGTCGAGGAGGTAGGCCTCAACTTTTTTATGATTCGCGCTCCCGATGGGACGCGGCCCGAAGGCCACGATCTCTTTTACGTATCGCATGGCTCGAATTTCGTTGAATTCGGCAGGAACAATCCCCGGGTTGGAAGTGTCCGTAACCCTGATCTCGATGTGGCCACTCGAACCGGAAGCCGCCGCCGTCGCAGGCGAGACGGCAGCCGCGTCCTTCTGCCTGGAACAAGCCAGCACCGTCATAAAGCACATCAAGCCGATAATCTTGAAGACTTTCATAGTGTTTTTCGTTCGGCCCTCGCCTTCCGCTGCTTTGGATGCACGAGGTACGCGATGCCGATGCTCGCCAGGTAAAGCCCGATCATCGGCGCCGCAAAGATGCACATATTCAGAATGTCCGTAGTAGGCGTAATAATGGCCGCGATGACAAAAATCACCAGAATCGAATAGCGCACATTGCGCCACATCCAACCAGCACTCACCACTCCCATCAGCGCCAGAAAAAAGACCAGAATCGGCAACTCGAAAACCACGCCTAACCCAAGAATCACGGTCAGGAATAAATCGGTATATTCGTGGATCGTGATCATCGGCTGGAACTGCTTGCCGTAGCCGATCAAGAACTCCAGCGCCGCCGGATAAACCAGCTTGTATCCAAACGCGCCTCCCGCCAGAAACAAGCCGACCGTGGAGAACATGAAGGGCACTACATAGCGCTTCTCGTTCCGATAAAGCCCCGGCGAAATGAACATCCAAACCTGGTACAGCACCACCGGACACGCCAGGAACAAGCCCGCCAGCATCGCAACCTTTAAGTAAAGATTGAAAGGGTCGGTGGGATTCAGATAGACCAGCGTCTGCGGCATGCCGTTCCGGTGGAGGGCTTCCATAATCGGCTTCTGCATCCAGCCGACGATTTTTTCGGCATATCCCCAACAAGCGAAAAATCCAACCGCAATCGCGATAATCGAATAGACGATGCGCCGCCGCAGTTCCTCGAGGTGATCGAGGAAACTCATCGCCGGCATGGTTTCCTTGGTAGCGGCGGGAGGCAGGTCGGCGATCTCAGGCATCGGGCGCCTTCATCGCAGCATCGTGTTCCGCGGGGCTGGGCTCTACATGAGGTTCGAAGGATAATCTATCACCGACGCCCTGTTCTAACGTTAAGGGCGACGCGGCAACCGCACCCTTCGGGGGCGGGGAGGGGGGCAGTATCTGCTGGTGATTCTCCATCTCCAACTGCGAAATCTCCGACTCAATCTGGGCTTTGAACTCATTCGAAGCGCGGCGGAATTCATTCAGCGCCTTGCCCACCTGGCGGGCGATCTCCGGCAACTTCTTGGGCCCAAAAATGACCAATGCCAGCAGAAACAGGAAGATCGTCTCCGAAAAACCCATGCAAATCATCATACTGCCCCGGCGGCATGGCGGCAACGCTTACTCGCCTTCGCGCTGTCGGCCTGAAATTGATGAGGCGATCACAAGGTGAAGATCGTTTCACACTTCTCAGAGAGGTGAATATGGATGTATAGTCCCAGTTCAGTTTTGAAATTAAGACCGAGATCCCAGGTCGGACTGTGAATAAAAAGCCCCTCGCAGAGGGCCGTGTATCGCACCACAACGGCGAACCCTCATGAACTCCTCGACGCCGCGAAGACGCTAGGGCTCGTGCTCCTTTTGACCGCACTGGGTAGCGCGCAGATTTATAAGACTCTCCACTCTTTTCAATGCGGGCCCAGCGACGGGAGTGCTCCCTCGGCAGGGCTAGTTCGAGACCGCGCTGGCAACTGAGAGAGACTTGGCGACGCAAACCCTCGGCGTGGCGCTAAGCCCCTCAAAGTGTCTCAAAATAAAATCCCGAGCCCACCTGTCGTCCCCGCGCATCTCACATGAGGGGAGGACTAGAGCGCTCCTCCCTTGGCAGTGGTTACTGAAGGCACCTGAAACCTGGGTTCTATCATTTAGGGACGTGCTATACTTCGCTCAGATGCGGTGGCCGGGCCATGTCTACGCCCGAACCGAAGGACACTATAACGATGGCCCGTAGTTCTCGTCGCACACTCTTTCTTGCAGTCTTGGTTCTTGTTACCTGCGGATTTCTCGGCATGGTCTTCGGCCAGAAGATCAACCCCGCGGCAGCCCCAGGCGGCGATTCGGACGTGCGGGACAGCTTGCGTCAATTCACTGACGTGTACAGCCTCGTCGAGCAGAACTACGCCGAGCCCGTGAACGCGGACAAAGCTATATACAACGGCGCCATCCCCGGCATGTTGCACGTGCTCGATCCCCACTCCAACTTCTTTGATCCTAAGTCCTACGCCCTGTTGCGCGAGGATCAGCGCGGCAAGTACTACGGTGTCGGCATGACCGTCGGCCCGCGCAACAACAAGGTCATCGTCATCGCGCCATTTGCGGGAACGCCCGCCTATCGCGCCGGCATTCGTCCTGGGGATGTCATCGTCGCAGTCGATGGCAAGCCTACCGACAACATGAGCACCAGCGACGTAGCTGATCTCTTGAAGGGACCCAAGGGCACCACCGTCCACATCACCATCGTACGCGAGGGTACAGACAAACCAATCGAGTTTGCCGTCGTCCGCGACGAAATCCCGCGTTATAGCGTCGACCTGCACTTCCTCATTAAGCCCGGAATCGGCTATTTGCACATCACTGGATTCAACGAGACCACGGAAAAAGAAGTCTCCGAGGCGCTCGACCAGATGGGAGACCTCAAGGGTCTGATTCTCGACCTCCGCCAAAATCCCGGAGGCCTGCTCAGCGAAGGCGTAGGCGTAGCTGACAAATTCCTGCACAAGGGTCAGCTGATCGTTTCTCATCATGGCCGAAACTCGCCGGAGAAGCGTTATACCGCAAGTCGCGGCGATGGCGGCAAAGAATATCCTCTGGTCGTTCTGGTCAACCGGGGCACAGCTTCCGCTGCCGAAATCGTAGCCGGAGCCATTCAGGATCATGACCGCGGCCTGATCGTCGGCGAGACCACCTTCGGCAAGGGCTTGGTGCAGACCGTCTATCCGCTCTCTGAAAATACCGGGCTCGCCCTCACCACCGCTCACTACTACACCCCGAGCGGGCGCTTAATTCAGCGCGACTATTCGAACGTCTCGCTCTACGACTATTACTTCGAGCGCCCCAGCGACGACGCCAAAAGCACGGCTGCCAACCGTGAGGTCAAACTCACCGACAGCGGCCGCACCGTCTATGGTGGCGGCGGCATTACCCCGGACGTCCCGATTGCTCCGATCAAGAGCACTCCCTTCCAGGATTCGCTTCTGCAACACTATGCCTTCTTCAACTACGCGAAGCACTACATGGTCAATCACCATCCGACCAAGAGTTTCGAGGTCGACGATGCGGTCATGCAGGACTTCCGCAAATTCCTCGACTCGGAAAAAGTTCCGTTCACCGAGGCTGAACTGCTTCAGAACAACGACTGGGTTCGCTCCAACATCAAGAGCGAAATCTTCGTGAATGCCTACGGCCAGGAGGAAGGCCTGAAAGTAAAAGCCGAAGCCGATCCCGAGATACTCAAGGGCCTGGACCTGCTTCCCCAAGCCAAACAATTGGCCGAGAAAGCCAGACAAACGGTAGCCCAGCGCACCACCAGCCCCATCAGCCGCTAGACCCGCTTTTTGTGCGAAGACCGGGGCCGAATCTTCAGGCCCATTGTTTTAAGAGACCAATGTGGGCGGCTACCCGTGTCTCAAGTCGCCGAATCAAGCCCGGCTTCCGCCGCTGCACCAACAGCGAAACCCCTAACCGCTCCGGTAACATTGACTTGCTTCCATCCCTGTGTGACAATCCGCCCATAATCGCTTGCGCGGGCTGCTCGCGCAGAGCCGCCGATCCGAGGCCTACTCCGACGCCGCAGCCTCAGCAAATCACGGCCACAACCGTATGGCCATAGCCAGAGAAGGAGCATTGCTATTGACTTTGCCCGCCCTGCTCTCCATCGCCGCCGGATGGACGGACTGGCGCTCCCGCCGCATTCCCAACTGGCTGACCGTTCCCGGCCTGGCCTTGGGGATCGCGGTCAACTCCTGGCTGCGCGGCTGGCCCGGAGCCAAAGATTCCCTGCTCGGCGCGGGCTTGGGTTTGGCACTGCTTCTACCATTCGTGCTCATCCGCAGCCTGGGCGCCGGAGACTGGAAATTCGTAGGCGCGCTCGGAGCTTTTCTCGGCCCCCAAAACTTGCTCACGGTGCTGCTGCTCGGAATCCTCGTAAACGGCCTGATGGCCGCCGTAATGGTCGTCTGGAAAAAGCGCGTTCGCGAAACCGCCCGCAACCTGGGACGTATGTTGGCAGCTTTCCTGACCATGCACTTGCCCGGGCCAGACCTAACCCTGGATAATCCAGACTTAGTGAAAGTACCCTTTGGCGTGGCCGTCGCGGTCGCGGTGATTTTATATACCAGCCGACAAGCGTGGGGAATCGCATAAAGCCAGTGTGGCGCGCGCGTCGCCGCGTGTGCAGGAAGTGAATCAGAAGTGAGTCGACTGAAAAAACTCGTCTCCAGCACCCAAGGCTCCGAGATCGCCGAGGCCGCCCTGGTGCTTCCTATTTTCTTTTTGATACTACTTGGCATCTACTGGTTCGGCCGGGCATTCAATACTTATGCCACAATCAACCACGCGGCTCGGGAAGGAGCTCTCGCCGCAACCATGTCCAATTGCGCGACATGTGGGAACACGCCAACAAACGCCGCTACGGTAGCCACTGCAGTAACGGCGGCATTGCAAGCGGCCGGACTCAATCCCGGCCACGTCCAGGCCTATGCTCCCTCCGCACCCGTCTTTTGCCCAGGAGCCCCACCATGCGATTCGACCCACAGCAACATAACCATCTGCTCGAACGTGCAACTTACGCCACCGGCGAGTCCAGGTGTACCAGTCTGTGGAGTGACCGTAAGCTTTGAGTATCCATATACTTTCTCGCTTCCTATTCCCGTTCCCCCGTACGGATCAAACGGTTTCAACCTGCAGTTGAAAGCTGACGTACAGATGAGAGGAGAATATTAGGGGCGTGTTCTGTCAACGCAAACTCGAAGCACTTCGTTCGAAGCACCTCTGTAGGCTTCGAAGCACGGAAGCAGCGGCCCTCATCGAATTCGCCGTCGCCCTTCCGCTGCTCGTCGTTTTGGTCGTGGGAATTTTCGATTTCGGCGGAGCCTTCAACCTCAAGCAAGAGCTGAACAATGCTGTGCGCGAAGGGGCGCGCTTCGGAGCCGCCCAGCCCAGCAACGACATATCACCTACGAATTCCAAACCACCCTCCGTGGATGCGATACGCTTCCTCGTCGACTCCTACCTGCAAGCGGCCAGGATCAATGACTGTGGCCTCAGCGCAATCTCGGAGCCAGCCCAGGGCGGGGGCATGTCCTGGACGTACACTGCCTCAACCGGATGCTCCGGTGGCGCCCTAACGCTAACCATCAGTCGCGCGGTGCCGGTGCCAGTGCCCATCGCCGGGTCCTCCGCGATCATGCTTTGCACCACTGTACATATCTCTTACCCTTACGTTTGGCACTTCAACAACGTCATTCAATTGCTGGTACCCGGCGCCAATTATTCTTTTCTCGGGAATATTCCGAGCAAGGCCGTCGCCATGAACATGGATTGAGCTGAGTCATGCACGAGACAATTCTCTCGCGGCAACACCTCCACGAACGCGGCCAGACCATTATTCTGGTCGCTATATCGCTGGTGAGTTTGCTGGCCGTGGCCGCATTGGCAATTGATGTTGTTACGCTGTATTCAGCCCGCAGCGAAATTCAACGGGCTGCCGATGCGGGGGCCCTCGCGGGCGCTAAAGCAGTCGCAGATTCCGGCATCACGACACTCTTGCTTGCGGATGCGGATTTTGGGATCGTGAAGCCATGGGCCCAGGCCGCGGCGAATAATCAGATCGACGCGGTTCTGCAGAACAATCTGGTTGCGGGAATAGCACCCACCCGGGTTTCCTCGCCGGTGGACTGGACCCGCCAGGGGAATCCGCACATCACCGTCAGCTTGCAGAGAACCAACCTGCCGACTTTTTTCTCCAAGGTCTGGGGAGGAAGCGCCGCTAACGTCACCGCCACCGCCACCGCCGAAGCCTACAACCCTGCCAACGTGCAGAATTTCATACCAATTTCCCCCAACGCGGTGAAGCCATGGCTAATCGCCAACTCCGATCCCAACAATGGGGGCACTCCGTTCATCAACGTCTCGACTGGTGCTATTGAAGCCACAACGGTAGTCGGGAATAGATTAAACCTTACTGCTGACTGCCAATCGGGAATCCCCAACTGCCAACTGCTCGCCGGCCATGACCCTCCAACCTCCTCCAACGTTCCCCGTGCCCAGGTCGATTACGTGCCAGCAAAAGTTACTTCCAACAGTGGGTCTAACATATGCCCCGCCTGCGCAGCGGGGTCGGATTACGAGGAGAGCGTCGCGTGTGCCGATATGACCACCTCGTATCAGGCGCTTGCGTGCGGAGGCGGCGCTGCCAATGTGCAGTGGGATAACAGCCTCAACCCGGGCGGAGTGGGCGGCGCAAGCGATGTCGGAACCGAATGCCTCATCCACGCAGCAGGGACAGGTGGGGGCAAAGGCCAAGACACGCTCGACTGGTTACCTTGGCCTGCAAGTCCAATGCAGATTACGGCGGGAAGCGGAAGCAATGCCCCAAATGGAAGTTTGGTCACGACCAGCAGTTCCATTGTTACGATCCCGATCATTGACCCGCTAACCTTCCAAGATGCTAGTCCGTTCCAGGTCACCATAGTCGGCTACCTGCAGGCATTCATCAATAAGGTTCACGGCACTGGACCTCCGCCTCATCGGGGTGACATCGAAGTCATCATACTCAACATCGCCGGCTGCAGCTCATCCAGTACCAATGGCGGCGTGACGCCCGTGGTCGGCGGCTCGGGCACTTCTCCCGTTCCCGTGCGCTTGATTGCTCCCCCGTAGCCAGTTCGACATTCCGTTCCCACGAATTTCCTGATTGACTCCGGGTCTCTAACCAGATAACTTAGATACAGATATATTATCTATTGGATAAGAGCGATCTTTGACAATCTAATTTAGGAATTGCACGGTGCTGCGCTGCGAATACCGCAGCGCACCCAGCCGGGTTTCGGCCGCAGAACGGCGCAAGAGTGCAGCCCACAGCGCCAGCTGTGGGTAGGGCGCATGAAAAAGCAGAGCCCCGGCGGGGCGACAGAAGCCAACGCAACCCGCCACCCGGTTCCGAAACGGAACCGTGCCAAACCCGCAACTCCTGCGTTCTCTGGATTTTGCGCGTAACTCCTGTAAACTCAAAGATCTGCACATCGTCAAGAACACATCGGCATTAATAGCCTTGACTCACCTGACACCTTATGCTACAGTTAGTTCACTGTGGAAAACGATAAACCATTCCCCAAAAGCCTGCTAGAAGCTACCCGATATTTTCAAGATCGGGATGTGTGCATCGAGTTCATGGCCCAGATTCGCTGGCCAGAGGGCGCGATTTGTCCGCGCTGTAACAGTACCAAACACTCATTCCTGCGTAGCCGGAAGATTTGGAAGTGCCTTGACTGCCGCAAGCAGTTCTCTGCTAAGGTGGGCACCATTTTCGAGGATTCCGCGATTCCACTCGATAAGTGGCTCACTGCCGTATGGCTCTTGGTGAATAACAAGAACGGCATTAGTTCTTGGGAATTGCATCGGGCACTCAAGGTGACACAAAAAGCTGCTTGGTTCATGCTGCAACGCATCCGTCACGCTCTAGGACTGACCAGCGCCGCAACACCAGATGACCAGATCGGCGGATTCGGAGCCGTGGAAGTGGATGAGACTTTCATCGGCGGCAAGATGAAGAACATGCACAAGGACCGACAATTGAAACTGCGCCGCATTCGCAACGAGGTGGCCCGACCAGATCACTACGTTGGAAAGACCGTGGTCATGGGAATGTTAGATCGCGGATTGCGGCAGGTTCGGGCCAAAGTCGTACCAAATACCAAACGCGCAACCCTACAGGCCCAGATTCTCAAGGAAGTGTTCCCCGGCTCAAAGATTTATACCGATGAACACACTGGATACATGGGCCTCGAAAAGAAGTTTGCTCATGATGTTGTGAACCATCTCGAAACCTACGTTGACGGGAAGGTCCACACCAATGGAATCGAGAACTTTTGGAGTCTGCTAAAACGTGGCTTAAATGGAACCTATGTCGCCGTAGAGCCGTTCCACCTGTTTCGATACGTGGATGAACAAGTGTTCCGCTATAACAATCGTGCTACGAAAGATAATCCGCTTAACGATTCGGATCGCTTCTTGCTCGCTATGCACCAAGTCATAGGGAAGCGACTGACTTATGCCGAGGTCACTGGCAAGGTGGGTACGACGCCTTTTTAATCCTTATCGCGGGAAGCGTGGCCGGAAGCCTTCTCGGCGCGATTCTTCTTAGCTTCTTCCATCCTGCGCTGCACTTCCGCTTTTGGTACTTGGATGATGCGGCGCAGGGCCTGCGTGAATCGCTCGAACTCCGGCGTCTTGGGTGGTGGTTTCATGAGAAGATGATACCCCATTTGAATACTGAATTGAGGTTAGAGATGACCCCCAGACTTCTTGATTTTGTTCGGTGCAAATGTGGCCACCCCACTCCGCTCCGGCCCTCCACGTTTGCTCCAGCAGAAACAGATCCAAAATGGAAAGAAAGGAGTGACGAGTGTGCATTTGTTGCATGTATTGAATGCAAGCACGTCTATAGTGTCGTGAACCTACCAGTGGAGTCCATCCTGACAGAATACGGGGTATCCCCTTATGACCCCGAAGCTCCCATGCACGTATTTCAAGTACGGCTGCACTGCGATGGTATAAACTGCCCAACTCCGCCACTAGTAATCGCAGTGCGGAAACGCGGTACCAGCACCCAAGTGCTCGAAAAAGAGAAAAGAGGATGGCGATGGGATAATTTACGATGCCTAAGCGGGCATCAGATTCCGATACCTCAATGGGAGTAGAGAGCCTTTCAGAAATACGCATCGAACGTTCCACGGAAAACGGGTTCCACTTTTACCTGGATAACCAAGAATGCGTCGCTTGATTTGACGTTGCGCTCCTTCGGCAACGCCAAAAGTTGATCTGTGGTCACGGTCAATGACGAGATGAGTTTGTCATCCTCCAGTAAGCAAAAAAATGGTGTCTCATCCTCTTGCGGACCCATTCCTGCACTCTCTGCAAGATTGTCAGGAATCCTGAGGGCATCGAATATAGTTTTAACTCTGCCGTCCAAGTCACCAGCATGCATGATGTGGTGAGGTTCTTCGGGACGCAGGAATATAATCTCCACTGCACAGCGCAGAGCAAATTCCTTTGTCACAAGTGGAATAAACTTGAACCCATTACGCGCCCAGTTCTCTGAAATAAATTCGATACCGTAACGGCGGCGGTCATCATCGGTAATATTCCCTAGATCAACCCCCTCGCCATACTTCTCTACCCATCTGCCGAAGTAACGATGGCGCACAAGTAGATCAAGATTAGGAGCGGTATTCCAGAGACGGCGCAATTGTGGATGGAATTCTCGTCGGATCGCGTGCTTGATCTCTGGACGAGTATCAGTCTTACTGGAGCCTTTAATTTCTCCACCGTAGAGCAATCGGAATTGCACTAAGTTCGCCTCTTGGATTGGACCAGCTTCACCTTCTTCGGTATAGGTGTGAGGCAATTGTACGGGAGTTCTTTCGGCGAGGGCAGACATGGGAGTGCGCCCATTATTGTAAAGCCTCGCTCTGATATTTAGACCGAACGCAAGGTCTTTGGCACACCCCGTGCTATAGGTGAGTGTTAGATATTATTGCCAACACATCTCCTTTGTTTTCTGGATTTTGCAGCGCTTGAGGGGGGAGGGGGTACCAGTACTAAACGGTAAACTCCGTCCCTAAATGGAACGACACCCTATTTCGCCAACGGCTTCAGAATCTCGCCCAAAAGATCGGCCCCTTCGCTCCGCTCTAAATGTGGATTTCTGATTCCCTCGTGGTACGAGATCGAGTAAGTCTTGAAGAACTTCGCATTCTCGACCAACAGATCGATCGGTTGCTTATTATCTTTCGAATCACGCAGCGCATCCAGCAAAACGTCTTTCGACCAGGCTCTCCCGTTGATCGCAACCAGCGTCATCCCCGGCCCAATCCCAGCCGCATAAGCGGGCGATCCATGGATCACGTCCAGGAACTCGCCGTTCTCCTTGACCACAAAGCCCAGCGAGTAAGATGCATCCACGGACTTGCGCAGCTTCTCCCCGGTATGAATGAAGAGGTTGGGCTGGTCGTTGTAGACCACACGCCATCCGCCATGTTCAATGCCGCCAAGCGGCGCGCGATCGCCGGTTGAATGAACCCGGTCATTCAAAAGATTCGCCCAGTCATACGGCGCGACCTGATTTAGCCCATGCACCACATCGTCAAACGTGTAAGGCACAACCTTCGCGGGACCGTTCTCACCTCCATGAAAAAGTCGGCAAAAATCATCCAGCGACTTCTGCCCACGGCTCTGCTGCCGGATGATCGTGTCCACTTCCAACCAGATCAGATCTCCCTCCGGATAGTAATCCAGCCCGCGCCGCCAGTTCTGCCACTCCGGCCCTTGCATCCGCAAAATTTGAACCGAGCGCGCCGTGTCCTCGAGCGGCCGCCAGGTGCGTCCAGCGCGATGGTCGAGCATCGCGGCGGTTGCCGCCAAAGCTTCGCGATATTGTTCGGGCGACCAAAGCCCGGAGCGCGCCGTCAGCACATTGCCGAGATATTCCGTCAGCCCCTCGTAAACCCAGAGCAGATCGCCAACCATCGGCTCCTGGTAATTGCGGGTCGCCAATCCCGAAGGCCGCCGATATTTGCCGTTCCAGGAATGGGTGAACTCATGCGGCAGCAGACCGGATTCCGAAAGGTGGAGATCGGGTTCAATGAGTGTGCGCTCGCCCACGCTGTTGTCGCTGGACTGGTGATGCTCGACGCCGTGATGACCAGCGTCGTCGCTGAGCGTCAGAAGAAAATGATATTCGAGATAGTGACGCGCCCCGAACAGCGCACCAGTTTCCGCCACCAGTTTGCGATATGCAGCTTCGTCCGCGGACGTCATCGCCAGTCCAGCTTCGCTTTCGCTGACCATGTCGATGACATGCATCGGCGTTTCTCCTGGCTTGGTCAACTCGATCTTGCGGTAGTGTTGTCCCGCAATGAGTGGGGAATCAATCAGCGTAGTCAAGGAGACCGGCTTGAACGCTTCCAAATGATTTCCGCCACCAGAATTACCTGTATTTTCTCTCGTCAACGCTGTTGCAAATTTCCATCCGACTGGAAGAGAAACTGATGACCGAACTTCCACCTCATCCGAACTCGCGCCTTGCGGATAAAGCACAACCTGATTCCAGTTCAAGTCGAGAACATTAGTCGTCGCCGCGGGGCCGCTCGCGCCCGCGCTGCCGTCGTTGGTGATGGTATCCAGCGAAACCTGCAGCTCGGATGCGCCCGCAGGCACGTCAACGTGGAAAGCATACATATCTATAGGATCGCGTTGCCACGCAAGCGTCTGGCCCGCGGCTTCCATCTTGATTCCGGTGACATTCGCGATGGGCCCAGAGGGGCGATGATTGCCTGGAATCCATTTCGGATAAACCAGCGTGAGTGGACCTGGCTTCACTGGAAACGTGAGCCGCGAGTGAAAGATATTACGGGGCGCGTCAGTCAAATCAACGAACAGCTGCATGGACTGGGCGCCAGCGAAACTGGACATAAAGGAAAGAGCACAAATTATAAAGCATGCAACAAACAAAAAACGGCGCACGGCAGGCTCCTCCAGGAAAACTCAAGTGGAGGTGAGCTTAACGGAGCCGACGATGCCGGCGCAACTCGGTATGCAACACAGATCGGCTCTGACCCATCCCAAGGCCAGGTTACTAATTCAGGTTTACGACCGGGGGCTGAGCGCGGGCGGAGGACTTTTCGATTTCGGCCAAGCCCTTTTTGGCGAGTTCGACGTCGTCCGCCTGTCTGGCCAGGCCGAGAAACACTTGTATGTGTTCGGAGGCTTTCTGGTAGTTCTGCTTCTGCAGGAAAATCATGGCCAGCAGATATTGCAATTTTGGAATCTGATGGCCTTCATCCACTCGTACGCCCTGCAACGCACTCTTTTCCGCATCATCAAAATTCTTCAGGTTGTAATTGGCCACCGCATTGTCGTAATAGGCCTCGGGGAAGTTCACCGGGTTCAAGCTGACCAGCGTGCTGGTAATAGCAACGACATTTTGCCAATCGTGGGCCTGCATGGCTAACTGCGCCAATCCTGCGTAAGGATTGACGTACTTGGGATCGGCCGCCACCGACTGCTCGAAAGAATGCTTTGCCAACTCTGCGGCTGGGTTTGGCGCTTCGTCCTGCGAGTGGTTCGTTACCAGCTTGCGCAATTGCAGGGCGCCGAGCTGATACCAGGCTGTAGCATATCGAGGATAAATCTGCACTGCTTTCTCGAACGATTTCTGAGCGTCATCCCACTTGCTCTTTTTTTCCTGTGCCAGCCCTTTTTCAAAAGCCTTCCGGGCCGCGGGAGGCGCGAGGGCGCTGGTCACACTAATGCTGGTGCCCTCGACCTGAGCCAAGCGGTGCAGCGAGACTCGGCCCACATCAATGTTACTCATCAGGCCGCTACGGTTGTTCAGTTCCACCGCTTGAGAAGAAAAACCTGCCAGTTGAGCCTGGAGCTGACAATCCAGAAAATCCCGCGAAGACTGCACGCCAGACCTCGCCGACGCGCTCGAACTGCTCGCATCGCTGATTGAAGCCGCTGAACCCTCGGTAGGATCCCCGAATCGAAAGCTGAAGCTGCCATGCGCGTCGCTGTAGGTTTCATTGTGTCTCCGGCCCTGGCAGATGGTCTGAATGACAGCGGGTTCGGTCAGTTCGCCGCCGTCATCCAGGACAACTTTGCCGGAGACGAATACGGCTGAAGGCATCGGAAGGGTAGGCGTGGTAGGAAAGGTCGTGGAACCCATCGAGCCCGTGGAACCCAAGGGGGGCTTGCCGCCTCCGGAGCGTTGGGCCAGAGCAGAGGCACTCAACGCGAAAATGATAAACGTACAGAGAAAACGCTGGGTCTTCATGACCCACCCCCGGGGATGCTGCCAAAGCAAGTATATTCCTTGAATGGAGGGTATGAGACGCCATTGTCAGCTGAGTGCAAAGATTTTACAAATGCGGCCGCAAGCGGTGGTTGCCCGCCTAGCGAGACATCCCCGGGAGCGGGGACACTTCTGCCTTCGACGACACGAGAGCCAGCAATCCTGCCAGGAAAAGGCCGCCTGCCAGCTTCAGCGTGCCTAGGGCAGTAAGATTTGGAGCATCGCCTGCGGAGCGAACATCGGCTCCATCCGGCGGCTTGTAAAGGATTGGAATCTGGCTGCCTTGTGGAAACCGTGTAGCCCAAGCCTCGGCTTCTACCTTGCTGGAAAATGCGGGCCCAAAGTCGAGTTGGGACTGACGAGTTACCTCATTCACTCGAAACGAAACCGTGTACCGGACGCCATAGAACGTCTCCATTCCGCGCCTTGCCGAATGGTGGACACTCTCGTACGCCTCGACGCCCATTACTTCCGCGTCAGTCTGTATCCACCGCGCCCGCAGCCAATAATCTACGCAACCTAGATAAATGCTTAACAGTAGAAGGAGGGCTGCGAAGGATACCAGAATGCGTCCCAAAGACCTGAAAATGCGTCCCCCTGCCGCTGGTGGTGCCAAGCCTGCCTGCGTGAGCGGTGCTCGCGGACCTAATAGGTTGGTGATTCCCGAGTCGTTTCGCACTAGCCCCTTCTAATCATTGCAAGTTTTGGCAGAGGCCCATTGATCATTCAGCGGGAAGAGGAGGGGACGCAAGTTACCCTGGGCTTGGGTCCTTGGCAACGAATGAGGGCTGTACGCTCCCGGATTCATCGAGGACGCTGTTCTTGTCGTGCCCTTCGGTACTAAAGTTCTCAGGCTCACGGGCCGATGTTTCCTACCAGATGAGCTTTCGTAGGTCGGGGATTCCGCAGCGAATCCGCGATCGACCGAGGCCGTGAGGAGTGCCCTGTGAAAGTGTTAATTGCTGAGGATGAACCGCTTTTCCGCAAGCTTCTGTTGCAGTTGCTGTCTTTTGAATTCGACTTGACGGTAACCGAAGATGGTACTACGGCACTGGCGCGTCTGCAGGAAGAAGACGGACCGGCGCTGGCAATTCTCGACTGGGTCATGCCAGGAATGACGGGCTTGGAAGTGTGCCGAGAATTACGCGCCAGCCGGCGAACTGCCGGCATTTACGTGATTGTGCTCACCGCAAGAAACAGCCCTGCCGATATTGTTGCCGGTCTTCGAGCTGGCGCCGATGACTACGTAACCAAGCCGGTCCAGGCGGAGGAGCTGCGCGCACGGGTGCAGCTCGGGTGCCGGATCCTCGACCTGCGGGCGGCGCTCAAAACCGAAATGGGAGCGCTGGCCGTAGCCCTCGCTCGCGAGAAGCTGCTCCTAAAACGGCTGGCGTTGGTGCCGGAGCGCACGTCACGGCGGGAATCGAGAAAAGGAATTGCCTCGGTTGTCTAGTGCCCCAGAAGACCGAAAACGGTGACATTTGTCGTCGTGCCAACGTAAACCTTTCCGTTGACGATCATGGGAGTTCCAAAGTGGCTTGCGGGCCCGAATTGATCCCGCTGATTCGCCGCCTGGTTCGAGTTGTAGAGCTCGTTTGCCAAGTTAGTTGCATCGTAGGCATGCAATACGTCGTTGGGGTCGCTGTGCTCGATTGCCCACACGATGCCGTTGCTTGAGCCATTGGCGGAAACGCTGGGGGTGCTGCCCGGATACGGAAAGGAGGCGGCACTTTTCGACTGCGGAGAGGTAGACAGTTTGGCTTTTGAGAACTGGAATTGGAGTAGATTGTTTCCTACAGGACCGTAGTAGATATTTCCGTTGAAATAAGCCGACGTGGCCCATTCACCGCCGGACAGAACCCCGTCGATCTCCTGATAAATAGCTTTGTCATTGTTCGGATTGAACTTTCCCATATTGTTGCGATTGACAACGTAGATCCTGCTGTCCTTACCCGCCCCAATGGCTAGATGGCGGATCTTTCCGGCAGCATCTTTCATGGCGGGCAGCACGATAACGCCACCGGAGCCCAGGTCTTCATCGTTGTTCGATTCGGAAACCGTGTCAAACATATTGAAATAATCAACCACCCGCAGCTTGCTGTTCTCGGTTGAAACTTTGAGGAAACCGTTTCCGTAGTCGCCCTTGTTGGGAAAACCTTTCTTGTTCAAAGTGGTGTCAAAAGTGCCGTTGGCATCCAGGAAAAAAAGGTTCCGTCCGTCGGAGGCGATCCCCGCTCCACTTTGCCAGATGGCTCCCTCACTGCCATTGGGCGTAACATTCAAAACACTGGTTTGCTTCAGGGTGCCTTCGTGGTAGCCAATTAACCATCCGGTGTAGAGCCCCTGATCGCAGTGCGAAGTCCACGCGGTATAGATCACATGGTTGAGCAGGAGCAGTCCTTGCCTTTCTGCATATTGCGCCGGATCAAAAATGACATAACCGTGATGGCTGTTGTCGCCGGTACCTGGGTATTTTGCCTTGACCTCGACGGGCCCTCCGAATTCCTCCGCTCCGGTGGTCATGTCCAGGGCGTGAATACGTTGGAAGTACTTGGAGGAGTTTTTGCTCATGGCTACGACATAGATAGTGCCGTGAGGACCGCTGGAGCGGTCGATCACCGGAGTCGAGGTTATACCGATCTGCGGACTGATCTGACCACAGCCATGATCATCCGAAGGGGACTCGCCTGATTGCAGCAAGAACACTTGCCACAGCGGACTGCCAGTGTCAGCGTCGAAGGCATACACGCTGTCGTTCTCAGTTACCGTGTAGACGACGTTGTGGGTTCCCTTCCCTGAGATTGAGACTGCGGAAAGATACAAAGGCTGGGCATCAATTTTTCCGTCCACAGGAAAACTAAACAATTTCCCGAAGCTCGACGAGTTGACGTTGCTCGTGGTCAAGATCGTCTCTTGCAGATTTTGCCCGGTTCGGGCGATGTCATTGTGATAGGTGGCAACATCCGTGGCTGAGCTGACCAGCGACGTGCACAGGATGAAACAGCTTAACCGGAAAAGGGCAGGACGTATCGACCAGTCGATGCGGATCATATTTAACAAAGCCTCCAAAGTTCTTTGTATCCTCGCTCGGCTGTCACAATTTATGCGACGCCTGGCTCGTGATGGGGTGCATTTTTGATGCTTGATCTAAGGATTGAGATATCAGTGCTCGTTAAAATCTTACTCGAACCGGGTTCACAGGTGCATACTCAGAGGTTGCGGTTGATAGGAATCCTGGTTCGGCGCGCACTTATAGGGCGGGCATCCTAACTATAGTCAAGAAAGAGTGTCTCGTCTCTACGGGCAGTCGTCAATAAGAAATATTTTAGGATTGTTACCTCTATCCATCAGGCGGCGACCGATGTAGGCTTAACCACCAGAGGATTCGGCGATTATGTTTCGAACCCGTCGGGCGAGTTTGATCTGGATCTCTATCCTCCTGCTGATTCCCCTGCACACCCTCCAGGGCTATGGGGGAAAATCCCCAGAGCCATCGAATTCCGGCTTAAATCCGATATTGCAATACATCCGATCCGATTGGGACATTCTGACCCGTTCCATGACGAGTTGCGAAAGCGTCGTGGATCCAAAGCTGCCGCAGGCTGCCCTGCTCTATCTCCCGGCCGGCTTCCCCGAACCGGATTCGGTGAAGCAACTGGAACAAGCCTGCAAGGTACGTGTCGAACACTTGCCCACGGTGATTCAGCATCCGGGCCAGGCGGGCGTGGATGCGATCTCGCCGCCCGGTTTGCTGTTCCTGCCAAACAGTTACATCGTGCCCGGCGGCCGTTTCAACGAAATGTACGGATGGGATAGTTATTTCATTATTCTTGGGCTGGTGCGCGATCAGCGAATCAAGTTGGCGCGCGGAATGGTGGAGAACTTTTTCTTTGAAATCGAGCATTACGGAACCGTCTTGAACGCCAACCGCACCTACTATCTGACTCGCTCCCAGCCACCCTTTCTCACTTCCATGATCATGGAAATCTACAATGCGGACAAAGCTGCGGGACACGAGGACAAAGACTGGCTGGCTCGCGCTTATGGATTCGCAGCGCGCGACTACGAGATGTGGATCCGTGAACCCCATCTGGCAGGCTCGACTGGACTTTCACGCTATTACGATTTCGGCAGCGGGCCCGCTCCCGAGAGCCTTCAGGATGAGACCGGCCTTCGCCGCAGAGTTGCCGGCTACTTTCTCCTTCGTCCCGAACTGTCCCGAACTTACGTGGTAGTGAAAGACACCGCGCAACCGGCGCAGGCCGCTGCTGGACCTGACTACATCGCGCAAGTCTGCGACGCAGCCACGACCATGGCACGCCCAGAATGCGATGCTGCCGGCACGGTTCAGTTGAGCGCCGATTACTACAAAGGCGACCGCAGCATGCGCGAGTCGGCATTCGACATTTCCTTCCGCTTCGGCCCGTATGGCGCAGCCACGCACCACTTTGCTCCCGTTTGCCTGAATAGCCTTCTTTATAAGACGGAGAAAGATCTCGAGCAAATCAGCGGCCTGCTGGGCAGGGCCACCGAAGCCGGACAGTGGCAGCAGCGGGCGGAAGAGCGCAAGAAGCAGATCGACAAATATCTTTGGGATGGTCACCGCGGATTGTTCTTTGATTACGACCTTCGCGCTGGGGCCAGATCAAGCTACGAATACCTGGCCACGTTTTATCCATTGTGGGCGGGACTGGCAAGTCCGCAGCAGGCACAAGCGGTAGCTCAAAATGTGAAAGACTTCGAACAACCGGGAGGACTGGCCACCAGCACAACGAATTCGGGCATGCAGTGGGACTTTCCGTATGGGTGGGCCCCGCTTCAGTTACTTGCGGTAGAGGGACTTCGCCGTTACGGCTTTGCGGCAGACGCAGACCGAATTTCTTACAAATTTCTTTCCACAGTGGCAGAGAACTTCGGTCGCGAGGGAACCATCCGGGAAAAATATAACGTTGTGACGCGCTCGTCGGAGGCGCATGTGAGTGCCGGATATCAAGCCAATGTGGCCGGCTTCGGGTGGACCAATGGAGTCTTTCTTGAGTTTTTGCAGGAGTTGCCCAAGGAAGCGACCGACCGATTGGCTAGGGAACAAGATACACCGCGGCCATCCATGCCCCGGTAATTACTGGCTCTGGGACTACATGTTCTCAGTGGGTCCGGCGTCGTACTCCCGTCACTGATCAGCCCGGGAGGGCCGACGTGACTTGGTGGGCCCAGCGCATGGCCTCATTGGATTTTTCGGCCACGAACGACAGAGACAGATTAAGATTTTTCGCTAATTTCGTAACCCGTTCCCACTCGCCAGTCTCGCGCGCTACCATCAGGTCGTAAATCGTGGATAAGGGTGTTTTCTCGCCTGTCTTTGCGCGGAGGAGTTGCGCCTTGAGGTCGGCGTCGAGATGCAACTCCTCGACTACCATGCCAATCGGCACCGCCAGAATCGCATCCATCAAGGACAGCATGCCCATGAGGAAGAGATCAGAGTTGCCGTGCTCCACCTTGGGCGAAATCAGTTCGCAGAAACGAGCGCGCACCAGCGAGGACAAGACCAGGTCGGAACACTTGTCCTGTCCCATGACCACAGTCGTCGCCATTCGTATCCACCTGACTGTTTCCTGTTCGCCCAGCAAGCCCAAGGCATGCCGAACCGATACAACGGGTACGGATAGCTGTAAAAGAGGAGAGTTCAAGTACCGCAGCAAGCGATAGCAAAGCGAGGGTTCGTGCTTGATGAGGCCCTCGATCTCTGCAAACTCTACGGAAGGTTTTGAGACCGCGCTCAGCAGCCGCAAGTACGTACCTTGGTTTGCAGGGATCTGCCGGACTTGCATATTTTCAGGACGGCGGAAAAAATAACCTTGGAAACATGTGAAGCCGTTATTTCGCGCGGTCACAAATTGTTCCCGGGTTTCGACCTTTTGTGCCAGCATTCGGCGGCGCTCGCTGCCGTAAAGCGCGGCCAAAGGAGCGCTTAGTTCGAGTGGAATCCTGGCTATGTCAACTTTGATGAAGTCTGCAAATCGAATCAGGCCTTCTCTTTTATCTTTAGGCTCAAAATTATCCAAAGCAATCGAGTATCCCGCCTGTTTGAGCCGCTGGCAAGCTTGCACCACGTCTTCATCCGGAGGAACCGCTTGCTGTATCTCAATCACAACCTCGTCGGGAGGCAAAAGAGCGAAGTAGTCGCTCAACAATGTCTGGCGCGCACAGTTGATGAACGCAAGGCGGCCGTCGCATAAAACGCTGAGCCCGACCACGCTCAAGGTATCTATGGTGGTAGAAGTGGCTTTCTCGCCGTTGGCTGAAGTAAAGTGATGTTCTCCTGAGCTCTCGCGAAACAAAAGCTCATAGCCGATCACCGTTTCGTCTGCGTTGAGAATCGGCTGCCGGGCTATGCAAGGGCTGAGGCTTTTGGCTGAAGCTTGCGCTGAAGTACTCATGGCTTACCATTCCATCGGCATTTCGAGGATCGACTTGAGTACGATCCGAGCGGAGGACAAACCTGTCCTTTTGCGGCCAGTGATGCTCGCATCAACATTTACACGAGCGAATAGGGGAGGAAGTTTCGAATGTTCCGCAAATTCGCGGCTTTGGTTGTGCTCGCCGCCGGTGTTTGTTCTACGGTTCGTTGCCAAACCCAACCAGTAGACGCGGAAGGCCACCAGTGGTGGCAGCACGCCGTTTTCTATGAGATCTATCCGCGCAGTTTCATGGACAGCAATAACGACGGCATTGGCGACCTGAACGGCATTGCTTCCAAACTGGATTATCTGAAGAGCCTGGGCGTCGATGCTATCTGGCTTACCCCATGCTATCCCTCGCCCCAAGTCGATTTCGGTTACGACGTTTCTGATTACGAGAACATCGATCCGATGTACGGAACGCTCGCCGACTTTGATCGCCTGCAGCAGGAGGCGAAGAAACGCGGCATGCGTATCATCATGGATTTCGTAATGAATCACTCTTCCGATCAGCATCCATGGTTCATCGATTCCCGGTCGTCGCGCACTTCTGCGAAGCGCGACTGGTACATGTGGCACGACGGCAAAGATTCCGCAGAGCCAAACAACTGGGTCTCAACCTTCGGTGGATCAGCCTGGACGCTGGATTTCAAAACCGGGCAATATTTTTATCACTATTTCTATCCGCAGCAGCCCGATCTGAACTGGCGCAATCCCGCGGTTAAGGACGCCATGTTCGATGTGACCCGCTGGTGGTACAAGCGCGGAGTAGCGGGTTTCCGGCTTGATGCCGTGGATACCCTGTTCGAAGACCGCCAACTTAGGAACAACCCGGTCCTTTCGGGCCTGAACAAATTCGGGGACCCTAACGAAACAGATCTTTACAACACCAAACTGCCCGAAGTGCACGACGTTCTCCGCGACCTGCGGAAAGTCGCCGACGAACACAACGCCGTCCTCATCGGCGAAACCTGGACAAAAGATGTGAGCGAGCTGAAGCAATATTACGGCGATCACAGCGATGAACTGCAAATGCCGATGGACTTCCTGTTCACTAAGGTCGATAAAGTGTCGCCAGCGGAATTCCGCCGGCAAATTGCCGCTGTCGACTCAGCCGGAGGTTGGCCTGTGTTCGTCGTGAGCAATCACGACATCGTGCGTTCGTATGTGCGTTACGGCGATGCGCGGAACAACCAGGCCATCGCCAAATTGATGGCGTCCCTATATTTGACTCTGCGTGGGACCCCGATCATGTACTACGGCGAAGAAATCGGAATGCAGAACACCGATCCAGTACGGAAGGAGGACGTGAAAGATCCGATCGGGCGATTGGGCTGGCCGCTGGAAAAAGGTCGCGACGGAGAACGCACTCCTATGCAGTGGGACGATAGTCCCAACGCGGGTTTTACGCGCGGCACACCGTGGCTTCCGGTTTCCCCTAGCTACAGGACGGTCAACGTCTCCAACGAACTCAACGATCCCGCTTCGATCCTTAATGTCTACCGCAACCTGCTTCAACTGAGGCATCAGAGTCGAGCGCTGCTGGACGGCGATTACGTTGCGCTCAACGAGAACGACCCCAACGTACTCTCATATCTGAGGCGATATAAGGATGAGGCTGTGCTGGTGGTGCTGAATATGTCTTCAAACCCGCAAGACGTAAGCTTCGATCTTGCCCCCCAGGGCTTCCCCACAAAGAGTGCGCGCACGCTGCTGACGACCGCGCCAGCATCGAAGGAAAGTTCACTGTCGCATTTATTGCTGCAACCGTTTGCGGTTTACATCGGCACAGTTTCGAAATGAAAGGCGGGAGGCGAGAGCTTGGAAAGTTTATTCGAACTCAAGCATAACGATCTCGGGATTCGATCCCAGCCGCAGCGGCGGACCCCAGGTTCCCGCTCCGCTCGAAGTGAATACCTGCATCTTCCCGATCCGGCTTAACCCGTAGACAAACTGTCGGTAAATCCGACGCGCCATCCAACTCCACGGTATAAACTGCCCAAGGTGCGTATGCCCGGATAGCTGCAGAGAAACTCCCGCAGCCTCCGCAATTTCCGGATGGTCGGGCGCATGGGTCAGCAGAATGCTCGCCCGGTCGCGATCCAGGCGTAGACCATGTAGCGCTGACGCAAATTGCCCGTTCTGCGTCGCGTTTCGGTATGGCACACCAATGATCTGCAATCCGTCCACTTCCACTTTCTCATTGCTGAGCACGCGCACACCGGCCGCAGTGATGGCGCGCAAATATTTGCTGTCATCCCCAAATTGCTCATGATTTCCCGCGACAAAATACACCCCGTGCGGCGCGGTCAGCTGGTTCAATGGCTCCGCTGCTCGACCCGCATCGATAGCCGTGCCATCATACAAATCGCCTGCGATAAAAATTGCGTCCGGCTCTTCCCGCAGAATCTTCGCAACCATGCGCCGTAGAAAACCGCCGTTTCGCACGTGCCCCAGGTGCACATCGCTGATGAGCGCTGCCTTTCGTCCCCGCCACGCAGCCGGTAAGTTCGCCAGCCGCACCGTCGTTCGTGTGATCCGGGTCCAACTTGCATTGAAAACCCCATAAAGCCCGACCACGACGGCAGCGCCGAACAGCAATTCCACCATCCGATGGAAATTCAGGTCCAGTCCAGCCACCCGGGCAACTCCGAAAATAATCCAGGAGGAAACTGCAGCGACAAAGAGGAAAGTCAGCATCCCCAGCCAAACCGCGGCAGCCCGGTAAAACCCGCGCAGAATGCCGTTGGTATAGCGAAACGCCAGTAGCGAGGCAGAAATAAAACTTACCGACAAAAGGCCGAGAATCAGCCTGATCCACAGCGCCCCGGAAATATCGTTTCCCGCGGACGAAAATGTCCACGTCTCATAAAGGAGAAAGTGCGTCAAAAATAGAACGGACTGAATGACAGCAATAAAACCGATCAAGCTCTTTCGTACCCGCATGCTGTATTAGATTCCCCAGCCCACCATTCGGATTGCGGGCACAAAAATCCCCCGAAATCTGCATAAGGCACCAGCGCAATCTACTCGTAAATTGAAGAATCTGCAGATAAACCGCACAGAACCCCACGCGGCTTCAGGAACTTGAACTGGTGGAGCTAGCCGGCCTCGAACCGGCGACCTCATCGTTGCGAACGATGGGATCGCCCGTAGTCATGTGATTGATTCGATTCGACATGACTCCGCTTTCGATCACTAAGAACCTCGTTTTATTGTGACAGTAGTGTGACAGGCCGCGAGGGAGAAGGCTTCGCGAAGGCCGACAGCTTCTCGACCGCTAGCTTCTGTGCCGCGGGCACCGTCATCGCGTAAATATTCATCGTGGTTGAGATGCGGGTGTGGCGCATCTGTCCCTGCACGGATTTCGGGTCCGCTCCCGCTTGCACTAGCCAGGTTGCGTAACTTCTCCGCAAGCATTGCCAGTCAACAAAATCTAGCCCGAGACGGCGGGCCACCGGCTGAATGTGACGCTTGAGAACGTTTTGGTCCGACATCGGTTTTCCGTCTTTAACCGACTGAAAAACGAGATCATCGGGACCAGCCGACTTCACGACTTGGTATCGACGCGTCGCCGTCCCCGCCCGCACTTCCACCATCAAACTTTTCAGCCGATGAATGCGAGTGACCACTTCGGGAGCGACTCCGATCGTTGCTGCAGACGCGCTGGTCTTTGGAGTCGACCAGTCGCCGCGGCAAAATCTCTCTTCGACCGTGATGCTATCGTCGTGAACGCATCTCCACTTCAAGCCGATCAGTTCCGAGATTCGGAGTCCAGTCCACACGCTCACGAAAAGCATCGAGGCGTAAGGCTCTGAAACGTATTCGACCAGAGTCGAAAACTGCTCGGGCGAGATGACCGGCTTCTGCCGACGTGGTCTCTTGTCCACGGGCAGTTTTAAACCGGCCATTGGGTTTTGGACGAGAAATCCGTATCGAACCGCGGACCGCAGGATCGAGGATAGTGTGTCCCGTATTTTCAAAATCGACGGGTGTCCGACTCTCTCGCCGGCGAGCCCTGAAAAATACCGCTGTATAGCGAGCGGCGTGAGATCACGCAAACAAAAATTGCTGAATCTCGGTTCAAGGTATTTTGCGACGATTCCTTGAACCGAGTCCTGCGTGGTCTTCGCCAACAGCGGCAGCTCGATCGGAATATAGGTTGTTTGCATGTACTCGCTGAAGTTCGCTGCGCTTCCGACTGTGATGAGCCCCTGATTTACAGGTCGCAGCACCTCAGCGGCAATTTTTTTGACTTCCCGCTCCGGCATCGAAGCGGCGGCTAGTTTGAGTCGTTTAAGTTTTCTGGTGTTCCTGGCTCCGGCGAGAAAATCCTCCCGGACACGCAGGTACCACCAGTTCCCTTCCCGCTTGGGTTTGGGGTCCTGAAATCTCCGGCGTGCCATTTTCTCCATCTCTCCTTGTCGTGAAGATGTGAAAACAGCGCCGGTGTTCGTCTGGGCGAGAAGGTTATCACTGATCGGAGCCGGAACTCCGATATTTGTTTCAGCCTTCGCCATCTCGCCCCTTTTTATTTCGGATCGCGCCGGTGATCCGCATTCGCGAAAACACCCCGGCTGTCGCTTTGTTGTAGCTATTGAGCCTACTTCTTACAGACGGTGGGAACGGCGCCCTCGGATAAGTGACGAACCGTGCATGGGAAGTCCACGGCGCGGAGTGTGCTTCGACGCCGAAGGGGCGTCACGTACGAGC